>Ga0208872_1000723_pt1 | contig 22487 bp, 11 predicted proteins | sample CryBogCBH12Aug08_FD_185508 | JGI IMG/M metagenome (GOLD analysis project Ga0208872, IMG submission 185508) | Freshwater microbial communities from Crystal Bog, Wisconsin, USA - CBH12Aug08 (SPAdes) | ecosystem: Environmental > Aquatic > Freshwater > Lake | place: Crystal Bog, Wisconsin, USA...
CATTTTATGTCACAAAACCAGCGCTGGCTAGGTTGGCCAACCCTGGCCGGCGGAGATACGGATCTCCTTTTACAAAGTTTTTCATTTTACAGGAACCGTTCAAAAACAGCTGCTGCCAGGGCCAGTTTACAAGGAGCAACAGGGGTTGTATATCCGGAACCACTTGATATTTGGGGATTATGCTGTGTAGCACCCAGAGCAGATGGGCTTTGTGGGGCTGAACATTTGACGTATCATTTTTCCATGATGCTGGAGCATGCCTGGATGGCATTAACGGCTCATGAAACATTGGGTATACCCATTACCCATGATTTGCCCTGGATAGCAGGCACCCTTCAATTTTATGATAGCTTTTACCGCCTTCAGCATCAACAAAGAACAGGGAATGAATTAGGGACTGATGGCAAACTGGTGATTTATCCTTCCAATGGGCTGGAATTTGCAAAAGGAGCAACCAATCCGATTGAAGTTGTCTCAGGTTTAAAACGCATTAGTGCTGCATTGCTTACTTTACCCGAATTATCCCCAGCACTTAAAAAAAGTATTCAAAAAATAATGGAATGTTTGCCAGAACTCCCCACCGGATTTCGGGAGGGCAAAAAAACTCTACTCCCCGCAAAATCCTGGGAGCAGGAATTTAATATGTGGGAGCCCATAGAAATGTATGCTTACTGGCCCTATCGGTTGGTGGGTGTAACAAAACCTGAAACTATGGAATTAGCCAGGGATACCTGGAATACAGTACCCATAAACCGGGCATTGTTTTGTAAGCAGGATTTTAGCTGGATGCCCAATTTGATTAATATGGCAGCACTTGGCTGGTCTGATTCTGCTAAAAGGAGAGTAATTTATAAAATGGCAAATCCAACAGTTCGGTTTCCTGCTTTTTTTGGCCCTGGCCATGATTGGCTTCCTGACCAAAACTGGGGAGGATCCGGAATGACAGGTATGCAGGAAATGTTGTTAGCTGCTGATCCTTACAACGATGGTAAACTCTACCTGTTACCAGCGTGGCCAGCAGCATGGGATGTAGATTTTAAACTGCATGCACCCAAAAACACTATCGTAACTGCAAGTGTAAGAAAAGGAAAGATTGTTTCATTGAAAGTTATACCGCCATCCAGGGAAAAAGATATTATACTTGATCCCAGGTTTAGCAGATAATTGTTCATTGCCAATCACTGTTTTAGATAATAATAAAAAAAGGAGTGCTCTGCCAGGCAGAAAAGGAAGGAACTCTATTGATCAGCAGGGGAAAATGTTTACAGCTTACCTGGAAGCCTTATCAAAGCCGGATACTTGTGGCAGTTGTTCCTGAGGGTATCATCATTGACCAGTTATTTGTGAATGGAGAAAGGCAGTGCATGGCAAGATTTTCCAATACAAAAGCAGGTTTTCAAACCGGTGATATTATCCAGATGGTTAATGGCAGCAGGGTAAGTGCCATCAGTGACCTTCAGTAGTTTATCCAATCCCAAAAAAGTATCAAAGGAAGGTATCTTTTTGGAATTTTAAGAAACCTTGAAAAAATAAACATTGAATTCAATGGGGAATTAGTTTATGTTGAAAATTTGCCATTGACGAATTAATGGCAATTTAGATCTTAAGAAGTAAAATTTGAAGGATGTTTAATCAGGGTTACTTTAAGAATTTGATTAAAGCAAATCAACAAATATTTAAATAGTTAAAATAAAATAATTTATATGCTAAAAAAAGTCGTTTTATTTACATCAAGCGTTGTATTTTTTTTATGTTCCCATGCAACCATCCGGTTACCTAATATTTTGGGTTCACATATGGTATTACAACAAAATGCACAAGTAAAAATTTGGGGTTGGGGTGCACCCGGAGAGTCAGTAACCATTAAAACAAATTGGGATTCTAGCAGCTATTCCACTAAAACTGGATATGGTGCTAAGTGGATGATCGAAATTAAAACACCAGCAGCAGGAGGACCTTATTCTATTAATATTAAAGGCGCTAATGATATTATCCTTGATGATGTATTAATAGGAGAAGTATGGGTTTGCAGTGGCCAAAGCAATATGGAGTGGTCAGGGGATCAAAACATGCAACAATCTATTGACGAAGCACCAATGGCAAACAATAGAAATATTAGATTTTTCTATGTACCTAAAGCTACCGCAGATTACCCGCAGGAAAATACTCAGGGACATTGGGTAGTTTGCACCCCAGAGGAAATGATTCATTTTAGTACGATTGGATATTTTTTCGGGAAAGATTTACAGACAAATTTAAAAAGCCCTATAGGTTTAATTAATGCCAATTGGGGAGGAACCCCAGCTGAAACCTGGACTCCAGCCTATGTGATTGAACAAAATGAAATATTAGCAAAAGCATCAGCAATACAAAATATCAACCCATGGTGGCCTATTAAAGCTGGAGAAGCCTATAATGCGATGATTGCGCCACTAACTCAATTTTCAATAGCTGGTGTTATTTGGTACCAGGGTGAAAGTAATACAGTAACCTATTATGCTTATGAAGCATTATTCACAAAAATGATTGATGCATGGCGCAATGCATGGAATATTGATTTTCCATTTTACTATGTACAAATAGCCCCTTTTGCATATGGCCAAAAATATATGGGAGCTTTATTAAGGGAAGCTCAAACTAAAGCTTCGCAATTTCCAAACACGGGAATGGTAGTAATTTCAGATTTAGTGCCTGATACCAATAATATTCATCCTGTTTTAAAGAAAGAGGTAGCCGAAAGATTGTCAAAACTTGCGCTAAATAAACATTACGGATTTAAGGATATTAATTGTAAATATCCCAGTATGGATTCATATAAAATTGAGAAAGGTAAAATAATAGTTAAGCTAAACAATGCACCAAATGGATTGCAAATAAAAGGAGATCTAGCAACCTGTTTTGAAATTGCCGGAAAAGACCGAATTTTTGTAAATGCAGCAGTTACAATTGAAGGATCTCAACTCATTATATTTAATAAAAATATTCAACACCCAAGGGCTGTAAGATTTGGATTTAACAATACAGCAAGGCCCAATCTGTTTAGTAAAGAGGGTTTGCCTGTAAATTTATTTAGAACAGATAATTGGCCCTTGGAAATAAATTAAATAACATGGTAATTGAATGTTGAAACATAAAATATTTTATTAAGAATATTTTATTAGCTTTAACTCTGTTTAAAAATTTCTGTTGCCATATAAATATATTTTTAAATGCCAGATAAGGAGTTACCATTACTTTTACCACTTTTTAAAAAAATAGCCCAAAATAATATACTGGCTTTTGAAAATCTTTTCCACTTATACAAAAATGAGTTATATAATGTTGCATTAAAATTATGTAAATCAAATACCGCATCTGAAGAAATAGTACAGGAAGTTTTTATAAGCCTTTGGATTAGCAGGGAAAAATTACTAAAAGTTGAACAGCCAGATTCTTATATATACAGGATATTATTAAATCAGGTTAGTAAGTATTTAAAAAAAGAAAGCAATCAGAAATCTATCATTTCATCAGCAAAGATTAATACTATTTTATTTTCAAACCTTACTGAAGATACTTTAGACGAAAATGATTGTAAAAAGGCTATAGAAATGGCTATAGAGCAATTGCCTAAACAACAATTCAGAGTTTTTAAACTGAGCCATTATAATGGACTAACGAATGAGGAAATCGCGGAGGTATTACATTTATCTCCACATACAGTAAAAAGCCATCTTACCAAAGCAAATTATTTCTTAAGGCATTATTTAAAAGATATCATGCGGATTTCTGCTATACTCCTTTTTTTCAAATAGAGATAATCAGTTTTCCTCCCCTTTTTTTGTTATTTCCCGAAAATTGAAAAAATATTTTATGAAAACTCATCTTTTCTCTCTAAAGAGAACTCTATATTATTAACAGTATTTTCAAGAAGTAAAGTTTAAACTATATACGATGTTGCCTGAACAGGAAAACAGACTCAAAGTGCTATTACGACAATATGCAAAAAACAATTCTACTGAATTAGAAATCAAGGAAATGTTTGATTTGCTTATGTCAGATGAGGAAGATACAGTATTGGAGGCAATTATTTATCAATTGAAGGAAGAGCAAGCATTTGATGAGGTTTCAACCAATTTAAAAATAAATTGGGAAAAAGTTTGGAATACTATCAGAAGCCAGATTGTATTGGAACACCACCCCACTCTAAGAATTAACTGGCCCAGATTTTTAGTAGCTGCTTCCCTGCTTTTAATTATTAATACGGGAATTTATTTTTTAATACAGGAAAATCATTCTCAGCAAACTGCACACAATTCACATTTGAAATTACCGGAAAATGATATTCAGCCAGGAGGTAATAAAGCAATTCTTACCCTCTCTGATGGGTCTGAAATTATACTGGACAGTGCCAAAAATGGTAAACTTACCCTTCAAGGTAATACTGAAATTGTAAAATTAAAAAACGGACAGATTTCGTATAACAGCAGCCAGGGAAATAATGGAAATCAGGTATACAATATGTTAACTACACCAGTAGGAGGCACTTATACCTTAACCTTGCCTGATGGGACTAATGTGTGGCTAAATAGTATTTCTTCTATTCGTTACCCCACTGCATTTACCGGAAAAGAAAGAAGGGTTGAAATAACTGGTGAGGCTTATTTTGAAGTAGCTAAAAATGCTTCCATGCCCTTTAAAGTAATTGTAAATAAAGGGATGGAAGTGTTAGTAACCGGAACACACTTTAATATTAATGGATATAGTGATAATCCGAAAATTAAAACAACATTGTTAGAGGGAAGTGTTTCTGTGAAGATTGGAAATAAATCTATCAGCATACAACCCGGCCAGCAGGCACAACTTCATGCGGATGGCCAATTGAATATTGTTAATGATGTTGATCTGGACGAAGCTGTTGCCTGGAAAAACGGATATTTTCAGTTTCATGATACAGAATTGAAGGATGTAATGCGCGAAATATTGCGTTGGTATGATATACAGGTTGAATACCAGGGAAATATCACTGATAAGAAATATACGGCTGAAATATCAAAAAATAAATCATTATTAAGCATATTGAAAATATTCCAGATGAGTGGTGTTGATTTTAAGCTGGAAGGCAAGAAACTGATCGTAAAATAATATACTCACCTAAAACTAACGCATATGAAAAAATACACATTAAGAATTTAAAAAAGACTCCATTTTTTATATCAAACAAAAGCGCCCTTGCGGGAACAAGAGCGCCAGTAGTTTTTTGTAAAAATAACCAAACTCTGCAATCTTATTATTTTTCAACTACAAATTTAAAATTATGAATTTTAAACGAAAGCTTGTCTTTTATGGCAAATTATTCTCCAAAATTTTGCTGGTTATGAAATTAACTGTTATAGTGATTTTAATATCATGTTTAGAGGTTTCAGCAACCGGATTGTCTCAGAAAATAACCCTTACTGAGAAAAATGTTTCATTGGAAAAAGTTTTGAAACAGATAAAAAATCAGACTGGTTTTGATTACTGGTGTGAGACCAATCTTTTAAAAAAAGCAAATAAGTTAGATATACATGTGAAAGATATCACTCTGGAAGAGTTATTAAATGTATGTTTCAAAGATCAGCCTTTAACTTTTACCATCGTTGATAAAACGATTATTATTGGCAATAAAAAGGTTCTGGAAAGTACAGAAAAAGAGTTAATTGGAGCACCTGTACCCACTACCATTACGATAAGTGGAAAGGTTACGGATTCAACTGGTAAGCCATTGAAAGGGGCATCTGTTAAGCTAAAGGGAACCAATATTGGAACCACAACTGATGATAATGGTGTTTTTAATTTAAAAGTACCTGCTTTAGCCGGGGATTTGGAAATTTCATTTGTAGGTTATGATAATCAGTTGGTCAGGATAAAGACCAAAGATTATTTGCAAATTTCACTAAAATCTAAAGAAACCAAACTGGATGACATTGTAGTGGTGGGTTATGGTAAGCAGAATAAAAGCAATGTTACAGGTTCTGTTTCTACTGTAAAGAATGAAGAGTTAACGATTGCTCCTTCCGGAGGTGTATCCAATTTGTTAACTGGAAAGCTTGCAGGGTTGATTACCCTTCAAAATACAGGTTTGCCTGGCTCTGATGGAGCAAATTTGAGTATCAGGGGATTTGATGCGCCATTAATTATTGTAGATGGTGCTGAGGGCTCCATTGATAACCTGGATGCAAATCAAATAGAGTCAATTTCAATATTAAAAGACGGTATCGGATCTATTTATGGTGCCCGTGCTGGTAATGGCGTATTAATTATAACCACTAAACGTGGCTTAAATCAGAAACCCATTATAACTTTTAACACATCCACTACCATGCAGGGGGTAACCAAGATTCTGACACCACCCAGTTCTGGCCAATTGTCACAAATGAAGTTAGAAAGCTATTTACAGAGTGGGCAACCACCTGCAGGGGCACCTTTTACACCAGCCCAGGTTGATAGTTTTTTTGCTGCTAAAAGCCCGAATTACCTTAATACAGACTGGTATAATTATGTTTTCAGAAAATGGGCTCCTCAGCAAAACCACAATATATCAGTACGTGGTGGCAGTGATAAAATTAAATATTACGGTTTTTTTGGTTATACCGACCAGCAAACCATTATTAAAGTAAGTGGCGGTGATTATCAAAAGTATAACCTGCAATCTAATGTAGATGCAATTATAACTAAAAACCTGACATTAAGCCTTGATTTAGCTTTATCTTATGAAAATCGGAAATTTCCTGTAAGAGGCATCCAAACAGGAGGGCCTTTCTGGCAGGATTATTTCACCACCTATCCCTGGTATCCGGCAACTTTACCAGATCCCACCAAACTTGCATGGGGGGGGATCGATGTTGGAAGTGTTTATACTACATCTAATATGGATATATCTGGGTATAGCCTGAACCAGAATCTTGGTTTACATGGAACTACCTCATTAGAATATAATTTTCAACAATTTATTAAAGGCTTGAAAGCAAAAGCATTTATTAATGAGTACCATGCCGAAGTATTTGGCAAGGGATTTCAAAAGCCAATGTTATTTTATACATATTCACCAGCGACTCAAATCTATACCCAGGCGGCTAGCTTTACTCAAAACCAGGTAGCTGAGGACTATAACCGAAATAACATTTTAACACAGCAATATTCACTGAGTTATGATAATGTATTTAATAAAGTACATAGGATTTCTGCTTTGGCACTTTACGAAAGTATCAATTATCATACAGATGATTTTTCTGCAACAAGGTATAACCTAATTGATCCAAGCCTTGACCAGCTATTTATTGGCAGTACTACTGGCATGAGCAATAATGGATCTTCTACTGATATGGGTAGGGTCAGTTACCTGGGAAGGCTTAATTATAGTTTTATGGATAAATATTTATTGGAAACCATCTTTAGGGCAGATGCATCAGCAAAATTCCCTGCCAGTTCCAGATGGGGCTATTTTCCGAGTGTATCTTTGGGATGGGTAGTTTCGAAAGAGAAATTTATGCAGGATATGCCCAATCTGGATAACCTGAAATTGAGGTTAAGTTATGGCCAATCCGGAAATGATGGTGTTGGTAATTTTCAATATTTAGCTGGTTATATTTTATCATCTGCAACAGGATTAATTAACAATTCAGGAAATTCATTACCTGCCATTTATTCTTCCGGAATTGCAAACCCTATGTTAACCTGGGAAACGATGAATATTTACAATGCCGGTTTAGACTTTTCTTTATTTAATAAGGGAATTTATGGAACTGCAGAAGTTTTTTATCGTAAGAATACTGGTATACCTGCTACTCAGGCTACATCTTTGCCCTCTTCCTTTGGTGCAACTTTACCCCAGGAAAATCTTAATAGCTTAGATAACAGAGGTTTTGAATTGAGAGTAGGGTCTTCAAAAACTAAAAATCACTTTTTTTATGATATAAGTGGCAATATTTCCTGGTCACGCGCAAAATGGATTCATTATGAAGAACCAGCATATACAGATCCTGATCAAAAAAGGTTATACCAGGGTTCTGGCAGATGGACGGACCGTGTAATTGGCTATCAGGCGGAAGGATTATTTAAGTCAAAGGCAGAAATAAACGCATTACCTTATACCTATGCAAGCCTGGGAAGCAATAGTTTATTAAATCCCGGAGATGTGAAATATAAAAACCTGAATGGCGACTCTATACTAAACTGGCGAGACCAGACTGAAATTGGAAAAGGAACTATGCCGCATTGGATGTATGGATTTCAGGGGACACTTAAGTATAAAAATTTTGATATGACATTTCTTTTTCAGGGTGCTTTCGGGTTTACTACTTATCTGAATTTGACAACATATTACTCCTCTCAAGAATATAATGAGCGATGGACAGAGCAAAATAATAATACTAATGCCCTTGTACCAAGGCTTGGTGGAGCTTCATCAAATTCATATACTTCCTCCTACTATTACAGGCCTAACAGTTACATTAGATTAAAAACTGCATCCATTGGGTATAGTTTACCTGAAAATATTCTTAAAAAAGCCGGATTTATCAGGGCCAGATTATATTGTTCCGGTACTAATTTATTTACCCTGAGTGCTTTGAACAAATATAAGGTAGACCCGGAAATACCTTCCGGTACTATGATGTACTATCCTCAGCAAAGGACTATATCCTTTGGGTTAAATTTATCATTTTAAAAAAGAATAGTATGAAAAAATTAACATATATTAGTCTGTTTTTTATAAGTTTTGTTTTGTTAACATCCTGCCATAAAGACGCTATTTTAGATAAGGTGCCTTCTAATATAATATCAGATGCAAATGTTTGGAGTAGTCAAAATTTAATAGATGCTTTTCTGACTGAACAATACAATCTTTCAGTAGTTGTTGAAAATGAATGCCAATCTTTTATTGCTTCCTGGAGTGAAGGCTCGCCTGTTGATGGATCATGGAATATATATACCGCTGACCAGGGGGCCGGGCCATTTGTAGTTAATGAAGTTTCAGATGAATGCCAGCCTGGATGGAATATTTCTTATTGGCCCCCATTTTATAAAGCTGGTGGATTAACAGTTTCAGGTGGTTTATTAGAGTGGTGGGAATACCCGTATTATATTATCAGGAATTTAAATGAATTTATTGCAAAGGTACCATCATCGCCTGTTGACACCAGTTGGGCTCATGAAAGAATAGCAGAAGCCCGGTTTATGCGTGCATTGCATTATTTTGAATTGGTTAAGCGTTATGGAGGCGTTCCTCTTATTACTAAAGTTCAGCAATTAAATGACCCTAAAAATGAGTTATTTCCTAAAAGAAGTTCAGAACAACAGATTTATGATTTTGTACTTTCTGAACTTGATACAGTTGCTGCAGTTTTAGGAACTAGCCCTACTTATGGCCGGCCCTGCAAATGGACAGCATTGGCTTTACAAAGCCGTGTTGCTTTATATGCGGGTAGTATTTCTCAGTTTGGAACTGTTCAGTTAAATGGCGTTTTGGGAATCCCATCCAGTCTTTCAAGTGCCTATTACCAAAAAGCTTATAATACAGCCCAAGCTGTTATAAATTCTGGTGTTTACCAATTATATAATGGAAACCCCAATAAAGTAGTCAATTTTAAAAGCCTCTGGTTAATAAAGCAAAATTGTGAAGTTATTTATGCAAAACAGCATAATTATATTGATGCTTTGGGTGGGGGTGGCAATAGCTGGGGGTATGATTTTTGCCAGCGGCCCAAACCACATGCATGGAATTTGGGAATGGAAAATTGCGCCTACCTTGAATTGGCTCAGGAATTTGAAAATACCGATGGAACCAGTGGCCAATTAGACTTAAATGCCATTCAGCAAGGATTATGGAGTATTAATGATTTATTTGGGAAAAAGGATCCTCGTTTCTGGGCTACATTATATACACAGGAAACTCCCTGGCTTGGCGGCCAGGTTGATTTTCATAATGGCCTTATTGACCCTAACGGTAATCTACTTACAAATTCACAAGCTTATAATGGAATAGCTGCACAAGGAAATCAAAATATATTTGGGAATTTTCATACAGGATTTGGTTGTATGAAATATCTTGATTCAACTATTGGCATAGGAAGTACATGGGGTGGATCGGGTACTGATTATATCATATTAAGGTATGGGGAAGTATTATTAAATTTTGCAGAAGCAGCGTTTGAGTTAGGAAAAACCAATGATGCATTGACTGCAGTTAATCAAATAAGAAACCGTGCAGGTATTAAATTATTAACTACAATTGACAGGGACCACATCAGACATGAGCGTAAGGTTGAATTGGCATTTGAAGGGCATAGATATTGGGACCTTCGAAGGTGGAGAACTGCCACTTCTGCGCTAAGCCGTAATTTTTCGGGTTTACAATACATATTAGATTATAATACCCGTAAATATAAAATTGTTGTTTTGAACAATATAGATGGAAATCTGGTTCCATCGTTTAGCAGTGCGAATTATTATTTACCTATTACATTATCAAGGACTCAAATTAATCCAAACTTAGTGGAAAATCCCGGTTATTAATCCTACTAAAAGGAGCAGGTTTATGCCTGCTCCTTTTTTAATTAAAATGCATTGTTATAATAATATTCATATATTAAATTATAAAAATGAAATTAATTTTTTATAAAGCAATTTTCAGTTTTGCGTTGTTTTCGATTTATATAGGAACCTGTAATTATGTATATAGCCAAAACTTTTATATAAGCCCTCAGGGAAATGACAACAATATTGGGTCAAAGCAATTCCCCTTTAAAACTTTGAATGTAGCTAAAGAAAGGGTAAGGGTATGGAAAAAGAATCATTCTACCGGGGACATTCATGTTTGGTTAAGTGGCGGAAATTACAATTTAGATAAAACATTAATGTTTGGACCAGAAGATGGTGGGGCACCCGGCCAGCAGATTACTTATGAAGCAATTCCAGGTGGGCAGCCGATTATCAATAGTGACCAATCTTTGAAAGGTTGGGTAAAAGTTGATAAGAAACTAAAAGGCTTACCAAAAATAGCAGAAGGAAAAATATGGGTAACACATTTACCAGTTAATATAAGTGATTTTAATATTTTATTTAATTCAAAAGGTTTATTGCCCAGAGCCAGAACAAACCCTTTAGACCATAAAAGGCTTTACAGTAATTATTGGATGGGTCCAGCAGAATTTCAGAATACAATCCCTTTTGATAAAAAAATAATGGATTCTATTTTTTATCCGTTGCATGCAGAAATTCATGTTATTCCAGTTGCTGCCTGGACCATGGATATTCTACCTGTACAATCAATGGATACTGTAAAAGGATTAGTTACATTAACTTATCCATCTACTTATACATTAGCGGCTACACTTTTGTATGCAGGGCCGAACCCCAATACAATTTGGGTGGAAAATACTTTTGCCGGAATGCAAAGGCCGGGAAACTGGGTATTTGACAAAAACAGCAGAGAAGTTTATTATTGGCCAGTAAATAATGTACAACCAGAAGATGATCTTGTAATTCCAAGATTGATTGAAATGTGCAGGATTGAAGGCAATATTGATTATGGTGGAAGTACTGATATCCCAGTAAGTTACCTTTCATTGAAAGGATTAACTTTTAATCATGGAAACCGATTCAACTCTGCCGGTCAATCAGGTTTAGGCTTACAGCATGATTGGGAACGATTTGATACGGTAACAGCTTTGTTAAGATTGCGAGGCACTTCTAATTGTAAAATTATCAATTGTTCATTTGAAAATAGCGGAGGTGCAGCAATTCGATTAGACCTTTATGCGCAAAATGACGAGATTATTAGCAATACCATACATGATTTGGGAGGAATGGGGATATTATTAGATGGATATGGGCCTGGAAATAAAGATGTTAATAAAAATAATTTAATCAGCAACAATCGTATTCATGATATCGGAAAAATCTGGTGGCAGTCGATAGGTATATGGGCATGGCAAAGTGGAAGCAATAAAATTACCCATAATACTTTGTATAATCTCCCTTATTCCGGAATTGCAGTAACCGGAAGGATAGGATGGGATAAAAATGGAAAAGCGGAATGTTCAAAGACGATCAGGTGGAGCGAAGTGGGTAATTATACAGGGAGCGAATCCTGGGATGAAAGGGAAAAATTCCTTCATAGCCGGGATAATTTGCTTGAAGAAAATGATATATCAAATGTGATGCTGGAATTGTATGATGGCAATGCTATTTATATCTCCGGAGCCGGGCATGGCAATAAAGTTAAAGGGAATTATGTTCATCATTCCGATTCTAAAAATGCAGGTGAAGCAATCAGATGTGATGATGACCAGAATGATACTTTTGTTGAAAACAATATTATTTTCAAATACGGAAGTTACGGAGTAGGATTTTGCTCAAAAGGCCGTAACTATTTTATTAATAATATTATAGCCTGCCCTTTGGTTGATAGTGTGATTAAAGGTTTTATTTCACCTGAGCCACAAACACCAAATGAAATGACAGGTTCTGTTTTTTCCAGAAATATTGTTTATGCCCAAAATAAGCATCAACCCTTTGTTTATTATGATGGTATTAAAAATATAATCAAACAAATAAAAATTGAAAATAATATTTACTTTAATTGTAGTGATGCAAGCGAAGGAAGTAATTATCTTAATTGGGCTAAACAGAATGGTGCTGAGCAGAACAGTACATTGATTGACCCATTATTTAAAGATGCTGCAAATGGGATCTTTGAATTAAAATCTAACTCACCGGCTTTATTAAATGGGTTTATCCCTATTGTAATTAAACCTGGTATTACAACTATCAATCAAAAATAGACTATGCATATAGTTAATAAATATTCATTTATTATATTATTTTTTATAAATAATATCAACGCTCAAAATGTTGAAAAAAGGATGAATGAAATGTGGGGTGAACAAACGAGAAAAGTAGAAATTAACAATAACAGCAGCGTGCAGTTATTTAAAGAAGGGCATTATGCGATGTTTATACACTGGGGATTATTTTCAAAAATAGCAGGCGAATGGGAAGGTAAAACTTATTACGGGATAAGCGAATGGATTATGCACCCATTGCGGGCTAATATTACTGCAGCTAAATATAAAGATTATGCTAATGAATTTAACCCTGTAAATTTTAATGCAGCAGCAATAGTTCAGTTAGCAAAGGATGCAGGCATGAAATATATTATAATTACGAGTAAACACCATGATGGGTTTGCCATGTATCATTCTAAAATTAGTTCATTTAATATATATGATGCAACCCCATTCAAAAGAGACCCTATGAAAGAGTTGTCTGAAGCCTGTAGTAAAGCGGGCATTGGTTTTGGATTTTATTACTCCCATAATCAGGACTGGACCTATCCCGGAGGTAATGGAGGGCCTAAAACAGATTCTGCAGGCAATTTGAAAAAATTTGATGATTACTTTAAATATAAGTGTTATCCCCAGGTTCAGGAAATAACTAGCGGATATGGGCCCATTAAAATTATTTGGTTTGACACGCCAGGTGATATGAAAAAAGAGTATGCACAACAATTAGTGGATTTAGTACATCAAAACCAACCCGATGCGCTGGTTTCAGGAAGAGTTGGGTATAATTTAGGAGACTATGTAACAATGGGTGATATGGAAGTACCTCTAGAAAATGAAGATGGTTTATGGGAAACAGTTGATGTTACCAATGATTCATGGGGTTATGCAAAATATGATCAAAACTGGAAAACCCCAAAGCAGGTTTTAATTAATTTAATTTCTACGATTGCCAGGGGAGGAACCTATATGCTCAATATAGGCCCCAAACCAGATGGTTCAGTACCAGAAAATGCAGTTTATACCCTTACTAATGCTGGTAAATGGGTACATACCTATCCTCAGGTAGTATATGGAACATCTTCATCGCCCTGGAAACATGCTTTACCATGGGGGGATGTTATATCAAAAGACAATAAACTTTTTTTATGCATCTATCAATGGCCCTCTAATGGAAAATTATTTTTGCCTGGTTTGAAAAGCAGCATCACTCATGCAAAGCTACTTTCTGATACTAGCACTTCAACTATTAATTATATCAAAGAAAATGATTGGGTTATTTTTAATTTGCCCTGCCATGCACCAGAAAAACTTATATCTGTAGTTGAACTAACACTTGAGGGAAAAGCCCTTGTTGATCCTATGCAAGGTGTTGACCCGGTTGTAAGTACCACACTTGCCAGTAATTTTGCCAATTGTAATTTCTGCGAAAAAAAAGATAGTAGCTGGATGGAAAAATTTGGTGAATGGAAAAAAGTAAAAGTAATAAAGAACTGGAATTCAAACAGTACTGCTATATGGGATATAAATGTTATAAAATCCGGAAATTATCTGGTTGAGTTAAATTACGCAGGCAGTGAGAGGCTTGTTTGGAGTATAGAAACAGATGAAGGCATACAAATCAATAACCAGCAGAATGCTTCTTCAATTTTTGCCTTTCATTCTTTCGGCTGGCTGAAAATAGATAAAAATGGTAAGCATATAATTAGAGTAAAATTAAAAGAGGGCAGTGGGGAAAGCACCAGTTTAATTTCTTTGAGATTAACCCCTATAGAGTAGAAAGTACCTTAAAGAGTAATTTAAATTTTTAATAGGAGTTCTTAATTTTTTAAAGCTTCTGATTATGGGTTTAGTTTAACTAACCTGCTATGAGTTAAAATAGACCAATAAATTTTCTTATTCACAATTATAATATATCAAAGATGAAAGTATTATCTATTTTATTTATTGCATTTTTTTTGCTTTCCTGTAAGTCCTATAATATCACCAATGGGAAAAGCAGTTTTCATAAAGATATTAGCATTAATGAAGAAATCGAATGGAGCCATACCTGGATGGTTTCGAATAGTAAAAACGATTTACCCCGGGTATTGATAATTGGAGATTCGCATGTGGAGGCATATTACCCATTAATTGCAGAGAAATTAATGAGTGTGGCTTATTGTTGCAAGTTTACTACTTCCAGAAGCCTTGGTGACCCTGTTTTGATTGAACAATTAAAGGTTACTTTGCGAGCTTTTAAATTTGATATAATTAGTTTTAACAATGGGTTGCATGGAGGGGCTTATTCAGATAATGAGTATAAAAGTTATATTCCAGTTGTTTACCAACTTTTTAAAAGTAATAACCCTACTGTTAAATTAGTTTGGGTGAATTCAACTGCCCGCAGGGTTGCAAATAACTTAGCCGTAATAGATACAATTAATGAATCTGTAGTTAATAGAAATAGGATTGTGAGCAGTTTTGTCAATGATACGCATATACCATTAGTAAATTCTTATCAGTTATCTTTTGAACATCCTGAATATTATTTAACAGATGGTGTACATTTTAATGCAAATGGAGTGCAAAAGGAAGCAGATGGTGTAGCTTATGAAATTTTGAATGCAATTAATGCTATAAAAAATAAGATGTAGCACTTGCAATAGGAAAGATATTTTTAACTTCCATAAATTAAGTTTAATGAGATCCATATCTATTTTTTTCTTAGTAGTAATATTTTTTGTTTCGACCTGTTCTTATTCTCAAAAAACGAAAATTAACGTAAATTATGTGGATGTTTTCGAAAATGCAAATCATCCCCAAATAGCCTATTGGTTTTTCAGTAAAGATATGCTTAATGAAAAAAGCTATAAAAGCAAAATAGATAGCCTTGTTCAATTTAGTAAATTCACATTAATATTTTTAACTGCAAGAAATGGTGTTGATTTTTATAACAACGCAGTAATGCATCCTATTTTTCAGGATTTAGTTTCCTATGCGCATCAAAAGGGATTGAAAATAGCTTTGCAATTATGGGAAAGAAGGTACAAAGTACCGATTGAAAATACAGAGCGATTAATGCAGCAGACTGAAATACTTTTAGATAAAAAGGGGGATGGAGCAATAAGCATTAAACCTAAAGGAGCAATAGAGATGGATTTGTTATTTAAAAATGAAATATTTAATGTATATGCCTTTAAAAAGACTGGTGATGGTTTCTATGATGCATCTACTTTACAAAACATTACCACACAATGTAAAGCTGTTGATAATAATACAGAGATAGCTGTGAACATAACTACTAATGAGTCTTTAAGGGGCTATACAGCTCTAATTCTCACACAGCATTATTATAATTATTGCAGTAACCATAGCAAAGAAGCTGCGGATAATTTAGATCATATTTTGAAAGTGTATAGTGATATTTCCTTTGATGGTGTTGGATTGGATGAGTATACCAATTTACATGTAACGCCTATCTGGGACTTAATAAAGGATAATGAGTTATTCAGAGCCATCCCTTTTTCATTAGCTATGGCAGATGCATATAAGAAGCGATATGGTTTTGATTTGCCTGCAACATTATTTGATATGCTTTATGCACCTCAAAGCAAACCAGAAGTCCGTATTAAAGCTATTAATACTTATATGTCAATTGAAAGGGAAGGTACGATGAATATTGAGAAAATTATTTACAATTCCGGTAAAACTTATTATGGAAAAAATTCTTTTATCGGGTTACATGATACACATCATAATACTTTAGATGGTGACGAAGTTTGGCAAACAGGGATAAACTGGTGGAATATCAAAAGAGATTATGGACATACTGATGAGCATACACCTACACCAACGCAAATTGGGATTGGATTTTGTTATCCTGAAAATATTTTGTATAACATGTTTTACAGTAAGCAATTAAATGAGATAACAGAAAAATCACTTACTGATTTGCGTTATGGTATCCGGACTGATTATCATGCTATTAATGATATTCAAGGATGGGGAGTAAGCGTTGAAAACCCATTTGCTTTAGATCAAATTAATAAAGTTGAAAATGCCGCACGGTTACTCAATCAATTTAATCCTTCATTTCCTGCAATAAAATTATTGATTGTATTTGGAATGGAATCTCAACTCAATTGGTATCCTGATACTGCTTCCCGAAATATTTGTAATATAAATGGCAGTTTAGATATTGAAACGAAAGCAAAATTGCTTTGGGATGAAGGGTATAGAAACGTATTGGTGCCTACTGATGTAATTGAAGATGGCAGGCTTTTTATTAATGCAAACGGGAAACCCGAATTAGGGAATCATGTATTTGATGCAATTGTATTTTTATATCCTCAATATTCTACAATATCTACACTTCAGTTTTTTGAAAATTATCTTGCTAAAGAAGGCAAGCTAATGACAGAAGGAAATGCCAGTAAAGATTTTTTTGGGAATGATATTTCAGCAAGATGGAAGAAGATTCTGAATAAAGCAACAGTACCCCATTTTTCTGTTGACAATATATGTAAGTTAGGCATAAAAAAAAATACGATCACCAATGGCTCATTAAATGAAGATGGTTCTTATACCTTTACCAATTTGGAAGCTTTAAAAAATAATTCCGCAGGCATTTTTTCTTTTACTCTCGGTGGTAATGTTTTTTCAGGCTCTTATACAGAAATGGCAGCTATTAAAATTAATTGGAAAGGTAATGTAGAAAAATTGGCAGCTACGGGTTTTTCATACCTTAAAAAAAACGGTAAAATTATCATGCGTTTATCTACACCAGCAGATATATTCTTTGAAGCAAAAGAAACAGGTACAATAACCATTGCAGATAAAAGTAAAACAATACAGCCGACATTTAAATATTTCAAAAAATGACCAAACCAGCTATTACTTTTTTTATTTCATTTATCTTTTGTACCGGCTTTTCCCAATCCTCTTTCAAAGATAGTTCTCAAGAACTTATTCCTACTTGGTTACGCCATGCTGTTATTTACCAGATTTATCCACAAAGTTTTAAAGATACTGATGGCGATGGCATTGGCGACCTGAAAGGCATTATTCAAAAGGCTGATTACCTGCAATCACTTGGGGTAGATGCTGTGTGGTTAAATCCTGTTTATCCTTCACCATTTAACGATGCCGGATATGATGTGACTGATTATTGCAATATTGCACCCCGCTATGGTTCGTTAGCCGATTTTAAAACTCTAATTGCCGAATTAAAAAACCGAAACATACGTGTTATAATGGATTTAGTGGCCGGGCATACTTCCGTAGAGCACCCCTGGTTTAAAGAATCTGCTAAAGCAGTGACTAACAATTATTCAGACCGATATATCTGGACCAATTCCCTGAAAACAAAGCCTGCAAATTTTGTAGATGGCTCTAAGTACGAAAGAAAAGCAAATTACCTTAAAAATTTTTTCGATAGCCAACCTGCCTTGAATTACGGTTATGCTGTAACCGATACAGCCAATTCTTGGGAAACTCCGGTAACCGCTTTAGGGCCTCAGCAAACCAGGGATGCGCTTCGAAACGTTATGAAGTTTTGGCTAGACATGGGTGTGAGCGGATTTCGGGTAGATATGGCATCTTCGTTGATAAAGAATGATCATAAAGGGAAGGAAATTACAAGTTTTTGGAAGGGCTTTCGCCGGTGGATGGAAACCAATTACCCAGAAAGTGTTTTAATTGCAGAATGGGGCGATCCATCTGTTGCAATTAATGCCGGGTTTCATGCGGACTTTCTGATCCATTTCGGTAAAACGGAATACCCTTCCCTATTTTATAATGAGGAAGGAACATTTAAAAAAACGAATTGTTATTTCGACAAAAGAGGACAAGGAACAGTTACGAAATTCGTAAATAATTATTTGGGACATAAAAAACTTGTTAGTGATAAGGGTTACCTATCAGTGCCCACAGCCAACCACGATTTTCAGCGTCTTGCATGTGGGCCGCGTTCCGGGGAAGAACTTAAAGTAGCGATGGTATTTTTTCTCACCTGGCCTGGATTACCAATTATTTATTATGGCGATGAAATAGGGATGCGTTTCTGTAGTGGATTGCCAAACAAAGAGGGTAGCCTGCTTTATGAAGGTGCAAACAGGGCTGGCAGCCGCACACCAATGCAATGGGACAAAACGATCAATGCAGGGTTTTCCAATGCAAAAGCGGAGAACCTTTACCTGCCTATAGATAGCAGCAGCAATCGCCCAAATGTAGATTCTGAACAAGCCGACCCTTCATCGCTACTTAACTTTACGCGCTTACTGATTTCACTCCGTAAAAGTTCCAATGCTTTAGGAAACGATGGTGATATGATTCCGCTTTATGCAGAAGACCATAAATACCCGTTTATTTATCAGCGGAAAAAAGGAGATGAAAGTTATATTGTTTGCCTAAACCCTTCAGGTAAAAGCGTTGCTGCCACTTTTAGAATGGCAGGTATAAAAAAACTGAAGCCTATCCTAAACAGTGGGGTTCAAACTGATCTTGCCTTAAACAAGATAACTATTCATATGGAAGGCATTTCCTATGCTATTTACAAGATTGACTAAATAAAACAACTACAAAACATTTAAGTATGAAAAAAATATTCTTTATTCTAAACCTGTTTTGTTTATTACAATTATATGCACAGAAAGATGATTTAAAACTTTGGTACAAGCATCCAGCCAATCAATGGACAGAAGCTTTGCCAATTGGTAATGGACGAATCGGAGGAATGGTATTTGGTGATTACCAGCATGAAAATATTCAGTTAAATGAAGAAAGTGTTTGGGCGGGTTCGAAAATCAATAATAACAATCCAGAGGCAAAATCACACCTGAAGGAAATTCAAGAAGCTATATTCAAAAGCGACTACACAAAAGCACTTGAATTATCCCAAAAATACCTAATAGGAACTCCATCCCGAATCCGGTCTTATCAACCTCTTGGAAATCTGTTCATCAATTATGAATGGAAAAATAAACCAACGGAGTATAAAAGGTCACTTAATCTTCAAAACGGAATTTCGCTTACAAGCTATATAGTAGATGGAAACCATATCACTCAAGAAGTATATGCTTCAGCACCTCAGGATGTAATTGTATTGCATATAACAGCGGAAAAAACGTTTAATGCAGAAATATTACTTACAAGGGAATTTAATACAACTGATGATAACTCAAATAAAAGCAAGTTATCTACTTATTCAAAAGCCATTTTTGAAAACCAATATCAAAATAATGATGGTTTAATTTCTTATACAGGCCAGATTATTGATACATTATCACCCGATCAGGGACCAGAAGGGAAACATATGCGGTATGCTGCAGCAATGAAAATTCTTTCGATTGACGGAAAAGCGGTGCCTATCAATACTTCAAAGGGTTTTAAGATCAGTCAGGTTAAAAATATTGTGGTACTCATAACAGGTGCTACCAATTACAATATAAAAAAACTGGATATGGATGATGGTATCAAACCTTTAACAATCTGTCGACAATTAATCAATAAAGCTTCCACTTTTACAGCTCCGCAATTAAAAGATATTCATCAAAAGGACCATCGTTCTTTTTTTGATCGTGTGTCTTTTTCCTTAGGTAAGGATGAATATAACGGCCTGGCAACTGATGAACGTTTGGAGCGACTAAAAGGCGGAAAAACAGATAATGGATTGATCTGTTTATATTATCAATTTGGCCGTTACTTATTAATGGGTTCATCGCGTAAACCCGGACGGTTACCTGCAAACTTACAGGGTATCTGGAATGATTTGTATGATGCACCCTGGAATTCTGATTTCCATACCAATATAAATTTGCAAATGAATTACTTGCCTGCAGAATGTTGTAATCTTTCAGAAACGGTTTTACCATTAGTTGATTTCATGACACAATTAGCCGTGCCGGGTGCTGTAACTGCGAAAGAAATGTATGGAGCAAATGGGTGGACAATTCATCATCTCACAGACCCATTTGGAAGAAGTGGTGTGATGGATGGTGTTTGGGGAATTACACCCATGGATGGGCCATGGATGACATTCCCTTTATATGATCATTTTGAGTTTACCGGGGATACAGCGTTTCTCAAAAAAACTGCTTACCCTTTAATCAAAGGGGCTGTGGAATTTGTGCTTGACTATCTGGTTACTACGCCTGAAGGATATTTGGTAACTAATCCTTCTCACTCGCCAGAGAATTCCTTTTTTGTACCTGGTACCAATAAGAAACAAATATCGCAAATGACCTATTCACCTACAGCAGACCAGCATATCATTAATACTCTTTTTAATAATTTTATACATGCATCAATTCTCTTGCATACTGATAAATTATTAGCTGAAAAAGTAAGAGATGCGCAAAAAAGGTTACCTCCTTTAAAAGTAGCAGCAAATGGAACTATACAAGAATGGATCGAAGATTTTGAAGAAGTAGAACCAGGCCATAGGCATATGGCGCATCTATTAGGTTTATACCCTTTGAATTTAATTACACCAAAGGACCCTATCTTTTTTGAGGCAGCCAAAAATTCTTTAAAACGAAGATTATCTTCCGGAGGGGGTCATACCGGTTGGAGTAAAGCATGGATCATTAGTTTATATGCAAGATTACTAGAGCCTGAAAAAGCAATTGATAATCTTAATGACCTATTAAGGAAAAGTACACTCAATAACTTATTTGATATATGCCCACCCTTTCAGATCGATGGAAATTTTGGTAGTACCGCAGCCATTGCAGAAATGTTATTACAGTCACAGAATGATGGAATCGATTTGTTACCTGTATTGCCTGCACAGTGGCCAGAAGGTTCTATACATGGACTACGCGCAAGAGGTGCCTGTACAGTGAATCTTGATTGGAAAGATGGAAAGCTTACAAAGGTTTCTATTCGTTCAGACAAAGGAGGAACCTTTAACATTAGATATAAAGCCATTGTAAAGCAGGTGAAGCTTACAGCAGGACAGTTCGTCACACTTAATGGAACACTTGACTTGTATCGCTAATAGTAGTTTTTCATAAAAAGATAATATCACTACAAAAATCAACATGATAATATTAAGAAAAATATAAGGATATACATTTATTTATTATGGAATTTACCATAAGTAATGACATTATTAAAAATATTTATTTTTATAAAAAAACAGGATAAATAGTTTTAAACAGACAGTGCATAACAGTTTTAATTATTGCTAAAACTAAATTTGCAACAGTAGTGTAAATAGAAAATCATACAAAGAAAAAGATACGAAAGCTGTCATTAAAAACAACCTTAATAGAATTTTATTCCAAACACTTCATATCTTTTTAATTAGATTAAGCTTTGTTTTAAGCATTATTTATCCTGGCCATTTATTAAAAAAATGACTATTTAAGTATATAATTCTTTAAATTTATTTTGAAATGCCTTCATATAATAAGGTAAAATTTAAGCATGTAAGTTATTTATGGGATGAATCTTATACATAAAAGCTCAATTTGATGCTTTTCGAGGGGTGCATCAACGGCTGATATTCAATTAACAGGAGGAGTTAGAATTCAGCAGAAAGAAAATATTTATCTGTAAAATGAAACCATTTTATATGAAACAAAATCTAAAGAGAAAAAAGATCTATTCTTGTTTAATAATAATACTTTTCACTGCAAGCATTTTTTGCTATTCAAATGGAGTATCCAGTCAGGAGATTCCTTTGTTTCGTAATGAGAA
>Ga0208872_1000724_pt1 | contig 22472 bp, 18 predicted proteins | sample CryBogCBH12Aug08_FD_185508 | JGI IMG/M metagenome (GOLD analysis project Ga0208872, IMG submission 185508) | Freshwater microbial communities from Crystal Bog, Wisconsin, USA - CBH12Aug08 (SPAdes) | ecosystem: Environmental > Aquatic > Freshwater > Lake | place: Crystal Bog, Wisconsin, USA...
CTTTTAACCCCTCTTTTTTTCAACAGGGAGGGAAGGTACTTTCGGGCATCGGCGTACGCGACATCAGGCGCGAAAAATTGGACCACGTCTGCGCTATCAACAATGAGCTCACGCACCCGCCTACCCAGCACCGCCCTTATCAGGATGTTGGCATCCAGAACGATCGCTTTCTTGCTCATGCCACAGTGGGAGTGGACTTCTTAGGAGCGTTCGCCTTTCTACGCGCTGTTTTGAAATCAGCCACGACAGAGTCCACATCGACGCTCTTGGCTGCAAGCAGGCGATCCAGCGTCTTGCTGGCCTTCTTCAGCGATGCAACGTCTGCCTCAGTCTGGCCGTGGGTCGGAATGAAGTAACCGATAGTTTGACCGTGGCGCGTCACAGCTACCGGCGTGCTTGACGCAATGAATTCGGCCATCCCAGCACGAAATTCTCGAATGCCCACTTTGGTAGCTTCCATTTTTTTCCTTTGAAGTTGAACTGAATTTGTGAATCATAGTGTACACAAATAACCAAAGGGAGCATAGTGACAACCCCTTCACCTTTAAGGAGATTTGTCATAGAAAACGCTTCCAATCAGACCAGTCGGGCAAGGGATCCGTGGAATAAGGGCAAATTGATGGGTCAAAAGGCCCCGTTCAAGCTCAAGGAAGTTTGGGCCATCCGGGTATGGCTTCAACTGGAGCACCGCACCAGAGAGTTAGCGTTATTCGTTTGGGGCTGGACAGCAAACTGCGCTCTTGCGACCTGATCAAACTCCGGGGCCGCGATATATGCCACGGTGATCGCGTCGCCGCACGAGCAACCGTGATGCAGCAGAACCAATCTCTCAATATTGTTGCATCGACCTGAATGATGGGTGTAAGTTCATTCTCGGCTGAGAACTCTCCAGTACCGAACGGTGTAAAGGCCAAAACTCAAGGACCACATTGCTCCAGAAAGTAGAACCGCGTGAATCACGAGTGAAGGATTTATCAAGGGAACGAAGACGCGGATCACTGCGGCTGCAGCCACCAAGCAGTAGCACGTCACTTCTGTATTTCCGGCAATTAGTTTTCTTCCGGTGTGACCAAGTGCCGTACGCGTCATCATACCGATGACCATTCCACCAATCGCACCAACGGTCAGCGAATGGATGGCAACCGATTCCGAAATCAGGGCCATCGCAGCCATGGCACGAAACGCCAAGTGCAATGGAATCCAAGCATACGCCGCATGTAATACCCATACCAGCGGGGTATTCAGCGTTTTCCATGGCTGCCACAGCCACAAGCGAGTCAGATGTGCCAACATAGTCAAAATTGCCAGCTGCGCTAACCATGCTCCGGAGATATGCAATGCGTCGGCAAGAACAAGCAGCAAGACTAAACCCAAAGCAAGTTTTTCAATCCAGGGATTACGAACCGCCTTTGCTCCAGCAATTGCGTTGTTCGTAAACATCGGAATCACCCTCCCGCCCATGACGCTGAGCACAAATAGCATTACATCCAGTCCCAGCGCAATACCGGCCCAGCCCGGTACTTTAATGACGCCCATTGCATCCATGTGCACCACGAGTTGGGCCAAAGCCATCAATACGAGCAAAGCAACAAAGAAGTAATTTCGGCGGTTTTGCGCCTTGTAGAGCGGGATTGCCAGGGCCGTTGCAGCTGCCAATGGAAATGCCACATTGACCCCCGCGGCTAGCCAACCCCACGGCGAGAGCACGAGAATTCTGCCTGCAACCCACAGCGCGGCTAGGGCGCCCAGATAGGCCCCTTTGGGTGTGGGCTGCCCTGACCAGTTCTGCCCTGCTGTCAATAGAAAGCCCGTCAACACGGCCAAAGTGAAACCAAACAACATCTCATGGGCATGCCACATCGGACCTTGTAAATACGCATACGGCAAAAACCCACTGAATTGCAGGGCCCAGACCAATATGGAAAGAGAGGAAAACGAGCTCGCAAGTAAGTAGAAGGGACGAAAGCCGAGATCCCACAAAGCAAAGCGAGATTGCCCCCTTTTTGGTGGGTTTTGAATTTGGATCAGTGTGGCCATGTAGTTAGTCAGCAAGCTTGGGGGATGTTTAGGTGTTGCGTGAACAGGGCGTGACTATGGTGTGGCTATGATGTAGCTATGGCAATACATAGAAAGTTGATTTCTCTTGCCTGATTTCCTGCACTGAGCCTGCGCTTGCTTGAACTTCGAAAACAACCGGCAGCGTCTTGCCACGATAGAGTTCTGCAACTTCCGATGGCAGTGTCAAGCGTATAGGCAGCGATCCAATGCCAATAGCTTGAACTTCAAGTTGTGCGTCCGACGAAATCCGCAGACTGGGAAGACCGCTTACGTTGACGGTAAAACGCTGCTTCTCTTCCCGTCCATTCATGATCTGCATGCGATACACATTCTCGATTTCACCCTGCCCAACTTCGCGGGCTAGGGAGCCCCGATCCTTGATGACGTCCACGGAGAAGTTCTTGCGTGTCAGCAGACTGAACGTGAAAACGCTGCACACCAGGCAAAGCAACGTGCAGTAGATCCATACCCGCGGTCGACTGATTCGCCTGATGATCTGCCAAGCGCCAAGCCGCTGCTTGATCCCATTTCCAGACGTATAACGGATCAGTCCCTTGGGATAGTTCATTTTCTCCATGACCTGATCGCAGACGTCGATGCAAGCAGCACAAGCTATGCATTCGTTTTGCAAGCCTTTACGTATGTCGATACCGGTTGGACAAACCTGCACACACAGCGTGCAATCAATGCAGTCGCCCATGCCAAGTGAGGCTGGATCAGCGCCCCGAGCGCGTGAACCGCGGCTCTCTCCCCGCTGCTCGTCATAGGCGATAACCATAGAGTCCATGTCAATAAGCGCACTCTGAATGCGAGCATAGGGACACATGTGCTTGCAGATCTGTTCCCGCATGTAACCAGCGTTGCCGTACGTGGCCAAACCATAAAATAGCACCCAGAACCATTCCCAGGATGAGAAAGTAGAGTTCAACAACTCAGACAGCATGCCTCGTATGGAGGAAAAGTAACCTACAAACGTGAGTCCGGTGATGAGCGCGATGCCCATCCAGACGAATTGCTTGGATACCTTGCGCGCCATCTTGCTCACACCCCATGGGGCGCTATCCAGTCGCATGCGCGCTTGACGATCCCCTTCGATATGTCGTTCCACCCATAGGTATATTTCGGTATAGACCGTCTGCGGGCAGGCGTAACCGCACCACAATCGCCCGGCAATGGCCGTAAAGAAAAACAATGCCAGTGCGGCAATGATCAGCAACACTGCCAGATAGATGAAGTCTTGTGGATGCAGAATCAACCCAAGGACATAAAAGCGCCGTTCAGACAGATCGAACAGAACTGCTTGCCTATCATTCCACTGTAGCCATGGAAGCCCATAAAAAACGATCTGCGTCACCCACACCATCACCCAGCGCAGACGAGCAAATTGTCCACTGACAGAGCGTGGATAGACCTTCTCAGCCTCCTCGCACAGCGAGAACTCTGACGAATCCTTACCGCCCGATTTCACGGGCTGGACCCGAATGACCTTTCTAGTTACCACTTCACTTGACATCGTCATTCAACCTGCAGCTTTCAGCAGTTCATCCGCATGATCCACAGCACACGGACTTGGCTGGAGCTAGTGCGGACGCTTCGAAGTGACTAAACAGAATGTTGTTTTCCAGGTTAATGTGGTTGATCAGGTCATCGTGCAATTGTGCAATCCCGGCGTAAAGCGCACGCCAGGTATTGCAGGCGCCTTGCGGTGGACTGGCGTTATTGCAAAAATGCATCAATTGCTCCAGCATCTTCCCGTGCTGCTTGTGCTCTGTGCGCATCACGCTAATGGGTTGCGAAACAAAAGGATTTCCACCAGCTTTGAGCATTGGAAACAGAATGTTCTCTTCCTTCATCATGTGAGAGAGCAAGTCCCGCTCTGCTGCCTCCAACACATCAGCCAACCCGGTTGGAACAAGTGGATGGTCGCGATGTACCGCTTCTACACGCCGTGCCATACGGATAAGCTCAGGCAATTGCTCACGGTGCACTGCGTGGTAGCGCTCCAAGATATGGTCGATGAGGGTCTCAGGGCTTTCATGTTCTACGGGTTCGTGGGTACGCTGAATAGCCGCCAACTCACGCATTACCGCCTCCAGGTCCAAGCCCTTTTCAGACACAGCCTGCGCCAAACTCACTTGACCTCCACAACAGAAGTCGAGCTTGTGTTGGCGAAAAATGGCGGTAGCTCCTGGAATTTGGACGGCGATTTGACCGATGGCTTGCTGGTCATCAAGGCCATAGGCCTCAGGTTGGTTGCTTTGCAGACGGGCATTCATGATTTGGCACCTTTAAACATGCATATGATGTTCATGTATTCTATACTATATCATTCATACAAAATGAATCTTTTACAAATGACTGCAATACCATGCGACTGACTCAGTGGACCGACTTCTCTTTGCGGGTGCTCATGTACTGCGCCGCGTTCGAGCACCGTGACCAGCCAGTGACAATTACCGAGATTGCCGACAGCCACGGCATCTCACGAAGCCATCTGACCAAGGTCGTTCATCAGCTGGGAGCGCATGGCCTGTTGGAGACCACGCGCGGTCGTGGCGGCGGCATGCGTCTTTGCAAACCGGCCACAAAAATCAACGTCGGCGAAGTGGTGCGCCAGACGGAGACCGATTTCGCCATGGTCGAATGTTTTGATGCACAAACCAACCAATGTTCTTTGAACCCCCAGTGCCGTCTCAAAGGTGTGCTGCAGCAGGCAACCCATAGCTTCCTTGCGGTACTCGATGGCGTAACCCTGGCAGACTTGGTTGCACCAGCGGCCAACCGGGTGAAGACAGCCAAAATGGCTATGCCCGACTCCAGAAAATCCCGACCAGCGGACGATAAAGAGTCCTAGGCGCTCACGCCCGTGGGACTGCCTCGGACAATGCAAGTCGCTTATACAGAGCGGCCAGCATATCGGATTGAGTTACGATGCCAACCAACTTGCGGCCGTCATCGACCACGGGAATATGTGCCATACCATTGTCCGATATGCGAGCGATCAGTTGCGCGACTGGAACCTGTTCATTATTGGCATAAAAAGTTTTTTACTCCGACCATGGCACCGGAGTGCCGCTAAACTTTACGTATGGACTACGCCACGATCAAACTGATCCACCAATCTGCAGTAGCGCTCTCCGGCTTGGGTTTCGCTGTGCGGGGCATAGGATCTTTAAGTGGGGCTCAATGGACGCTGAGCCGATTGGCAAAGAGTTTGCCGCATATGGTAGACACCGTACTGCTGATATCAGCCGTAACCTTAGCAGCCAGGTTGCACCTCAACCCTGTACATACTCCATGGCTGATGGCCAAGATACTGGGCCTGCTGATCTACATCGTCTTGGGCATGGTGGCGCTTCGTCCGCGTTTTGGATGGAAGACCCGCGTTACTACTTGTGGACTGGCCCTCGTAGTGCTGGCATGGATTGCTTCGGTTGCAATGTTGAAAAACCCCTGGGGATTTATTTCCCTCCTGCTGCAAACCAGCGCCTGACAGGCCCACCAAGACTTACTGCAGAACGACGGGAGAACCCTGTCGGTCAAAGGCCAGATAGCGGGTCATTTCGCCGCGTTTGATAGATTCCACCATGGCTTGCAAAGAGGTTTCCACTTCCTGAATATCCGGAGCGCTGCGTGGACTTCCTGACATGGCCGCGGCAAAAACGAAACACCATGACTGACCAAACTGCGCAGCCTCCTGAACCAGGGAATCAAACGAAGACAATTCGTCCGGGCTTTTGTCCACGCACATCATTGGCGCTATGGCACCGCCGTGCCCTGCATTAAATCCGGCCCGCTGCTCAGCAGTGGCATCGTCCGGCAGTACCGCATCGGCAAAGACAAACAACAAGCGCTGCTGCAAGGGCTGCGCGCGCGCTGCATGTAACAAATCTGCGAAATTTTCGATATTCATTCGGACTCCGTGGATAGATAGGTCACATATTGGTCAGATTCAGGCCGCACACGCGCGGGCTTGGCACGTTGTCCTGTCCCCAGACTTAAGAAACAAATGGCGTACTCATGTGTGTTCTGGCGAAAAGGTGGCTCGGGACTTCACTTTCCAGTATTTTTTCACCGCACAACGCGCACGCCTCTGTTCATTGCACCAACGGTGAGTCCGCGACGTCCAGTTCGATGCCTTCAACCAGCGCTTGCCCCACCAGCAGACTCATGTACTGGTGCAAGGCTTTGGCACGCGATTGCATGGCCAGTTGCGCCGCCACGCGCTCCCGCACTTCATCAAAAGCCAGAGCCTTGCCGTCGCGCCGTTCCAGCACATCGATGATGTGAAAACCAAATCGGGTATGGATGAGGCGCGGCTGCACACCTAATCCCACCGGGACCTCAGTTTGGAAGAACAGCGTACTCGCCAGTTCCGGCGCGCAGTCCTGCGGGCCCACCCAGCCTAGATCGCCACCTTGGGTACTGGTGGGACAGTTGGACAACTCACCCGCCAGCTTGCCAAACAAATCTACAGGAACGTCTCTGCCCAGCAGACTGATCAATGCCTTGTCTGCATGCACACTGAGTGCCTGCACGTTTACGCCAGGCGTAACGGCAAACAAAATATGGCGTAAATGCACGGCCTGACCGACCACGTACTGATTCCTGCGTGCGTCATAGTAGCGCTGGCACTCCTCGCCGGTGGGTGCCGGCACCTGCACAGCACTGTCAACCATAGTCTCCAGCACTGTACGTTCGGTCTCATTTAGCTCGGGCGCATCCAGCACCGCCTTGCGTGGCAACAAACCAGCCTTGACGGCGTACTGGCGCAGAAGCTCGGTGTAGGCCAACTCGCGCAGGGTCTCCTCGTCTGGTCGTTGTCCATGTGTGTGCAGATGGATGCCGTTTATAGAAGCGGTCAACTGAGGCACTCTTGATTTTCCTGGCGTGCCATTAGGTTCTGGCTGGGTTTCAGCTGAAAAGCTTGACTCCAGAGTCGTGCTCATTGTCCTGGAGCCGCACCCGCAAGTGCCGCCACCACTACAACCATGATTAGCCAATGAAGGTGTGTTCATGAATAGTCCTTGAGGTACTGTGGCTTAGTGCGCGTTGCGGCTCAGTGGTTCACGTTCTACCAGGCCCATGCGACGGCTGCGCACCAACTGGTACGGACGCACCAGATAGGCCATGGTTCCGAAACCACTCCACACATGCACGAGGCGCGTGAAGGGGAAGATCAAGAAGATGCTCATACCCAGGAACATATGCAGCTTGAAGACGATGCTGGCCTCGGCCAGCAGTTCGGGCGCTCCTGCCTGGAAGGTAACAATATGCTGGGCCCAACCGGCCAGCTTCATCATCATGCTGCCATCCAAATGCCCGGCCGACAGCGGAATGGTCGCCAGACCCAGCGCCAGTTGCAGCCACAGCAACACCAGGAGCACGATGTCGCTGGTCTTGGAGTTGATCCGAATGCGCTCATCGCTTAAGCGGCGGTGCAACAGAATGCTGACACCGATAAAGCCCAACACGCCAAATGCACCACCTGACACCATGGCCATGATCTGCTTGTTGCCAGCGCTAATAAACGGCTCATAGATGAAGTGCGGTGTCAGCATGCCCACCGTGTGACCGCCCAAAAGGAACAAAACGCCGACATGGAACAGATTGCTACCCCAGCGCAGTTGTCCTGCACGCAGCAATTGCGAGGAGTCACTCTTCCAGGTGTACTGGTCACGGTCAAAACGGAGCAGGCTGCCCACCAGGAAGATGGTTAGGCAGATGTACGGGTAGTAACCAAACAAGAGGTTGTCGAGGTAAGTCATATGTGTGCTCCTTGGGCACCGGGGCCTTTGGCAAAAACGGATGCAGCTGTGGCGGGCGCCGTATCAATCGGTGCCGCAGTCTTGCGTACAAAGTGAATCGGCTGGGTCTCGCCGGGCTTGGACTGCCCTTTGGTACTGCAGCCATCAAAGGCTTCTGGTTCCTGCCATACGTCGTCCATAGCTTCATCGGCGAGGATGGCCACGGCCTGCACACTCTGGCCGCAGAGTTCCAGCACCGCGGCCACGGGCGCGGCATAGGGGCTGCCGCGTTGCACCAGCGCACTGAAGACGGAGGTGAGGATGTGGGCCATCTCGCCCATGAACTCAATCGCCAGTTTGGGCGGCTGGGTGGAGGCAAACTCCAGCACCACACACAGGTGATCCGGCAATTCTTCGGGTGCCATAAGCATGCCAGCCTTCTCGTAGGTCTGCACCAGGTCCACCATGGCCGGACCGCGCTCGCGGGAGTCGCCATGGATGTGCTCGAACATGTGCAGCGAGGTCGCACGGCCACGGTCAAAGGTTTCCACATATCGCGCTTCCACGTCCATGGGGTCAAGGCGTGCGAGTTCGGCGGCAAAGGCGTGCAACTCGTCGCGGCGGGCGACTGGGATCACTGCCTCCTTGTCGATGGCCTCCAGCAGTTCGGGCAAATGACTGCGCATTTCGGCGTCTGGGTAACCCAGCAGCAGGGCCAAGGCACGCAGGGAATAACGGTTGTCTTTCATGGCGTGTTCCTTTAAACGTAAGACTTGATCGGAATGGTTCGGGGCTTATTGCCACCAAACAGGCTGGTCTCTGAAGCACCGTCTGAGCAACCATTGCCAAACGAGAAACCGCACCCCCCGCGCAGATCAAAGGCGTTTTCGGCGTATTCGCGGTGGCTTGTTGGAATCACAAAGCGGTCTTCGTAATTGGCGATGGCCATGATCTGGTACATCTCTTCCACCTGAGTCACGGTCAGACCGGCCTGCTCCAGCACGGCCAGGTTCTGCTCCTGATCCACATGTTTGCTGCGCTGGTAGGCGCGCATGGCCAACATGCGTTCCAAGGCGCGCACCACCGGAGCTGTATCGCCAGCGGTCAAGAGGTTGGCCAAGTACTGTACCGGGATGCGCATCTGAGCCAGATCCGGAATCTCGCCGTTGGCGCCGATGTGGCCGGCATTGGCAGCCGAAGTGATGGGGGAGAGCGGTGGCACGTACCAGACCATGGGCAGGGTGCGGTATTCTGGGTGCAGAGGCAAGGCCACCTTCCAGTCAACCGCCATCTTGTAAACCGGGCTATTACGCGCACCGACTAGCCAAGCTTCGGGAATACCATCCTCGCGGGCCTGTGCAATCACCTTGGGGTCGTTGGGGTTGAGGAACAGGCCCAGCTGCGCCTGGTACAGTTCTTTCTCATTCACCACGCTGGCGGCCTCTGCAATACGGTCTGCGTCATACAACACCACGCCCAGGTAGCGGATCCGGCCCACGCAGGTTTCGCTGCAGACGGTGGGTTGACCGGCTTCGATGCGCGGGTAGCAGAAGATGCACTTCTCGGCTTTGCCGCTTTTCCAGTTGTAGTAAATCTTCTTGTAGGGGCAGCCAGAGACGCACATGCGCCAACCGCGGCACTTGTCCTGGTCGATCAGCACAATGCCGTCGTCTTCGCGCTTGTAGATGGATCCGCTTGGGCACGATGCCACACAGGCCGGGTTCAGGCAGTGCTCGCACAGGCGCGGCAAGTACATCATGAAGGTGTTTTCAAACTGGCCGACCATGTCCTTTTGCACCTGGTCGAAGTTCGCCAGGTTGGCGTCCTTGCTGCGCTTGCTAAATTCACCGCCCAGGATTTCTTCCCAGTTCGGGCCCCAGGTGATCTTCTCCATACGCTTGCCTGTAATCAGGCTGCGTGGGCGAGCGGTCGGAGCGTGCTTGACCTCGGGCGCCGACTGCAGGTGGTCGTAGTCGAAGGTGTAGGGCTCGTAGTAGTCATCGATCTGCGGCATGTTGGGGTTGGAGAAGATGCGCATGAGCAACTTCCACTTGCCGCCTTGCTTGGGCTCGATGGAGCCATCAGCCTTGCGAACCCAGCCTCCGTTCCACTTGTCCTGGTTTTCCCACTCCTTGGGGTAGCCAATGCCGGGCTTGGTTTCAACGTTGTTGAACCAGGCGTATTCCATGCCGGGGCGACTGGTCCAGACGTTTTTGCAGGTGACCGAACAGGTATGGCAACCAATGCACTTGTCCAAGTTCAGCACCATGGCGATTTGGGCGCGTATTTTCATGATTATTTGTCTCCTCAGGCCTGGATAGTTGGGGCAGCTTCGCCATCGAGCCAGTCAACCTTGCGCATCTTGCGCACCACCACAAACTCATCGCGGTTGGTGCCGATGGTTCCGTAGTAGTTGAAGCCGTAGCTGAACTGCGCGTAACCGCCGATCATGTGCGTGGGCTTGGTAACGATGCGGGTCACTGAGTTGTGAATGCCGCCGCGTGTGCCGGTGATTTCTGCACCCGGTGTGTTGATGATTTTTTCCTGTGCGTGGTACATGAGCACCATGCCCGGATTCACCCGCTGGCTGACCACGGCACGGGCCGCAATGGCCCCGTTGATGTTGAAGAGCTCGACCCAGTCGTTGTCCTCAATGCCGGCCACCTTGGCGTCGTCTTCACTCAACCAGATTACCGGCCCCCCCCGATTCAGTGTGAGCATCATCAGGTTGTCGGTGTAGGTGCTATGGATACCCCACTTCTGGTGCGGCGTGATGAAGTTCAAGGAAATTTCCTTGTTGCCATTGGGCTTGCGCTCCATGATGCCGGTGACGGCTTTCAGATCCACTGGTGGACGGTAACTGGTCAGCCCTTCACCAAAGGCAATCATCCACGGGTGATCCAGATAGAAGTGCTGACGGCCGGTCAGGGTGCGCCATGGGATCAGCTCATGCACGTTGGTGTAGCCGGCGTTATAGCTCACGGTCTCGGATTCAATTCCGCTCCACGTAGGTGAAGAAATGATCTTGCGCGGCTGCGCCTGGATGTCGCGGAAGCGAATCTTCTCGTCTTCGCGGTGGATGGCCAGATGGGTGTGGTCGCGCCCAGTAATCTTGCCCAGCGCCTCCCAGGCCTTGACGGCCACGTGACCGTTGGTCTCAGGGGCCAGCTGCAACACCACTTCGCAGGCGTCGATATCGCTCTCGATCTTCGCCATGCCCTTGGTCACACCTTCAGCATGGATCTTTCCGTTGAGTTCAGCCAGTTGCTTCACTTCAACTTTCGTATCCCAGCCAATACCCTTACCGCCAATGCCGACCTTTTCAAGTAATGGCCCTAAGGCCGTGAAGCGCTTGAAGGTGTTGGGGTAATCGCGCTCTACCACTGCAATGCTGGGTGCCGTCTTGCCGGGAATCAAATCGCATTCGCCACGCTTCCAGTCACTTACGCCAAAAGGCTGGGCCAGCTCGGCTGGTGTGTCATGCATTAGCGGAGTCAGCACCACTTCCTTTTCCACACCAAGGTGGCCGACGCAGACCTTGCTGTAGGCCTCTGCAAATCCCTTGTAAATTTCCCAGTCGCTTTTTGACTGCCAAGCCGGGTCCACAGCTGTGGAGAGCGGATGGATGAAGGGGTGCATGTCACTGGTGTTCAGATCGTTCTTCTCATACCAGGTGGCAGTCGGCAGTACGATGTCTGAATACAAGCAGGTGGTGCTCATGCGGAAGTCCAGAGTGACCAGCAGGTCAAGCTTGCCTTCGGGCGCATCCTTGTGCCATTGCACCTCGGCCGGCTTGGCATCGTCCACTCCCAGGTCCTTGCCCTGTACCCCATGGGTTGTCCCCAGCAAATGCTTCATGAAATATTCATGGCCCTTACCCGAAGAGCCCAGAAGGTTGGAGCGCCAGACAAACATATTGCGTGGCCAGTTAGCGGGATGGTCCGGGTCTTCGCAGCTCATCTTCAAGCTGCCATCTTTGAGTGACTTGACCACATAGTCCTTGGCATCCATGCCAGCAGCCGTGGCGTCTTTAACCACCTGGAAGGAGTTGGTCTGCAGCTGTGGTGCGCTTGGCAACCAGCCCATGCGCTCAGCACGCACGTTGTAGTCAATCAGGCTCCCACCATATTTGCTTTTGTCGGCCAATGGCGAAAGGATTTCTTCCACGTCCAACTTTTCGTAGCGCCACTGGTCTGTGTGGGCGTAGAAGAAACTGGTGCTGTTCATCTGCCGAGGTGGGCGTACCCAATCCAGTGCGAATGCCAGTGCAGTCCAGCCGGTTTGAGGTCGCAGCTTTTCCTGGCCAACATAGTGGGCCCAGCCACCGCCACTCTTGCCGATACAGCCGCACATCATCAGCATGTTTATGATGCCGCGGTAGTTCATGTCGGAGTGGTACCAGTGGTTCATGGCTGCGCCGATGATGACCATCGATTTGCCCTTGGTCTTGTCAGCGTTATCGGCGAACTGGCGCGCAACGGCAATAATCTGGTCACGCTTTACGCCAGTAATCTTTTCCTGCCAGGCGGGAGTGTACGGGGTGTCGTCGTCGTAGCTCAGTGCCGCTTTCTCGCCGGGTATCCCACGGGCCACGCCGTAGTTGGCCACAGTCAAATCGAACACAGTGGCGATCAGCGCATAGCGCTCTTCTCCGGCCTTACCCAATTTGATTCGACGCACCGGCACCTTGCGCACCAGAATGTCATCAACGGCTGCGCCCTGCTTGTTAGCGCTGAAGTTGGGAGTGTCAATGCCACCGAAATATGGGAAGCCTACTTCTCCGATTTCGTAATCGGCGGCCACGCCTCCAGTGGAGCCTTCCATCAGACTCAGCTTGAGCTTGACGTCGGAATCGTGACGCGCTTCCTTGTCTTCCAGATTCCACTTGCCCACGTCCTTGCGGTCTTCGGCGCCCCAGCGGAAACCAATGGAACCATTGGGAACGACGATCTTGTCGCTTTCGTCAATCGCCAGCGTCTTCCACTCAGGGTTGTTCGCCTGGCCCAGCTTGCCGTTGAAGTCGCTGGCTCGCAGATAGGCGCCCGGCACCAGCACAGTGCGGCCATCCGGCAACTTGCGTTCTTCCAACTGCACGAGATTCGGCATGTCGGTATAGCGGCGCACGTAATCGTCGAAATACGCACTGCGTTTGTCGAAGTAGAACTCTTTGAGAATGACGTGGCCCATGGCCATCGCGACTGCCGCGTCCGTGCCCTGCTTGGGGTGCATCCACAGATCAGCCAACTTGCTGATTTCGGCATAGTCAGGCGTGATGGCAACGGTCTTGGCGCCCTTGTAGCGCACCTCAGTGAAGAAGTGGGCATCAGGCGTACGAGTCTGGGGCACATTGGAGCCCCAAGCAATGATGAAGGTGGAGTTGTACCAATCTGCCGACTCCGGCACGTCAGTCTGTTCACCCCATACCTGCGGGCTGGAGGGGGGCAGATCACAGTACCAGTCATAGAAACTCATGCACACGCCGCCGATCAGGGACAGGTAGCGGCTTCCGGCGGCATAGCTGACCATGCTCATGGCGGGGATAGGCGAAAAGCCGATCACACGGTCTGGTCCCCACTTCTTGGCGGTATAGACATTGGCGCTAGCGATCAGCTGGTTTACTTCGTCCCAGGTGCTGCGCACAAAGCCGCCTAGGCCGCGCTGTTTTACCCACTGACTGCGTGTACTGTCGCTTTCCACAATTGCAGCCCAGGCATTTACCGGGTCTTTGGCTACGGCCAAAGCGGCACGCCACTGGGTGAGCAAGCGGGCGCGGATCATGGGGTATTTGACGCGGTTTGCGCTGTACAGATACCAGGAGTAAGAGGCGCCACGGGCACAGCCACGCGGTTCATGGTTGGGCAGATCAGCGCGGGTGCGGGGATAGTCAGTTTGCTGGGTTTCCCAAGTAACGATACCGCCCTTGACGTAGATTTTCCACGAGCAGGAGCCCGTGCAGTTGACGCCGTGGGTACTGCGCACAATCTTGTCGTGCGCCCAGCGGTCGCGGTAAGCGTCCTCCCATGTACGATCTTCACCCGTGGTGAGGCCGTGCCCGTCGGAAAAGCTTTCCTTGGGTGCTGAGAAGTGGCTCAAGCGGTCCAGAAAATGACTCATGGAGTTCTCCGTTTAGAAAAAGTTGTGTGGACGGACTGATGTGTGATCAGGGGTTCTTGAATTCGGATGTAGGACGCAGATAGAACCACCAGTTCAGCACCAGGCACAGTGCGTAAAAGATGGCAAAGCCGTACATGGCGATTTGCGGTGTGCCAGCTTTGATTTGCGCGCCAATCACCACTGGGGCAATAAAGGCACCGTAGGCTGCGATGGCCGAGGTCCAACCCAGCACGGGACCCGCCTGAGTGCGGTCAAAGATCACACCAATTGTGCGGAAGGTTGAGCCATTGCCGATGCCGCTTGCGGTAAACAGCAGGATAAACAGCGCCATAAAAGGCATGAAATACTGCTCGGGGGTAGCTGAGCCATAGGCTAGCAACATCACATAGCCCACTGCAACGGACGCCAGCACCATCACAGCCGAGATGGCTTGAGTCACGATGGAGCCGCCAATCTTGTCTGAGATCCAGCCACCGATGGGCCTCACCAGTGCACCCACGAATGGGCCGATCCAAGCGTAAGTCAGAGCTGAAGGCGCGTGCGGGTTCTTCAGCGTGTGCTGCATGACGCCGGCTGCATCCGGCGCATGGCTAATGCCGAAGATGACCGTAATCGACAGTGGTAGCGCCATCGAGAAGCCAATGAAGGAGCCGAAGGTGACGATATATAGCAGCGTGAGTGACCAGGTGTGCTTGTTTTTGAAGATGGCGAACTGCTTGGCGATGTTTTCCTTCATGGGGCCAAAGGCCGCTAGACGCATCACCATCAATGTTGTGAACACAATCAGCGGCATCGCAATCCACATATTCAAAAGCCCCAAGCCAGTGGGCGCAGGCAAGTACAGGTAGAGCCCCAGCCCGGCGGGAACAAAGGACAAGGTGTAGAGCCAGATGATCTTGATGAAAGCCGAAATGGTTCCACCACTCTCAGGAGTTACCGTGTTCAGGTTGTTCATGCCGAAATAGGCAAGAACAGACAACGGAATGAGCGACAGCAGCCAGGCGAATCCTGCGTTTTGAATCCAGGTGGGTGTTCCCGACAAAATCTTGCCCAGAATCCAGCCGCTGTCTTTCACCAGCACCATAGAGTCACCAGCCAAGCCACCGAACAGGCTCATAGTCATCACCAACGGAATCACTATCTGCATAGTGGTCACACCAAAGTTGCCCAGACCTGCATTTAGACCAAGCGCCGTGCCTTGGAGTCGCTTGGGAAAGAAAGTGCTGATGTTGGACATGGAACTGGCAAAATTGCCTCCACCCACGCCCGACCACAGCGCCATCAACTGGAATGCCCACAGCGGCCAATCTTTGTGCTGCAACACCAGACCCGTGCCAAGTGCAGGTGCCAGTAGCATGGCGGTGGTTAAGAAAATGGTGTTGCGCCCACCGGCCACTCGGATCAAGAAAGAAGCCGGGATGCGCATCGTGGCTCCGGCTAGGCCGGCAATTGCGGTCAGGGAGAACAGCTCGGCCTGGCTAAACGGAAAGCCGAGGTTTAGCATCTGCACAGTGATGATGCCCCACATGCCCCAGATGGCAAAGCCACACAGCAGTGCAGGTACCGATATCCAGAGGTTGCGATAGGCGATTTTCTTGCCCGAGCTTTCCCAGAATTTTTCATCTTCAGGACGCCAGTCGCCAATGTCTGCGCCGCTTTGTGTTTTGATGTTCATTGCTTGCTTTCGGTGAAAAAATGATTCAGAGGGGAATCTCGGTTTTTGCAGGCACCAGACCAGCGTGCTTGCCCATGACATGGCGACTGCGCACCTCAGTCAGATACATCCAGATCAGGGAGACCCAGACCACGCCGTACATCAGCATGAATGCGCTGGAGCGAATGCCAGTAAGGTCCATCAGCGCACCGAACAGAATGGGCAGGACAAAGCCTCCGAGGCCGCCAGCCAGTCCTACGATGCCGCTGATGGTTCCGATGTTTTGGTTGTAGTCATCGCTGATGTACTTAAAAACGCTTGCCTTGCCAAACGCAAAGGCAATCCCCAGGATGAACATCAAGGCAGTAAAGAGATACACGTTCAGGCCGATGTGGAAAGTGGTGGGACCGGTTACCGTGGTGATAGTGAAATCAGTTTGCGGATAGGACAGCAGAAACAAGCAAACCCAGCTCACCCACAGCACCCACCAGGTAACAGAGTGGGCACCGTATTTGTCCGATAGAATGCCGCCGAATGCACGCAGCACGCCACCTGGGAGCGAGAAACAGGCAGCGAGTAAAGCTGCCACGCGTATGTCCAACCCGAACTCGCCCACGTAGTACTGCACCATCCAGAGTGCCAGGGCCACATAGCCGCCAAATACGATGCTGTAGTACTGGCAGTACTTGACCACCTGAGGATCTTTCAGAGCCTTGAGTTGGTCTCCAAAGCTCAAGGTGTGTGGTACCAAATGAGCCGGATCGCTGTAACTGAATGTCCAAAACAGAACCAGTGTGCCCAACATGATCGCCGCGTATACGTGCGGCACCATGGTCCAACCGAAGGCAATCAGCAGCGCTGGGGCGAGAAATTTGTTGACCGCCGATCCCGAGTTACCGGCACCGTAAATTCCCATGGCAGTCCCTTGAAGATTGCGGGGGAACCAGCGTGCAACATAAGGTGTGCCTACCGAGAATGAGCCACCGGCCAACCCGACGAACAATCCAATGGTGAGAAAGTGCCAGTACTCGGTGGCATAACCCATCAGCCAAATAGCGGGCACGGTCACACCCATTAAGCTGGCCATGACAATGCGTCCGCCAAAGCGGTCCGTCCAGATGCCTAACGGCACACGAATCAGCGATCCGGTTAGAACCGGCATGGCAGTCAGCAGGCCGAACTGTGTTGAATTTAGGTTCAGCATCTTCTTGATCGGGATGCCAATGACGCCAAACATCATCCAGACCATGAAACAGACAGTGAATGCGAGCGTGCTGACAATCAACACTGACCAGGCTTTTTTTGAATCCTTGATTTCCGTAGACATGCGCACTCCTATTGGGATGGCATGACTTTCGCTGCTCAGGTGGTTTTTGAATATCCTACCTATGCACACTCGAATGCACTAAAAAGAACTAGGGCGCCTGACGCGCCCTAGTTCTGAAGTAGTAGTGCTGTTGGTGAAGCACGAAAGGCTGATTTACATCAACCCAAGCCTCGAGCAGCCGCATATACAGCCACCTGCACTCTAGAGGTCAGATTGAGCTTGCGAAAGATGTGCTGCACATGCACTTTGACCGTGGTCTCAGCAATAACCAATTCGCGTGCGATCAGTTTGTTGCTATCGCCGCGCGCGATCAGCACCAGGATTTCGCGCTCTCGGGTCGAAAGGGTTTCAATTGCCGCATTTTCCCCAACGGGCTGGGGCAGCATCGTATCGGACACACCTTGGAGTGATGGGCCCTTGGACCGGAAGGCAGCCACAAACTTGGTCATCATGTCTGGGCTGATCACGCACTCACCGGCTAAGACGCTTTCAATGGAATCACAAAGCTGCTCAGTCTCGACTGTTTTAAGAAGATAGCCGTCAGCGCCGGCCAGCATGGCAGTAGCCAGGTCTTCCTCGTTCTCACTCACAGTCAGCATCAGGATGCGGGCTGCCGGATAGGACTCCTTGAGGGATGGGATGCCTTCGATACCCCGGACACCGGGCAAGTGGTTGTCCAGCAATATGACGTCTGGCTTGTCGATGCAGCACCGCAGGGCTTCACCCATATCACCAGCCTGACCCGCTACACAGAAGCGGCCGTCCTGCAACAGCAGTGCAATCAGTCCGCGACGAAAAAGGGTATGGTCATCAATGACCAGCAATTTGATCGAATTCATGGCTAATATTGTCGGTTGTCAGCAATAGGGCTTCCAGGATTGATCAGGCTAGTTTGGGGTCATCACCACAGATTGGCTATTAGAAACCGGGCCCACGGCCTTGAAAGTCACCCCCAAATCGTTATTCCGGCCCGAATTATTCGGCTGGGTGTTGTGTCCGTTCCGATCCATTGCCGCACATCATGTCACCAGTCGCGCATACTCTGCCGCAACCCCAGCACAACCTTTGTGAATTGGCGGGATACTTAGTGAGGCGCTTCTTTAAGGCCAGACCTAGACGTCAACGACCTTCATCGCATCCAGTTCCCCCGCAAGCAGTTTTACCCTCTCCGCATTTGCACCAGAGACGGGGTAAGCGGGCAAGGTCAACTGTACGATAGTGCCCTGTCCCAATTCCGATTGCACTTGAATCGAAGCCCCAATTCGACTAGCACGCTCTTGCATGATATTCATTCCTACATGTACGTTTTGTCGTTCACGTACCTCTGGACCAAAACCACGACCATCATCGCGCACAACAAAGCGCCACTCCTCACCTTTGTGCACTTCAAGATAGACCTGAGTTGCCTGGGAGTGCTTGCGCGCATTGGACAAGGCTTCCTGGACCACATGTAAAACTTGTACTTGCACATCTGCGGGCAGTGGAAGACCTGCGCCACTCACATGAAATTGAGTCGTCAAACCGGTCTGGTGTTTGAACTTCTGCAGTGTTTCCTGCAATGCAGCTTCTACATCGTCCGTGTTGGTACGCGTGCGAAAGTGCACCAACAGTTCACGTACATCATTGATGCTTTCCCGAAGTCCTGTGTCCAACTCATCCAGCGCGTCTTGTACTTTTTCCGGTTCCGCTTTGCGAGAAGCATTGCGCAAGAGTTGGACCTGAATTTTTAAAAATGACAGGGACTGCGCGATGGAGTCGTGAAGCTCACGCGCAAGTAGCGCTCGCTCTTCGCCCACAGCAGCCTCGCGTTCAAGTGCTGCTGCCCTTAAACTCTCCAATCCATTGGCCAAGTGGCTAGCCAATGCATCCAGCAAATCCATCTCTTCCGGGTTCAGTTGCACATCGCTGCGAAAAAACAGATCAATTTCTCCCAGCAGGCGTTGCTGTAGTCTGACAGGGACGCTGACGACATTTACAAAACCTGCGCGCGCGCATGCTCTCATGGGCGATTCTTCATGCTCAATAATGGGAATTACACGGGTTCGAGCATCGGACTTCAGGTTGCCACAGGCACAGGCACTTGCCAACATACTTCGTTCCGAATCCACCATTTCCTGCGGGAAACAATCCGAAGCCAGCATCAGGTATCGCTGATTGGCATCATCTGACCAACGAACCACCGCAGCATCAGCTCCCACAACCGCCCGCACCCGCTTGGCAAAGCCGCTCGATAAATCTTCGATGCTTGCAGCACTAGCCGCGAATGCACTGATTTCATACAGAGATTCGAGCCGCGCGCGCTGTGCCTCGATATGTTGTGTCTTGATCTTCACTTGAGTTTCCAGCCCTTCGTAGAGACCCTGAAGCTCAGATGCCATTCCATTAAAGCCATCGGCCACTTGGCCAAATTCGTCATCCGTATTCACCATAATGCGTGCCGTGAAATTACCGGACTGAATACTGAGCAATGCATGCTGCAAATTCTCCAGAGGGTTGATGACATATTGATAGCCTGTGTAGAGCATGACAACTGCCCCGGCAATTGCCAACGCCATCATGACGAACTGGAATAAGTTGAGAATAGCCGTGAGCTTGGAAAGCTGCTGCTCTATGGCGGTCACAAGACTATCAACTGCAGCTACTGTCGCCGACGTTGCGATCAACGCCTGGTCGATATCGGGTGATGCATCTCCCAGCCAAATTCCCCGATTGCTTTCCCAGTGCACTTGAACGTTGCTGAAGCGAGCCTCAACTTCGCCGTTGATCGGCATAAATAGCGGCCTACTTGGGTCTCCGGTCTTGAGAAGTGTCAGACTGTTGGTGAACTCACTGACCATGTCAGCAACTGCCTTTTCTGAATGCTTCGATTGCGCAGTGCTGTTGAGCCGCCATATTTGCATTCGCATGCGTCCAGCCTCATTGACAGCTGCAGCGCCACCTTCGAGTTGCCACGTGACCCATAGTGTTAGGCCAATTGAAAGCAATGCGACGACCAGTAGAACAACGCCAATAGTGACCAGCTTGGTGGAAAGGGCGTGCTGTTTTTGCATGACCATAGACTAACCGCCAGCACCCGCCGATTCAAGTACATCGCGTAATTACTACTAAAGAACTACCGCTTATAGACGGGCGAAATACCCGTACGACAATTTAGAGGTGTCGAACTAAGACAGCTCAAAGTAGCTATTCGCTTTGACTTCAAAACTGCTCTAGTTTTTGGACAACCGGAAACTGGACGGATACCGTGATTTCATACCAAGCCCCTATGCTCCCCCTTTTAGCCAACCCTTTACTCCCCATCGCAATGGGGAATGAGCATTTTAAATGGCATTCCGAATATGCGAAAATAGCTAAGCTATTGTTTTACAACAACTTTTTTCTGAAGCATTGACCAATAAGTCACCCCCATAGTACTTTTCAGGAAATGATTTATACCTTGTGGGTGACTTTTCTGCCATCAACGCAAGTCATTGATTTATAACGATTTTCTTAAATTGACTACACCTCAAAAGGACCTTTCTGCACATACACCCATGATGCAGCAGTACCTTCGGGTGACTTATTTGATGTTGATTTATATGGGATTTTTGTAATAAGTCACACCATCACTCCCCGCTGACTACCCCTATGCCACGTTGGCAAATGGCGCACTCAAATGGCTGACAAATTGATTAGCCGGTTCGCTTAGCGGATAGCAAGACAAAAGCCCGTGATGCGTGTATCCATCTGAAAGCACAAGTATTTTGTCGAAGGGACCTTTTGATACAGGGGGGGCGTTAAACCGGTTGGTTTACGGATGCACACAATAAGATGCACGCAAATGGGTACAAAATTTTGTGCTGGCTTGGGGTTATCACTGTTGTGGTGCCAATCAGATGCCGCTATTCTGGCGCAGATATTGCATCGTTAAGGACCATGTACTTACATCCAAATCGGGTATTGCACCTACAGCATGTGCTGGATTTGATTGCGACTCCGCAAAAGTCGGAAGATCTCCGTAAGGATTTGGCGAAACCACTTCTTGGGCTATTGGACGCAGACTTTTATGTGTCGTATGTCTGGGACGACGAGGTAGGGCAATACGGACGAGGTGTCGGCCACAACGTAGATTTGGTGCATAAGCGCGAATATCAGGATCGTTATCAGTTTGCAGATCCTGTAACACCCGTGCTGAAGGCTCTGCGCTATCCGACCCGTGTTACTGACGTTGTAGCCCAACGCACATTGGTTTCTACTCCATTTTTTGATGAATTCCTGAAACCGGCTGGTATGTACTGGGGTGTAAACGCATACACCCATGACGGAAGCCGGGATTTTGGTGATTTGCGTATCTGGCGCAGTAGATCAAAATCCAATTTCGACGCAAATGATTTGTGTCTATTGAAAATGATTTACCCAGCCTTGGTGAGTGCATTGAAATCTGCTGCTCCGTCGCCCGTCAAAAAAAATGAACTGCCGGCAAGAAACGAGATGTTAGCGTTGCTGATGGAGCGGTCAAAACTGAGCCAGCGGGAGGCCCAGGTATCTTTACTGGCTTATGAGGGCCGCTGTGATAAAGAAATTGCCAAGCTATTGGGTATAGGCTTTACTACCGTTAGAACTCATTTGTCAAATTCATTTATCAAATTGGGCTGCGCTAACCGAACTCAGCTGGGTCACACAATGTCGCAAATAACGCTGCACTAGGCTCAAATATTGGCGCCCACGCAGGTGACGCTGGTCGCAAGTATTAACTCAGGATCTTTGCCTGTGGCATCATTTACCGCTTAGCTATTGAACGCAGCGTATTATCTAGCAGTCTCAATACACTTCAGGACCGGTACCAATGGACCGGCCCGCGTAATCAAGACCTAAACCAATTGTTCAGTCAGGGTACTGCCTTCTACTACACCTAAAGCACTAGGCTTTAGCAGGAAGTGTCCGAGCGCCGGAAGTAGTATGAGTGCACCCAGCATATTCCAGATAAACATGAAGGCAAGTAAGATTCCCATGTCAGCCTGGAACTTGATGGGCGACAAAACCCAGGTTGCAACTGCAATTCCTAAGGTTACGCCAGTAAGCACAACAACGCGCCCCGTGAACAACAAGGCTTTATAGTAAGCTTGTGACAGACTGTCCCCGAGGCGCAATCCGGCCTGAGTCACGGTCATGATGTACAAGGCATAGTCAACGCCAATACCTACGCCCAACGCAATCACCGGGAGGGTCGCAACCTTAACGCCAATATTTAGATAAACCATCAATGCTTCGCACAAAACAGACGTCAACATAAGTGGAAGTACCGCACAAACTACCGCTCGCCAAGATCGGAATGTTACAAATGCCAGAGCCACTACCGCCACATAAACGAGTACCAGCATCTGTACATTCGCTTTCTTCACCACAATATTGGTGGCCGCCTCGATACCGGCATTGCCCGCAGCGGAAAGGAACACAATCTTGTCCGTGTTGTGTTCCATGCCAAAAGCCTCAACGGTAGACACAACTTGATCCAGAGTGTCTGCTTTATGGTCTTTCAAATAGGCATAGACAGTTAGCAAGTCGCAGTTCTGATTGAACAACTCTCGTGGTG
>Ga0208872_1000729_pt1 | contig 22433 bp, 13 predicted proteins | sample CryBogCBH12Aug08_FD_185508 | JGI IMG/M metagenome (GOLD analysis project Ga0208872, IMG submission 185508) | Freshwater microbial communities from Crystal Bog, Wisconsin, USA - CBH12Aug08 (SPAdes) | ecosystem: Environmental > Aquatic > Freshwater > Lake | place: Crystal Bog, Wisconsin, USA...
AATCTATCCTTGCACTCTTTCTCCATAAATGCATTATTGGGAACAGCCCACAAGAGATACTGGACAGCTATCTCTCTTATATTGGCGATGTAGTAGTGAGGCTAGTGAATGTTCTCCATGTAGATGTAGGTAGCTCTGAAATGGGACTCTTTGAACAGGTTCTTCAAGGGTATGTTGCTTTAGTCAAAGGATTTAGGGGTAAAGGAGGAATTACTAAGGATTCAAAGAACACTATGAAAAATAACCTGCTGTCTCTACGCAAAGCATCAGATTGTCTCAGAGCTAGGCAACCTGCTAGTTCATGACACTTCATGATGTTTTACCCATAATGCACAGTGCCTTTGTTATGTCTTTACAAAGAGCATGCACTACAGCCTGATCTACTGCTTTGATATAGAATAAAATTTAAAATACAGACCCTGTTGCTCTAAGCTGTTGTTGTAGTTATACTCCTTAAGAAGAAAGAAGAATATATAATTATCTTGAGCAAAAGGCATTATGGGGCATGGCAAGGATCATCAGCCTTGGTGTGATCTCTGCCAATATGTGCCTGAAACGTGCTGCAAATCATAAGGATAGCAGTAACTCATTGGAAGAAATATGCATGAAAAAGGTTAAAAAGGAGCAGGTGATAGTGATCGAGTGCGAGGACAAGCAACTGGCGAATAGTGTGACCACAGTGCCATATCGTAGCTATAATAATTCAAAGTCCATAAAGAAGACCTTACTCACAGAGTTGGTCATGGCCAACTCTATAACTTCAAAGAAGGAGATGGATATACTGGAAAACATAGAGATTCCATCCCAGGGCTTCATAGCGAATTTGGAGATACCCCTGGCTATGCATTCTGTCTCGCTCAGGATCCTGCCCTCTGTATCCTTGGCAACTCAAGCCTGTGATGAGGAGGTCAACCCCCATCAGACAACAGTGCCATGGACTGTCTACCACCCAATCCTTGGGGATCGATATGCAGTCTTTGCTCAAGATAAAAGTTCAGGGATCCTTGATTTTTTGATGGAATACTGCAGTAAGGAGCTAGGCATGATTGGTAGGATTGACTATTCTCTCTACATATGCCATAAGCCTCTTGTTTATGGCCAGGCTACAGTTACAGTGAGAAAATCGAATGAAACAAACACACAGGCTTCAAGATCCTCCTTCTTGTTTACTAGAATTCTATGCAGTAAGGAAATGGCATCGCTGATTGAACCAGAGATGGAATGTTGGGTGTGAATCAGCCTATTGAACTATATGCTATAGGCCCATAAAAGTCTCAACAAAAACTGCTTCAAGCTAAAATGTATAATATTTTATCCTATGGTTGTACCTAAAAAGTATAATATGCATTGTAATTGATATAAAACGATTTAAAAGTGTGAAGACGTGGCTTGAAACAAATATTCCTAATTCATGAATATATCAAACGTATTACATTCAATCAAAACATATAATTGCAATGTATAAAAACCTATTTTTCATAGCATATTATTTTATTTGTCTTGATTTGCACCATATTGTTTCTGCTGTATCTGCTTGCCCTGCTGGACAGGTTGATAATGATTCTCCGCCTGTTTATGTTGGCTATACACAATACACTACGCTGTCCTCAGGATATACCATCAGACTATGTCCACAGTACATGTTTATATGTGATTTTACATACTATTATTCAAGCACTATATGTCAATGTGATTATAATTTGTATGATGCTGGTTTGAACTGTGATCATGTGGAATATATAGTCTTTTATTGTTGTGATGGACAAGGTAACAAGTACTATCAATATCCAAACACAGCAACTGTACCCAATCCAGCTAGTACAAATTGGCATTGGTTCACTTCGACCCCCTCATCCCCTTGGACATCATATGGTGGAGGAGCATGTGGCGTCGTACTAGGAGCTAATCAAATGGGGATGACTGGATGGACAATATTTTCATGTCCTTCTGGTCAAATCATGACAGGTATAGCCTTTGACATAGACAGTGTACGAAATGATATTTTTGGCGGGATTCCAGCCTGCAATAGCCTATGCAAAAGCTGCCCTGCTGGATATTATTGCACTGGAGGTTCAGCTCAGGCCATTTGTCCTGTGGGGACCTACTGTATTGGAGGAGGTTCCAACTCCATTCCATGTACATCAGGGAGCTATACCTCTGTAACTGGACAGAGCAAATGTACACTCTGTGCACAAGGAAGCTATGGTGGAGCATCTAGCCTCTCTGTTTGTAGCCTGTGTATCCCAGGAACCTACGCTTCGGGCAGTGGGCTCAGCACGTGTATCAAATGCAATCCTGGAACTTTTGCAAATGGGTCTGGCTTCAGTACATGTCAACTATGTACTGCTGGTACCTTTGGATCAATATCTGCTCTTAGCATATGCTCTCTCTGTAATAAAGGAACCTATACCATGAACACTGGACTATCAGTCTGTACCTCTTGTATTGCAGGTAGTTATGGGACAGGCTCTGGGTACAGCGTATGCCTACAGTGTAGTACTGGAACATACGCAAGTTCGTCAGGATTAAGTCTATGCATGAGGTGTATTCCTGGCACATATGCAATAGGTCCAGCTGCTAGTTCGTGTTCAAACTGTGGTTTGGGTACGTATCAAACTGGAACAGCAGCTAATCTGTGTGTGAATTGTGGTCTAGGGAGCTATGGTCCCCAGCTTGCAAGCACCAACTGTCTGCCATGCGCTCCTGGCTCTAATAGCTTAAGTAGTGGTTCTTCTGTATGCAATAGTTGTCCCACAAAGCCTCTGAATAGCAATTTCACAACTTTCTGTAATTGGAGATGCAATACTGGCTATTTTGCCAACAGCTCTGTATGTCAGGCCTGGCGCGTATGCCCTAATGGCACCTTGGTGGTTTTGGGGAACTGGTCCAATGATACTACCTGTGTACCATGCACGCCCATTTCAAATTCATTTTTTAATGCCTACAACAGCTGCAGCTTTGTGTGTAATATGGGGTACATGCTGGCTTCTGCCACTGTTTGCCAGTGCTGTGCACAGGGTACCTATAGACCCAATACGACCATCACCTCTTGCGTCTCATGTCCATCTGGAACGTATGCAAATAGTCCATGCTCTGTTACCTGCCTGACGCCGCCACTCTATTCTGTGGTTAACCCACAAGCTACTAATTATTGGTGCATAGCAGGCTATTATTTGCAGTCCAACATGCAGAACCCATTACTTTCGGCATGTGTGGTATGCAGCGCAGGGTATTACAGTTCCGGCCTTGGGATGGTGGATGCCTGTCCCTATTGCCAAGCAGGGACCTACTCTACCCAAAGTCAAGCCACCATCTGCACAGCATGTACACCAGGTACCTATTTTGATTTGATTGGATCCTCTACAGGCTGTAAAGCCTGGTCCACCTGTGCCTACGGAAGCTATCAGTCCGGTGGTACTACCACCAGGGATGCGGGATGCATCAGCTGTGTCCTACCTGCTTCAAGCATCTATGTTTATAGCATCACCAATAGCTGTACCTTTAACTGCGGGTACGGATACCAGCCTTCCGGCTCCACTTGTCTGCAGTGTGCAGCTGGCACTTACAAAACCTTGGTCTCTAATGATTTATGCATTGCGTGTTCAAAGGGCTCGTACTCAACTACTCTAGGTATGGTTACTACCCAGTGTATTACATGTGCTGTCGGAAAGGTGAGTGGAAGAGGAGCGACCTATTGCTATGCCTCTGGGTCGCAGACGGCGTACCTGCAGCCCGGCATTTCGCAGACCTGCCAATGGCTTTACTTCAACAATTATGGCTGCGCGTGCTGGAACTCCCTTTCCATGATTTGGAACGAAAACAACGGGCCAAGCCCCTCCAGCTCAACCTGCACTGTGGCAGGAGGAGGCTCTTGCAACCTGGCCCAGCAGGTAGCGACCTCTGGCAACTGTGCGGGCTACTCGGTGACGTATTATGTGGGGGTTCCAACGTCACTGTCCGTTCGGCTCTTTGGGTACCAGCCAACAGCATGCTCGCAATGCTACCAGAGCGTGGCATCGGCCGTACAGATCCCAAGTAACTGTGCCTCGTCCCTGGCGCCCACGGCGCAGGTGTGCTATATTTACAACCAATGCTCAGGATGTGGCTGCTTTAAGTCAGTGGGGGGCTCAACTGCCGTGTGCCATAGCTGCAACGCGGGCTACTACAGCCAGGTCCCATACTTTACCGCATGCACTGCCTGTGCTTCGGGGACCTATTCCACAGGCCAGGGGATACTGGACACAGTGGAGTGGGCTTCCAGTACCTTCACCTACTCCTCGGTGCAGACAACAGTGGCAGATTGCCAACTGCCACGGCTCGACGCGGAGGGGGGGTGGTGTCCCTTGACGTCCAACAACGAATGGATTCAAATTGATCTTGGTAGCCCTCAGAATGTAAAAGGTATTGTGACACAAGGCAGGGCCACTGCCCTGGAATGGACTACAAGCGTGAATCTAGCCTATAGCAACGATGCTGTCAACTGGGTCTCTGGGTCCTATGTGCTCGCCACCAATAATGCAGATAGTTATACCAGGCAGGTTACCTTTTTGAGCCCTTCGTTCTTTGCAAGATATCTGAGGCTTGTACCTCTTGCTTATAATTCATGGCCTAGCCTTCGTTGGAATGCTCTTGTTCAAACTACAGTGTGTGCTACTTGTGTTCCTGGAACCTATTCCACATCCATTAGCTCTTCTGTGTGTACCTCCTGCCAGCCTGCACCCTCCAATGGCTTTTATGTTTCCAATTGCACATACCATTGCAATGCTGGATACTATGTTGTCCAGGGTGCTGGTTGTGCCCTGTGTTCTGATAGCTCCTTATGCAGTGCAGGGCAGTATCGCCCCCAGTGTACCAATGGTGTCACTAATGACCAGACATGCAATGGACAGTGCAGCAACATGCCCCAAAGCCCACAGGCTTTTTACTCTGGTCCATCCACTGACAACACAGGAAATAGTTGTCCATGGGGCTGCAATGTAGGCTTCTTCAAGGATGCTAGCGTGCAGAGCTGCACTATCTGCCAGCCTTGTAACAACATTGGTTTTTATGTCTCCTTTGCGTGCACTGCGCCATCCCTCATTGCTGTGACTTCAGGGCCACCTGTGTGCCTGGCTTGCAATGCCATAGCGAATGCCATTTTCACTGCTTCAGGGCAGGCGGGTAACGCGTCATCGTGTCCCTTTCAATGCAATAGTGGTTACTTTCTCAAATCCGGATCGTGTATGGCTTGGACAGCCACATGCCCTACCTTGGGCTACAATTGGAGTGCTGGTACTCTTGTGGCGGATGCCACCTGTACTCCATGCCCTTTCTATGGACAGCCAGCCATCTACGTCTACTCTGTACCAAATAGCTGTAGCTTTTCTTGTGGCCAGGGATATCAGCTGCTCCAGAATGCAACATGTGCCATGTGCCCAGCAGGCAAATATAAAAACACTACCACCCTGGTATCATGCAGCCAATGTCCAACCAATTACTATCAGAACAGCCCAGGACTTCCAGCCTGTATAGTGGTGCCACCTAACGCACAGGCCACTGCAGATAGCACCAATATAATGTGCAATGCTGGGTACGTATACACCACGAATAGCATGTTCCAGAGCTCGCCCTTCAGCTGCCAGTCCTGCTTGACTGTTCCCCTGAATAATACCAGGATCGTGCAATGGAATGGCTGTACAGTGGTTGCCCTTGCCTGCAATACAGGCTATTACAGGAACTGGACAAGTGGCCCAAGCTGCATCCAATGTCCTGTTACTACGCCTATGTACAGCTCTTCAGGCATATTGAACTTATCTGCTGTATGCTCCACATGCACCAGCACTAACGCAGTCCAGGATGAGATTAACTCATGCTCATTTCAATGCAATGCTGGGTATTATGCCCAAAGTTATGCCTGCATTCGATGCAACACTGTGGCATGCAGTGGAGGGCTCTATGCACAAATGTGCACGAGTGGTAGCACATCTGATTCCTGCATGAACTGTTCCTACCAGCTAAATTCGTACCAGTCTTGGGTCACTGGATGCCAATGGCAATGTAACCCTGGCTACACCCTGTCAGGCTCAGGATGTACTTTGTGCAGCGTTGGTACCTACAAGGTGGCCTACGGAAACCAGAGCTGCACTGTTTGTCCTGCAGGCTTCTACGCCCCTACACAGATTCTTTGCTCACCTTGCGTAAGTGGATTCTATAATCCCCAGCCCCTGGCTGCAGTGTGCCAGACTTGCCCTAAGGGCACCTTTGGTGCTTTTTCTAATGCTACGTCCTGTGCCAATTGCACCTCTGTCTCTACATGGCCCAATTCTTTTACAAGTATGACAACCAGCACTAGCTGTTCCATATGCCCATGGGCTACACCCGTTTCAAAGGATGGCATGAATTGCATACAGCCCATACCACCATGTCCTGCTGGATTTTATCCTCCATTATACCTTACCTATTGTGTTTTGTGTCCTTCTGGAACCTACTGTCCTGTAGGACAAAGCCCTATGTTTTGTCCACAGAGTACCACTTCTTCCCAGCCAGCTATTGCAGTCGCAAATTGTACCCCTTATGTGCTTCAGCAGTCTTGTACTGCCAACACAGGAAAGCCTAGCTCTGATTATTCCGTCTGCGTTCCAAACACAGGATACTTTGGTCTAAGCCCCCCACAGATCTGCCCCTATGACATGTACTGCCCAGCTGCTTCCTTGGTTCCCTTGGCCTGCCCCCAAGGAACCACAGCCCCACAAGGCAGCTCAGCACTGCAGAATTGCACCACATATATGGCCTTGCCCTGCAGGCCAGGCTATTACCAAGCTAATGCATCTGCAACGTTCTGCTTACCATGTCCACAAGGCTGCTATTGTCCTGGGTCTCTGGTAATATATGCCTGTGAGCCTACGTTCAATTACTCATCGCCTACTCTGGCCACAATGCAGAGTCAATGTGTACATCCCTCCTCTAATAGCACAGCAGTTATCCAATGTCCTCTGAATACCATGGCTACGAACCCAGTGAGTACCTTACAGTGCAGGGCCAATGCTGGCTATTACTATCTGCCAGGGAGCGCAGGTGCCACGCTTTGTCCAGCCAACTACTTTTGCCCTCAGGGGGCACTCATTCCACAGCCATGTCCATCTGCTATTACCTCATGCCCACAAATGGGCCAGTACCCTACACCATTGCTATGCCCCTTTAGCGGCACTGCTGCGCCGGCCAATGCATGCCAGACGTGCACAGGGCTCCCGCTCTATGCGTCTTGGTCCTCCAACACAGATCCTGCCTGCCCATTCTGCTGCAATGCTAATTATTTTCAGAATAGTGTGGGTGGCTGTAATCTACAGCAGGATTCCAGCGTTTGCCCTGCTGGTCAGTACATGCCCAACACACCTGTTTGCGCTATTTCTGTGCAGTCGTGTGCTCTGTGTCCTCCCCTACAGCAGAGCAATACTAGCTTTTTGAACGCAACCTTTAGAAATTCATTTTTTGCCGTCGTGGGCTATGGATGGAATAGCAATGCCTGTGCTGTAGGCTGTGCTGCTGGTTTTTATTATGCTGCTGCCAGTGGCCTTTGCCTGGGCTGCAGCCCAGGCTACTACAAGAGCTGGGTGGGGAACGACACCTTCTGTCTGCCTTGCGCAGAGGGGTATTTTGCATCGTCAATTGGACTCTCTAGTTGCGCGCAGTGTCCAGCCCTCTCCATTGGCTATGTCAATGGCACAGGATGCCAATGTCTCTCTGGACTCTTCCTCCAGGCAATGACAAATGGAAGCATAGCCTGTGTGCCATGCCCCAGCGGCTCCATATCCTCAGCTTCAGCCTGCACACAATGTGTACCTGGTACCCTATGGCAGCGATGGACAAAATGAAAGCCTTTAGATGGATCGTCGAATAGATCCGGGGATCTCTGGTTGTATGCGAATACTATAAGAGCGTCTAATCTCATTTTGCATGTGAAATAAACTGTCTACACTTGACTGTGATGTAAGAGTGCCAGTGCCCATTTCTAGCGAATGTTTAACCACTGAAAAAAGGAGTCGTCGAGCTCTAAATTTAAAGAAATCAGTTGTCAATGCACCCAGAATTAACGAATCTTGCTTGATGAAACGCATAAGACCCCATATAAGATAGGTAGGGCATCTGAAAGGAATGCTAGGTAAAGTATCTGAAAAAAAACTTCGAAAAACTTCGTGGTCTGTAGCATGACTCATAAATGCCTCCATATAAGATCTCTGATGAATTGTGTCATTGAAAATGGGATAGGCCTCCCATATCCTCAATAGATTAACTTGGTAGTACAAATCAGATCCATTGTAGTCATTTGTGTTTGGCCCCCAACCTATTTCCAGCATCATACTATATGCAATATTTAAGGGGAAATTATCACTGTCTTTAGGACATCTGATTGAAAACTGTGTGCTCAATCTGGGTTGCAGGCCTTGACCTTCTACATTTATTAGTAGCAATCTCTCAAAAATTCTCACAAAGCTCTTAGCTCTTGCAAGATCTGTATCCATCCTCTCTTCTTTACTACCCGAATCCTGCTTAGATTTTGCAGCACTTGTATGCATCCTCATTTCTCTATCCCATTCCTCATCAACGTTTTTAGCATCTTCTTCCATCATCTCTTCATCACTATCTGAATCCCCCATAACTTTTGCAGCATCTGCACGCATCCTCTTTGCTCTATCATAATCCTCATTCCTTAGCCTTGTAAAATCATCTTGCGGAACCAAGTCTGTCAATTGCTCCCATAAGTCTCTCTTGGGTTCTTTGAAATCTCTTTCAAGTGCACCTTTTGCAGATAATGTTAGTCCTTGGATTTGTATATTTTGAAAGAGATTAAAATTGCAAGCAAGTAATAATGGTGTCCAGCCTGGATAGTGGAAAAGGTTGATGTACAATAGCTCTGTTAACCCCATAGTTCTATTTTTCATATAAATCCAATAGGCACAGTACAGGTTTTTCAATTGTCGGAATAGTTCAGCTTTCTTTTCACTGTCACGTGGAATAATTTCAAAGTGTTGCCTGCTTAACATGAAAGATAGGTAACCTTTTTCAAATATCTTCAAGTCTTTGTTGTTTTGAGCTATCCAATCGTTACTAGCTTCAGTCCATAGATCTTTATCTGTACCCTCTGAATGCTCTTCTCGATTAAAATAATTTTTTGGCAAACCAGTGAGAGGGAAATCATTGCTTTCCACTGCAACTTGCATCAATAGTCTCAGATATTCCTCTGTCTTCTTATTGTCTTTAAGAAATTCGATGAGTACTCGGCTAGTAATAGGGGGGGCAAATGCATGTTTAGTATAATAGATATATCGCTCGTCGATTTGCCCGTCCAAACTTTGTATAAAATCTGCCTGTGAATCACGATAAGCATTGTAGCTCTGAATTTCTCCCCCTTGTCTATGCCTTTTAATCGGGCGTCTTATCTCTGATCCTTCTTCGTCATCCTCTTCACCATCGGATCTCATTCCGGGTTCCATATCTTTTAGATGGCCTATGAGGAGTCCTGGAGGAGTAGGAGCAAGGCCTTCTGCTGCTCCCGAACTGGTTTCTAGTGGCTTGGAGCTGAATGATTTTGTTTTTGATTTTCTTCCTCTGTTTGATCTCGCCTCTCCATTGTAAAGATTAACCATCGCTTCTTGAACACCATTAGTAAAATTTTTAGAAATTTTAGTAGCAGTGTACTTTGCTAGTAACTTATCTCTCTCTCCGATGGGAAGACTCATTCCATTTTGAGGCCCAATAAGCTGCCCTGTACCCTTATGTTCCCAAACGGTAAACCCAGTTTCAGTAAACGATATCCTAGATGGAGCGTATTGATTAGCTTCTAGCAGTCTTATGAGTACCTTGGGATCATAGTATTCACCTGTTATAATATACCTTTCATAGAGCGTTTTGAATACTTCACGTGAAATGCCTAGCGTGTTCTTACAACCGTTCAGTACTTTTAGGAAGTAAAGGTATTCTTGAAAAGACAGTACTAGATTATCTTCTCTCATTCTTCTACCAATAAGTCTTTCTGTCCCCTTAAGACTCTGAAGCTCTGTGAATCTGGAGTATGTGTTATACTTGGCGAGGGTATCTCCATCTTCTTCAATTATATTTCGTATGTCTTCTGGAAAATCTCGAGTCTCAAGGCTCAAAAATAGAAAGTATGCATCCTCCGGATTAAAATAACGTTGTTCTATGTCATTGTTATACCCCCAGACGCAAACCGTATCATTTGATTCGAAATAGTGTCTCTGGTCATTTGGATTTTCCCCAAAAAGTACATCTCTAAAGTGTTCATAATGAAAATCTCTATCTTCAAGGGGCAGCAAACGGGATCTAGCAAAATAGAATAAATCTTGTTGTAGTTTGTAGATATTCTCAGTATCTGGCTGCTGATTTCCTTCAGCATCCCTTGGGGGGGACTGCAGATTCTCCTCATGATTCTGAATAAACTTTTCAATCTCCCCTAGCAAGGCATTATCATAGATATTTCCCTTTGATCTAGATTTATATGTACCCATGAGTAACATCAGAAGATCTCCTGAAAGTCCAATTGCATTCATGGATATAAGACTTTTGGCCACATATGCATAGATGTCCCATGGTACACGTATCATATTATGAAATCTCTTTTTTTCACTCTTTCTAAGTGATGCGAAATTCTGTGGGGTAATTCCATATAATACATTATAACTTTGATGCAGATAGAAGTGTATTTCTTCAGATGACATTCTACAGCTATAATTATTCACAGCATATAAATAATAATATTTATATATTGTTTTGCTTCTAAAGAGAAGAAATTTATTGCAAATATCAGCATGATGAAAGCTAGTGGCACTGGAACAGTTATTGCAGATCTACTGATTCCATTCTGCGAGGGCGTCTCTATCAATATCAAGGATGTCTCCAAGACGATACGGAAACGTTTCCTGGTTTCCCTGTCCTTTGCAGACAATGTGGAATTGCACAAGAGGCTGTTTAAGGAACAGCATATAGATTGGAATGGCGTGCAGGACTATCTTCAGGACATTGTGTACACTCCTAATGATTGGATGCATCTCATCAGGCTACTTGACTTCATACAGGTTTTATTTCATTGTGCTATCTTGATATTAGTATAATCTAATTTATTATTTTTATTTTTATTTTTGAAAGGAAATGCCACTGCCATCGGAGACCGCGGATCTCGTCAGCGCGGCCATTGCCGGATTGCGAATCGCTGCATCCCAAAGTAAGGCCTTGTCGCCTCTTGATTCATTAAGATTATGTTTTGCCAAGGCCAAGATAACACCTACGTGGGACACGCTCTGCAAGGCATTTATTTTGTGCAATTTAGTGGATGTCGATTCGGCCACAGCCCTTGCTCTCCTCTTCTCTGAAACCAGCCATCAGGTAACAACCGAGACTATTAAGGATCTTTTGAGGTACAGTGTGTCCTACAAACACACAAAGGATGAGTACACTCAAATGTTTGCCACCATCCTGGACGAAAAGTACTGCCAAGTGAGGGGGCACGTGGTCATGCAATCGGTGAAGCAGAGAGAAAGCCTAAAGGAGTCCAGGAAGCATCAGGCCATTCTTTCAGGCTCTGCATTTCGCAAGCCCTCGTTGACCCAAATCCTGGAGGCGAAGCTGCTGAGTGAGGGGTGCTCCCATCCACAAGATAGCTTCAACTCGTTCTGCAGGTCATCCAAGATAGCATCCAATGTGAATCTGAGGATCAAGCAGGTGGCCTACTTTTTACTCTGCCTTCCAGAACATCCTGATAAGGGCATGGCCTTGGCAAAGACAGTAGGGGGTGATAATATCATCCTGAAATGCATCGAGAGTATGAAGATCATGCAGCCTGACGTGGAGCAGCTTCGGCGCATCATCATGGACACCCATTACACGATAGCCCCAACTGAAACACTGAGAGATTTCAAGGAAAAGTGCATATCAAGCTGTCTCGTCACCTCAGGGAAACGCAGCATAAATTGGACCATGGTGATGCGTTTGTACCTCGCTGCCTATTCCAGACAGGATATAAGTAAGGATCTTTGGTGTTATGTGCTGCAGCATGAGGCCACCCAGCAGCAACAGCAAGGCTATGTACGAGCGTCAGCTGAAACAGAGACTATGGTCCTCTCCTTTGTCAAGAGCTATCCTATGGCCCTCCTGGAGGTTATTGATGTGATGCTGGATCTGACGGCCTAAACCAAGTCTTTTGACTTAGAATGGGTCGCTAAAGCCTATCACGTTGGAATCCCTAGAATTCCTTTCCTTCCAAATCTCTGTCAGGTATTTCACTCCGTTTCCTTGGTGCTTATAGATCAGCATCTTGATGTTTGGGGCATCCTCTGGTATGGATGTTTTGGGGGTAGTGCTAAATTTACCCTCCACCTCGCGTACAATCTTCTCCAGGTATGAGACTTTGTTCTCTGAGGCCTTACATTGAATCAGGAGACGTAGGGCTTCGGAGAGTGTGAGAAGAGCCAGGGCGTTGCACCGAAATTCAGAAATCAAGTGATCATGATCCAAAATCACCATGATTTCTTCCTTGATTCTGAGGTCCTGATCGTCCGTTTCCTTCTTCCGCTCAATGAGCACCACGATTTCCCTTGCTGATTTTGCACAGGCAGACTGGGGCTCACACGTTTCACCCCACAAATAGATCTTAATCCGTGGTTGAATCAATGTGTTGAGTTTTTGCACAACCAAGTTGCACTTGGACCTCACTGCATCCATGTATGGATTCTTTCTTTTTTTCAAAGCTTGGAAGAGAGACAATTATATAGTTAGGCTATTGTTTATCTTAAAACCATTCAAGCCCAGGCTTGGGCTCATAGCATCCAGCATTTGAAATATAGGCTATGGCTCATAGCATTGGGTCTATAGGTTATAACTCAAAGCATTCAGCCTTGGGCTTCTAGGCTTCAGCATTCGGCCTATAACCTATGGCTAGTAGCCCTTGACTTAAAGCATCATGGCTCCATGTGTTATAGCTCAAAGCTCACAGCATTTGGCCTATAGGCTGTAGCTCACAGCATTCAGCCTATGGCTTATAGCCTATGGCTTATAGCCTTCAGCTGCTGCTCAGTAATTTTGCCTGTTGTTCATTGTCCCTGAATTCCCCAGGTTCATCATATAGGGTGTGGTGGCTAAATTCTGGTACAGCAGCAGGCAGGTGCATACTGCATAGAAGGCATCACATATCACATAAACCCAACCCAAGTCCCCGAGGAGCGGTGCCTGGAATGTCTTGTCCTGGATGGTATCTGTACAGGCCTGGTTGCCTATCATATTTTTGGATACTACCACACCACCATAAATCGCCAAGGCAAGGAAATAAATCAAAAAGAAGAAAATGACAGTTGGGCTCGATCTTTCGCCCGTACTGCAAAAACAGTTGTACACAAAACCGCTCAAGGAGACACAGTAGCCTAATACTGTCCTGGTGAGGACATAGGGGTACAGCTGAGGACAAAGATTAGTCACTGCATCTCCATTGAAAACAACCAGGGAGTATATCACCAGAATGGAAAAGAAGACACAAAACAAAAATAGCACAATGGAAAGAAAGGTTTGCCAACTCATGCAACTAGGCTGTGTTTCGGCATAATAGGCATAATCAGACCCTTGCATCATTCCATTGTTGTGGTGGTCACCGTAGTCCATCATATCCACACCCTGCTGCTCTTGGTCTGGCGGGTGGTCAGCATAATAGTAATTGGGATCCTGTTGTCTCATGAGCTGTGTGTCCTTGAACTTTTTAAACAGATGGTGAAGTGCACATATATATATTATATGGTGCTGCTGGTTCTAAACTTTTAATGAATACTTGGAGGCTTATCCAGTGAGACCTGGTTTAGCTGACCAATATATTATTCCTTCAGGGCATCTAAACTTTTAATGAATACTTGGAGGCTTATCCTGTGAGACCGGATTTAGCTGATCGATATATTATTCCTTCAGGGCATCTAAACTTTTAATGAATACTTGGAGGCTTATCTTGTGAGACCGGATTTAGCTGGTCGATATATTCCTTCAGGGCATTGATTTGTTCCTTAAATACCCTCTTGCTCTCTCTGTTATTAGAAAGTGATGTTAATAGATAACTCAGAAATAGGGCATAGCCTATTGATTTAGATAGAGCCTTCTGCTCCTCAGCTGAGAGTGAATTAAGGCTCAACAGCTTTCGAATCCCACACCATGAGTCGGACAAACTCTTTTTGATATCCATCTCAGAATAATGTAGGGCGAAAGAGGAAGCTACATAAAGACCCAGTGCAACTGGGCTGTTCATGGATGACATTGAATCAACTTTTACAAACGAAATATGCTACTTATGGTGAGTATATATATATGGATAAATAAACTTGACGCAGATATTAATGCAAAGGCTCGTGCTTGCTCTGCTGTTGATCTTCTTCTTCTTGTCTTTAATGCAGGGAACTTATCAGCAAAAGCCTACAGGTGTTTCAAGGAGCTTGAAGATCTTTACTCCCAATATTCATGATACTATGAATACATCAGTCGTTGCCATCAGCCTGATGCCTAAACTAGGCATTCTCCGGCCTACTCCAAGAAGCTAATGGTATCTGTTTTGATGGCCAAACACTATATTTATGCATGTATTTCAACATGGCTTTATTATAAGTATAGCCCTTAGGCATAATGATGATAAAACAAATGGTGTCGCTTGGATTGATCCTTTTTGTGTCCAATGCCATCATAGAGGTGTTATCACAGGGCATAGTCACGGATATATCTCAACTTCCCATTTTAGTTGACTCTAAATGTGCATACACGCCTGCCTCTGTAGGAACACAATACAATGAGTTTACTAGCTCCATAATTAAAGATTTGCAATTTAGTTCTACCAATGGTTGGAGTGTAGAGATCTATGAACTCTGTGATCCCAATACCAATGTGCAACCCTGCATATCCTACAATTACCACACAGAGGGAGTGAGAAATTATGGGACTCATAGCTGCAGCTTCTGCCCATACCACCTGGATCCTTTTTGGAATGTCCATTCGCCTGTCACGTACAGTGGCACCTTTCTGCCCATGTTTGGTCCATGCTTCGATGGGCAGCCTCCAATTCAGAGCGTCTGTATACAGCACCCAGCTCTATACCCCAGTAATTTTACGGGTGTGTACCATTACCCCATGCAAAAACCTTTGGGGCTCGACATATGGAGCAACAGCATCTATGGCAGTGCCAGTACTACACAGCCTCTGCATCTTTTCCTGTCCTCCACTTTGACCTCCTGGCCAAAGGACAGCTTCAATGCTACAGTGAATCCATCCCAGTATGGTTTGGGAAAGACTGCTGTGAATCAATGGCTTAATGCCGTATATTTTACCGACAAGGCAACAGGGCTCAAAAACCAAACACTAACCAATGAATTCCAGCAACCATACGTCACTGTAGCAGGGGTTGAACAATGGATCAAGTGGGCTCAGCTCTTCTGTTCTCCAGCATGTCATAAGGATGCTAGGTTCACATATGTCATGGTAAGACAATCAGATGTGGATCAGGACCCTAAAAATTATTATCTGCAGTCCTATGTTAATGGTGCTTCTCAGGATAATAGAATGGTACGATGCACCCAGTGTCCGCAATATGCTGCGTCTTATGATTGGAACATAGACTCAGCAGCGCCCTATGACCCAAGGGCTAACATATTTGCCTCTCAATGTTATCCATGGTTTGGAGCCATTCCAAAAATAAGTGCCTCGGGTCCTTGGATGGATATGACATTCGTTACCGCAGCAAGTGGAATCATTTCACCTACGGAAGTGGTGGTCGTGGGCTCTATTCCATGTCCTGTCAATACCTTCAATCGGATTTGTGCCCATACACAGGAGTATTATTCGCAGACAGGGCAATACGGATGCACTCCATGTCCTCCTGGGTTCCACACTGCCTGGAAAATAGGTATCTACTTTTTTAGACATTCTCAATTTTCGAAAGCTAATGGTACATGGCCTGCAGGTCAATGGTATTGCCAGCCTCCTCTTGGACAACTCTTTGATCAGAATTATCTGTTATCACAGGTCTCAAATGTTTGGGGGAATAGAGATCTTCTGAATGAGGCACAAGGGTTTAAGGAGCTGGAATGTGGCTACCTTCCTGAGCATTGTGTTCAATGCCCATTGACAAATATGCCTCCAGGTTATCATTCCCTTATGTTTTTTTTGTTTGTTTTATGCTTAGAGTAACAAGCACTTGGGTTACAGGCACACTACCCGAAACATTCAATGAGGTTTGGGTCTTCTCTAAACTGCTACAGACCAAGAATTGTGCCTCAGGGTCATATTGTCCAGATGCCTTCACCCAGACCCCCTGCCCTAGCACACGTCCATGGTCTCCTATCAACAGCTCTAGCCTGGATAACTGCACATGCCTGCCTGGAACATTCCTGAATCAAAGCAGAATTTGCCATCCGTGCACGTCCAGTTGTAATTCCTTAAGTGGGTATTATCTACCCTATGTACAGTGCATGGGCAAGTATGGGGCAACTGCAGATGCTCCTTGCATGCCATGCATGAACATCCCTGCTTCCAATGCTATCAGCACAGGGAATGGATACCAGTTAAACAATGGCGCAGCTTCTGGGCTTTGTCCCTTCCAATGTGTATATGGCACACAGCTCACCGCCTCTGGTGGTACTGGGGATGCATGCTCAATGCAGTATTCATGTATTCGCATAGCAGCACTTCCGCAAAATGCACAGGGGCAGTACCTGTTCTATTCTGGCATGGCATTTCCAGTGGATTCGTTCCAGATCAGCACTTCAACTTATATGTCACAGGCCACATTCATCACCTCATGTACTACGAGCAAGCTATTGAGCAATGCCCTTTTGGCTGTATCACAGCAAAAGTACAGTGGTTGGAGCACACAGCCCCTATCATGCAACGGACAGTGCAATGCTTCGAATTTGCAGCAGCTCTGCTATGCTGGAAACGCCTCATGGATCGTCGACCCGCTCCAACCGTGGTATGGCCTTTCGTCCCCTGTGACATGCATTAAATGTCCTTCCCCTAGTATTTTGCCTTCTGGTGCCTATGTCATGGGAGGTGGATCGGGTCTGAGCCCCAGCAGCTGCCAGGCGAACATTCGCTGCAGTGATGCAGCGTATTACTTCAATGTCACAGCATGGCAGTGCCAATCATGTAGGGCTAGAGAGCTGCAAGTTTGCACGAAGAATAATACTCGTCTAAGAGGCCAGGGCTGTCTCAATGATTTTTCCAAGCCCTTCAATACTACATTTCCGTCTGCAGATTGTGTGCTGTGCAATCTCAGTATGCCAGATGCGGCCTCAACACAGGGCATTGTCTTTCTGAACTACAACGCGCCAGGTGGATGCGCCATGCAGGCATGCACACCATTAGCCAGCAGCTTTTACTGGAGCCAGCCGTGTGTAGGTGCGTCTCCAGGGCTCCAGGCGCATTGCACTATGACCGACTGCATGCCTTGGCAGTACACCCTAAGGCAGTGCTCAGATTATGGGGACAAGCAATGCCTGAACTGCACTAGGTACAAAAAAGGCTACAAAAAGACGGATGAATGCGCTCTTCTGGCGGATACCCAGTGGGGTCCTTGTACCCCTGGCTACTACTGTAATGGCAATGGCTCTGAGATCCCCTGCCCCGTCAACAAGACATCACAGTCGCTGGCTTGGCAGGAGAATGACTGCTATTGCAATGTGGGATTGAGGTGGGATCTCAGCTCTGGACTTTGTGTCCCCATGCAGTGCCCCAATACTGTCCAAGATGCCACGTTGCCAGGGGTTTCCCTCATCTCCACGCAGTATATGACCCTGGATCCTCAAACACTTAGTAGTACTACCTGTATGCCATGCGGCAGCACCGCTTTAACTAGGGGGAATGCTGTGGAAGTAACATCCTGTGCCTGCCCTATTGGCTTTTACGCTATGTCCAATCATTCACAGGTCATATGCCTATCGTGCGCACAATACACAACGCCTATATGCAGTGATACTCTGGCGTTGCCACTACCATGCTCGAGCTTGCGTACACTGGACATAACAGGATCTGTATGCAAGTGTGCCATAGCCCCCTTCCAGCAGACCAATCAGGTGCAAAGCGGAGCTTCTCTATGCGCTGCATCGTGTATACAGCCCAACTTTGTATCTACAGGCGTGCCAAGAGCTTTACAGGGCCTGCCACAACCAGGTGGGAGCGCTGCCTATGTGCCCAGTACACAGACGGCATGGGACATGCTAGTGACATCAGGACGCAGCATCAGCAGTGTTGCTACCACGGGGAGAGCAGACGATTCTGTACTATCACCAGCAGAAAAGTTTCACGCGGAATTTCTTTTCTGGACCCTTCAGGGCTCCTCTACAGTCTTTGCGTCCTCCATCTGTGGCAGTAGTGTAACTGCCGTTTTTTGCACGTCTTTGACAATGGATGTTCCAGCGGAATGGTTGGTGTACACGAATGCAGTGGATATTAGCGGAACACAGTACATGATAGCAGGTATTGCTGTCTCGCGATGGAATTCACAAAACAGTCCCTTGTTGTATGTAGCTGCTGTTGTCATGGCAAGAACAGAAAATCTCATGAGCATGATATTGCATGTCAACAGCTTTAATTCGCAACTCACGACGGCACCATGGGCCAATACCGCCATGGTCAGTAATGTGACCATCATAAGCGGTGCTCAGCAGATAGAGCTAGTGAGCGTAACGCATACGCTCAAGGGGATGGGCACCCTCACCTCAGATACAGGGGGGTATTTCTATATTGCCTACAATCAAGGCGGAGCCTGTGGGGGGCTGGTATTGGTAAGCCCTCTGAACCCCTCACAGCACCAGTACTATGGGGGCATCTGTGATAGCAAAAACTCTAGGATCGAGGCCTTGACGGTTCGGATCGATGATGGCTCAGGGTACACTATGATTTATGTGGTCATGGGAGGCGGAGCCCTCTACCAAATCAACAGCTATCTTGGCTCGTTGCCCGCTACCCCTATGATAAACGCTGGCTCGGGGGCTGGAATCCTGTCGTTTTCGCCCAATCTGTTGCTGAGTATTCAAGGCTCAACTCTTCAGATTGCTGACATTATGGAATGGACGTGGGTCAGTGCGATCCCAGGGCTGCCCTTTGCCACTGGCCCCTCGCTTCCAATCCTAAGCGTCACTGGAATTACGCCTGTCTCAGGCTATCTAGTGGTTGCCTTCCAATCCTCCCTCTTTGGCGTCAGGCTACAATATTGCAGCTCCCTAGGACAGTACTGGGATGGTACACAGTGTGTCTCACAAAGCTGCAAACGGGTCACCAACTGCAATATGTTTCCCAACCAAGAGTCCGTCAATGGGCAGTGCATGTGCAAGGCTGGGTATTACCTACAGGGTAGCATCTGCACTCAGTGCACGGAACGCAAATATTGCCCTGGAGGCGGAGCAGGCTTGACGGATTGCCCCAGTGGCTCAGCCACTGTTACCATGCATGCTGGAAGCACGTCCATAAACGACTGCATATGCAATGGCAATGGTCAGTATTATTCCACGCTCTCCATGCCTCCTACCTGTATCACATGCGGCCCCAATCTGTGGTGCCCCAACCAGTGGCTGAGTATCCCGTGCCCTGGGACCAGTTCGGGCATAGGTGGAACCACGGGGAACGACCTCCCCTATACATGCACGTGTCAGGCAGGCTTTTCAGGCCCAAGCTGCAGTCCATGTACAACTGGAAACTACTGCCCTACAGGCACTGGGGCTACTGCAGTGAACATAGCAGTGTACTATTCAGGTTTGGTATCCCCCGTTGCCTCCTACTACACCACAGTGGAACAAACGCTTCTGAATTATTTCACAGACAAGACCACGCGTGTGTCCACTGTGAACAATCTGGTGGATCTGCAGAATATGCTCTACATGCAGCCAGTAGAAGCGACAAATAGGACGGACCCAGGGCTTATGGTGATGGTGCAAGTTCCAAACCAAAACCTTTACACATGGGCTACTTTATTGTTAAGCGTGCTCTCAACACGTCAAGCCTTGAACTATTCCACACTAACCATCACCATGAACGGCCCTGAAATCAAAACTGTGCCCATCAACCCCCCTACGCTATGCCTTACTGGAAAGGTGCCAAGCAGTCCCATAGCAAGCACCTGTGTTTGTGCGCCCGGATACCAGCCATCTGGACAGCAGTGCACCCCATGCCCTCAGAATACTTTCAAGGCGGCCGCTGGGTCCGCTAAATGTGCTGCATGCCAGGTAGGTCTGGTCGCATCGTCAACTGGCTCTACAGCGTGTAGCCAGCCATCTAACTCGACAGACGGCGGCAATGGGAATGGCTCCAATAATAACACCACCATGATCATCATAGGGGCTGCAGTGGGCGGCGTCTTGGTTGTCGTACTTCTCTTCTATCTCGTTCACTCCATGCTTACTAAGCTTTAGCCATCGAGTTGAATACATGAGCCTCAATGAATGCATGAGCCTCAATACAACAATACATCTTTCAAATGGGTTGTTGAAAGCTGAAGACGGGTCAATTCGGCTTTCAGCATGTTAATAGCATAATATTCAGGAGAATTTTGCAGAGCATGGGGGTTTATGTTGTCAAAGCATAACTTGAGGATTTCCATGGAGTCTAATATCGAAAGCATGTCTGCGATTCCCTGGGAACGATTCAAATTGTACATGGCCTCAAGATTTTCAACCACACTGTTAAAATCTGCTGGAGTAACCGATGGAAATATACCCTGTTTCAATCGTTCATTCTCATCCCTCAAGTGTATAGCCTCTGACTGATATTGACCTAGAATGGCTATGATCTTTAAAGAGAGTGTAGAAAGAAAACGTAACTGAAGCTCTTTGGCGCTTTGGCCTCCTGTATTTGGCTGATCAGTGAAGTACTTTAGGCAAATATCTATGATCCCTTTCAACACTTCACTCTTATATGGCGTGAAGTGGATTCCATTTGTAGATAGGGTGCCATAAATTGACATGAAATGTGTTTTTTTACTTGTCGGTCTTTTTATAGAGAAGCAGGAACTAATGAAGCAAGGTTTTTAGTTGGCTTTGTAGAGCCGCCCCCTTTCATGCTTGTACATCTCCATGGATGCAAGCAAAGGCAATCCAATACCTAGATCATGTAAAAACATCCTGGACATTGAAGAGTAGATGGGTTGCACATGGACTTGGGGGTTTCGCATATGCTGATATCTTTCGTTCAGATTGATATAGAGTGCTTGCAATGCAGCCGCCCCTCCCATCAAGCCTATAAACAGGCCTGTCTCTGGAATTATTTTTTGAGGGAACTCCATGTATCAATATATTAAATTGAATCCATTTATATATGCTTTATCGATTGAGTAAGGGCACTAAATTATCCTCGCTTATCGTCTGTTTTTGGTATAAGAAGTCTCCTGTGGTAAATCTCATCAAATCGATTGATATATTGAGCATCAGAGCTATGTTCTCTTAATACATCTCTCACAGCATGAAGTGCTGGTATGCTTCTTATGGCCTGTGATGTGGCCAATCGTCTGCTTAGTATTTCCTTATGATCTTGGATATACTGCCGAAAAACAAGATAAGTAAAAGGCATATAAAGGGGAAATTTATTGAAGTGGTAACCTGCAACGTATTCCAAATGATCAGCTGTCGTGGAGTTTTATCTGGGATAAAGTTCAAAAAGTCTAATGGCGTCTTCTTGAATCTATTTTTGACATCAAAAGGTATGCCCATATCCAACAGAAGAAGCAGCTTAATAGTGGTATCTGCAGGATCTTCAAATAGGCCTATCGATACTGAATCTGTAGCAAAACAGTGGAGTGCAGTCTCTGTTCCCGCTGAACGAGTATCTAAAACATCCCTTTGTGTTATTTGCCCCTTATCAACGCATTCCTTAAAAAGTCTCAGTAAGTGCACTGAAGGATTGAAACACATCAAGGTGGCTAGAGGTGCTGGATCGCGGTTGTTAAATTGGGCTCCAGATAATAACAAAGTTTCAGAGATGATTTCTGTAACCTTTGGCTCATCTTTTGGCTGCCGTGCACTTCCTTGTACTATCTGCAGGGACACAAAGAGGAGACTGTAGGCATTTTGGCTATAAATGCGGAGAGCAATATCATCTGATAGATTTGCCACTAGGGTATAACCTAAAAGTCTATTCCCTATTTCATGTGGAGGTTGCCGGGGTGGATTAGTATATGTCTTGTAAAGGAATGGCCCGGACACAAGCTCCTGATCATGCTGGAGAATTTTAGAAATACATGATCTCAAAATAGGAAGATAAGATCTTGACAATTGAAGCGCCAACTTGATCAAAAAGCTTATAGCTGTTGTAGAAGTGGTCCATGTACGGCTTGTATCTGAAATGCTCTCCTCCTGCACTTAAAGGTCAGTAACATATCGAAAAAATGAAGGTAACAAGGACCTACATAGATAGTGATTTCATTTCGTAACCCGAAGCCA
>Ga0208872_1000732_pt1 | contig 22397 bp, 19 predicted proteins | sample CryBogCBH12Aug08_FD_185508 | JGI IMG/M metagenome (GOLD analysis project Ga0208872, IMG submission 185508) | Freshwater microbial communities from Crystal Bog, Wisconsin, USA - CBH12Aug08 (SPAdes) | ecosystem: Environmental > Aquatic > Freshwater > Lake | place: Crystal Bog, Wisconsin, USA...
TGCTAAGGGTCTAAAGGCTCAAAAGGAAAAATATGCAAGGCTTCTTTTAACGGATAAAATTCAACTTCCGTTTCACTTAAGCGAACACCGTTTTTATAGGGTGCTTCATTTAATTCTTTCAGGCACCTGCTGATGAGTGTATTATTGATCATTGTACTTTGCCCCCTGGTAGTACAGGTAATTCCCGGCTTATCAAATGGTATACCCATCCGGTAAATCAGCCTGACTGTATTTCGCATATTGGTGGTAGTATGCCTGGCATGCGGGTCTATAATAATAGCATTTTCAGGAATGGATAATTTTTCCATCAAAAACTTTTTCATCTCTATAGCTTCACAAAATTTTGTTTTATAGGGATGTACTTTACCGCCCGATGTTACAATAAATGGCGCTACACCCTGCCGGTATTGAATGGCTGCCAGCCTGCATCGGAGCATTCCTTCTGCACTTAATGCAACAGTAGGTTCTTCCGGGCCTGCTCCCGGGATTTCAATTACTGAATATTTATACGATTTCCAGTTAATCGATTTTACCCTGATAAACGCTGCTTTATTCACGCCTTCCATCATGGGCTCATAATCAGCGGCCTGATCCCTTTCATTCATTTCAATAAAATAAAGGGCACCATGCATTGGAACTTCAAAAAACAAAGGATATATACCCGTTTCCACTTTTAAAAGAGATACTGTATTATACAATAAACCTGCGGCATAACCAGCACTGTCTTTCCTGTCCAGGCTTATAGAATCAATCCTAGGATAATTAGGTTTCTTTCCTTCTGCATATACCCCAATGGCAAAATTAATTCCTGCTGCATCCTGTTCCCAGGCTTTTACAAGCATCTCTTCCGGTGCCAGGTTTTGAAACAATATATAAGTACCAGATGGTATTAAATGATGGTGCACCAATTTCCCCAGTGGATTATCTTTCCGGTACAAAACCCTGAATCTATCACTCACCAGCTTTATTTCTTCAGCACTAAACTTTATTTTTTCTGTATAACAGTAGGGGTCTCTACCACATTCTTTTAAAGCATGCAGTAAGCCCTCTGCTTTTGTGGCAGCTAATTGTTTCAATACACTGTCGGCCAGTATCATTTGCCTGGTATCCGGCAAAGTTTCCAATAAAGTAAGCAGGTAATAATTCTTGGATTGGACATAACTTTTGCCTGCAATTAATTTATACTGCGGGTTTACAGTACTTTCCTGTGCAGGCAATATAATGGAGGAAATTAAAAAAACAGAGAGTATACTTTTAATATAAACATTCCTTAATAAGTAGAAATGGTTTCGTTGCATAGGTGAGGTTTATGCCGCAAAACAAAACATTTTTATCTTTGTTAAAGAAACGTTAGTGTATGATAACAATTAAACCACTTAAGCATAAAGATTTGATAAGCTTGGCTTAATTATCCCTTAACATTCAGGCACTAATTAAAAAGGCAGCATCACAACTACATTAGAACTAAAATAATAGAACATCCAATTATTCCACCCCATCCAATTCAAACACACTACTGCTTAATGGAGAAGCATTTGAAACCGTTAACCCTACTTTCATCAGATAACTGCCACTATAGGTTTTGCCGTTTTCAGGGCAGGCAGATTGGCTGCCCGGATACAGGTTTATTTCTTTTACAGAATAATTTTTATGGGCATCAAGGCCTTCCAGTTTTACTTTGGTAAATACTTCATCAAATCTGGTATGCAGGGTATAATTAAACAGTATGGCGTGGGATTGGTTATTGTTTACATACATCAATACAGCCCGGTTTTCTTCATAGGGAGATACCAGCCGGTACAGGTTACCATACCAGATAATATCACTGATCTGTTTATAGGTTTTTACTGCCTGCCGGGAAAACAATAACTCCTGTTCACTCAGGTGTGCTATCTGCAAATCATATCCCATCTTCCCCATCATGGCTACATCCGTTTTAAACTTAAGGGATTCTTTACCCCAGGAAGTGATATGATTACAGCTTGCAATAGCTGGCAGGTACTGTGAATAGCCCCACTGGATAAATACACGCTCCAATGGGTCTGTATTGTCACTTGGCCAGTATTCGGTAAAGTATTTTAAAGCACCATAATCAATCCTTCCACCACCTCCGGAGCAAAGCATAATGGGCAGGTGCGGGTACTTAGCCCTTACCCTTTCAAAAACAGCATACAAGGCTTTTGTATAATCTACATACAAATGTGATTGCTGTTTTTTAAGATAGGGTGAAAACATACCAGTCATAAACCGGTTACAATCCCACTTAATATACGCAATGCCCGGATGCGCCTGCATCAGGTTATCTACCACTCCAAACACAAAATCCTGTACCTGTGGATTGGGGAGGTCCAGTATCAGTTGATTCCTGCTCAGTAATTCCTCCCGGTTAGGCAATTTTAAAATCCAGTCCGGATGCTTTTCATATAACTCACTTTTTGGATTCACCATTTCGGGTTCTATCCAGATCCCGAATTTAACCTGCTGCTCTTTAGCTGCTTTTACCAGATAACCAATCCCATTGGGCAGTTTTTCTTTATTCTCCTGCCAGTCGCCCAACCCTGCAGTATCTCCATTTCGCGGATGCTTATTGCCAAACCATCCATCATCCAGTAAAAATAAATCCAAACCAAGTTTGGAAGCATCTCCCATTAACTGGCCCAGTTTGGCTTCATTAAAACTGAAAAAGGTAGACTCCCAGTTATTGAGTAAAGTGTATCTGGACTGCTCTCCGTCCAGTAAGCTGTATTTCCGGGCCCATTGGTGTAAGTTCCTGCTGGCCTGCCCCTTGCCATTGTTACTATACGTAAAAATAAATGAAGGGGTTTTAAATACTACCGAAGGATTTAATTGGTATTCCGATGCAAAAGGATTAATCCCTGAAATAATACGCAAAGCATGCCGTTCATCCAGTTCAAAAGCAAATTTAAAATTACCGGTCCACCCAATACTTCCTGCTATCAATTCACCTGTATTTTCAGTAGCAGGAGTATTCAATGACAAATAGAAAAAAGGTGCTTCAAACTCATCTGCCCTTGTTCCCAGTTTAGAATCAATCACTTTAATCCCTGCAGTTAATGGGGCCGTTTCCATCCGCATTTCCTTGGCCCAGTCTCCATGAAACTGGGTAAGCCAGTAATTAGTGGCATTAAAATGCAGCATAGAAGAGGCATAATTGTATAAAGTAATGGGTTGCTTTTCCTGATGTACAATTTCCACCCATTGTTCCATCACATCTTCCTGATAATAGGCTTTAACATGTAAAGTGGTGGTAAAGGGATATTGAGGATCTTTCAGCAAAATCACAGTCTCTGTAACATTGTCATCCATTTTATGGCGCTCACTGTTGATATACCGGAGTGCAGCAGATGGGTTGCCATCTGCATGAGTTACCCTTAAGGCTGGCTCAAAAACATTCTCCATTCCAAAAGGCATATAAGCTTCCTGCTTTTTGCCGGTAATTTTTGCATAGTCTGCTGTTTCGGCAAGCTTCTCTCCCAAATATACCTGCTGCAACTGCTGGCCTTTACTTACCCCATAAACCAGAATATGGTTACGGGTTTCAATACGAATCAGATTGCCTTCCTGTGCCTTTAATAAAAATAACAGGCAAACACTAATAAACAGAGTCAATACTAATTTTTTCATTGCAACAACTTTTAGATAATAAACATGCCAGATTGTTAAGACCGTTAAAGGTAAATTAAATAAACTATCCTGAAACAGGAGACAATAAGGGTACTCCTTCCTTTAATACTGCAGTTTATTCAATTTGAAAACTGAATAAAAGCGGATATTTTTACAACAACTATTCAAACAGCTTAACAGCAGTCAACCATGGCACAGTTACCCAGTTTTATTATTGAAGATACTTTTGCAACCAGCCAGGAAACCATGTATAAGCCTATTGCCACAAAATATAAAACGGAACGGCCCATAAGTTCTTACCAAATGGAACAATATCTTTCCCCGAATACAAGACAACACCACCAGTAAAGTCCTGCTTAGTTAGTTCTGCAAAGTCTTGTATTCCTTTAAAGTCATTAATTGTCACAGACTCCGATTTCTTTATTTCGATTGCAAAAACTGATCCGTCCGGCCTTTCTAAAACAAAGTCAACTTCTTTGCCATCACTTGTTCTGAAATGGTACAACTCTGCTTTGGTATCACTAATGTTCAATTGCTTTATTAATTCCGTTGCCACAAAATTTTCCAAAATATGTCCGAAAAGATCTGGTTTATTGACAGCAATATCATCTATGTTCAAATCAAGCATGTGGCATAACATAAGCGTATCTATCAGATATCCTTTTGGTGATTTAACCAATCGCTTACCAATATTTCTGAACCAGGGTTGTACATCAAAATTCAGGAACATCATTTTTAGAATATTCCGGTAAAATTTACCTGTCACAGAAGTTAAACCAACTTCTCTTGATATGTCGGAATCATTGAGCAGCCCCCCGGCTCTTGTAGCCAGAATACGTAACAAATTGGGCAATACTGCTATTTTTTCTAATTCCGAAATTTGCTTAACATCACGTTGCAGCATGGTGGTCAAATAACCATCAAACCAAATACTGCGCTCTTTGCTTTCCTTTCTTATTATTTCAGGGAATGTGGCTGATTTCATGGCATCTGTTAAGGTTAACCCCCTATCTGTAATTCCAGAAAAATCCATGTGCATAAGCCGCTCAAGCCCATTACCAATTCCTTGTGTTGCTTCTGCCGTTGTGAAAGGGTAAAGGGTTAAAATACTCATCCGGCCTACCAGAGGATCAGATAATTTAGGGAGCGCTAAAATATTCGCAGAACCGGTTAAAAGGAATTTTCCATTCGCCTCGTCACTATTTGCCAATCTTTGTTCATCCACTACCACTTTTAAAGCCCGGAATAACTCAGGCACCATTTGTACTTCATCAATAATCAATGTATTCTTATAAGCCAATAAAAAGGCTTCTGGAGCAGCAGAAGCGGCAGCCATTAAAGTAGGCCTGTCGAATGTAACATAAGTTGCCGGTTCATTATTACGGCCAATTTGATCTGAGATTCCCTGTACAAGGGTGCTTTTACCAGTTTGCCTTGCTCCATTTAAAAAAACAATTGGACTAACTTTCAATGCATCTATTATGCTGGGTTTAATATGTCGGGGTAAATAGCTCATGGTTAATTCTTGCAAATTTAAAGACAACCTTTAATATTTTTAAAGATATGCTTTAAATTTGCAAATAAATAGATGAAACAACTAAAAATATGCTTCATTTGGGGATCGGTAATCAGTATAGAGATTACTAAAATTCTTTGACGCCCTCCGGTAAAAAGTTTTATGCAAATTTTGTGCAAATGAAAAGACCCACTTGCAGGATCCTTTGTAAATAATTGATTATCAGGTACTCATTTTTAGCTTGAGTTAGTACTTTCTAGTTGAAGATTTGCCGGAATTAATCAATATGGTAGATTAACCCGTCACCCCTTTCATGCCTACTGGCCGTTACAACTTACAAAAGAAGTGTATTTTGAAGCATCCGGTAATGCAACTAAAGTAAGGGTTAGCTGGACATCTTTTGAGGCTCCGGAAAATGAGGTAAATGCATTTACAGCTGACATCCCTTCTATGAACCAGGTTTAGGTCATTCTACTTTAGTGAATTTATAAAATATTAAACTGCATAATTGTTGTATTTTCGTAATGTTAATAAGTATTTGCTAAAAAGTGAAACAAAAGTAACTTTTGAAAGTATTATCATAAAAAACGATTGTATGAACAAGGATATGTTTTGTAATAATGAATTTGATGAATCTGCATTATTTACAGTATTAAATGAAAAACTTTTTGGAATAGGGGTTTCAGAAATTGAGGGAATCTACAATTACTTCAGAAATGAATTTATTGAAGAAAAAAAGGATTCCAAGAAAGATGATGTTTATTTCAAAGATAATATTGAAAAAGTACTGAAAATTAATGCAAATTATAATACTATACCTACGGATGCAATATCAATTGGCATTGATTTCCCAAGTTGGTTCAATTATAAAAAAGAAAATATAAAAATTGTAATAGTAGCTATAGACCCTCAAAGAGATAAAAAGCAGAACCCTGAATTTTTAACTATTGGAACTCCCTATGGTTTTCAAAGTTCAAGGTACAGGGGTGAAAATATATATTGGAAACTTATTGAAAAACTATCAGAAGAATATTCTGTTTATTTAACAGATACATTTAAAGTTTTCTATTATCGTAATGGTGACAAAAGTTCTAAGCTACCTGAATTTACCCACCCATTTAAAAATAAAAAAAATATTGAAATAGATATTCATCAAGATCTATTTCATGAAGAAATTAAAATTGTAAACCCAGATTTAATTATAACATTAGGTAAAGAACCGCTAATATGGTTCTCAAATGAAAAGAAACCTCCAACCTTTCGGATAATTAAAAGCAAAATTGCTGAAGATCCAACAACTTATTATTATTCAGAAAATAGGATTCCAATTCTTCCAATGCCTCATCTGTCAACAGAATCGAGGGAAAGTCCACTTCTTTATTCAGACGCAAAAGACAGAAGTGATTTACCTTTGAAATATTTTACAATTATCCAAAATTTTCTTAGCAAAATTTCAGAAATCAATGAACGAAATCATTAAAATTCAAGGTAAGGACTATGGAAATATTTTCGTTCTCATCAGAAAGAATTGAAAAATTAAGACTATTAAATACTGAATTAGAAAAACAAGAAAAAAGAATCAAAATTTTCGCTAAAGAATTAGCTGCCAAATTAAAAGCTTTGAAAAAAGCAACTGAAATTGATGATTATAATTTTATCGAAGAAATGTCAGTCTTCAGTGGTGATGAGCAATGCAATAAAAGGAATAATGTAGAATTTGGAGATCCCCTTTGGAAAGGTGACTCTATGGTATTTCATGACGATGATACAATAGTTAATTGGAACACTCTCCCAAAAGATCATCCATTATATAAAGAAGTTTATTGTCGGTCTATGCACTGCCTGTTGTTTCACAGCCATCTATCCTGGCAAGATATTCTAAATATCGATTGGGTTTGGTTTGATTTAAAAGTTGATTATCAATTCTTTTTTTAAAATGAAGGAATATGCAAGAAATTGAGGGCAAGCTTAAATGGGTGATAAAAAAACATAATCAACCATTACCAAATGTCCCAGGGGTTTATTATGCTTATTCACAATCTCTGACTGGTGACGAACAAATTCATTTTATAGGAACTGCATCAAATTTAAATATGAGAATAAATAATCATCTTAACTTCAAATCGGTTATTAGTGATATATTATTCAAATTTACATTTCTTGAAAATTCACAACATACTACAATATCAAATTTTTTAATTGAAAAATATAAACCTATCTATAACATTTAATTATTGAATAATAATTCGTATAAATTAGTGGAGACATATTCCGGGAAAATTAAATTGTGTTCTTCAAGTTTAACCCTATTTAAGCCAAAATATATGGGAGCAGGAAAATATAGTTTTTTAAGCAAGCATTTCAGTTATCAGAAATTTGAAATGAACACTTCAAATGAATTTCATGAAAAATCAAAGCCATTATTTATCCATGAAGATGTGCTTCAATTTAAATATGGGTGCTGTTTTATTGAAAATGAAACAAGGGAAATTATTTTTTTAGATAGTTTATCCAGTCATGAAACGAATGCTTATGAAAGTTTTCAATTCTATCTGGATCAACTTCCAAACCTTGATTTACAGAATATAGCTTACATGTTAAATTTAATAAGCAATTCTACTAATGGCTTATTACAGAATGCATTTGAATTTCCGAAAGATTACCCATCAGAGTTTTGTAAAATTCTTACAAAGGAAACATATGGTATAATATTTTATCGGATTCAACTAATGGAACTTCTAAAATCTTGCTTACCTATTGAAGAAAACTCTTTAAAAGAATTAGTAGAATATACAAGAATGTATAATTGTCGTCAGTATAGTTTTTTTAAGAAAATGGAAACCCTTGTTTTACCTGATGGGTTTAATCTAACATCTTTACTTGAAAAATACACTTTACGAAAAGAAAATTCAGGAATTGGATTTGTTTATAATAGAGAATACAATACAGCATACTTGTTCAAGGAAAAAGTTAAAAAATACTTGCAGAATGAACATATGTGATCTGTAAATAGCAATGCACCAAAACTATTTTGATTTATACCATCAAATCGGTTAATAAAAGGAAAAAGAAAGTTTAAAACTCCTAATAAGTATTATTTCTGCTACTTTATATATTATATAATATTTAAAGTTATTATTTTATAATATAATATAGATTTTCTATATAAAATCTATCTATTTTATAAGTTTAGAACTTATAATATAACCATCCTTCAAGTTAATAGTATAAACACGTCCCGCTCCACTGTCTGCTTCTAATGTAAATGAATCCTCATCAACTTGAATATCAAAATAATGTTGGTTGTATGTTGGAGGCTCTGCAGTCCAAATTAGTTTTTCTTGTAAATCAAAAGCTTGGATGTTACTAGCTGATTGATCCTCTTTAAGATTCTTAATGGTATATAATCTTATAACTAAAGAATTAAATTTTATTTCTTTAGTTAATTTCATATTATTCATACTTCAATAAATGCTTAAACAGCTATTACAACAATTTAAACAGTTTTAAAATTAAACTTTTTTTCAAATTCAAAACCGTAGAAATTTAGGGAGTACATATAATATTTCTTAAAAAAGAAACTAAAATAGCGGCCCTATTTTCTAAAAAATAACTTTACATCCTTCCTTCCCACCATTTCCCCCTTGCATAATCAAACGGTAATTTATCCCTAAAGCAGTCTTACCTCCTTGGTGTCTTCTTATTAGACAAGCCTCTTATAAGCCATATATAAGCCTCATTCAACCCTTATATAAGCTTCCTCTATAAGATAAGGCTTATATGCAACTTACTATTAATTTAACTTTATTTTATAATTTTATTATTATGTATTTAGATTAAATTCGGGTAATAACAAGCCTGCCAAGGCTATTCATCAATAATAAAACCTTTATCCTATGGCCAGATTATCCGGCAAATTAAAATTTACAGGCAGATTGGGTAACCTTTCTGCCATCCAAAAAAAAGGATCGGATGAGATTATTCTACGCACCCATGGTGGTGCCTGTAAAAAGAAAATTAAAACTGCCAAATGTTTTGCAAAAACAAGGGACCTGAACTCGGAATGGGTGGGTGTAACCATGGCAACAGCTGCTTTCAGAATTGGGATACATGGAATTGACTGCACGCAGTCTTATAATTATACAAGCGACCTGAATAGCTTATTTAAAAGCATACAAAGTACTTTACCTGAAAAGGACTATGATTTCCGTCCTGTACTGCTTTCGGATAATGCATTCCTGGCAGAAGGGTTCCACCTGAACAACCCGGCCAGACTGGATACGATTATCCGTACTCCTTTATATGGCCATATCATCAGGGAAGAACAATCTGCCAGTATAGACATTCCTGCATTAATACGGGGAGCTAATTTCAGGCCCGCAGGTACTTACCCCCTTTTCAGGTTAATTGCCTGTTTAGGTAAGGTAACAGATATTGTATATGCTGCAGCTGACAAAGACTATATTCCAACTTATAAAGATGCCAATACCTGTAAAACCGTAAAAACAGCATGGCGCCCAGTTAGCCTGGACTATCCTGCCGAAACTTTACGAGTGGAATATGAAAAAAAAACAGCAATGGGACAAGGGCTGAACCTGGTCTTGTCAGTTGGAATTGAATTTGGCATTCCTCTTACTGATCAACTCATCAAATCTGTAAAATATGCAGGTGCTGGAAAAGTGATAAAATTGGGATAACCATTTACCGCTGGTATAAAAATTAATTTCCTTTACCCGGGTATTTACTATTTTTCAAAAAAACTAAGATTGATTATGAGAAAAACAATAATCGCACTGGCTTTACTGGCTGGCATATTCACGGGTGTTGCTGCACAAAATGCGGCACCTGCTGATACATCTGCCAACACCAAACCGGAAAGCTATATAACCAAACACAGTGCTAAAATTGATGGCAAAATCATCAACTATACCGCTACAGCAGGTACACTGATCCTTAAAAATGAAAAGGATGAACCGGTTGCTACTATCGGTTATATCGCTTATACCAAAGACGGGGAAGCGGATCTGCAGAAAAGGCCGGTAACATTTGCCTATAATGGCGGTCCCGGCTCTTCCTCTCTCTGGTTGCATATGGGTGCACTGGGGCCTCGCCGTGTAGCTATTAACGACCTTTCTCCTGCTACTCCTGCTCCATATAAACTGGAGGACAATACTTCTTCTATCCTGGATGTTACGGATATTGTAATGATTGATCCGGTGGGTACTGGTTTAAGCCATGCCATTGGTAAAGCAAAAAATAAAGACTTCTGGGGCGTGGATGGCGATATCAAATCTGTAAGTGGTTTTATCAAAGAATATATTAAGGGTAACGACCGCTGGAATTCTCCCAAATACTTACTGGGCGAAAGCTATGGTACCATGCGCTCTGCCGGGGTAGTGGATTTTTTACAGGAAAACCTGGGGATTGCGGTAAATGGGGTGGTGCTGGTATCTGCCGTGCTGGACCTGCACCAGCTTACTTTTGCGCCGGGTGATGATATCTCTTATATCTTATACCTGCCTACTTATGCGGCTACTGCCTATTTTCATAATAAACTGGCTACTAAACCTGCCGACCTGAAGGGCTTTATTAAAGAAGTAACCGATTTTGCCAAAGGAGAATATACGCTGGCTTTAACCAAAGGGGATAAACTGGATGATGCTGAAAAAGACAGGATTGCTGCTAAACTGGCTGCGTATACCGGCCTGAGCAAAGACTTTATTTTAAAAGCAAAACTGCGGGTGAATGAACCTCAGTTTACCCAGGAATTATTGCGTGCAGAACATTTAACTGTTGGCCGTTTAGATAGCAGGTTTACTGGTATTAACCAATCACTCAACAGCGAATTCTCTGATTTTGATCCGCAAAGTTCCGCTATCAGTCCTGCATATACTGCCTCTTTCCTGAACTATTTCTATAATGAACTGAAAGTAACCAAAGCGGATAATTACCATATTTCTGCTGGTGATGCGGAAGGGTTTGACTGGGACTGGAAACATACCCGTGGATTCTGGGGGCCTGTTTATACACCCAATACCGCTGTAGATATGGCGGATGCCATGAGTAAAAACCCGAACCTGAAAATACTGGTATTAAACGGATATTATGATCTGGCAACTCCTTTCTTCGGGACTGAGTTTACAATGGACCACCTGGGACTGGAAAAGAATATCCAATCCAATATTACCATGAAATATTATGAAGCCGGCCATATGATGTATGTTAATCCTGCATCGCTGGCTACCTTTAAAAAAGATGTGGCTGGATTTATAACTGAAACCAGTAAATAAATTTAAGCTGGTTAAAAAAATTTTACAGGGCTGGCCCAAAAGGTCAGCCTTTTTCATGCATTAACATTTTCTGTATCAGCTTGCAATTGAAATCATTTACCATATTCTAAACACAGTTATCTTAGATTTTGGTGGTTTCAAAACCATTTTTCCCTGATGCGAAAGATTACAGTCAATTGTAAAAGGAAAGGTTTTGTTTCTTTGCAGCATGAAACCCATGATCATTTATTGCTACGATGCGTATTGCGGCTGGTGTTACGGATTTAGTCCGGTGATAAAAAAAATAGCTGCGTACTATAAAGATAAACTACCGGTAGAAGTATTATCCGGCGGCATGATCATTTCAGACCATCCTACCCCTATCAGCAATATTGCAGGTATTGTGCAGCAGGGCTATAAAAGAGTAGAGGAACTAACCGGAATACAATTTGGGGAAGAGTTTTTATGGCATGTATTTAACCCAGAAAAGAGTGACTGGTTTCTGAATTCAGAAAAACCGGCTATTGCACTGTGTATTTTTAAAGAATATTACCCGGAACAGCAAACTGCTTTTGCCGGTGATTTGCAATATGCTTTAAACTTTGAAGGAAGGGATTTGACGGATGATGAAGCTTACCGGCACTTACTGGAAAAATATGCCCTTAACCCGGAAGATTTCTATACAAAACTGCATAGTGAAGCCTATAAGGAAAAAGCGTACTATGAATTTCAGTTATGCAAACAATTACAGGTAACCGGCTATCCCTGTGTGCTGTTACAGTCATCGGACAGCAAATTTTACCTCTTATCCAGGGGATATTCAGATTTTGAAACTGTAAAAACCAGGATAGAAAATGTGCTGAAAGAATTGGGAATCTAATTATTTTTCCGGGCTGGAATGCAGGGCAATACGGTTGCCCTCACTATCCATAAATAGAGCCATATATCCAATTTCCGGATTAATCTGGGTTTTAGCCATCAAAATATTTCCTCCACTGGGTACAATCCTGTCCAGCACCAGTTGCAGATCGGGGTTGCCATTTAAGTATAATAAAGCCCCCTCCAGTGAAGGTTTATAAAATTCAGGATGGTAACACAGGGATCCGCCCGTAGTTCTGTCTTCTACCGGAAACATACGCATCCTTAACCCATTGGGTAAATCGAGGGGTATTAATGTGGTTTGAAAAATACTTTCATAAAAGCGGGTTGCCCTTTCCAGGTCAGATACCGGTATTTCAAACCAGTTAATGGCATTTTTAAACGTCATAGGACAAGTTTTAAAGTTGACTATAAATTGAAGGACCTTAAATTAGAAACTTAATTGCAGACTGCATATTTTTTTATTTGAATGGATTGCAAAACAGGGTTTAACGCCGCTTTTGGAAAATGTTTTTTGCAATTACAAATGCAGGAGTAACTTGCAGCCCTTAAAAAGAACATGATGGAATATAGTAAATTAATAGCAATTACAGGATTAACAGGGTTATTTGAAGTAATGGGAAGTAAGCCGGATGGTGCTATTGTTCGTTCTCTGGACGACCAAACCACCAAATTTGTGAGTAGCCGGAAACATAATTTTTCTCATTTGGAGAGTATTGAAATTTATACCATCCGTGAAAATGTAAACCTGCTCGAAATTTTTAAAGCAATGGAAGCCAGCAGTGAAACCCTGCCTGATGAAAAAGATGCGAAAGCCATTAAAGCTTATTTTAAGAATGTGTATCCTGAAATGGACTTTGACAGGGTATATGCCAGTGATATGAAGAAAATGGTAAAATGGCTGGCCATCCTTAAATTGAATAATGTAGAATTAAAGCTGACAGAAGCTGCAGAAACTGAAGAAGAAGGTAACGAAGAAGCTACTGCCTAACATATATTTTCAGTTAAAAGCCATCCGGTTGCGGATGGCTTTTTTATTTTCAGGATTATGCAAATAGCTGTTCTGCTTTTATTACACTTTCTGGCTTACCCACATCAATAAACTGTGTTTTGGTATGGTCAAAATAACGGACAGGATGCACGGCACAAAGGCTTAAATACACATCTACCATCGAAAACTTACCTTCCTGCTGCATTAATGTAAGCAGATCCGGATGAATAATATGAATGCCGCTAAAGGCTTTGGGTATTAATATTTCATTGTTCCGCATGATCTTTTCTTCACCGGTATGGGTATTTTTCCAGCCACACAGTAGCCTGTCTTCATTAAACAGAAAATAACGGGATGTTATCCGATCTCTTACTGCCAGTGTGGCCAGGGATCGATCCTGCTGATGCTGTTGCAGCATGGTATGAAGATCCAGATTGGTTAATATATCCACATTCATCAGTACAAAATCATCTGTAAAGTACCAGCCTGCTTTTTTTAAGCCACCGCCGGTTTCCAGAACAGCATCTGTTTCATCACTGATAGTAATAGTACTGCCCCATCCATTATTTTCATCAATAGACCGGATAATCTGGTCGGCAAAATGATGCACATTTACAATAACCTCTGTTATACCATATTGCTGAAAATATTCAATATTCCGTTGCAGCAGGCTCTTGCCGTTTACAATGGCCAGGGCTTTAGGGTGCTGGTCTGTCCATGGTTTTAACCGGCTGCCCAAACCGGCTGCCAGAATCATTCCTTTTACATTACTCATGCTGTCCCGTTTTTGCAATTTCCCTTACCCAATTTTCTTCATTGGTATGGGTAAGGTCTATCTGTAATTTATACTTATTGCGCAAGTGACGGGCTGTTTGTTCCGCAGCATATACACTACGGTGCTGTCCGCCTGTACAACCAAAATTGATCATTAAATGCCGGAAACCTCTTTTTAAATAATCCTCAACGGTAATATCAATTAAATCCCATACACTGTTCAGGAATGCATTCATCCTTGTTCTCTGCTCCAGAAAATCCATCACCGGTTTATCTTTTCCGCATAATGTCTTATACTCATCAAAGCGGCCGGGATTTAAAATACCCCGCATATCAAATACAAAGCCCCCGCCATTATCAGTATCATCCTGCGGGATGCCTTTCCGGTAGCTGAAACTATTTACTTCTATTTTAAGAACTGTATCTTTTGTTACCTGGGGGGGCGTAAACCTTTCAATGATTTCATCGCTTACCATCAGGGAAAGCATCCGTTCAAACTCCGGAGTAATAATTCCTATACGCTTATTTTCCAGGAAATACTTCACACTGCGTAAGGCAAGTGGTATGCTTGACAAGAATTGTGCCTTCCTTTCAAATAAACCCCTGAAACCATAAGCACCCAGTACCTGCAGTAAACGGATCAGTACATAGCCGTTGTACTGGCTTACAAAAGTAATCCTGTCTACCGGCCTGCTTAAATGCCGGTCAATTTCATCCATATAATAATCCAGCAGGCTGTTCTTCCATTCTTCACTCAGTTCTGCCCTGGCCTGCCATAATAAACTGGCCACATCATACTGTAAGGCACCTTTCATCCCTCCCTGATAATCTACAAAATACACTTCATCCTGATTCACAATGATATTCCTGCTCTGAAAATCGCGGAACATAAAGTATTTATGTTCGGTACGGGTAAGATAGGTACTCAGTGCCTCAAAGTCTTCTATCATAGCCTGTTTATCATAAGGCACCCTTAACGTATCCAGGAAATAATATTTAAAATATAGCAGGTCACTCATAATTGCCTGCTTTCCAAATTCTTTGGCGGTTAAACTATATTGATAATCCAATCCTTCATCACCCGCAATCTGTATTTTGGCCAAAGCAGCCAGGCTTTTCTGAAAAAGGGTCTTTACATAATCATTATGGCCATGTTTTTCCAGTTGATTGAGTAAACTTTCAGTGCCCAGGTCTTCCTGTATATATATAGTGGTTTCAGCATTAATAGCATAAATACTGGGAACAGGCAGGCCCTTTTCTTTAAAATGCCTGCTGAAATAAATAAAGGTCTCATTCTCCTTTATGTTCAGATTGAATGTTGCTATATAAGTTTCTGATTGTGAATAGATTCTGAAATAGGTACGGTCACTGCCACTTTGCGGTAATTTTTCGATTCTGTCGGGCGCTGTTTTTTTATATGATAAAAATAATGAACTTATGCTTTTTATAGTTTTTTCCATGAAATTGTGAATATTAAAGGCAATAAAATTAGAAATATTTGCGGCAATGGCAGTATTTTAAGCGTTTTTCCTTACTTTTAATTAAATCAGCATACATGAAAATTACCAAAGCCCTACTATTGGTAGTTGTTGCATTTCTATTATTTAACCAACAACTACTGGCCCAAAAACAACCCATCAGTGGAAAAATCACTGACAGTAAAGGTACACCAATTGAAGGTGTTACTGTAAAAATCAAGAGCACAAAAGCAGGAACCAGTACCGACAAAGACGGTAAATTTACATTGAATGTTTTACCAACAGATGTATTGGAAATTAATTCTGTTGGATTTAAAATCAAAACAGTTCCTGTAAGTAGTAAATCATACAATATAAGCCTGGAAGCTGCACCTGTGGATTTGCAGGAAGTGGTGATGGTGGGCAGCCGTAAAGGGGGCAGGGTAAAAACAGAATCCCCAGTACCGGTGGATGTGATAAACATTAATTCTGTAGGTGAAACCAGTGCAAAAGCTGACCTTGAATCCATATTAAACATGTCTGTTCCATCTTTTAACTATAACAAACAAAGTGGTGCAGATGGATCTGATGCCATAGATTTTGCCAGTTTACGTGGGCTGGGTTTTGATCAGACTTTAGTACTCATCAATGGAAAACGAAGGCATTTATCTGCATTTGTTAGTGAATTCGGAACCAGAGGAAGAGGTAATTCAGGTACTGACCTGAATGCAATACCGGAAGCAGCTATTGACCGTGTAGAAATTTTACGTGATGGTGCATCTGCGCAATATGGTTCCGATGCCATTGCAGGTGTTATTAATATTATATTGAAGAAAGACGTTAAAAAGCTTACTGTTAATGCGGGATATAGTGGTTATTATGACCATAAATACAATACATTAAATAATGTAGACCCCACCCAGTATTATACAGGCAGCCAGTTAGATGGTAAAACTTTTAACCTGGGTGTTAATTATGGATTACCCATAGGTACAAAAGGGGGCTTTATAAACTTTGGAGCCAACTTTTTAAATCAGGCTAAAACATTAAGGGCTGTCCCTGATACCAACTGGACTACCAACCAGCATGCATTGTCTACCGATACCTGGAGAAGAGCTTTTGGGGATGGAGGTGTAGTTACAAGTGGTATAATGTATAATGCTGAAATTCCAATTGCAGGAACAAAAACTACTTTTTATTCATTTGGCAGTTATAATTACAAACATTCCAATGTATATGCCTGGACCCGTGATTACAGCAGCAAACCTTTTAAATTTCCTACACTTCAGGATGGGTCTCTTGTATTTGTAGGAGATATCATGCGCAGAAGCAGTGATGGAGAAACATATTATAATCCTCAGGAAGATGTGTTTATTAAGGATGCTTCTATTGCACTGGGATTGAAAGGCACTACAAATAATAACTGGGACTGGGATTTGAGTAATGTTACCGGGCATAATGATTTTCATTATTATGGTAACAAAACATTTAATGCTTCTTTATTACCCATAAATGAACAGCCATTAAAAACCAGGTTTGATGATGGGGGTTTTAACTTTCTTCAAAACACTACTAATCTGGATTTTAGTAAACACCTGAATACTGTAGCCAGTGGTTTGACTATATCTTTAGGGGCAGAATTCAGATACGAGCGTTATCAGATTTATAAAGGAGAAACAGATTCTTACAGTTATGGTGGTGCTTATTATGTAGATAATGCTGGTGACACTGTAAATAAAGCTTCCGGTTCACAGGGCTTTCCAGGCTTTCAGCCTGTTGATGAAGTTGTAGCAACAAGAACAAATGTGGGTGGATATGCTGATTTTACACTGGATGTTACCAAAGCCTGGTTAATTGATGCTGCGCTCAGAATTGAAAATTATTCAGATTTTGGATTTGTAAATACTTATAAATTAGCCAGCCGTTATAAAGTAAGCAGCAACTTTAATATAAGAGGTTCAGTTAGTACCGGTTTCCGGGCTCCTTCCCTTCAACAGTTAAATTTCAGCAATACCAATACTAATATTGTAGGAGGGCAACTGCAATATGTAAAACTGGTACCTAATTATAGCCCAATTGCAAGAATTGCTGGCATTCCAAAATTAACGCAGGAACAATCTGTTAACGCCAGCCTAGGCTTTAGCTGGAAACCAGTAAGAAATTTTACAGTAACCCTGGATGGCTATTGGGTTCAACTAAAAAACAGGGTGGTATTTTCCGGGCAATTCTCTGCAACATTACCTACATTGGCACCTTATATTCCTCAAAATCCTCCAATCAGTTCTGTTCAATTCTTTGCAAATGCAGTTAATACTACCAATACCGGTGTTGATATTGTACTGGATTATTCAAAGAAATGGGGCACCAAAAGCTTTAAAGCTTTACTGGCCGGTAACCTGCAAAATATTATAATTAATAAAATAAATGTACCTGCACCTTTAAGTACCAGTTATTTTGACCAGCAAACTTTCTTCAGTTCAAGGGAACAGGCATTTCTGATTGCCAGTGCTCCTAAATCCAAATTCTCTTTGAATCTTGAATATGGAGAAAAGAAATGGTCTGTAGGAACTCACATTACCTATTATGGCAAACTTACTACTCAGGGATTTGGTTATTCTAGTTTACCGGGTGCACCAGCAGGTGGGCCTGGCGGAGCTGGTATATCTGATCAGGGTTTAGGTTACGATCCTTATGTTACAACAGATGATGGCAAATCAGTAATTCCGGAAGTATTTATATTTCATGGTAAGGTAACTACCGATCTGTATACATCCTATAAATTAAGTAAACATATATCCTGGGTGGTTGGAGTAGATAATATATTGAATGTTCATCCGGACTTAGCAGTAACTACCGGGGCACATATGTCATCATGGGGTGATAGTGAATCTGGAGGACCATTTGACTCAGTACAGATGGGATATAACGGATTAAGAATATTCAGTCGTATACTACTGAATTTTTAATTTACTTTTCATATTATAATAAACACATGCAACAAAAAAGCCGGAAATTAATTCCGGCTTTTTTTTATTTAACGATATTGATCAATACACTTCTAACTCTGGACTCCTGGTACTCTACTCAACTCTCCCAACGCTCTGATATCTTCCGGTGTGGTTCTGCAGCATCCTCCTATCAATCTTGCACCTGCAGCATACCAACTGGCTGCATCTGTTTTAAAATGCTGATGACCTTCAGTAGCTGGAATCCAGCATTTGGAAGCAGCATCCCAGGTATCCCCCTTATTGGGATACACAATAATATATTTATCCGTAACGGATACTGCTATTTTAATTAAAGATTCAATGTATTGTGGTGCCGTACAGTTCACGCCTGCAGCAATGATTTGCGGGCAATGATGGATCAGGTCTATACAGTCAGCAAAATCTTCGCCACTGCTAACATGGGCTGCATCTTTACAGCTGAAACTGATCCATGCCTCTACACCTGGCAATTCTTCCAAAACTGCTATCAGTGCTTTTGCTTCGTCTTTACAGGGTATGGTTTCAAAAGCCAGCAGATCTGCCCCGCTTTGAGATAATAGCTGCATCCGTTCCCGGTGAAAATCTTTTAAATGTTCTATACTTACACCATAATTACCCCGGTATTCAGAACCATCGGCCAGTGAAGCACCATAGGGTCCAACAGAAGCTGCTACCAATGGTTTAATTCTTTCCGGTAATGCTTTCTGCAATGCAGTTCTGGCATTCAGGGCCAATTGTACACTCAACTGCATAAAAGCGGCCGCTTCTGCATGAGAATAACCCTGTTTGGCAAACCCGGTGAAACTTGCCTGGTAACTGGCTGTGGTTACCACATTTGCCCCGGCTAACAGGTAATCATAATGTACCTGCTGAATAAGTTGGGGATCTTCTTTTAACAGTTTGGCAGACCATAAACTGTGATTCAAATCTGCACCACGTGCTTCCAGTTCCGTAGCCATGGCACCGTCTATAATAACCATAACTTTATCCCTTATAAAGGGTGTAAATAAATTTTCCATTTTTCAATAGTTGGTTGCAAGTTAAGTTAGTATTTACATCGTATTATTGTAATGCTATTTTATTCCAAAAAAGATCATTAAAATTATTACAGCACATCATGGATTTCAGAAAAACAATACCCTTCGTTTTACTGTTGCTGAGCCTGGTCAACCTATCCTTCAGCCAGAATAAAATTGTAGTCTTTCAATCTGATTTCGGTGTAAAAGATGGGGCTGTTTCAGCAATGAAAGGAGTGGCAATGGGGGTGGATACGAACTTAAAGCTATATGACCTGACCCATGAAATACCCGCCTATAATATCTGGGAAGCTGCTTACCGGCTGGAACAAACAGTTAATTACTGGCCGGCAGGTACTGTCTTTGTTTCAGTAGTAGACCCTGGTGTAGGCAGCAACCGTAAATCTGTAGTGGTGAAAACAAAAACAGGACATTTTATAGTAACACCGGATAATGGCACACTTACTTTAATAGCAGAAAGCCTGGGTATTGCAGAAAGAAGGGAAATTGATGAAACTTTAAACCGCAGGAACGGATCTGAAGAATCCTATACCTTTCATGGACGGGATGTATATGCATATACAGGCGCAAGACTGGCTGCCGGGGTAATTAGTTTTGAACAGGTGGGTAAGTTATTGCCGGCAGATTCTGTAGTAAAAATACCTTATCAGCATGCTAAAAAAGAAGGTAATTCCATTAAAGGAAATATATCCATCCTGGATGTGCAGTATGGGAATATCTGGACCAATATTCCCGCTGCATTATTTAAACAATTAAATATTGGATTTGGACAGCAACTGCATATTACCCTGTATAAAAACAAAACAAAAATTTATGAAGGTCATGCGCCTTATGTGCAAACCTTCAGTGCAGTGGCCCGGGGTAAGGAACTGGTTTATGTAAACAGTCTGATGCAATTATCATTTGCATTGAACCAGGGAAGCTTTGCGGCAAAATACGGTGTGGGTAGTGGCAGTGAATGGAATGTGGAAGTGAGTAAAGAGTAATTAATCAGGAACGTTAATTGGGTATAATCAAAATAAGATAATATACATATTACAGTTTTAAAATAATTTACCCTGCATTCCAGGCCTTCTAAAATGCGAACAATCTGGCTCCCAATGGTCTGTATTTAACTGATACAACTGATTGTATTTTTTAAATTGCTGGCGTACCAGTTCGCTGTAAGGGCCTTCTCCCCGCATACGGATACCAAACCTGCTGTCATTGACCTTGCCTCCATGTGCATTTTCAATCATATGCCAGACCTTATCTCCCCTGTCCGGAAAATTTTTATACAACCAATCGTGAAACAACAACTTTACCGCCCCATTCAAGCGGATAAAAGTATAGGCAGAAAAAACAGCTCCATTGTCTGCTGCGGATTTAAGTATCTGTTGCATTTCCTGTTCATTTAACCCGGGTATCATGGGGCCAAGCATTACTCCTGTCCGGATACCCAGCTTGCTTAATTCATTAATCACACTTAAACGACGGACTGCCGTAACAGTCCGGGGTTCCATAACCCTTCGCAAATTTTCATCTAAAGAGGTAATGGTAATCAACACACTTACCAGTTGTTTGGCAGCCATTTCCTGCAGCAGGATTTTATCTTCCAGGATACCAGCATTTTTAGTAATAATTCCTACCGGCTGGTTAAATTCATTACAGATTTCCAGTAACTGCCTCGTAATCCTGAATTTCTTTTCTGCCGGCTGATAACAATCGGTATTGCCACTAAGGCTGATGGGCTTACACTCCCATTTAGCCTGGTTTAAAAATTGCTTTAATAATTCAGGTGCATTTTGTTTAACCATGATTTTACGTTCAAAATCGAGCCCTGCACTATAGCCCCAGTATTCATGGGCATTTCTGGCATAACAATAGATACAGCCATGCTCGCATCCCTGATAGGGGTTCATGCTATACCACATCCCCACATCCGGGCTATCTACTTTGTTCACCAGAGTTTTGGCTTGATCGGTCAGGTAAATAGTATCCGGACTGGTTATTTCCCAGTCATCAATACCTTCTGCATGTTCCTGCTTTATTTCCTGAGACAGAAAACGGTTTTGAGTATTGATCTGAGCCCCCCTGCCTTTGAGATAATCCCTTTCTTTTTTGCCGGATGCCCATGAATCCTGATCTCCGGGAGTATGTTTTTTGTGTTGATGCTGGTGCATAGCCGTGTAGTTAAAATAAAGTTTGCTGAAAAAGGACAGGAATTTTCTCCGTTGCTGCAGGCAAGGGCAGTTTTAAAGCAACCTGGTAATGTTTATCCCCCTGTTTCTTTTTTAATAACAGCAGCTGATCTGCCATAAACATTCCACTGAAAGCAGCTTCTTTATATACTTTCCAGGCTTTCTCGTATTGCCAGGGCAATAGTTTACGGGCCAGGGTTAGATGTGATCGGTTGGTAAAATGAGGCTTGTGTTCATTATCCGGCCGCAACCATCTTTGCATCTGCATGAATGACCGCACCAACTCCTCTATTTTTTTATTTGCCAGAATATTGAAATAAATGGTATGTGAAGGGAAACTGCCAAAACCATTTAATGCCACTTTAAAGGCAGCATGTGCTTCAGCAATAGTCTTAAAGCGATGCAGGATTCTTTCTTCATTCATCTGATGCTGCAGGAAATTGATTAAAGTTATATGCGGATAGCTCTGCCTGGCTGTTTCACAATCATAATCTGCAGCAAATTTTACTTTTTCTTCCATGACCCGACTGCAGATGTCTTCGGAAGGACTGATTACCAATAAATATTGATTCACCTGCAAAGCAGACGGACTAAACAAACACGTATTCATTTTTGGGGTTATTTGATAAACTAATTTTTGTAGTATAAAATTACTAATTAAT
>Ga0208872_1000733_pt1 | contig 22393 bp, 21 predicted proteins | sample CryBogCBH12Aug08_FD_185508 | JGI IMG/M metagenome (GOLD analysis project Ga0208872, IMG submission 185508) | Freshwater microbial communities from Crystal Bog, Wisconsin, USA - CBH12Aug08 (SPAdes) | ecosystem: Environmental > Aquatic > Freshwater > Lake | place: Crystal Bog, Wisconsin, USA...
CGTTTGGCACAGAAAGTTGAACAGGTTATTGAAGGCAAACCCAATACGTTACTCAAGCCTAGAATGTATTTTGACTGCAATCCTCCGAATAAAAACCATTGGACTTATTCATTATTCATTCAGCATAAGGATGTAGAAACCAAATTACCACTTAAAAATGAGCATGATTACTGTCATTTTCAGATTAATCCGTATGATAATAAGGAAAACTTATCGGATGGCTACTTAGAAACCTTGAACAATTTAAGTGCTAGACTTAGAAAAAGGTTCTTGGAAGGAGAGTTTGCCGATGCGAACCCAAATCAATTATTTAAAGAAGAAGATATTGACAAATGGCGAGTGGAAGACGAACGCTTACCTGACTTTGTGCGTGTGCTTGTCGGTGTTGATCCAAGTGGTTCTGGTGATACTGATAATGCAGATAACGATGCAATTGGAATCGTGGTCGGTGCTTTGGGTGTAGATGGTAACGCTTATTTACTAGAGGATTGTACGGTGAAAGCTGGGCCATCAACATGGGGTAAAGTCGTAGCATCTGCATTTGAACGTCATAAAGCTGATTTAGTATTAGCTGAATCTAACTTTGGTGGAGCAATGGTCGAACAAGTTATACAATCTGCTAGACCAAGAACACCATACAAAGCCGTAAGTGCATCAAGAGGCAAAGTAATTCGTGCAGAACCATTTGCACTTTTGTACGAACAAGGTAAAATTAGGCATTGTGGGCGATTTATTGATTTAGAAGATGAAATGGCTGGATTCTCGACACAAGGTTACATCGGTAATTCATCTCCGAACAGAATGGATGCTTGGATATGGGTACTGACAGAGTTGTTTCCAGGCATGGTGCGAGAACGTGTAGAAAAGAAATTACAACAACCAATAAGAAGACCTATGATGTTTACTCGTAACGGAAATTATGGAGGTAATTGGGGATGAATCTTAAAAATTTAGTGAATTACAATCCTGAAACGGGTATTTTTACAAGAAAAGATAAAAAAAATAAAATTATTGGCAGTTATGATCAAGATGGATATTTAAGAGCAGTAATAAAATATAAAGAATATAGACTTCATAGATTGGCATGGTATTTAACACATGGAGAATGGCCTAAACATCAAATAGATCATATTAATAGAATTAAAGATGACAATAGATTATGTAACTTAAGAGAAGCTAAAAATTTTGAAAACATGGCAAATAGAGTTTTAACAAATAATAAATATAAATTTGTTGGTGTTAATTTTGACAAAAGAAATAATAAATTTATGGCTAGAATTATGACTTTTGATCCAAAATTAGGACTTAGAAAAAGAAAACATTTAGGTTATTATGAAACAGCTCAAGAAGCATCTGAAGTTTATGACTTGTGGGCTCAAATGACACAAGGAGAGTTTTATCATGGCAGATAGAGAAAAAGACATTATCGAACGAGCTCACGAAAACTTTAAGGCTTGTTTAGACTGGGAACAGACCACTAGACAACGCTTTAGAGAAGATATGCGTTTTCTATTTGCTGACTCGGACAATCAGGATCAATGGGAGCCAGCAATAAAAGCAAGAAGGCACATGGCTACGCAACCAATGATTACTATTAACAAGGTACATACACATTGGTTAATGATTGTTAATCAAATGAAGGAGAACAAGCCAAGTATTCAAGTTCATCCTACCAATGGCGAAGCAAGTTACGAAGCTGCACAAATCTATGAAGGATTAATCCGACATATTGAATACAAGTCAAATGCTAAAGTTGCGTATGATATAGCGACTGAGCAACAAGTTGGTGGTGGTATTGGATACGTTCAAGTCATTACTAAATACGCAGACGATTCTACATTTGACCAAGAAATATATATCAAAGAGATTCCAGACGCTATGTCGGTTTATCTTGATCCTCATATTAAGAAACGTGATGGTTCGGATGCTAGGTTTGCATTTATCTATGAAGATATGCCAAGACGAGATTTTGAGAAAAAGTATCCTAATGTCAGACTTCCTGCTACAAGTCCAAGTGGCAATCAGATGTGGATTACTAAAGACGTTGTAAGACTAGCAACATATTTTGAAAAAGAAACTCGTAAAGAATGGTTATATTCCATTACGAATGACGATGGATCTACAAGGTTCATGCGTGAATCCGACATTACTGTTGAAGAACGCAAACTCTTTAATGAGATTATTCGTCAAGGTGGCGAAGGAATAGACAGACGTAGGATTGACAAGCACGTTATCCGTAAGTATTTAATTGGTGGACAAGAAGTCTTGGAAAAAGGTATATGGCCTGGCAGTTATATTCCTATTGCAAGACAAGTTGGTGAAGAAGTTATCATCGAGCAAAGACTAGACCGTAAAGGCATTGTGCGTTACATGAAAGATGCTCAACGTGCGTATAACTACAATGCGAGTGCTGCACTTGAATATGGTGCGTTACAGTCTAAAAGTCCGTATGTTGCACCTGTAGAAGCTATCGAAGGATTAGAAAACTATTGGGCAACTGCTAACGTAGAGAATCATGCTTATCTACCATACAACCATATGGATGAACAAGGCAATCCAGTACCAGCTCCACAGAAAGCACCAGCTCCAATGGGTGCTCCTGTTTACATGGAAGGTATGCAAGCTGCCAACATGGAAATGATGATGACATCTGGTCAGTACGAGCAGACGTTTGGCGAGCAAAGCCAAGAGTTGTCAGGTGTTTCCATTGATAAGCGTGTTAATCAAGGTAATCGTGCAACATTCCATTTTCAAGATGCACAAGCAAATACTATTCAGTTTATAGGTAAGATTATTATTGACTTGATTCCTAAAATCTATGACACAAAACGTATTGTTAGAATCTTAGGTGAAGATGGTTCTGAAGATCAAATTATGGTCGATCCACAAGCTAAAGAAGCTATCTTGCAAAACGAGATTGAAGAAGAAGCTAAGGTTAAGACTATTTTTAATCCGAATGTTGGTAAGTATGATGTAGTAGCAGAATGTGGTCCAAGTTACGATACGAAGCGTGAAGAAGCGTTTGATGCGATGACTAAGCTATTAACTGCTCAACCTGCTTTGTCGCAAGTTATTGGTGATTTATATATGGGAAGTGCAGACTTTCCTGGTGCTGATAAGTTGCAAGAACGTATGCGTAACTGGATACCTCCTAACATTTTAGGAACTGGGCCATCTGAGCAAGAAAATGCCATGATGCAACAGTTACAACAGCAACAATTGGTCATTCAGCAATTGACAGAGCAATTGAACGAGAAGCAACAATACATTGCCATCGAGAAACAACGTGCTGACGTAGATGCATTGAACCATTTAGCATTACGTTACGAGAATGAACGTCAAGACGTAATCGCTGCGTTTAAGGCAGAAACAGATCGCATGAAAGCATTAATTGGACAGTTAAGTCCAACACAACTCAATCAAATTACCGACAAAACCGTTACAGAGATTGAGAACGAAGAAGATCCTGCGAAGGAATACGAGCATACCAATTTCGATCCATCACAGGTTATTAGTCAATACTTACCCAACTTACAACAGGAGCAATAATGGAAGATACAGCTACAACGCAAATAGACGCTGAATTAAACCAAGAACCAATAGAAACACCTAAAGAAGAACCAAAACAAGAGAACTCATATAACGAACTGCCTGACTGGGCAAGACGTAGGATGGGCGAACTTGCTGCCGAAAAGAACGCTGCCAAACAAAAGCTAGAAGAATTACAAGCTAGAGCACAACAGCAACCAGAGCAAACTTATGCTCAACCTCAAGAGAATATTCAAGAACTAGCAATGACTTATGCTAAACAAATAGCAGAGCAACAAGTTCAACAACAATCTTTTGTGGCTAAGATGACAGAAATTGAGAAGAACGCTAAGGAAGAATTCGGTGATGTTTACGACAAATCCGTAACGAACTTACAATTAGCTGGTGTTGGTGGTCAGGAATTCTTGCAGGCTTTAGCTGCAATTCCAAGTCCTGAGAAGGTCATTACATTTTTAGGTAAGTCTGAAAACATCAATGAGGCAATAAGAATAGCTAATTTAAGTCCATTACAAATGGGAGTTGAGTTGACTAAATTATCTTCAAAAGCCACTAAGGAACTCGGAAAACAGAAGTCAAATGCTCCAGCTCCTGTAGGTGATGTTGAAGGTGGTTCAAGTAGAGCTTTAGGAACTGTTGAACCTGATCCATCGGATTCTGAAGCATGGATTCGTTGGAGAGCTGCAAATGCAAGAAAAAAACGCTAAATAAAAAAATCCTATTGAAATTATTTTTGATAGGATTTACAATCAATTCATAGGTCGAAATGAACCGTTAATCATTGTAACAGGCGTAAATTGTTTCTCTCTAGCCAAGACGAAAAGTGAGTATTTCCTTTTTTTCAATTTAAATGGAGAGTCAAATGACTACGAATTCTTTATTAACGATTAACCAGATCACCAATGAAGCGGTGCGTCTGTTTACTCAAACTAATGCGTTTTTACGCACAGTAAGCCGTCAATATGATGATCAATTCGCTCGCACCGGGGCGAAAATTGGAAGCACACTCCGCGTTCGCTTACCAAACGATTACACAGTATCGACTGGGCCTGCAATTACTCCACAAGGAACTAATGAGCAGAACACAACTTTAACCGTAGCTACTCAAGCAAACGTACCTGTATCTTTTGGTACTGCTGAAAAGACAATGCAGTTAGATGACTTCAGCGAGCGTATTCTTGCTCCTGCAGTTAATCGTTTAGCTGCTTATGTTGCTGCTGACTTGATGAACGTAGTTAATACTTCAGCAAACTTAGTTGCAAACCTAAGTGGTTCAACATTGTCAAGCCCAACAGCTACACAATGGTTACAAGCTGGTGCAGCACTTGACCAGAACTTATCACCAAGAATGGATCGTAAGATTATTCTTGATCCAGTAACACAATCTCGTACTATTAGTTCATTAGCTGGTTTATTTAATCCACAAGTTAAGATTTCTGACCAGTATGAAACAGGTATTATCTCTCGTGATACTTTAGGTTTTGATTGGATGTATGACCAGACAACTCTAGTTCATACTGTTGGTACATTTACTGCTGGTACTGTTAATGGTGGTTCACAAACAGGTACAACTTTAACTGTTAATGCAATTACTGGTTCATTGAACGCTGGTGATGTTATTACTATTGCTGGTGTATATGCGATTAACCGTTTAACTGGTTTATCACAAGGTACATTACGTCAGTTTGTTGTAACTGCTAACGTAAACTCTGGTGCAACTTCTATCCCAATTTACCCAGCGATTACTCCAGCTCCTGCTGCGTTTAATACTGTAACTGCATCTCCAGCTAACTCTGCTGCAATTAGCTTAGTAATGCCTGCTGGTACACAGTATCGTCAGAACTTGGCATACTTCCCAGAAGCATTTACTTTAGCAACTGCTGACTTAGAAATGCCTACTGCTGGTGTGGTACAAGCTGCTCGTGCTAACTTTGATGGAATTTCATTGCGTATGATTGAAGCATATGACGTTATGTCAGATAGCTTGATTACTCGTATGGATATTCTATACGGTTACGCTGCAATCAAACCTGAATGGGCTTGCGTAGTAGCAGACGTAGTTTAATTTGCGTTGTAGATGTATTGGTGGACTCTCTTAATTGGGAGTCCATTCTTCAGATTAAGGATAGATATGAGCCAACCATTGCCGACAACTCCTAGAGATATTATTACTTTAGCACTTAAAACGGCAAACGTCATAGGTGTTGGACAAACTCCATTGGCTGAAGATATAAACGATTGTTTCAATATGCTAAATATGATGCTTGCTCAATGGCAACGCAGACGTTACATGGTATATAACTTAGAAACAATAGGATTACAAGCGACTGGTGCAGTATCGTACACAATTGGTACTGGACAACAATTTAATATTACAAGACCTGTAAAGTTAGAATCTGCATTTATTCGTATGCAAGGTGGTTCTGTTCTGCCTGTGGATTATCCTTTACAAGTTTTAAGAGCACAAGAAGACTACAATCGAATCTCGATTAAGAATCTTAATGCGTTTCCTCAATATGTTTATTATTCAACTGGTTTTCCAGTAGGTAATGTTTATGTATGGCCTGTACCCAATAATCAATATGAAATCTTTATAACTGTGATGATTCAGTTAGATTCATTTGAAAATCTAAGCGATACGATTGTTTTGCCTCCTGAATACTTGGATGCATTGCAATGGAATTTAGCAGATAGAATATTGACGATTTATGGTATGCCTGATAATCCGAAGATTACAAAGTATGCTGAAGCAAGTATGCGAGCAATTGAAGAAGTCAACTCACAAATTCCATTGTTGCATATGCCAATTGCTTTGCGTGGCAAGTCTGGAGCATACAACATTTATGGAGATTTCTACGTTGGAAGTGCTGGATAATGGCGAAGGTAGCTTTATCCAATGGTGCTTATCAAGCAAGAAGCGTTATAGCGTCTGCACAGCGATGTGTTAATCTTTACTTGGAAGCGAATCCACAAACAAGTGTATTTCCATTTACGCACTATCCAACACCAGGCTTAACTTTACAAAGTAGTGTTTCTGCTATTTCATGGAGAGGATTGTATTTTGCAACTAATAACAAACTCTATGGTGTATGTGGGAACATTGTTTATGCGATTAGTAGTTCATATGTTTGTACCATTATAGGAACAATTACATCGTATGCTGGGCCAGTTTCAATGGTCGATAATAGCGTTGATTTAATCCTTGTTGATGGCACGTTAAACAATGGATGGACAATTAATCTAGCGACTAATGCGTTTGCTAAGATTACTCAAGCTGGTTTCTATGGTGGTAATCAAGTCAATTATGTTGATGGATACTTTGTATTGAACTATATTGGCACACGAGAATGGTATATTTCTCTGCCAAATACAACGACATTTGATCCAATTGATTACGCATCGACTACAGGATTCTCGGATTTATTAGTTGGTATTGGTATTACAAGACGTTATTTATATTTGTTTGGTGAAACAACGACTGAAGTTTGGTTTAATCAAGGTAATACAACATTTCCATTTGGTAGATTGCCTGGTTCGTTTATTCAATATGGATGTGCAGCGACTAATTCAATAGCACAAATGGATGGTGAATTGTATTGGGTAGCAAAATCTCCACAAGGTCAAGCGTTTATTTGTAAGACTTCTAACTTTGCAGCACAACAAATTTCTACATTTGCTATCAATAATGAGTTACAAGGTTATCCAACATTATCCGATGCTATTGGTTATACCTATGAGTTGAACGGACATTTCTTTTATGTAGTTACATTCCCAACGGCTAATAAGACATGGGTATATGACTTGTCTAATAATCAATGGAACGAATGGAATTATATTGATGATAATGGTGGATTTAATCGTCATCGTTCAAATTGCTTTGCGTTTGCTTACAATAAATTAATAGTAGGCGATTGGGAAAACGGTAATTTGTATGCTATTGACCAAGACAATTACACAGATAATGGACAACCAATAACAAGAGTTCGTGGTTTCTATCACATGGAAGATGACGCATCTAGTCGTGTGCATTACCGTAACTTTATTGCTGAAATGGAATCTGGTAACGGATATTTAAATCAATCAACAGAAGTTAATTTGCGTTGGTCGGATGACAGAGGCAAGACGTATAGCAATCCAGTTATGCAAAACTTAGGTCAAGAAGGACAGTATCTTACAAGCATCAAATGGAATCGTTTAGGAATGGCAAGAGATCGAGTATTTGAAATCTTTTGGAGTGTACCTACTAAAACGGCTTTATCTGGTGCGTTTGTAGATGCATTACCAAATAATGGCTAATCTTGCATCCAATTTACCAGTCCTTAATATTCCATTTGTTGATGCGAATAATAATTTAAGTGTGCCCTGGCTAATGTTTTTGGTGCAAATGTACCAACGAACAGGTGGCGATCAAACACCTCCATTAAATTTAACGCAGATTCAGCAACAATATTTACAAACAGTTAATATTCTGTCGGCAAATGGATTTGCAGGCAATATTATTTATACAACAACAAATGCTGACGTTACTTTATCGACAACAGTAACAGGACTTGTAAAAGGTAACGGAACGGCTTTGTCTGCTGCAACTTCAGGAACAGATTATTCTTTGCCAATCTTAGTAAGTTCTGCAAATGGTTTTGCTGGTACTGTGGTCAATGGCACAAACAATGCAACTGTAACGATGAAAACAACGATTACAGGACTTTTAAAAGGAAATGGAACTGCCATATCTGCTGCCGCATCTGGAACGGATTATGCTCCTGCTACGAGTGGCACAAGCATACTTTATGGTAATGGTGCTGGTGGGTTCTCAAATGTAACGATTGGATCAGGAGTTTCATTTACTGGTGGCACATTAAGTGCAACTGGTTCTGGTGGTACAGTAACATCGGTTACAGGAACAGCACCAATATCTTCAAGTGGTGGTACAACTCCAAATATTAGTATTACGCAATCTTCTGCAACAACAAGTGGCTATTTAAGCTCAACGGATTGGAATACGTTTAACAATAAACAACCATCTGGTACTTATGTAACATCTGTTACAGCTACTTCACCTGTTTTATCATCTGGTGGCACTACACCTAATATCAGTATGGGTGCAGCGAGTTCATCTGCAAATGGTTATTTAACATCGACTGATTGGACAACTTTCAATAATAAAGGTTCAGGAACGGTTACAAGCGTATCAGGAACAGGAACGGTTAATGGTATTACTTTAACAGGAACGGTTACTTCTAGTGGCTCTTTAACGCTTGGTGGCACATTATCAGGTATTGGAAACAGTCAATTAACCAATAGCACGATTTCAGGTGTTGCTTTAGGTAGTAATTTATTTAGTTTAACTGCTGGAACTGGTGTCAGTTTTAGTTCAGGAACAACTTATAACGGTTCTGCTGCAATAACCATTAATGCGACTGGATCAGGTGGAACGGTTACGTCTGTAGCTGCGACTGTACCGAGTTTTTTAAGCATTTCAGGCAGTCCAATTACTACAAGTGGAACATTAGCAATTAGTTATTCTGGAACGGCTTTGCCTGCTGTTAATGGTGGAACTGCCCAAATTTCTTATACAACAGGCGATATTTTGTATGCAAGTGCATCAAATACTTTGTCAAAATTAGCCATAGGAACAACAGGTTATACATTAACTGTGGCAAGTGGAGTGCCAACTTGGAAACCTCCATATGTCAGAACATCATTTACAGCGACTGCAAGTCAAACGACATTTAGTGCGACTTATAACGTAGGTTACGTTCAAGTCTTTGTCAATGGTGTTTTATTGAATGGAACGGATTATACGGCTACAAATGGCACTTCTGTGGTTCTAAGTGTCGGATGTAATGCTGGCGATATTGTGGAAACGATTGCATACAATGTCTAAGGAGTTTATTACCTCAATTATGCATAATGACCGAGTTTGGGAGTCAGTCAGAATTGATGGAGTAAATAAAGAGCAGTATGGTTATTGTGAGTCGGATGAGTATTTCGTCAATGAGCATGGATTTGTGATGTTTAGGACAGTTACACCGACAATGAAAGAACTTCATGTTTGTATGTTGAAGTGCAAACATACTAAGGAATTTGTGGAAGAATGTATGGAAAAGATGAAAAAACGAGGCACAAAAAAATTTCTTGCACCTATTGGTGATTGGAACAAAAGTGCATTAAAATTGGGTAAGCGTCTAGGTTTGATTGAAGAAGGCAGAATTGCCAATGCCTACATGAGAGATGGCAAATTTCATTCAATGGTATTGATGGGGAGCAAATTATGAGTTTTATTGGAAATGCGATAAGTGGCTTATTAGGTGGCATAACAGGATCAAGTCAACAAGCCGATGCTGCTCAACAAGCTGCTCAAATACAGGCTAATTCACAAGCACAAGCACAAGCTGCATTACAACAGAACCTAGCACCATATCAAGCGATTGGTGGTGCAGTTTTACCTCAAATCTTACAAAACTTAGGTGGAAACAGTCAATATTCACAAGTACCAGGTATGACAGGATTTAGTTTTAATCCATTTTCATTTAATGCTTCTAATTTGCAAAACACACCAGGTTATCAGTTTACTTTGCAACAAGGATTAAAAAATACAAATAATGCTTTATCTAGTCAAGGTTTATTGGGTAGTGGAGCACAAGCAAAAGCATTGTCAGACTATACAACTGGACTAGCACAGAATACTTATAACCAACAATATCAAAATGCTTTAAATTCTTATCAAACAAATTACAATACGGCATTAGGTGGTTATCAAGCCAATATGAATCCATTATTAAGTTTATTGGGAACAGGTCAAAATTCTGCTGCTGGAGTTGGTCAAGGAGCTTATAACTCTGCTGTTAATGCTGGAAATGCATTAGCACAAGGAGTTTCAACTGCTGGATCACAACAAGCAAATACTTTAAATTCATTATTAGGATTAGGAAGTGCTGGAGCTGGTATTTATTCTGCATATGCTTTGCCTGGTGCTCTAGCAGGTTTAACTGGTGCTGGAGCTGCTGGTGGAAGTAGTGCTGCTGCTTTAGCTGCTTTATTACCATAAGGAAACAACATGGACTTAGCTCAATCAACAACTGTTACACCACAAAAAATGGTAACACCTAATTTTGGTCAAATTCCAGAAGCTATTAATCAAGTTTTAAATATACAAAAAAATAGAGTTGGACTTGAACAAGCTCAACAATCTTTATTAGCAAATAAAGCTGTATCTAAAGCAATTAAAGAAAATACTAGCGAAGCTGGCGATTTAGATGTGCCAAGCATTATTTCGCAATTGTCTAAAGATGAGAACGCATCTATTAATTTGCCTGAATTAGCGACTAAATTATTAAGTTTAAAAGGTCAGCAATTTACAACTGATACTGCAAAACTCACTAATTTAGCAACTAAAAACACATTAGCTGGTCAAAGACTTGGGCCATTAGTTGCACAAATTAATGAAGGCAAAGAAATACCTAGAGATAAGTTAATTAATGAATTTGCTCATATGGCAAGACTTGGTGTGTTTACTCCACAAGAAGCAATGCAACATATTGCAATGTTACCTCCTAAGTCCAATGATTTAGAGCAAGAGAAATTAAACATTCACGATTTTATTAAGAATGAACATTTAGCAACGATTAATAATGAACAGTTATTAGGTAAGTTGTTACCACAACAGCAATATATTGGCACAGGTGGTGGCACACAGATATTGAACGTCAATCCATTAACAGGAACATCAAAGCCATCTGGATTTATACAAGGTCAATTGCCTGCTGGAACTCCATTAGTAGCTCAAGAAGGAAACAATCTTGGATTGCCTGCTGGTACACAATATTTACTTGGCCCAAGTGGAGCTCCTACAATCATTCCTCAAGGTGGTTCACAAGGACAAGGACAAGTTACTAATGCATCTCCAATGGTGTCTGGATTAGCACCAACAACTACAGCTAATCTTGAAACAGGTAATACTTTGATTAAATCTGCTAGAGAAGAAGCAAGTAAAGTGCCTGATATTCGATTTAATACTAACAAGATTATTGAATTGGCTAAGAAAACAACTACTGGTAGTGGTGCTGATTTAGTACGTAATTTGCGTGGTGGTTTTGCTGCATTACCATTTACAGATGATAAAGCAACTAACTTTGACTTGTTAGGTCATCAATTATCATTGCAAACAAAAGCAGCAGCTAATTCACCAGGCATCAATGGAACAAATGCTGGTCAAGCATTGGCTTCACAAATTGGTGGACATGAACATTGGACTGCTGACGCATTGGTTCAAGCATCTCGTATCAATAGAGCAATGGCAGAAGCTAAAGATTTGTTTAATCAAGGTATTAAAAATCTTACTCCTGAAAAAGCAATTAAATATCAAAACGCATGGAACAATACATTGGATGTTAATACATTGCGTTTATATGATGCATTTAAAAACAAAGTTGAAGATCCGAATGGATATAAAGAAGTTGTTAAAGAACTTGGTGGTTCAAAGTCAGAAAGATTTATTAACGCTGCAAAACATTTAGATAAAATTAATGAATTAATATCGAAAGGTGAATAATGGGAGCACCAATATCATCTAAAGATTTACTAGCAGAAGCAGGCTATACAGAACCTAAAGGTACTGTTACGATTAGTGCCGTTATTCCTAGAGATAAAAAGATTGACTTAGAAAACTTAAATCCTGAGTTATATGCTCGTATTGAAAAGATGCGAGAGGATTGGAAGAACGATAAAGAGTTAAATCCTAAAGGAACGGACTTACCAATTACTCGTGCAGCTAGTACGGCAGCAGAACAAGAAGATTTAATCAGACGAGCTAAAGCTGGTGAAAAAAACATATTTACTCCAGCTCCTGTACCAAAAGATGCAAAGATGGTTCATCAAGATGCTATCGATTTGCCTACAAACGTACCTGATACATTCTTAGAGAAATATGGATTGCATAGACCTTTTAAAAATAAAGGTGATCCAGTTCATGTTCAAATTAATCCTAAAATCGAATATAAACTTCCTGAACTTAATTCTGGTAATTTAATTTCTGCTGCTGATTTATTAAAAGAAGCTGAAGTCGTACCAACAGAAAATAAAACTTATGCTCCTACAGATGTATTTGCTGCGTTACTGAATAAAGCATTAACAGGAACTAATTTAGTTGCTCCTAAAGAAATACCAAAAGGTTCAATGCTTGAAAAGTTGTTAGGTGGCATGGAAGCTGGAACATCTGCCGTAACTGGTGTTATTACTGGTTTTCCTGCTGCTATGGCTTATGGATATGTACCTCCAGGCAGTCCTCAATCTGCTTATAATGAAGCCGAAAAACATATGCAAGCAATACAACAGTTTCATTATTTACCGAAAACAGAGACAGGTCAGAACCTCATGGAAATGCTTGGTGGGCTTCCTAAAGCGATTCTAGGCACTTCTGCTCCATTACCTCCAATGTACGGAGTTGAGAGTCAGTTAATTGGTCGTACTGCATATGAAAGACCTCCAAGTGTTGTTAAAAAGCCAATGCCTAGTCCATATGCTTTAACAGAACCTCCTGTTGTAAAACCAACAAATGTTGTTGAATTGCCGACATTGAGTGGAGTTGGTGCTGCTGAAGCTAAGTTTAATCCTTATGGGAACAAAATATCAGGTGAAGAATATGGTCGTGGAGAAATATTCCCACAGATTAAATTATCTAAAATTCTTAATGATGTTTCTCCTGAAGAACAATCTACTAGAGCACAAGTATTGCAAGACATTCTTAAAGATAGTAAACAAATTAGACCAGGTGTTTTAACAGGCAATGAAAAAACATTAAGAGAAGAATATGTAACGGCTAAACGAGCAAATGAAACTCCTCGTGGTCAGATGTTAAAAGAACAAATAGCAAACGAACAAAATGCTTTATCTGATTTTGCTCAAAATATTATTGAAAAGACTGGTGCAAATCGTAAGTTAATTAATGATGAAGAACGTGGTAATGCATTAAATAACGCATTAATTGGTCATTACGATGCTAAAACAGGCGAATTTGAAGGATTTAAAGGCTATTTAAACAAGTTAAAAGATGATGTTTATAAATATGGATTAAAGAAAGTTGGCGATAATCCTGTTGAATCAAGCAATATTGATAGACTTTTAAATTCTAAACAATTTCAAGCAGAATTAAAGTTAAAAGGTAATCCAGACTTTACGAATGGATTAAGAGATTTATTAGAGTTGCATAAAACAGAAGGTTTCGAAGGTACTAAACCTAATTCTATTGCTGGCTTAGAAAAACTGCGTAAAGCATTAAATCGTCAATGGACTCCTGAAAATCGTTATGCCATTGGTGAAGCTGTTAAAGCTATTGATGATGACATTGCTAAAGTTGGTGGGCCTGGTGCTATTGAAACAGGTAGAAACTTGCATGAACTAGAAAAAACAATATTTGGTTCAAAAGGAATGGATACTATCTTTGGAGAATTTGATCCAAATGGTATCAAAAAAGGAGTTGGACAAGATAAGATAATGAGCAAGTTGAATGGTTTAGATACTGCTCAATGGAAGCACGTTTATGATACTGCTGACAACTTATCTAAAGGATTTATTCGAGTTGGTAATATTAACTTTAAAGTGCCTAAAGATTTAATTGCACAAGCTAATATGGTTAAAAACGAGATGAAAGGTTCTATTGCTCGTGAAGTTTATCAATCTGGAGCTGATAAAGCTGGTGTTTGGAATCAAAACTCGGTTAATAAAACACTTAATGCTAGAGAAAGTAAGATTCGATATGCATTTACTCCTGAAGAACAAAAAGCATTTCACGAATTAAATATTGGTGGTCAGATTATGCCAGGCATCCATTCATATGAAGGTGGTGCAATGCAAGCTGAAACTATGGGATACCTAAAGAAAGGAATCTCAAAACTTCCTTATATTGGTGGTGTAGTTGCTGGTAGTGCAACAAAAGGAATGGGAACAGGTGCTGGGGTAGCTGGTGGTGAAGTTGCACAGAATTTAATATTGCAAAATCTTAGCAAAAAAGACGCTGCAAAGATGAGAGAAACAATGCAAAAGAATTATAATCTAGGTAAGTTGCTAGACCTTAAAAAAGCGAATGAGGAATAATTTATGAGTGGATCACTAATTCCAAACGGAAAACAACAGTATTTTGATGCGAATGGTACTCCACTAGCAGGTGGTAAAGTATATTACTACATTCCTTACACTACAACTGCGAAGAATACTTGGCAAGATATTAACCTCAGTATTCTTAATACGAATCCTATTATTTTAGATGCTGCTGGAGAATGTATCGCATGGGGAGCTGGTGCTTATAGACAACAAGTTTATGATGTCAATAACAATCTTATTTGGGATCAATATACCTATGGTATTAATCCAGCAGGAAGTAACTTTGTATCGCAAGAAGAAGTGCAAACAGCAACGCAAGGTCAAACGCAATTTTCTTTAACAACTATTACTTACACACCAGGTATTAATTCTTTAGTCGTGTTTGTGAATGGTTCAAAGCAATTAGTCAATGTAAATTACACAGAAACATCAAGCGTAGTTGTTACGTTTGCAAGTGGTTTAAATGCTGGTGATGTAGTAGATTTCTATGCATCTTTGCCTGCGACTGCACAGAACATGAGTAATGCTGTAACTGTTGCTTATGATCCTCCATTTACAAATAGTGTAGCGACTAACGTACAAGCTAAATTTGCTCAAATATTATCTGTTAAAGACTTTGGTGCTAAAGGTGATGGGACAACAGATGATACGCAAGCAATTATTTCTGCTTTAAATGCAGTTCAATCATATCAAATTCTTGATTTATGTAATGGAAATTATGCTGTATATACAGGAGTTGTAGGAACAACAGGAACAACAGATGCTGTAACTTTATCTAATACAATTCGTTTATACAATAAAACTAATGTAACTATTCGTAATGGAACAATATTTGCAGCAAATCCAAGTTCTTCAAGTACAGTTTTAAATTTTCCTTCGACTTTTTCAATTGATGGATGCACTAATGTTCGATTAGAAAATGTAAATTTTTATGCAAAAGGACAAAGTTATGGAAATTCAGATGGTTCAGTATCTTTAACTTATGCACAACGAAGAAATTATATTCAGCAAAATGGTGGAAGTGCATTAATTGTTGTAAATAGTTCTGGAACAACAATAAATCAATCTAATTTTTATTTAGCTGGATCAGTAGGATCTGTTTATATATCTAGTAGTAATGAAACAGTTTTAAATGATTGTTTTTCTTCTCCACAAAATTTAGGTTATGCAGCATATGCAATGGATTCTTGGTGTGGTGGGATTTCAGTAACTGGTTTTCCTTATTATTTAACGTCAATTAATGATTGCAGAACAGATGCTTTAGGAGCAACTTATGGTTCTAAAATAGGTGTAAATGTTGCAGATGCTGATAATATTTGCCATGTAGTTGGTGGTATTTATAAAGATTGTTATGCCAATGGTGGTTCTGGTGGTCAAGTTTTAGGAAATGCTTTTAATTCAACTGATGCAACTTTATATGTTACTGGTTCACAAGTTGATAATTGTGCTTCTGTTGGTATGTTATCTCATGCAATAAATGATTTAGCAACTTTAATTATTAATGGTGTGATTGCAACAAATATAAGAACATCTGCTTTAATAATTGATTTAAAGTCTTTTGGAACATATTATGCGTCTTTACAAAATTGCAATATTAATATTATTGGAACGTCATTATGGTCAGCAATACCAGAGCTTTCTGTAAGCACAGTTATTGCTAATAGAACTGTTACAACAAATATAAATGTTGATATATTAAATTGCAATATTAAAGGAGCTGATACATTTGAAATTAATAGCAGAGCTTGTTATGGTGGAATTAAAATAACAGGTGGTTATTATGAAGTTTCACATCGTATATTTGATTCTTTAGGATGGGGTGGAGCAAGTTCTGGATCAATGCAAGGATATGAAATTATAGGTGGAGCACAATTTAAAATTACTGGTTCATCAACTACAAATGCAGTAACAAATAATAGTGTAACTGCAATTAATTCTATCGCAAATGAAGATGGTTCTTCTGTATTTACTTATCAATATTTAGATTTTGATTCAAGTGTAATTATAAAAAGTGTTTTATTTAATAATTTTATTTCATTATTAACATATGGAACTAATTTAAATGAATTACAAATATTAGGACAACAATTACAAAATTGTTATCAAAATCATACGGCAAATATTCCATATATTGCAACTGTTAAAGTTATTTCTTTAGATGGAATTTCAGGTAGCAATTCTAAAATTACATTTGCTTTTTTATCTAATAAATTGCCTGGTTTATCTTACATAATAGATGATACAAATGTTAATAGGCAATTTTTGGGGACTTATTCTGGGCCAACAATTTCAAGTAGTTTATTAGAATATGGTATTTTTGTTAATAATTCTGTTGCTAATTTTACTGTTGGCAATACATATGTTATGAATTTAGGTTCTTAATGTCTATATCTCGTAACTTATCATTTCTTGCTGAAGGAGTATCCTCGACAGGTGTGTTAGGTGCGACTTATGGTGGTACTGGACAGTCTAGTATCACTACAGGCGATTTATTATATGGTTCTGCTAGTAATACTATATCTAAACTTGCAATAGGTTCTACAGGCACGATTTTGCGTGTTGTTGGTGGTGTACCAACATGGGGAACTGATTATACAGGTACAGTAACAAGCGTTGCAGCGTCTGTGCCATCATTCTTATCTATATCTGGAAGTCCTATAACTACATCAGGAACATTGGCTATAACGTATTCAGGTACTGCATTACCAATAGCGAATGGTGGAACTGCACAGACAAGTTTTACTTCAGGACAAATTTTATATGGATCATTTAATCAATCATCTAATTTAACTTTTGATGGAAATAATGTAGGAATTGGTATAACTCCAAGTTCTTTTTCAAGTTCATGGAAAGTGTTACAAATTGGATATGGTGCATTTGCACAAAGTTCAGCAGGTAATGATGCACCACAAATTTTAGCAAACACTTATTACAATGGCTCAAATTATATTTATCAATTATCTGATACTGCGTGTAGATTTCAAACAAATAATCCAGGCTTTACTTGGTATGTAGCACCATCAGGTACGGCAGGAAATCCAATAACTTTTACTGCTGCAATGAATATAAGTGGTTCAGGCGGTGTATCAATAGGTAACACTACTGATCCAGGTGCAGGAAATTTAAGTGTAAGTGGAAGTGTTATAAGTCCTTATATTAACGCAGGTTCTGGAAATCTTTTTTTACAGGCTGGCAATGCTACTAAAGCCATAGTAACATCTTCTGGTCATTTTTTATTAGGTAATACAACAGATAATCCTGGCGGTGGTTTAATATCGGTAAAATTTGATGGAAGTGCAACAAATGGCATTAATTTACAAACGACTTATTCTTCTACTGGTTCTGATTATATTTTATTTTATAATTCAGCAGGTTCTCTTGCTGGTTACATTAGTCAAAATGGAACTACAACAGTTAATTATGTAACATCTTCTGATTATCGTTTAAAAGAAAATATTGCACCTATAACTAATGCATTAGAAAGAGTTGCACAACTTAAACCAGTTACTTACACATGGAAAAATACTGTTGGAGAACAAGGCGAAGGCTTTATTGCTCACGAACTTGCTGAAGTATGCCCATTAGCAGTAAGTGGTGAAAAAGATGCTATTGACGCAGAAGGAAACATTAAAGCACAAGGTATTGATACTTCAAAATTGGTTGCTTTATTAACTTCAGCTATTCAAGAACAACAAGTAATTATTGAACAACTTAAACAAAAGGTCGGATTATGACTACATTAATACCAAAATTTGATTTAATGAATGGTGGCTCTACACCATCAGGTGCTATTAATAGATTTATTAATGAAAAACTTGTTGAATGGGTAAGTGTTAAAGATTTTGGAGCTAAAGGCGATGGAACAACAGATGATACTACTGCACTTCAGGCAGCAAGAGATTATATTGCTTCAAATCCAAACACAGGATTAACTTTTCCAGGTGGTACTTATTTATATACAGTTAGTCCTAATTGGGCTATTCAAAATGTTGTTATTCAAGCAATTGGTAAAGTAGTTCTTAAATATTCTGGTACTGGTAATTGCGTAATACTTGATAGCGGTGCTACTGGTGGTGTAAATAATTTTCAAATGCTTGGTAATTTTATTGTTCTTGGAACTTCTGCATCACAAAATGGAATTTATTTAAGGTCAGTAAGTCGTTCAAAAATACAAGCAAGAATAGCTGGTTGTGGAACAAATTATGCTGGATTAAGAACTGAGTTTTCTGTTTGTTCAGAATTTTGGGTAGTTGTATCTTCTAATGAACAAAGTTTTGGAACTGCTATACCTAAAAACGGATATTATTTAAGTTCTAGAGCTAGCAATGAACAAACTTCAGATTGTACGTTTTATAACCCCATAGTTGAAGGTGTAAGTGCTGATGGCATTTATTTGGATAATGCTAGAAAAAATAACTTTATAGGTGGTACATCTGAAGGTATTGGTGGATGGGGAGTTTATGTAGTTTCTGGTAATGGTTGTAGTTTAAATACATTTAATGGTATAGATATAGAAGCAGCAACTTTAGGTGGTATATATGATGGTGGCTATTACAATAGTTACATAAATTGTTTAGGTAATAGCATACAAATTGCTAGCGGATCTACTAATATTGAATTTATAGGTGGGCAATATGGATCAATTATCAATGCAGGTGATTTAACTTTACATGGTGTTTCTTATACTGGTAGTATAACTAATACTGGGAAAATAGCTAAAACTTCTGTTTATAACATTACTTCAGCTACTTATGATTTAGATATTAAATTAAATTCTTTTCAAAATTTACAATCTATTCCCAATGCAACTGCTACAACAGTTATTACTTTACCTAGTAGCGGAAATTATTTTTATCAAGTTTATGCGTATTATTTAAATGGTGGCGGTGGTAATTCTTATGCTGCATATGCTGTTATTTATAAATCCGTTGGAAGTGCTGCTGTTTATTTACATCAAGATGGCGTAAATGTTGCAATTACGTTATCAGGATTAAACATTCAAGTTACACAAACAACTGGTTCATCTTTATTAATTCAAACTGTTGCACAAGTAATATGATTAATTACATACTATTCGCTATATTCGCACTTCTTCAATTTGGAGACTTTTTGACTACTTATAAATGTTTAACAATGAATAAAGGACATGAAGCTAATCCAGTTGTTGCATTTGGAATATCTAAGATTGGATTAATTCCTGCATTGGCTATTTATAAATCATTAGCCGTTATTGTTGGATGGTTTGTTAAGGATGTTTTAATTGCCATTGCTATATTAGATGTTGTTTATACATATATTATCTATTCAAACTATAAGATTATGAAGGCTTAGTATGGATATGGAAGCTGTAATTGCTGAAAATGATAAGCGTTTGTCTGTGCATGAAGCTGTTTGTGCAGAACGCTACGAAGGTATATTGGATTCTTTTGACAAAGGATCTAAGCGTATGCAACGTATTGAATATCTTTTATACGCTGTGATTATATCTGTATTTTTTGGTAAAGACATGATTGTCGATATTGTTCAACATTTAATATCAAAATGAAATGGTTAATCCAATTGCTGAAGGTGCAAGCTCTCTAGCAGATAGTTTGGAACAAACTAGGCAAGCTGGAAAGAAACTTACCAAGAGCATTGAGAACATACAACGAGATGGAACAGAAGTCGCATTACAGGAATTAGAAGCAAGAAAGAAGCATAAGATTCACGAAGAAGCAATGGAAAACTCGATGATATATCGAGCTATCCAAGAGTATCAAAATCAGAGTGCCATCATTCAAGCAGAAAACGAAGCTGAAAAAGAATTTAAAGCCAAGTATGGTGCTAAAGAATGGTCAAAAGTATTAGAGTTAAAACAAGTAGTAGAAAAAGAACATTTAGAAAGTAAGAAGTATTACGGTCATAAATTAGAAGACGTAAGACGAGTGCAGTTTTGGTGTTTCTTTGCAGCGTTTATTGTTACCAGTTTGTTGTTTTATTTTAATCTTGTATGACATGGGCAACCATTTGGTTCATTGTTTATTTGATTGAGTTGTTCATTTGGGCATATGTATTTTATTTGCATTTTGAAGAAAAAATACATAAGAAACCTAAAGTAAAGTTTCCTATGGAACATAAAGTAATTGTTCGAACCAAGAAGGATATAGTGCGTGGATGATGATTTATTCAAATGGTGGACAATATTTGCATTGATTTGTATGATGTTAATTATTCTATTAAAGGACTAACTATGGCTCTCGATCCAATATCCGCAGCACTTGATTTGGGTAATACGTTAATTACTCGTATCTTTCCTGATCCAGCTCAAGCTGCCAATGCCAAATTAGAATTATTAAAACTCCAGCAATCTGGTGATTTAGCTCAAATGACAGCTCAAACTGATATTAATAAAGTTGAAGCATCTAATTTATCCATATTCGTATCAGGATGGAGACCAGCTATTGGATGGGTATGTGCCTTAGCACTTGCTTATCAATACCTTTTAAAGCCATTAGCGATGGGTATATTGCCAAATTTTGGTATAGCAATTGCTCCATTACCAGGACTTGATGATAATTTATGGCAATTAATGATGGGTATGCTTGGTATGGGTGGATTAAGAACAATGGAAAAAATGCAAGGAGTTGCTTCTAAATGATTAGTCCTAAGTCTGTGCCAGGCTTTGTAACCGTATGCGTAACCATTACATTATGTATTGTAATTATTGGAATGGTAGGTGCTTTACTTGCTGGATTATTTGATACTCAAGTAGATAACAGTAAAATATTTGAAGCAATTACACCAGCATTTCAAACAATTATTGGTGGATTTATCGGACTTATAACAGGTATCAAAATAGGACAAGAGCAAGATGACAAATGATCAATTAAAAGCAATAGGACTTGATGAAAAGTGGCTACAACCGTTAATTGATGTATTTGCTAAATACGATATATCAACTCCTAAAAGACAAGCTAGTTTTATTGGTCAATGTCAGCATGAAAGTGGTAACTTTAAAGTATTAGAAGAAAACTTACATTACAAACCTGATAGACTTCATATTGTGTTTCCTAGTCGTTTTCCTACTGTAGAGAGTGCATTACCATTCGATACACCAGAAAAGATTGCTAACAAGATATACGGTGGTCGTATGGGCAATTTAGAAGATGGTGATGGATGGAAGTATCATGGTCGTGGATTAATTCAATTGACTGGCCGTGATAACTATAAATCGTTTAGTGATTCGTCAGGAGTGGATGCCATTAATAATCCTGATTTACTGTTGCAACCAGAGTACGCTTGTTTATCTGCTGGATGGTACTGGAATAAACGGAATTTAAACATGGCAGCAGACGCTAGTGATTATAAAACGATGACGCAACGCATCAATGGTGGTTTGCTAGGACTGGATGACCGTATAGCAAAGATTCAAAATGTAGAAAAGATATTAGGTGGATCATAGATTTGGTTACTGCTAGCTGTAAGTCGGAAAATAGGAAAAAAACTTACTTGTAACATCCTCTAGTGCCTATTTAACTGATCCACGAATCATTCTACACATTTGACGTTCTTTTGGTGTGAAATCAGGACTTATTTCCATGAGTCCACAATCTTTTTTAATTTGGTATCTTTCTAATTCAGTTAAAGAAATAACAAATAAACACACCAATAAAGAAAAAATAACGGCTACGTTAATAACCGTTCTCATTTTGATAACCATTTCTTAAATATATCCCAGATACCTTTAGACAATAAAGCTGTTTGTAGTCTA
>Ga0208872_1000735_pt1 | contig 22365 bp, 17 predicted proteins | sample CryBogCBH12Aug08_FD_185508 | JGI IMG/M metagenome (GOLD analysis project Ga0208872, IMG submission 185508) | Freshwater microbial communities from Crystal Bog, Wisconsin, USA - CBH12Aug08 (SPAdes) | ecosystem: Environmental > Aquatic > Freshwater > Lake | place: Crystal Bog, Wisconsin, USA...
GGTCGGATTGGTCAAATCTGCTCCGTCAAATATTTCCATTACGCGGTGTGCGGCAGCGGCTGTATCTACCGCTATTTGTTCAGCTGAACGGGTATCCGGTTCGGTCACAAAAAGGAATTCAGCATGTTTCAATCTTAGCTGGCTTAAATTATCCTCAGTCAATTGATGCCCGGCACTGAATGAGGTAATAAAATATCCATTGCGAATAACGTTAAGTTGCGCACCCAGCACCATGCCGGGCTCAGCATCAACCATTGAGATATAGCGGGGACGAGTTTTCATCATTTAAATTCCCGAATGAAATTACTCAGCCGTCTCGTCAAAATATGAATTAATCATATTCAACATCAACCCTGCTTGTTCGAGTAAGGTTGTAGTAAGATTTCGCCGTGTTTCCTCATCATAATTTTGCGACAAAAGTAACTCGGCGAAGCCGTAAATACTGGTTAACGGTTCTCTTAGCAATTCCGCCTTGCTCGCATTCAATCCGTTATGATTGCCTCCTTTCAAAGGTGCACTGAAATAGTGAATCGCCTTTAACTCAGGGGCGTTGCACTCAAACCGCGATCTGTTATATTCAACTCCGCTAGGCAACACCAGTAGCACAAGCTCGTCTAAAGAAGCTTCACTTTTCCCAACAACTGCATTTTCAGCCAAACAGGTAATGCCCTCAAAAGCAGGATTGATTGCGCGAATATTGCCATCACTGCCTACTACCGCTATACCGCAGGGACAATCCGTCCAGATGCTTTTAAAATCCTGATACGAAATCAAATCATCTAATTTATTCATAATATTAATACCCGTTTTTTTGTATGTTATGCAGCGAAAAAAACAAACCCGTCAACTTAGCCAAATAAACTGTAGGAACAGCTTTAATCGCAATAATGTGACGTTTCACGACTAAAGCCGCCCCTACAAAAAGGCTGCCAACAGTACGTTGGTCTTCTCACTCACCTCCTGCTTTACTACCTGCCAACTTAGCCAAAAAAACCGTAGGAACTGCTTTGGTCGCAAGAGTGCTGCGTTTTACGGCTAAAGCCGCTCCTACCCAAATTGGCTGCACTGTGTGCGTTGGTCTTCTCCTTCTCCCGCCCCCTTCTGCTTACTGCCTGCCAACTTAGCCAAAAAAACCGTAGGAACTGCTTTGGTCGCAAGAGTGCTGCGTTTCACGGCTAAAGCCGCTCCTACCCAATTGGCTGCACTGTGTGCGTTGGTCTTCTCCTTCTCCCGCCCCCTTCTGCTTACTGCCTGCCAACTTAGCCAAAAAAACCATAGGAACTGCTTTGGTCGCAAGAGTGCTGCGTTTTACGGCTAAAGCCGCTCCTACCGAATGGCTGCACTGTGTGCGTTGGTCTTCTCCTTCTCCCGCCCCCTTCTGCTTACTACCTGCCAACTTAGCCAAAAAAACCGTAGGAACTGCTTTGGTCGCAAGAGTGCTGCGTTTTACGGCTAAAGCCGCTCCTACCCTATTGGCTGCACTGTGTGCGTTGGTCATCTCCCCTGGTTAATTTATAAGTGCCTCAAGCAAGTGCTGCTCCAGTTTTTGCGGGCTAAAAGGCTTGACGAAATAGGCATCAGCGCCTATCGAATGGCCTAATTCCTGTTCAATAATCTGCCCGCGGGCCGTAATCATGACGACATAAATTCCGGCTAATTCCGGATCATTTTTAATCCGAGCACACAATTCGAAGCCATTTAACTTGCCCGGCATCATCACATCAAGCAATATAGCCGTGGGCCGATTAAACTGGATCATTTCGAGTGCTGAATCGGCATCCTGTGCTTCTTCAATCAAGAAACTTTTGCGCAACGCAAAGTTCAGCAATTTGCGAATTTCTGACTCGTCGTCAACTACTAAAATTTTTTTCATTGTCTGCCTTAGCCTATTGATTGTTGTGAATTCTCAAGTCTTGCATCCGTATGTTTTTTGGCTATCTCATCGAATTTAAGGTGTATTTTTAAAAACGCATCCACAATATCCGGATCGAAATGTTTGCCCCTGCCTTCGGCAATCATTGTGCAAGCCTGGCTATGTGAAAAAGGCTTTTTATATGGACGCTCGCTCACCAGCGCGTCGTACACATCGGCAACAGCCATCAACCTTGCCGATAAGGGAATGTTGTCTCCAGCCAGACCTTGCGGATAGCCCGAGCCATCCCATTTTTCCTGATGACTACCGGCAATCTCTTTCGCAACAGCGAGGAAAGGAGCGCTTCTTCCCATTTCCCGTTCTGCTTTTTCAATCGCTTCCAAACCCATGGTGGTATGCGTCTTCATGATTTCAAATTCTTCCGCCGTCAACTTGCCAGGTTTGAGCAAAATTTCATCAGGAATGCCAACTTTGCCAATGTCATGCAGGGGCGCGGATTTGTGTATCAAATCGATATTGATCGGGGTTAATTTGAGAGAGAATCGCGGATGCCGCTCTAAACTTTCAGCCAGCAACTTGATATAAGCCTGGGTTCGTCTTAGATGATTGCCGGTTTCGTTGTCCCGTATTTCTGCCAGCGAAGCCAGCGCCAGAATGGTTACGTCCTGGCTGAATTCCAATTCCCTGGCACGTTTGGAGACTTCTCCCACCAGAAAAACATTCTTGTCTTTAACAAAATCCGCTGCATGTTTGGCTTCAAGATGTGTTTTAACCCGTGCCCGCAAAATCGGTCCACTGATGGGTTTACTGATGTAATCAACCGCACCCAATTCGAGGCCCGCTTCTTCATCCAGCTCAGTGTTTCTGGCGGTTAGAAAAATAACCGGAATACCTCGGGTGGCAGGGTTGTCCTTGAGGCGCTTGCATACTTCAAACCCGTCTATGCCGGGCATCTTTACATCCAGCAGGATAATGGAAGGTTTGGGATCGCGATCTGCCAGAAGCAAGCCTTTTTCGCCTGCGTTCGCTGCCACGATTCGATAGGTTGCTTTTAGCAGTCCATTGATAACCGAAATAATCTCGGGATTGTCGTCAATCACCAGGACGGTATCGCGTAACCCCGAAGCGCCTTTCAAGTTTAATGGTGCCATATTGGATTCCTTACTCATCATTTATCCTATATTCCTCTGCACTAGTGTCCGGTTAAAAATTGAACAAATTTAGTTGGTTAGATGCATTGCCAGGTTGTGGAATGTAGGCAACGCCTTGTAAGGCCTGCTGCAACTGGCTTTTCTCAAAAACTGAGACCGATAAAATCTGTAGCAAAGTGTAGAGTGAGGCATTAATTTGAAGCTCCTTTTTGACAATGGCAATCAGTACGTAAGTGGCGACGGCGCACCAGATTTGCGTCTTCACCGCATTCTCGCTGTTGCCAATGAAACGCTTGATGCGCAGATGCTGCTTGATCCACTTGAAGAACAATTCGACTTGCCAGCGGCTTTTGTACAGCGCGGCAATTGTCAGTGCCGGCAAGGTCGTGTTGTTGGTGAGGAACACCAACGTCTTGCCGGTTTCCGGGTCTTTGAAGCGGATACGCCTCAATTGCTCGGGATAATCCTGCGAGATGTAGAACCCATCGAGTGCGATACGCTGATCGCATATGATACCGGTGCTCCGATCGACCTTCATCGAATACACCCTGTGTGCGTTCATACCATGTTTGGCGCGGGTGACGAAAAACGCGCCCGTTTGATGCAGCGCAAACAACCGGCTGAAATCCAGATAACCCCGATCCATCACGTAGAAGGCGCCAGCCTCGAAGGTCAATGTATCCAGCACATTGACCTCGTGAGTCTTTCCATCGGTAATGTGAATAAAAGCCGGAATGTTGCCGCGCAAATCCAGCAGGGTATGCAATCTGACCGCCGCCTTGGCAGAACGAAATGGCGCCCATGGAAACAGCGTCAGGCACAAATCTATGGTCGTCGCATCCAGCGCGTAGACCGTGTTGGTCAGATCGACACTGAAACTGTCGTTGCAATACAACTTGCGTGCACGTCGGATCAGCAACGAAGCCAAGTCCTCCCATATGTGCCAGTCGCGGGCTTCGTTGGCATCGGCCAGTGTCGAACGTTTGACTGGCGCACGAAAGCCCATGCTGTACAGCTTCGTCTGGTTGGCCAGCAAACATGCTTCGATGTCGCGCAGGCTCTCGCGGTAGGTCAGTTGCGCAAAGGCCATTGCGCGGAATTGCTCGGTGCAACTCAGATTGCGCACGCCGGAATCGCCGCCATAACGCGCCACGATTCTCGCGAAACTCGTCCATGGCACGTACTCCATGATTTGAGCGAACAGCGTTTTGCCAAGGTTCATAGCTTACCTCCAGAAGATTTAACTTCTGGAAGTTACTCGAACCGGAGTTTGCGAAATGTAATTTCAAATCGGCACCAAAATATTTTCTCTGCAACCCTTGTCAATACTGGGCGTTGTAATAGGAATAACTAATTTAACCGGACACTACTGATTCCTCTGTTAGTAATAAATGTTACGATAATTCAATTAAAACACAGCTTTTGCAGGGGCAAATTCATTCGCCTATAACACGCTGGCTGGGCGAATAAATTCGCCCCTGCATCCTCTTTAATAGAGGATTCCAGATCCGGCGTATGCACCCCACCCCGTCGTTCCGGCGAAGGCCGGAATCCATCAAAATAAACACCCCCATGCACAGCAGGAACCCGCTCTAAAGGCATGCTGATTACAATTATTGGATTCACCTAGTTCTCCCCGGTATAGTTCATCAGTCGATGTTCGCTTCACTGGAATAGATGTCATTGCTATGATCCTTCAGTATTCTTAAGGCCTGTTCCAAATCAAAAGAGCGCACTGCAGCTTTTATCTCCTTCATGCGCGAAGGCGAAATCACACCACTGAGCAACGAGCTGTTTGATTCCATCCATTCCATGACCTCCGGGTCATTTTCAACCAATAGTTGTGCAAGTTTTCCGGCAGCGATTGTGCTCACTGACCTTTCGGGTTTGGCATTGACTTCAATTTGAGGCAGTATTTGCTTGATTCCGTCAATCAGCCTGAGCAAATCGCTCTCAAGTTTATTAAGCAACGGATCAACTTCCCCCCGGTTTCTGCCTTCCTCGATGGCCAGTTCCAATTCGCCCGCCTGCTTGGATAATTGATTGGCACCTATGGTGGAGGCCACGCCTTTAAGAGAATGGGCTGCACGTTCGGCAACTTTACTATTATTGGCATCCAGTGCTTCCCGTGTGACAGTGGGCATGGCTGCCTGCATTTCCGTGAACTTGCGCAAACTTGAGATATACAGAACGGTATTGCCCAGCATACGCCTCAAGGCAGGTGCAGTATCCAGCCCATTCACGCTGAAATCGAGTGGACTGCTTGACTCCGACACGTCGGGAATAACCCCGGGAAGCGGTGTTGGCGCAACACGCGAAGGAATCCACTTAAGCAAGGTATCCCAAAGGACTTCAGGCTCAATGGGTTTTGGAATAAAGTCATTCATCCCCACGTCAAAGCATCGCTGACGGTCTGGTGGCAATGCATTGGCCGTCATCGCCACCACCGGTAATTTTGACAACCTGGGATTTCTGCGCAATTCCAGTGTGGCATCAAGTCCGTCCATCACTGGCATCTGCATATCCATAAATACCAGATCAAATTCGTATTTGCTTAATTGCTCCAGAGCGACCTTGCCGTTTTCAGCGAGATAAACTTCAAACCTGCCCTGATGCAATAATTCCAAAGCCACTTGCTGGTTGATATCATTATCTTCAACTAACAGAATTCGCGCGCCGGCAATCGTTTCCAGCCTGGTTTCCGGACGCGACATGATTTTTACTTTCTGGTTTTCATCCTGGGATAATTCGCCCTGCAAAATCCTCATCGATGTATCAAACAAAATCGATGCAGTCACCGGCTTTAACAGGATGTCATGGATATTTTCATCTTCAGCCTTGTTAAACACTTCTTCACGTCCAAAGGCCGTGACCAGAATCAAATGCGGGGAAGCATCCATTGCCATGTGTTGAATATGCTTGCAAGCTTCAATCCCGTCCATACCCGGCATATGCCAATCCATGAAAACCATCTCATACGGATGGGCTTCCAGACTGGCTTGTTCAATGACACGCAGCGCATCTTTTCCGGATGACACCACATCCACCTTGAAATTCATGTTGCTCAGCATTTCCTGCATCACCAGACGCGCGTTATCATTGTCATCGACCACCAGCACATGGCGCCCGCGGAATTTTGGCGTCAGCGATAACTCGCGTTTCGGTTTACTGCCGATACCCAACCGGGCAGTAAACCAGAAAGTGCTGCCCTGACCCAGAGTGCTTTCCACTCCCACTTCTCCGCCCATCAATTCTGCCAGGCGTTTGGCAATGGCCAGGCCCAATCCGGTTCCGCCATATTTGCGGGTAGTTGAGGTATCGCCCTGGTTAAAGGCGGTAAACAAGTCGTCTATCTTGTCCTCGGCAATGCCTATCCCCGTGTCACGCACAGCAAACCATAATAAAACGTCCTCTGCGGTTTTCTCGCGGACGCGAACAATGACATCGATCTCGCCTTGTTCTGTAAATTTCAACGCATTGTTTACATAGTTGATCAAGAGCTGGCTCAAGCGCAAGGAATCACCCACCAGCACCACCGGCACGTCACTGGATACATCCAATAATAATTCCAGACCCTTTTCACTGGTCTTGTCGGCGATCAGATTGATCACATTGGCTAAGGCAGTTTCAAGTTCAAACTCGGTTTTTTCGATGGTCAGTTTACCGGCCTCGATCTTGGAAATATCCAGAATGTCATTAATAATTCGCAGCAAGTACTGCCCTGAAATCTGTATCTTTTTCAAATAATCGCGCTGGCGTGGAGTCATTTCGGTACTGAGTGCCAAATGTGCCATACCAATGATGCCGTTCATCGGCGTGCGAATTTCATGACTCATGTTGGCAAGAAATTCCGATTTCATTCTTGACACATCTTCCGCGACATTTCGGGCATTGACTAACTCAGTCTCTGCCTGTCGACGTGCGGTGATATCTTGAATGATCGCCAGATATCCGGATGGAATACCATCTGCGGTTTTGATCAGGCTGATCAGCAGCAAACCGACAAACTCGGAGCCATCCTTGTGAATGAACTTGAATTCTCTGTTGAGTTTCTCATTTCTACCGATATTCTCAAATATTGATTTAAAGGTAACCGATGCCGAAGTAGCCTCGGCCCCGGTATCGTCTGAAGACTCTTCCTCAATACAAATAAAATCCGGCATGGCTTGACCGATCATCTCGCCCGTTGCCCAGCCGAGCAATATTTCTGATCCTTTATTGGCATGAGTGATCACGCCCTCAAGATTAGTGCCGATAATGCCAATTTCGGTAGCTGCTGAAAGAATATCGTTGAGCATGGCGTTGGTTTTTCTCATCACATCGGCCGAGTCTTTCAGCTCTTCAGACTGGGCTTCGAGTTCTACCGCCTGGGATTGAATTTGATCCGCTTGTTCCTGATTGCGCAAATTGCGGCGCAAAACGTCGAGAATGGGCGAGATGACCGTGGGTAATTCATTCAGCAAAAGTTGCTCTTTGGCAGTCGGTGGCGAGATAAAAGCCAGCTCAATGATGCCGATTGTTTGCCGTTTAAATACCAGGGGCAGGACGACAACTTGTGAAGGATGCACCTGCATCAATCCTGATTCCAGACGCAAAATCGAGCCAGAAGTGTCTTCCACAATAATGGCAGCCTGATTCAGGGCACATTGACCTACCAGGCCTTGGCCCAGGCCAAAGGACATTTCTTCGCTGTCTATCCGCCCATAACTGCCGGCTGAACGTTGCACGCCATACCCGTCCTGATCCACATAGCAAATCGCCTGCACTGAACGTATGGCCGGGCAAACATTCTCAAGCAGCGTTTTGCCAAAACCGGATACTGAAACTTCTGTTTGAAGCCGGTTAACCGTTAGTGCTATTTGCGCCTTGGACCAGCGCTGATTTTCCAGTTCCTGGCTAAGTTCTCTTAGCTTGACCAAAGAGTGAATGGTTGAGCCGAATAAACCGGGATAAAAATCGTTGTCTTTAGTTTGCGAGAAGTCTCCCTCGGTGATGGCCGTGGCAATGCGGGTGATATCAACCAGTCCTCTTTCGGATACTTCAGAGAGTTCGTTCAGCTTTTGGTAAAGATCTTTAACAAAGCCGGTTTTGTCATTCACATTAAGCTTGACGCTGAAATCCCCCCTGCTAGCTGCGGCATCGACAATGAAATTGATAGCCGTGATGATTTCGGCAAGATAGGTTTGCATTTTCTGCATGGCCCCCAGCATGAGTGCGGTTTCATCATCTCCCTTCACGGTAATAAGAGTGGAAAGATCTCCTCTGGCAATATTTTGTGCCGCCAGAACAGAATTCATCATGGCTTTGGATAAATTACGTGCCACCACAAAACCAAAGGCAAAAATAGCCGCGACGATCAGCACGCCAAAACCGATTGAAAATATCAGCGCCTGATATTTTATTTCCTTGCCCCTGACGGCACTTTCCATACCGAGTTGTTTATTGAACTCCATGTGTTTCAGGAATGCATCATTCAATTTTTCGGCCGATAACATTGCCGAGTTTAACAACGCTAAAGCGCGCTCATCATCGTTAACTCTGGAAGCCTCTAATACCGCAAAAATCTGATTGAAATATTCTTCCGCAAGAAGTTTTTCGTTCGAATTGTAAGTTCGATCCCGTTCATTGCTTACATAGGGCTCATACTCAGTTAAATGCTTGAGCAGTGCATTTTTTGCTTCAATGATGGATTTTTCAACCGCCGGTTTTTGACTCAAATCTTTGGTCAGCACATGCCGGTACAAGCGTACTCGTACTCTTTCAAAATCGCTCGTTTCTTCATTCAGGATGAGGATGGAGGGAATAATATTTTCATTACTATAATTGGTCACTTCGTAGACTCTTTCCATCTGGTAGAGGTAAGAAATACCCAATACCAGAAAGCCAAAAGTAATCACCAGAAATATAGAGTTAAAACGCTGGGCAATAGTCATAGCAACTTTCTTTAAATATCAAATGTAGTGTGCGGGTTAATGCTTTGGTCCGGATCATGCATTTTTAGCCAGAGGGTGACGGATGTGCCCACACCGTATTGGCTCTCAAGCGACACTCTGCCGCCGTGAAATTCAACGATTTCTTTAACGATACTCATGCCCAAACCGGTACCGGAAAATTGCCCCGAAGTATCGGCACGGTAGAAGCGTTCAAATACTCGGGCGCTTTGTTCGGGGGTCAGTCCAATGCCCGTATCTGAAATTTTCACTCCCACCAATTTGGAATCAGTGCGCCGGGATGTCAGTACCGAGTCTGAAGCCAGGGTAGCCACGATGACATCGCCCCCCCCGGGTGAATATTTGTAAGCATTCGAAATCACATTGATTAACGCTTGCATCATTTTTTTCTTGTCTGCCTGGATCCACAGCGGTGCATTCTGCAGTTGTAATACGGGTGCAGCGCGACCTTTCCGGGCACATAAAACCGGTGGCGACTTCGCCAATCAACTCCTGAACATCAAGCTGTTCCATGTTGAAATCTTTGCCTAGCCTAGCTTCGATCCTTGCCAGATCAAGCAGTTCGTTGATGATGGAAGCCATCAGCTTGGCTTTTGTAAAAATAGTGGTCAAAAATTCATGCTGTTCATTTTCGCTAAACTTATGGGAAAGCAAGACTTCCGAATAACCGTAAATACTGGCCATCGGTGTCCGTAATTCATGCGCTGCCGTTGACAGGAACTCGCTCTTCATCCGGTCTACTTCAGATTCGTGCGTAACGTCCCTGAAATAGAGAATTTGCGATACAGTCTCGGTAGTTGATTCACGCAGAAATATTTCAAGCACGCGCGATTGTATGACGTCGATTTGAATGAGTTGACGTTTTGCATAGGCGGCACCATTGCCTAAATTTTGCAATGCGCGCAAGGTGGGAATGCCCGGAAAGGGCAACTCGGCGGAACACACTTTTGCCAATAATTCGGAGAAATCTTTTTCCCCGATTCCAAAAACCTCTGTATTGGTCAGCCCGGTTAACTTATAAAACGCCGGATTGGCATATTTAACACATCTGCTATGATCAAACGAAATAAATCCGTCCGGGCTGAGTGCGAATATGGTGTTGAGCTGCTCGGACCGATCCTCGGCCACAGCTTGCGCCTGCTGACGTTTATTCATTTCTCGCCGAATGTTTCTCAGATAGCCAGTTAGCGCCAGCGCTAACGTTACGATCAGCAGGCTTAAAACCGACGCTTGAAAATAGAGTGATTTTGCGACACGCAAATGATTCGCAAACAAAGAGTTGACATCGATGCCATCCGCCACGATGAGTTTGTAACCCGGTATCTTGCGATAATAATACAGTCGCTCGACACCATCGACCACTGAAACGCTGTAATACTTGCCCTCAAGTTGACCGTGCGCTATCAAGTCAAACATGGGCGATTTGATTCCGTTGCTGCCAAACTCTTCTTTGTCGCCAACGATGCGTGCACGGGCAATGCCATCCAGACCATACAGGGAAACCACGCCCTGTGCGCCGAGATCAATCGAGTTATACAACCGGGTGAAATAACCCGGATCAACCGAGACCACCACTACGCCGGCAAACTCACCATTGGGATTGGTGATTCGACGGGTCAATTGGATCGACCATTTACCGCTTACCCGACCCAAAAGGGGTTTTGATATGAAGAGTTCCCCGGTATCAGTTGCCACGTGTACCTTGAAGTGCTCGCGATCTGATAAATCCACTTTTCCTAGAATCGGCTTGTTCCCCAGGATATATATTCCCCGGGGATCAATGATGCCAAGCTGGGGAAATATCTCGGTGTCAACCACGCCCTGCGCGCATAACTTGACCAGGTTAAGTTTGTTGCCCAGTTCAAGGTAGCCGGAAGAAACAAAGCGAACAACCTGATCCACACCGCGCATTGTGCGAATCACGTGCTCCTGACTTAATTTGGTAATATTGGCGAGGTCACGTTCGGCGGCCTTGATTTCCTTTTCCCGATTTGAATCGACCAGACCGAACACATGCCACCAGGTGATCAAAAGGAGTGCGACAGCAATAAGCCAGATATACAGAAATGTAAATCTGTCTTTGGAGTTATGATTCATCATAATTGTACCTCCCCGGCGCGAGACCGCTTATGACGAACCTTGTATAAACCCTCCCGGGATTGTGCGTGGGGTGTATAGATGCGTATTGGATAGACTGGAAGCCATAGGGTTACAATGGTTCCCCGGGGAAAAATACTCTCAACCTGAATGCTGCCATGATGCAGTTCGATTATTTCTTTTACTATACTTAACCCCAACCCTGTGCCGGGAATTTTTCCGGACGTATCCGCACGATAAAAGCGCTCAAATATTCTGGATACCTGCTCAGGTGTCATCCCTATACCGTGGTCTTCAATTCGAATGCCTATCTTGTGGACGGCTGTGCCCGAGGCAGGCTGCTCAAGCCGATGCGAGTCTATCAGTTCGACATTGATTGCTCCCCCGTTCGGGGAAAATTTGACTGCGTTTGACAAGATGTTGTTCAACACCTGATGCAGTTTTTTCCGGTCCGCACAAATATTGATCAGCAGATCCTTACCCTTCGAAAAATGAGTTGAAATACGATCATGGGGGATGATGTATCCGGCAATCACTTCTGATATCAGGGTTGCAATATTAAATTTAGACAGAATAAAATCCTTACCGCGACGGGCGTCGATGCGCGAAAGATCAAGCAGCTCATTAATGATTGAAACCATTAATTTCGACTGTTCAAAAATTGTCGAAATAAATTCCATACGCTCGTCCAGCGTAAACTCCTGGGCCAGAAGAAGTTCGGAAAACCCATAGATACTGGACATCGGGGTGCGCAATTCATGTGCCGCCGTTGAAAGAAACTCGCTCTTCATACGGTCGACTTCTGATTCGTGGGTTATGTCTCTGAAAAATAGAATTTGAGAGATGCTTCCAGTGGTGGCTTCTTTCAAGCCAACTTCGAGCACTATTTTTGTCCTGATTAATTCAATTCTAAAAATAGAGTCATCGCTTCCTTCCTTCTTGCCCAGGTGCAGTGTTCGCATCACTGCGATTCCAGGAAAACGTGACTTGGGAATGCAAATATCAGTAATTAGCTTTGACAGTGACATCTCACTGGCGCCAATTACACTGTCTTGAGCTAGGCCTGTCATGCGATAGAATGAAGGGCTTGCATACTTGACAATATGCTGATCATCAAACGAGATAAAGCCATCCGGGCTTAATTTAAGAATTTCATCCAGTTGTTGAGCTTGCTCACGAATTGCCGCCTCGGCCAGGCGCCGGGCAGTGATATCGGTGTGGGAACCCACCATGCGCGTGGGTTCACCATTTTCAATAAGCGCTTTGCCCCTGCACAAGATCCATTTGTATTCACCATTTTTGCAACGGATGCGCAGTTCACGCTCATAAAATTGAGAATCCCCCTCAAAGTGTCGTTTCATGGCAAGGTTTGTTTCATTCCAGTCATCCGGATGAACCCGTTCGACCCATTCATCAATTTGGGGTTTGATATCTTCGACACGGTAACCGAGCATGGTTTTAAATCTATCTGAAAAAAAGGCTTCATTGGTTTTGAGGTTCCAATCCCAGATGCCGTCATTGGCACCGCTCGCTGCCAGCTCCCAGCGCTGCTCGTTTTCCGCTGCCTGGTTTTCAACTTGCCTTGTGCGTGCGGAAATCAGCAGCAGTGTCATGCTTAAACCGCTGATGAAAGCGAGACCGCATAGGGTGATACTCCAGGTTTGCCAGTTTCGATGCTCTCTTAAATAATTAGTGGTGGGTGCTGCTTGCAGGCGGTAGTGTCTTTGACCAAAACTGACCAATTGATCATACAAAATAACTTTTGAATCATCGTTAATTGAATCGTATATTATTTTTTTATCGGCTTCATCTATCAACCGGATACTGATTAAATGCTTGGTATTGGCCGTGACGTAGTCAATCAGGTCGCCAATCCGGAGAACGATCAAAACCAGACCGGGGCCGTTTGCCCCATTGCCAACCCAATGAACCAACAGCAGACCCGATTGTTTTTCTGTTTCCTGAACCAGCGTGATGGGCGCAGTCGCTGCGGATTGATACGATATTCTGGATTTGTTGATGGCTTCATTGCGTAACAAATTTGAAGACAGATCGTAACCAATCGCGGTTTCGTTGCCGCTCAGTGGATAAAGATAGGTGACGGGTATATAATTTTCTCTGTCTCTGGCGGCAATGATTTTCCCTTCTGAATCACGCTCGCTGATCTGGTAATTCTGAACTGTTTTTTTGTTATTTATTTCAAAATTATTTCTGTTTTCACGAGTAACCAGGGGGGCCCACTCAACTGCTTTTATTTTGTTGAAGAATCGTGAAACGCCCACTTTTGAGAAATTTTCAAACTCTTGAGGCGAAATCTGATGGGTTCCTCCCATAAGAGTCGCCAATTGTTCAAGGAATGCTTCTTCCAGGGTAAATCGGGATAAGAGTTGTTCCTTGACCTGATCCGATTCCATAATAAAATTATTTGTATTTTTGTCTTTTTCCCATTGCCATACAACTCTTTCAACTACCGAGATAAATACAATGCCCACGATGACAACCGTTAATGTTACCCGGCGACGCGAATGCCACAATTCCCTGGGTTCGCCAATAAGTGTCAGTACTAGCGGCGTGATCAGCATCATGCCAAAGGCATCGCCCAGCCACCAGGTGAACCAGGAAAACATCAGGTTTTCCGTCTGAATTTGATTTCCGTATAACAAGCCAAAAGTTGAAATTGAAGCACTGGTAAGGCAACCCAATAACACGATCAAGGTGAAACTAATGACTTCCCTGAATGATTCGAAAAGTACATTTTTACCAATGTATCGATGGATCAATTTCAAAGTGACATAGGTTTGCAATGCCGACGCAAAGCTGATTTCGGCACTGGTTACCAGCCCTGTCCTGAAGGTTTCTGCTGAAGAAAAATTGGAAAGGATGAGTACAAAAGCGCCGACAAAAACCCACCCCACCATACTTTCACCATAGATCAGCGCAGCTGCGAGTGCTATTCCGGTAGCGGGAAATAATGGCGATGCAATGGCTCCACTGAACGAAAACAGCAGACCATAGTTGCCCGCAATAAAATATGCGGTTGCAAGAATTACCCCTATTTTGAGATTTTTTATCACTTAACGAATTCCGCAGCCTACATTGATTAGCAGTGGAGCATCTATAGGAATAATTTCCTGACTGGCCATGAAATATTTATTTCCTCCGGTCTTTTTTGCACGGTACATGGCTATATCAGCATTGCGTATGAGTTGCGCCAGATCTTCGCCGTGCCGTGGAAACTCGGCACAACCCAAACTGGCACCGATTGAAATTTTCTGTTGGTTAAAATTCATTGGCTTGATTAATTCCAGAATTATTTTATTGCAGTACTGTTCAATGTTGGCCTCACCGATCAAGCCAGGCACAATAAGGATGAACTCATCGCCACCCAGTCGGGCTATGGTGTCGATTTCACGCACTGTGTTTGACATTCTTCTGGCTACTTCCTGCAAAACACCATCCCCTACAGCATGGCCAAACTGGTCATTCACATCCTTGAAGCGATCCAGATCAATGAATATCAGGGTGAAGGAAGTATTATTTCGCCGGCCATTGGCTATGGCCTGATTGAGTCTATCTATTAAAAGGAGTCTATTGGGCAGGCCCGTTAAGGAATCATGGTGTGCAATAAATGCCAGATCATCTTCTGCTTCTTTCACCGCAGCAATATTGCGCAGTATCCAGTGCAGATTTCTCACCCCGCCATCAATTTTTACCGGGAACAATTTGGCAGCAACAACCATCTTTTTTTCAGAGTATTGCTCACTTTTAAGGTGCAACTCCCATTCTTTGATCGGTAGTTGTTGCTCGGTTGTTTCACATCGCATCATCACGCTGAGTTGCTCATGGTGCGTAGGCATGATCCAATCTTTAATATTGGTGCCGATAATTTTTTCCGGCAGGGCAATTAGTTTGACGACGGGATTAGCCTGCAAAATATTACCTTCGATATCCGTCACGACATGAATGTCATTTGAGATTGAAATCAACTTATCCAACTCGTCCTGGCTCGCCAGAAGATGATTGCTCGATTCAAGCAACGCCTTGTAGTGCGAATTTAACCTTTCATTTTGCTCAATAAGATTTTGAAGGTCTTCTGCATACCTAAATAATTGATTATAGATTTCAGTGCTCTGACTGCTTTTTGGCAATGCTGATATCTCGTCACCCACTGCATTAATCTTTTGTTTCTCAAGCGCGGGTTGTAAACCATTTTTAGAATTGGTTGTCATCAGTGTCTCACCTGGACATGAGCTCTTTTATGGCCGCTACCAATTGCAACGGGCTGAATGGCTTGATAAAGTATTGATCCGCCCCCCGTTTTATTCCCTCCTCGTGATCTTGCACCTGGCCTCGCGCTGTCACCATGATGACACGGGTGTGCTTGAAATCAGCATCAGCCCTGATCCTGTCCAAAACTTCCAGACCATCCTTTCCGCCAGGCATCATTACGTCCAGAACGATCACATCGGGGATATTCTCTTTCGCAATTTGCAGGCATTCTGCTCCATTGACTGCCTCCAGCACTTCGAAATTGACACCCAAGGTAATTCGAATCAGTCGACGGATATCAGCATGATCATCAACTATCAATACTTTTTTCATGATTTTTCCTTTTTCATCATCCTTTGCCTTTGTGCTGCTTCAATTTCTGCAACTTCCTTGATTTTATCGAATGGAATCGGCTTGGGAAAAACGGGGATTCCCTCCGGTATGCCGCCATGACCTTTAATTTCTGCCGTGGATAGTCCGCTGACGACAATTTTTTTGATCTCTGCCAGTTCAGGCATACTGCAAATGGTGTACAGCATGCGGAAGCCATCCATTCCGGGCATATGCAAATCCGTAATCAATATATCCGGCCTAACCTGTCCGATTCGCACCAGTGCTTCAAAGCCATTTAATGCTGTAGATAAACTGATTGGCAGTGTCCAATTTCGCAAGTTTATTTCATACAAGCGACGCAAAGGAATATCGTCTTCTACAAGCAGCACCTTCAAAATTTCAAGATCCTTCGCCTCTACTGCTTCAATTTTTTCTGCTCGAACAGAATTTTTTTGCACTTTCTGTGAGGATGGATTTGTCAATAATCGTTCTATTGATTGCCTGGTTATTCTTCTGTGGCCACCATCTGTTTTCCACGCTTCCAGCAGGCCACTTTCTGTCCAAAGCTGAGCTGTTCTAAGTGAAATTGAAAGCATTTCCGAAGCCTCACGCGTCGTACAGAATATCTTCTGATTTATAGGTTTATCTTGCATAACTTATTGACCTTATTATTAAAATTTAATGAGTCTCGATACTTTTTTTAGGAAATTTATTACTGATTAATTCACTTATTATCACATTTTTTCAAATAATACCGCTTTTATTTATAATTGCAAGCATTTTTTTTATTGCGCAAAAAAGGGAATGAAAAAATTGCAAAGTGCACAACTTAATCAGACAGGGGATACGTGAAGAGGAATCTAATTTATCTGCTAGGCAGTGTGCCGTTGCGCTGACTGGCCAGGAGATAAACTGCGGGGTGTTTCATGTTGTACCGTCACTCTATTTCCTCCCGCCCCAGGTCAAGCGGCAGTGGCATACCATCTCGTTCATGTCATCAGGGACAAAATTAAGCAGGATTTTTTTATTGCAGTCAGACTTTACAGGAATGTTCTGCGACTGTCCGGATGAACAATGAGAGTGCATGTTGATTCATGTGTCGGAAGCGGATTTTTTAGCACTTACTTCTGCATATAGTGTTGCGATGCAATATTCAAACCGATATTGTGACGCACACAATAAGAGGGACGGGTATTCATCACCCGTAAAACTTTGAGTTGCACCGACTCTCGCACTTGACTAATCGACGTATAATCTATCACGTTGCCCACTTTGACCTTAACCACGTTGCCATGAATTCTTCACCGAATCAACCTTCTCTTTTTGGCCCCCAAGCCAACTTCCGGTATGGGCTACCTTATTTGGATAAAACCTGCGATAAAACGATATCACCTGATATCACTTGAGACACCGAAATGGATAATAAAGGATAGGAAATTCAAGCGCACAAGTCAATTTATTTTCGGCGACCATGCCCGAAGTCGATCCCATTTTTATCTTCGAATCCATGAAAAAGACTTCACTTCGTCTTTCGCAGGCCTGCATTGGCAGTAATTTTCTGAAAACCCGCCCCACCCCGAACCCGACACACAGCCCTTCCCAAAGCGAGGCGAAAATTTCTTTTCACCAAGCGACGCGCTGATCAAACTCGATTTCCGGTGCAGGCTGGGCTGACATATCCCATACGGGGTCGTTGCCCGCCTGTGCGGAAGCCTCCGCCAACTCCCACAGCGGTGGCCCGCGCGCCGGGGCGATTCTCGGGGGCTGGCTCGATTCGCCGATATGATCGAGGATTTTTCGCACGTCCCCCGCCTCGTTGATGAAGGCGATAATCCTCATCTGCGCATGGCAGATCGGACAACTCAAAGGGAACGCTTCATAGATGCGCGCCAGCAGCATCGCCCACAGATAATGCGACACAGCGCGGCGAGGTTTTTCCTCTGTCCCGGCTGAATCCGTAGGCGATAGAGGCGGCGCGATCACCACCACCGGAGCCATTGCTATGACTGCCGCGCGCATGGGCGAGTTGGGAGCCAGAACACCGAAGTAGCGATGGCGATGGGCGCGCGGTGGCGGCACCAGTGCTGCGATTTTGCCGATCAGTTCTAGAGGTGTGAGCACCAGATCGCATGAACCATCAAGGCCAGGTTTGGGACTGTGGTAGACTAGATGTTCGGTATCCAGTTGTTGCAGGTGTTCCAGCGCAAAAGGTGGGCGTGCGCAGTAGCGCAGCAAACGTTCCAGCCCCGCCCGGTCTTTCTCGTTGATGCATACGGAGGCATCCACAGAAAACCCGCCACCATGCACCCAGCCACCCATCACCTCAGCATCGCCCTTGTCGATCAGGCCGCGACGGACGAAGGTGCGCAGAATCCGCCGACGAACCCGCGCTTGCACTTCGGCAATGGCAGATATATCCAGCCCGGATGCTGCATGGAAAGCCACACCCGCCCCATCGTCAGTGTCGGTGGCAGGTTCGAATGTCCCATCGACTATGCAACAGTGAAAGTGGACGTGCTCGTTGAGGGACGATCCGAAGCGGTGGATGAAGGCGACCGCCCCTATGCGGGCTTGGGTGTCGCAACCGGGGCTGCGTTCGCGCAAGCACCGTTCCACCTCGCGCAGAAAAATGCGCAGCACAGCACCTTGCAAGGCTACATCACGTTGCAGAAAATAGCGCAGACGCTTGGGCACCGAGAGCACCCACTGACGCACCGGCAACTTGGGGAAGACGTGATCGGTCAGATGCGCGGCGGTTTCGACCATGCGCCGCGTGTTGCAGGAAGGGCACACACCACGCCCTTTGCAGGAGAAGGCGATCAGGAAGTCGTGCCCGCACTCGTCACAGTGGGCGCGGGCAAAGCCGTGCGCCAGGATGCCGCATTCGAGATAGCGGCGAAAGGCACTCTCGACATGGGCGGGCGGCGATTCATTGAATTCCCCGGTCGAGAGTTCCAGCCAGGTTTCGAAGTGAGACTGAACCGTGCGGTACCACAGCGTCTGTTCGGGACGGCGACGCTGATAGCACTGTGCGCTGGGCGCGGTACGTTTGGCTGCGGCAACCATCGAGCAATGCCATTCCTGTCTTGAGGCACAACTGCCATGCAGAGACGGGGTTTTGGGCGCGTAGCCCGAGCGGCGGCATCATGGTGGTGCGGCAAGCACGCCGGGGGTGGCATGTGCCTTGTGTCGAGGTTTGACACGAAGGAAGAGCGATCGTTCTTTTATTTATTGATCGAGAGAGGGTTTTCTCGAAATGACTAACTTTTGCGCCCGTTATCTCCCTGCAGGATAGCGGACACAGGCGTCCGGCTGCTTGTGGCCGGGTGCAGTCTCTAAGCCCTTCAGACACCGAATGACTGCTGTGCTAGATTGCTGACATAAACTAATGAGACCAGCCTTTATACTGCAACCAAAATAAAACCACGTGAATGCAAGGGCCGACTGACTTTATTATAAGTTAGTTCCCGGTTAAAGGATTCGATTGCGATAATGGCTCCGAATTCTTGACCTGGCATTTGCTACGCTATTTCCAGAGCCACAAGCAACCCATCAAGTTTACCCGTTCGCGCCCCTACCACTCGAACGACAACGCCCATGTCGAACAAAAGAACTGGTCGTGTGTGCGTCAATTATTTGGCTATGACCGACTGGGCGATCCCAGGATGGTAAAACTGATGAACGATCTGTACGCCAATGAGTTCAGCCTGTTCACCAACTTCTTCTGCCCAACGCTGAAACTCGCCTCCAAGGCACGCGAGGGAAGTAAATGGGTCAGAAAACACAGCAAGCCCATCACGCCAGCTCAGCGCCTACTCGAACATCCTGACATACCCAACAGCACCAAGGAGAAACTGTCTTTAGCGCTTCTTTCTCTTTAAGCTCCTTGTGCAAGCCTTCCACATTGGTCGCGCCGGAAGCCGCCAGGCTTTCGCCCACCTTGGCCTTGAGGCGATTTTCCAGATAGTCGTTGATTTCCGCTACACGGGCATTGAGGATGCGATAGACGCCAAAATCCAGTTCGGGCCGGTCGATCTGGAATATTTCTTTCAGTTTCTTAACGAGGTCGTCGTATTTGCTCATATTTGTTCTGCCTGTGTAATGCGTATGGGGTGGTTAGCGCCAGATTGTTCTTGCATCCCAATCTATCGGGAAACCCATGCGGGCCGGGTCGATGTGGTGCCGGTTCAACATATCGATCAATCGTTGCCGCCAATGGTGGCCGGGTGCATAAAGCTGCCATCGTTATCGAGCAATAGCCCGGTGATGTTGCGTTCGAGATTGTTCTTTCTTGAAGTCACTAATAATTGCTTCAGATATTCATCCGAACACGCTTTAACCGCATTGCTCAAATAGATTAAAAAATACAACTCATGGTCGAGTTGAGGTTGATTGTGGTGAGACTCGAAGGGTTCGTTAATTTTCATATTCTGTCCGATTTATTTGACAAAGTAATAGCCATGAAATCTGCTTTAATGCAGCACTCTCATTTTCTCCAGTTCATCCAGCACATCTTCTGTAATATCTTCCAGATCTTCATTACTTAAACCAATATAGTCTTGAGCTGCTTGCCCCATCAGAAACCATTCCGCATCATCGGGTTTCCCCAAAGAGGCAGCGACAATATGCTCCGACAGTATTTGAATCGACACCAGGGTGCAGACAGTGGGTGTGGCCACTGCACTCTCGTGGCTAAATATCGTATGGTCATGATGCAAGCGTATGGCATGCCCCATATAGTCTGGCAAACCCCAGTTTCGCGCCAACAGGCTGCCAACGGTTGCATGGTTAGTCGAGTAATGCTGATTTTCAATGACGATTACTTTGTCCACAGACTGGTTTGACGCTGCGAGTTTTTGTTTGTAATCAGGAAATTTCTGCATCAGTATCGGAATGCCGCAGTCGTGGAAAAGCCCATAGGTATAAGCCTCGTCCCTCGAAAAACCATCCAGTCGTGAGGCAATTTGTGAGGACACAATAGCTTTAAAGTTGGAGCGATCCCAGAATCGTTCCATGTGCATCTCGCCGCAGCCGCCGATTGCTTTTTTCAAGCCGGCACCCCGAATAATTTGGGTTATGTTGATCAGCCCCAACACTGATACTGCCTGTTGAACCGAGCTGACTTTAATGCGACGCGCAAAAAAAGGTGAGTTCGCGGTTTTAAGCATTGAGGCAGCCAGGCTCACATCGGCACAGATAAGTTTAACCAGCTTCATATAATCAACCTCCGGCTGGGCAACTTCTTTAATCACTTCCATCACCACTTCGGGGCAAGGCGGAATAGTTATATTTCTCAGAATTACTTCTGTGGCATCCAGTCCGATTTCAGTCTGCGCTAGTTGAGTAGTCATTTTGAATTCATCCTCTATTGTTGATTTAATATCGCATTGGCATATCTGCACCGCGCTTCTATTCGACCAAAAAGATCACTGAATTTAGGCCGTGAGTGATGCCCCCAAATTAATCCCAACTGCGTAAATGCGAGGGTGGAAGTTGTGCTGACCCGATTTTCATTGCGGCCTGTGATATCCAGGGCGTTACACAGCACCTCTGCCACATGCACCAGTGGAACCAGGGAGTTATCCAGGGATTTATCGGGAAAATGATGATAAAGAATCGCGTCTGAAATAAGCTTGGGCTGTAACCAGTGTTCTGCAAGCCAACTGCCTATGGTTGCATGGTCGATGCCAAAATATATTCTTTCTGCTTCGATCATGCCGATAGGTTTGTCATCCATTTGAGAATGGGCAGTTTCAACCTCACCCTTAAAAAAGTACAGCAACCAGATTTTTCCGATATCGTGAAGCAAACCTGCGATCAACGCCGCCTCGGCGGTTTCAGTGGAATAATTCATGTGGCGGGCAAGTTCATTACTGCACACCCCCACCGCAACACTGTGCTGCCAATAGGTTAAGGGCGCGCCGATCAAATTCAGGTTTTTTACATAATTGCTGGTGCTGCCGATCATTGCCATTTCACGCACACTGCTTAAACCAATCAGGTAGATCGCCGTCTTGATATCCTTTGTAGGAGGTTGTTGCCGTTTGTTTGCCACGCTGTTAGCCAGAGACATCACACGCGATGCAATCACCGCATCATGCTTGACGTAGTTGACGAGCACATTAAGATTGGCATCCGGGTCGGCTATCGTGGTAAGAATTTGATTAAGAATAATAGGAAACACCGGCAGTGCCTGGCTGTGTTTGATAACTTCATCACGGGTGATCAAGCTTTTTCTCATTACGCGCTCCGATAAATAATAACCTGATTAAACAGGGTAGCAATGGTCGGATTGGTCAAATCTGCTCCGTCAAATATTTCCATTACGCGGTGTGCGGCAGCGGCTGTATCTACCGCTATTTGTTCAGCTGAACGGGTATCCGGTTCGGTCACAAAAAGGAATTCAGCATGATTCAATCTTAGCTGGCTTAAATTATCCTCAGTCAATTGATGCCCGGCACTGAATGAGGTAATAAAATATCCATTGCGAATAACGTTAAGTTGCGCACTCAGCACCATGCCGGGCTCAGCATCAACCATTGAGATATAGCGGGGACGAGTTTTATAGTCGTTGATTTCCGCTACACGGGCATTGAGGATGCGATAGACGCCAAAATCCAGTTCGGGCCGGTCGATCTGGAATATTTCTTTCAGTTTCTTAACGAGGTCGTCGTATTTGCTCATATTTGTT
>Ga0208872_1000737_pt1 | contig 22335 bp, 21 predicted proteins | sample CryBogCBH12Aug08_FD_185508 | JGI IMG/M metagenome (GOLD analysis project Ga0208872, IMG submission 185508) | Freshwater microbial communities from Crystal Bog, Wisconsin, USA - CBH12Aug08 (SPAdes) | ecosystem: Environmental > Aquatic > Freshwater > Lake | place: Crystal Bog, Wisconsin, USA...
GTGCAGGAAAAGCAAATATGTTTTTGAGTAAGGTATTTACAGAAGCATTTGTAAATGTAATTGGCGTGCCTGTAGAATTGTATGATGCGGATGGAAGTGCTGGTGCTGCCAAAGGTGCCGGTATTGGCATACATTATTATGCCTCTGCTGAAGAAGCCTGTACCGTGCAGCAAAGTAATGCCTGTATTGAACCGGTAAATTGTTCACTCTATAAGGAACTCTATCAGCAATGGCTGCATACTTTACAAAGGCACAATATTTAGATAATGGTATTGCTGAAAGAAAACATGCAACCAGATATTTTATAATCAATTCATACTGGTAATTATGAAAACAGGATTTTTGATCTTTCTAAGTTTAATATATATATCTGTAGAGCAGGTAATAGCACAATCATCAACAGATACCAGGGTTATTACCATTAACATGCAAAAGGTTAAAGGTGAACTTCCAAAGAGTATTAATCTTTGTGTGGGTGCCGGCAGGGCTAATGAGGGTTTACGGGCAGACTGGCAACGACAGTTGAAAATTGCTCATGAGGAATGTGGGTTTAGTTATATCCGCTTTCATGGCTTATTGTCGGATGATATGGGCGTTTATTTTGAAGATAAATCCGGAAATCCTATTTATAACTGGCAATATATTGATGAACTGTTCGATTATCTGTTGTCTATTAAAATGAAGCCTTTTGTTGAACTTGGCTTTATGCCCGGTGCTCTGGCCAGTGGCAGTAATACTATTTTTTGGTGGAAGGGTAATGTAACACCGCCGAAGGACTATCAGAAATGGGATGGACTGATCATAGCTTTAACCAAACACTGGACAGAACGTTATGGTGAAAAAGAAGTTGCCAGCTGGTATTTTGAAGTATGGAATGAACCCAACCTGAAAGGGGCTTTTTTTACCGGTACACAACAGGACTATTTTAAATTGTATCAGGAAACAGCACTGGCTATTAAAAGTGTATCCACAAAATATCGTGTGGGCGGGCCTGCTACTGCAGGAAATGCCTGGATACCCGAAATGATTGGCTTTTGTGTGAATAATAAGTTGCCTATTGATTTTATCAGTACGCATGATTACGGAGTAAAACAGGGCTTTTTAGATGTGAGTGGCAATGTAGGTACGGTACTCAGTACCGATCGAAATCATATTGCAGATAATATGCGCCATTCAAAAGACCAGATTCTGCATTCAGCACTTCCTGGCTTAGCCTTGCATTATACGGAATGGAGTGCGTCTTATACACCCAGTGATCCTATTCATGATAATTACCATGAAGCTGCCTATATTTTAAATACAATCAAATGGGCTGCTCCTGCTGTAAACGCTATGTCTTACTGGACTTTTACTGATGTTTTTGAAGAAGCTGGCCCCAGGGCTACCCCCTTTCACGGAGGTTTTGGATTAATGAATTACCAGGACATCAAAAAACCAGCATATTATGCATTTACATATTTAAATAAACTTGGGAATACCGAATTACAATGTGCCGATTCCAGTGCGATCGTTTGTAAAGATGACAAAGGGAATCTGCAGGCATTGGTCTGGAATTTTACCATCGACCATCCCGGAGATTCTGTCAATAACCAGGAATTTTATAAAAGAGATTTGCCAGCCAAAAACTTAGGTTCTGTAAAATTCAGTGCAAGTGGATTAAAGCCCGGCAAATATCTCCTGCATGTTTATCAGACAGGGTATGGAAAGAATGATGCTTATTTTACTTATCTGCAACTGGGTGCACCTGCTCAATTAACACCAGCACAGGTAAAAGACATTAAAGCAAAAAATTCCAATCAGCCAATAGAACAAACAACAATAGAGATTAGTAATTCAGGCAGGTTTGAAAAGCAATTTGCTATCCGCCAGAATGATGTGTTTTTTATAACATTAACCCGGCTCTGATAAGCCAGCTAATGATTGGAGAAGAAAAAATGTATTTGTTAACTAATAAATTATTGCAACATGTATATGCAACAAACCATGCGCTGGTTTGGCCCTAAGGATCCTGTGTCATTATCAGATATTTTACAGTCAGGCTGTACAGGAGTGGTTACAGCTTTACACCATATTCCGGTGGGGGCTGTTTGGACTATCGAAGAAATTAATATCAGGAAATCTATAATTGAAGCAGCCGGACTGGAATGGAAAGTTATAGAAAGTTTACCGGTTAGTGAGGATATTAAAAAGCAGAACGGGGATTACCTGCAGCATATAGAAAATTATAAAACAAGTTTGCGGAATGTGGCAGCCTGCGGTCTGGAAGTGGTGACTTATAACTTTATGCCTATTCTGGATTGGATGCGCACTGATATAGCGTTCACTTTAAAAGATGGCAGTAAAGCCCTCCGTTTTGAAAAAGCAGCTTTTATTGCATTCGACCTGTTTATTTTGCAAAGGCCAGGGGCTGAAAAAGACTATACGAGGATTGAAATTGAAACGGCCATACAACGTTTTGAAACCTTAACAGATGCGGAAAAAGAAACCTTATATACCAATGCATTGCTTGGATTACCCGGCAGTGAAGAACGGTTTACACCGGAGCAAATATTGGCAGCGCTAAAAACCTATGCCACTATCGATGCTGCAAAACTTAAACAGCATTTATTTTATTTTCTGCAGGAAGTGGTGCCGGTAGCGGAAGCCTGCGGACTAAAAATGGCTATTCATCCGGATGATCCACCTTATCCCTTATTAGGTTTACCCAGAATTGTAAGTACGGAGAAAGACCTGGAAGACCTGCTGAACTGTATTCCCTCACCGGCCAATGGATTGTGTTACTGTACCGGCTCGCTGGGCGTAAGGGAAGACAATGACCTGGTGCGCATAATTGAACGCTTTGGCAACCAGATCCATTTTATTCATTTAAGAAGTACCCGCAGAGATGCGGCCGGTAATTTTTATGAAGCAGACCATCTGGATGGTGATGTAGATATGTACGCTGTAATGAAAGCCCTGCTTACAGTAATGCACCGCAATAAAAGTTCAATACCTGTAAGGCCGGATCATGGTCACCAGATGCTGGATGATTTGCATAAAAAAACCTATCCCGGATATAGTGGTATTGGCAGGTTAAAGGGACTTGCAGAATTGAGAGGACTGGAGTTGGGGATTGTGAAAAGTTGCTTTACCTGAAATTTGTTCCAAAACCTAATTAAATTATATTCGGTCCTGTTATGGTAAGCAGCCGGGAATTGTCCTGCAGAAACAGGGTATAAACCTTCAAAAACTGTATTACCTTTCTACTGAAATAATTTAACGAGTATGATTAAGCGCCATTTTTTCCTTAGCCTTTTACTGTCTGCCAGCCTGTTTTCTGCTTCAGCACAGGTTTCTGTAAACAACCCAGTTGCTAACAGCTCAAAAGCATCCTCTTTACCAGTATGGGCATTGGGTTCCTTTATCCGCCCGGCAGGAGATACGCCTATTTTAAAAAGCAACCCAGCTCTTAGCTTTTATTGCCCAATGCATAAAAGCCAGGTGAAATGGGCTGAAAGTGATGTGTTTAATCCCGCTGCAGTTGTTAAAGACGGTAAAATAGTGGTCTTATTCCGTTCAGAAGATAATTCTGCCACAGGTATTGGTATGCGTACTTCCCGTATTGGAATGGCAGTATCTGCAGATGGCATAAGGATGCATGTAAACAAGGAACCAGTAATGTATCCTGCAGAAGATGCTGCCAAGGAATTTGAATGGCCGGGTGGTTGTGAAGACCCGCGTGTTGCTGTATCGGAAAATGGTCTTTATGTAATGCTATATACCATGTGGAACAGAAAAGTACCCCGTTTAGGAGTGGCTACTTCGCGTGATTTACTGCATTGGCAAAAGCATGGTCCTGCATTTGCCAAAGCCTTTAACGGAAGGTTTCTGAACCTGGAATGCAAATCCGGTTCTGTAGTAACCCAAGTTAAAGATGGTAAACAGGTAATTGCCAAAGTAAATGGTAAATACCTGATGTATTGGGGGGAGCATGCTGTTTGTGCCGCTACTTCGGATGACCTGATTAACTGGACTCCTGTTTTGGGGAGAGACAATGAAATGCTTTCTTTAATAGAACCAAGGGAAGGATTTTTTGATAGTGACCTTACTGAATGCGGTCCCCCCTCCATCATTACCCCCAATGGCATTTTACTCATATACAATGGAAAAAACCGCAACGATTACAAACGGGATACCCATTTTACCGCGGGTACCTATAGTGCCGGCCAGGTATTGTTTGACCTGAATAATCCATTTAAACCTATTGGCAGGCTGGATACCCCTTTCTTTAAACCGGAAGCCAGTTTTGAGAAAAGCGGTCAATATGCAGATGGTACTGTTTTTATGGAAGGGTTGGTTTATTTCCGTAATCAATGGTTCCTGTATTATGGATGTGCAGATTCTAAAGTAGGGGTCGCAATCTATAATCCAGGGCAAAAATTAAATTGAGAAATACCACCAGGATAAACCACCATCCCTAAGCTATTGTTATAGCTATGGGATTGTCAGGTTAAGGCATTTTATACCATGTTTTACATGGGTTAACATGGATATGTCTTGGGTTTAATATGGGTTTAACCTCTATTTGGCAGGTAAAAAACCCCTATCCGATAACTTCAGGTTATGGATAATAATCTTTATTCATTTCTTTTCTGCGGGAATATCAATGAGCTTTGCTGGATTAAAACAAGTATATGGAGCATCCACATAGCGGAGAAACAACCGTTAAAAATAAAAAAAAGTTATTAGACAGGAGTATTACCACCAGGGAATTAATTTTCCTGCTGGCCTTTGTCTTTTGTTTATCACCTCTTATTTCACCACCCATTGCCTTGTTAATGGGACTGGTTATCGCACAATTTATTGGCCATCCTTACCTGCACCTGAATCATAAAGCCACGCATATTTTATTACAGGTATCGGTGGTAGGATTGGGTTTTGGCATGAATGTTTCCCATGCTTTACAAGCAGGGAAAGAAGGGATTGTATTTACCATTATTTCTATTGCAGCCACATTGGTGATTGGTTTTTTTATGGGTAAACTACTTAAAATTGATAAGAAAACGTCTTACCTGGTATCTGCAGGTACGGCCATTTGCGGGGGTAGTGCTATTGCGGCTATTTCACCGATTATTAAAGCAGCAGAAAAACAGATTTCAGTAGCCCTGGGTACTATCTTTATTCTAAACAGCATTGCTTTATTCCTTTTCCCGGTTATTGGGCATTGGTTGCATTTATCACAGACAGAATTTGGATTATGGTGTGCCATTGCTATTCACGATACCAGCTCTGTGGTTGGGGCAGCGGGTAAATATGGTAGTCAGGCTTTGGAAGTAGCCACTACAGTAAAACTGGCCAGGGCATTGTGGATTATTCCCGTTGCATTTATTTCCAGTTTTATCTTTAAAAACCGGGGTGGCAAGATTAAAATACCCTATTTCATTGGTTTGTTTATTCTGGCAATGATTGCCAATACCTACCTGCCGGTAGTACAATCCATCAGCATGTATCTGGTAGCCATTGCCCGGAGCGGCTTAACCTTAACCCTCTTCCTGATCGGTTGTGGTTTATCCAGAAAAGTATTACAATCTGTAGGTTTTAAACCACTGGTACAAGGTGTGGTGTTGTGGATATTGATTTCCTGCTCAGCTTTATGGGCTGTGCTATATTTTGCATAAAAAATGCCAGACAAGAAAAAAGCCATTGCAGATCTTTACTGCAATGGCTTTTTTTAATGGGAGTAATTCAGGAAGCTCCTATATTTTATTTAAAAAATTTTACTGGTCAGCCCCATCTGATTTAGCGCGTAATATTGCGTATGCACCCACATTATTCCCTACAGTTAAACCAGTGCTGCAGTCAATTCTGTAATGTATTCCACCCACCAATCTGGACATGGATGCTTCATTAGCCATAGCAGTATAGGTACTGGCTTTTTCCGGAATAATATATCCCAGAATTGTAGCAGCAGCTCCGCTGAATGTAGAATGGCCGGAGATATAGGATGGAAAATTAGGAATACCCGTTAAGGTTTTAATGGCTGTATTCAATTGAGTAGGCCTGGGGTTATAATAATAATACTTGGTATTCCAGCATACGATACCTGCGTCCATCAAACTCATATTTAGTAAAGCCATATTTCGGGCCCATCTTACTTCACTATAATTTTTCTGTATGAAATCCAGTGAAGCAATGGCATCCCAATGGCCGGGTGGGGTATAAGTACCCACACCATCGGCCCAATACTGAACAATACGGATATTTTCAGCTGTAGGATTTTTTATGTAACCATATACTTCAGCGGTCTCCTGTTTCATCAGGTCACTGGAAGTAGATGGTGGTGCTGCAGGGCGTAAAGTGGCCACGGTTGCCTGACTAAATAAGAACGGTATCACATTGCCAAATAAAGGCAGCATGGGGGGGCGGCTGGGAGACTCTAAACTTATCCAGGGGGTTTCTCCTCTGGCCTCACAGGTTGTAACCAGGTTTGCCCAGTCTGTTGGTGTACCTACGGCTTTACCGGCATTATCTGCCTTGCCCCTGGCAATAAAAACTTCAGCAATAGACCTTCCCAGGGCTTCCCCGGCAGTAATATCACTGCGGGTGGCTGCACCAGACATAATGGTTGAGTTTTCCTGTTCCTCCAGTTTAGACTGTATATTGGCAATTTCATCCGGAAATAAAAGTTTCATCATTTCTGCACTCACACCAGCAAGTACCGCTGCTTCTGATGGATAAGAAGGCAGGTTAGTAGGGTTAACTTTTAACTGAACAGATGGGTCAACCTTAGAAGGCTGTGGCCTGTTATACATCGTTTTATAAAACCAACAGGCAACCAATGCATCGTATTGTGCTGCACTGATATAGGCATAAGCCCTGGCAGCATAAGGCGGATTGGCAAAAGGGAATAATGGATAAGCAAAGGGATTGGAAGAGCTGGGAATAGGGTAGGTACCATCTGCATTCTGGTAAGGCGGCAGGTTATATTTAGCCACCAATCCACGCATAATTTCATTCCATCTCAGTACACCTCCTGCTGCCCAGTAATTGATTTTGTCTGCCTGATCTCCTGTTAAGTTTTTCTGATATCCTTTTATTTCATTCAGTTCAGCTATATATTCTGCAGCAATAACTGACACAGGTGCAGGAACTGCAAATGTATCGGGGCGGGATAATAAAATCGTTTTCCAGGAGCCTGCATTCAAATCTGCATTCTGCGGATTTAATGCCGGTAAATTATCCGTAACACCTGTAACTTTTTTATTACAGGAAAGGATGGTTAGGGTAGTAACTGCCAGTATTGATACAAATAAAATGACAATATTTTTCATGATCGTTAATTTTTAAATGAAGAAAGTGTAGGTTACTTTTTTTTGCTTTTGGGCGAAAAATCGAGGATATAAAATACTCCGGTATCAAAGCCAGCAGACTGGCCAATATTTCTACCGGCAATCACCGTATTGGCACCTCCAATAATAGAAAGACCATCTACTTTAGCAATATTATATTTAAAATTTGCTGCAATAGTTGTAGCATTCATGGTATTACTGGGGAAGGGCATATCGTTTTTACGGATATCAAATCCACCCAGGGTTTTCATGTTAATGATTACCGCTTCTGCAATCAGCCTCCCACTTCTGTAGCCTGAGCGTAAAGTCAGTGCATCCATATCAGGCATATCCACTTTATTGCTTAGGATCAGCTCTGTAGTATAATAAGCAGTTCTGCTGATCGTAATATCACTTCTCCATGTATAGGTATATCCTCCGGTAACAAAGAAATGACCCAGTTGATAATCTACCAACACCCTACCTGAAGCTGTTTTACTGCCCAATCCAATAGACATTGGCAGAAAGTCAGCCGTATAATTAGAAGCAGGGATGGAAACCCCGCCAATAGTATATAAAGCAATCACCCCTTTACCCAGTTTCTTTTCAATGGGCATCCATTTTAGCCAGAGTGATAAATCCTGCAGGCCAGTCATACCATGTAAAGTACCTGCAGAAGCTTTTGTTTCCATATAAGGCAGGCCAACAAGCAGGTTTAGATTTTCGGAAATGCCATAATTGCCCATTACACTGAAACTATTGGTAGAAACAGTACCCAGGTTTGCATTATTTCTTTTGAAAGTTCCTTCCCAATAATCTTTCCAGCTGCTGTGATCGTAGGTTAATCCGGTACAGAAATTGTTTTTTGCCATCATAATGGCATCCTGATCGGTTTGTGCAGAGAGTGTATTGAAAAAGAAAAATGTACACAGAAATAAGACTGCATAAGTATGCAGTATACGAATATTTTTCATGGTTGTAAATTTTGACCTTGATTGAGATTGTTGTTGACTACAAAAGATGTTATTTTTTCATCTTCAGTTTTTGAACTATATAATCGCCCACTTTAGTCCCCATATCTGTGCTTACCACACAGGAAGGGTGGAAATGAATACCCCCATAATAACGGGCCAATGTGTTTTCCAGTGCAGCTTCCCTGAATGAATGGAAGGACCTGCTTTTTATACCAAATTCAAGTTCAGTGCTATCGGTATAATTAAAGTTGTCTCCAAAAACACTGGTCAGTGCCTGTGCGGCTGATGCTGAAATAGTGGAATGGCCACAGGTATATTCCGGAAAAGAAGGCGTTTGTAAAAATGGCCTCCAGTTCAGGTCAATATACTTATTGATTACTGTTTCGGGCCTGATAGTATTATAGGTATATTTTGCCCACCAGCATTCTATAAATGCATCAAATAAAGCAATGCCTGTTTTAGCAAAAGCATAGACGGTTGTTGCATAGTCTGCTTTTGCCGTTTTGGCTGCAATACCCACCACACTCATCCAATGTCCGGAAGGGGAGAATTTTTTACTGCCAAACATAATATGTCCGGTTACATTCATTTTAAACGGATTATCATCCCAGAATTCTGCAATATGTCTTTGTTCAGGCGTAAGGCTATCCACAGCATTCTTAACAGCGATAACCTGTTTATAATAATCACTGTTTTTATCAGTTATATTAAAGGTAAAAGGAGCAGGGGGTGCAAAAATATTGGCACTATCCAATACCAGGGTTCGGATATCTTTCCAATGTGGTTCTGTGGCAGAAGCATACATAGGAGGGGTGGGTACCCAGCGCCAGGGTATTTTTTCATTCACTGTATATTTCTCAGCTCCACGGGTTTCCAGGTAATTGTCTTTTTTACTCCATTTAATAATAGCAATGCTAATACTGTCTGCAAATTGCTGGGAAGCTTTCTGTATTTCTTCGGGTAATCCTTTATCCTTAGCCACACCCAGTATACTGTCTTTATACTGTTGCATACTGCCTTCCGGAAAAGTAACGGCTTCTCCCACTTTAATATAAGTTAATAAGGCAGCTAATTCGTAATCAATGGGTTTCCCTGCAATAGGTTTTGGTAATGCTTTTAATCCGTGCAGCTGGCCTGCAAGGGATTGGTACTGGCCAGGATGAGCCGCTGCTATTACTTCATACGCTGCAATGGCAGCATAGGCATAATTACGGGCAGCGATCATTGGTGGAAAATTATTACCCATTACCACATCGTTCAGTTGGTGAACAGTTACCGAAAACAAGTTTGGATCGTGTATATATGTTTTATATTCTGTTTTAGGTTTACAGGCAAACAGTAATGCCATCATGCAAAAGCATAGCATGAAACTTTTCATTTCAGCAAAAATTTAAGGTTGAGAATTAATTGAAAAACTAAATAAGTGAGCAAAAATGAATTAAGCTTCAGGAGGCTGTTCTATTATCTGTATATGCATGGAACTGGTTGCATGCGAAGCAGAATGATACGCTATTCCATCAGGAATCCGAACAGTATGATGCATGTCAAAGGAATGTTCATCTGTAAAATCCTGGATAGCGAATTTAAAATTATGGTTATGAGAATTTGATGTTTTTTTAGAAGCAGAGAGATTAACAAAATCATTGGCCAGTTTACTGAATTCATCCCTTGCATTCCGGATGATTGTTTTAGCAGTATTAGGAATACATTTTAATTCCAGTGTATCATTAAAGACCCTTCTTTTTACATATTGATAACTCACTCCATTTACCTGGATATTTCCTTCCATCTTCTCATAATTCTGATAATTGCTTATATAGGGAAGGCTTAAGGGGACTTTTATAGTTACCAGATCGGCTTCGGAATAGTGATCATTATCCAGTTCTGCCTGCATTTCATCAGCAACCCTGTTTTCAAAATATTCCGCTACAATCCGGTATCCATACCAGTTGATCAGCAGAATGCTCATAAGCAGTATAGTAGCAAGCTTTTTCATTAGTGAAAGCGAAAAATAGTGTTTCTTATTTGAAAAAATCAAAAATGCCGGAAATTTTTTTCAATTGCCTTATTGCAAACGTTTGAAGTACTGAATAAACGGATTTATATTAAGTATTTGTTCCAGACAGCTGTTATTTTGAGAATATACTGCCAATAATCCCAGATTATAGAATTAAGAGATTGAGTATTATTTTCTGCAGGTAAGGAATAACTTCCATTTCAAACCATGGATTTTTTTGCTGCCAGATTCTGTTTCTGGGAGAAGGATGAACAAGAGGCAAAAATTGAGGAAGGTATGCTTTGTGATTTTTTACTGTATCTGTAAGAGTTGCTTTCAATTCTTTACCTAAATAATATTGTTGTGAATATTGACCTATAAGTATGATGAGTTTTTTATCCTTCATATTTTCCAGTAATGGTTTATGCCAAAGAGGTGCACACTCTGGCCTGGGAGGCAAATCTCCGGAAGATCTTTTACCCGGGTAACAAAAACCCATAGGAATCAAAGCAAAAATCTGATCGTTGTAAAACTGTTCTTTATTTACACCCAGCCATCTTCTTAATTCATTGCCACTTGCATCGTCCCAGGGAATGCCGCTGTCCTGAACTTTTTGGCCGGGAGCCTGACCAATTATAATGATGCTGGAATTGATACTGGCCTGTAAAATAGGGCGTGGCTTATTAGGTAAATTGCTTTTGCAAACTGTACAGTTTCTTATATCGGTAAGTAGTTTATCCATTCCTGTAAATATCAAACATTGTAGTATAAACACTACAAATTAAATAGAATTATCGCTATATAAAACCTAAGGTTAATTTCCTCCCTTTATCCTGTTAAAAAGAAAGGAACAAATAACAGGAATAAATTCCAAAATCAGGAATTCATTCCAAAGAATGGATTTAATAAAAGTACAGTTTCTATTTTTCAGTTTGATTATGAATCACTTATATACAAAAAATCAATTGGCATCAAATTCGTTTATCCAGTAAAAACCTTTATATGAAACTTTTTAAGATTTCCACTTTATTAATCGGTTGTACATTTTTATTTGCTTCCTGCAGCAAAAAAGAAATGAATACAACAACGGGTACCGGTACAGGAACCACACCCACAACTGCAACAGTTGCACCAGCAGGCTTTAATTACAGCACCACTAAAAATGTAACGGTGAACAGCAGTGCTTTGACTAATGATAATCAGCCACTTGCTGCCGTATCCATGAGTATATATACTACTACCCCTTCCGGTGCTATTGATAAACTTATATATAAAGGATTTACTGATAAAACGGGCAACTTCTCTACTGTTATCACCATTCCTGCATCTTGTGATTCTTTGGTGATTGATCCAGCTTATATAGGACTGACCAGGCTTGCTAAAGCACCTATTAACGGTAGTTCAGTTAATTTTATATTTGGTGGCAGCAATGGTTTTGGAGGAGATATCTCATCCTTTGTGAACCCGATGAGTCTCATGACTTCAAATCAAACTTATGCACCAAAGCCCAGTACTTTTGGTATTGAAAGCACATTTGGCTACACAGCTTCAAGTCCTACTGTATTCTCTTTAATGTCTTCCTTTAACTCATCAGGAGTTCCTTTAAACCTTGTTAGCCCCAATGATAAGATCAATGCTGACATGCTCGCAGATATTAATTCTGCTTTGCCTGAAACGATTAATGAACCCAACAGGAGCCCAGGCTTGTTTACCAGTTCTGTTCCTAACGATCTGGTCATTACCCAGACTGCAGATGTATGGATCACTTTTGTATCCGAAGGTGCCGGCTATTCCAGCAGCTTGGGTTGGTATACTTACCCAACAGGTACTCCTCCGGCTACTATTAATGATATTGACAGTATTCACTTTATTTTCCCCAATTGTAAATACCCCGGTCAGGGTGGAGGTTTATCCAGCGGCAATAAAGTACATCTTGGTGTTATCCCTGCAGGAACTACTATTGGGGTTGTACTGTTTTCCAATGCATGGTCTGGAAGTAAAATCAACTATTTCAACAATGCCGGTGTTTTCTTTACAGACAGCTGGTTAAACCCGGAAACTGTTGCCAGTTTACGTCAGCATACTGTATTACTTCAGTACAATAACTTATCCCTGATTTGTTTTGAAGATATGAACAGGCAGCAGGGTAGTGACAATGATTTTAATGATGTTATTTTTTATGCTACTTCCAATCCGGTTACTGCTATCTCTCAGACCAATATGCCTGTACTGACTGCAGCGGTAGATACCGATGGGGATGGTGTTCCTGATTATGAAGATGCGTTCCCCACAGACCCAACCAGAGCTTATATCAATTATTATCCTGCTCAGAATGCATGGGGAACTGTTGCTTATGAAGACAATTGGCCTTTGCTGGGTGATTATGATATGAATGACCTGGTGGTGAGTTACCAGTATAAAATCATCAGCAATGCGCAAAACAATGTTGTGGAAATGTATGGCAGTTTTGCACCTATTGCTTCAGGTGCTATTTATAACAATGGATTCGGGGTTTCATTCCCATTTGCTTCTTCTTTGGTGAAGACAGTAACTGGTCAAAACCTGAAGAGTGGTTATATCAAGACCAATGCAAATGGTACAGAAGCTGGTCAGCAGAATGCAGTTATTATTCCATTCGACAATGCCCGTAACCTCATCAGTAATACGGATGGCAACAGCTTTATCAATACCCTGTTAAGTGAACCAAAAGTTAGCGGTGATACTTCCGTAGTGTATGTAGGTTTCACCAGTCCTATTACCACTGCAACATTGGGTACTGCCAGCTTCAATCCTTTCGCAATTAGTAATGGCCGCAGAGGTTATGAAATACATCTCCCTAATTATGCGCCTACCGCTCTTGCTGATCTAAGCCAGTTTGGTACCAATAATGATGCTAGTATCCCTTCTAAAGGTATCTACTATGTAACGAAGGATAATCATCCCTGGGGGCTTAACTTCATCGGTGGTTTCCAATATCCTATAGAAACTATACCAATCAGTCAGGCTTACCTGCATTTCTTTGACTGGGCTGGTTCAGGTGGAGCAACTTTTACCGACTGGTATAGCAATACTGCAAGTGGTTATCAGAACACAAATAATATTTACAATAAATAAAATAAATCGTTAGAGTTTCAGAATAAGGTGAATTGTAATAGCAAGCCGGTATTTACCGGCTTGCTTTTTTTTTTAATCTTTTTTAATATGCTGCAGTTTATGAAAACTGAGATAAGAAACCAATAAAATGGCAAAAGCAATAAGCGGTGCAAAAGACATTGGAACTAATCCATTTACAGAAGCTAATCCAATAACAGCCGAAAGCATATCTATTCCTAATGCAACATATGCCCACTCTTTAAGCCGTTTCGGGAAGAAAGGAATAAGTACAATTAATCCACCGATAAATTTTCCTATGCCTAATTCGTAATGGAACCAAAGCGGCAAGCCGAGATGTTTGATACTTTCAATGGCCATCGGGCTATTCAGATAAAATATACCGGGTAGAATAAAAAGTGCGACTAATCCTGTTGAAATCCAATAAGTAATTTTTGTTGTTTTAAGGTTCATATTGTTGATTTTATAATGAAAAAATATATTTTATTATCTTCTTCAGTGTTACCCTGAAAGTTCCCGTAAATAGATGCTTTTGCCATTTTGTTTAATATTGCAGGATTTAAATTTACCTGATTTAGGTAAATGTTTTACTGCTTCTTTACCGGTAATTATTCTTTATTAATTTGACCGGATAGGATTTTCCCAAACTGTTTTAGACCTTCTTTTACTTAAATCAACAATCTATCAGCACCTTAATCGGTTAGGAATCGGCTCATATTAACTCCGTTAATTGACGGACTTGGTAATACCCGATTCCGAACCGATTAAGGTGCTGGTACCTGCTTCATATATATACGATACTATCAAAACCGGGGATAATTCTATTCTGGATATTTGCAGTGTTTTGTTATTTCAGGAAGTATTTTTGAACAATTCCACACAATTTTAGGAGGTTATTCACCTCTATCCATGAATATTTAAAAAATGAAAAATTATTGAAATTATTAGAAATACGAAAATTGCAAGTAAAATACCCCTTTATATATAAATTTCCCCTCTTTTCCTCTTCTTTATTAAGGTTAAAGAATTCCCCCATATAATAATTATTTATTCTGCTAAATTATTATTAATTTCAGTATATCATTTATGAAACTGTAATTCAAAATCCAATGTTATCTCATTTGTCAAAATCATTCAGGATAATAACAATAATCTGTTTACTCTGTAATTTTATTAATCTATTTGAGTATGATCATAATAACACTTTTCTAAAAATTATAAGAATATTTGGAACGATTGGATATTTTTTATTGGTTTATGGCCTTTTAAGAAAGGATAAAAATTCCATTCAAAAATTTTGAGAATATCATTATATTTTTTCAATGATAAAAATAGTTTTACTTTTTCTCGTTTCGTTCTCTATTCAATTAGGATATTGTCAATTTGAGGAAAAGTTAGAAACCGAAAAATTCTTTTCGGATTTTTTAAAATGGAGAAGAACAAAATCAATTATGGTTTTTAATGAATTCCAAAAGTTTTCAAAATTTGATTATGATTTGATGAATGAACGAAATACCAATTTTTTAAATAATAATGATACTTTATGGGGTTTCAATAATTCATTAGTGTGGTTTCATGATGTAAATAATATAACTGTGGGCAAAGATTATGGTAAAAAGGAAGGGTTTCTGTTAGACAGTATTTTGAAAAATGAGATTTTAAAAAAAATTACTGATACAAGTAATTTAATTAAACCATCTGAATTTAAAGTTGATGGGGTAAAATTTATGGATTTGAATGAAATTATTAATGAATATAAGTTGAATAACACCAGTAGTTATTTTATTTTTTCTAAACTTATATTCTTTACGAATTTCAATTTTTGTTTAGTCAAAGTAACACGGAAAGATCTTTCTGATAATGACTTTTTCTTTTATAGTTTCATGTTATATGAAAAATTAAAGGAAGAATGGAGGCAAAAAATTGAATTTACAATTTACCTTAAAATGAAACCGAAAGAATATTAAGTGTATTATCTTTTTAATTATTCAGCTGAATATGCAGAAAATAAAAAGGGACAAATCAGTTTTAATTGATTTGTCCCTTTTGGTAGCCGGTACGGGAATCGAACCCGTCTTTGCCCCGTGAAAGGGGGCTGTCCTAGCCGATAGACGAACCGGCCAAATCGTGTTCTTGTAAATCGGGTCGCAAAAATAGTTTTCTCCGGGTTAACAGCCAAATATTTTATTGATTATTCTTAAAATGGTGTTGTAACAATCATTAAAATAGTTAAAAAACGATGATATATATCAGTTCAGTGTAATCTTTCGGTTAACATCACTGTTTTTATAGAACAATGCTGTAATTTCGCAATCCAATAATTTTTATAATCACTAAATTCTTAAACAATGAGTACAGTTAAAGTTGCCATTAATGGTTTTGGGAGAATCGGACGTTTAGTTTATCGTCAAATATTTGAACAAGACGGAATTGAAGTGGTGGCAATCAACGATCTTACCAGTCCTAAGGTGTTAGCACATCTTTTAAAATATGACAGTGCACAGGGTCGTTTTAAGGCTGAAGTTTCTGCCACAGAAAACTCAATCATCGTAAACGGTCACGAAGTTAAAATTTATGCTCAGAGAGATCCGGCTCAGATTCCATGGGGTCAGCACAATGTTGACGTAGTAATTGAATCAACTGGTTTCTTTACAGATAAAGTTAAAGCAGAATCCCATATTACTGCCGGCGCTAAAAAAGTAATTATCTCTGCTCCTGCAACAGGTGACCTGAAAACAGTTGTTTTCAATGTAAACCACAAAATACTGGACGGTAGCGAAACTATCATTTCTGCTGCTTCCTGTACTACCAACTGCTTAGCTCCAATGGCTCAGGCATTAAACAATGCATTTACTATTGAAGCGGGTAGCATGACTACTATCCACGCTTATACCAACGATCAGAATACCCTGGATGCTCCGCATGCAAAAGGTGATTTGAGAAGGGCAAGAGCTGCTGCTGCCAATATCGTTCCTAATTCTACCGGTGCTGCTAAAGCAATCGGATTGGTTTTACCAGAATTAAAAGGAAAATTAGACGGTAGTGCACAGCGTGTTCCTGTTATTACCGGTTCTGTTACTGAATTAACTGCAATCCTGGCTAAAAAGACTACAGTAGCTGAAATTAACAAAGTAATGGAAGCTGCCAGCAATGAAAGCTTTGGTTATACAGAAGATGAAATAGTAAGTACAGATGTAATCGGTATCCATTATGGTTCATTATTTGATGCTACACAAACTAAAGTAGTAACAGTTGGTGACCATCAGCTGGTTAAAGTGGTAAGCTGGTATGATAACGAAATGAGCTATGTTTCTCAGCTGGTTCGTACCGTTAAATACTTTGCTAGTTTAATTAAATAACCCATCAGAATGTGGAAAAACAATTATTTTGAAACATTCAGATTCATATAGTTAAATATGAAAGCACATAGAATTTTTCTATGTGCTTTTTTATTTCAGACAAACGGTTGTAATTATTTAATCTTTTAAAAAAGATAGTATGAGTAAGTTTTCCGAACACAATTTTAAAGGTCAGAAAGCACTGATCCGTGTAGATTTTAATGTGCCGCTCGACAAACAGACTTTTGCCATTACGGATGACAACAGGATGCGGGCTACTATCCCCACTATTCAAAAAATATTGAAAGATGGCGGAAGTGTAATATTAATGAGCCACCTGGGCCGTCCGAAAGAGGGGCCTGAAGAAAAATATTCTTTAAAACATGTAATTACCCACCTCAGCGAATTACTGGGTGGTGCTACTGTTAAGTTTGCAGATGACTGTATTGGTGCTTCTGCAACTGAACTGTCTGCTTCCCTGCAGCCTGGTGAAGTATTATTACTGGAAAACCTCCGTTTTTACAAACAGGAAGAAAAAGGAGATGAGGCTTTTGCAGAAAAATTATCCAAACTGGGTGATGTTTGGGTAAATGATGCTTTTGGAACCGCACACCGTGCACATGCTTCCACTGCTGTAATTGCAAAATTCTTTGCACCTGAAAACAGGTTCTTTGGCTATGTTATGGAAGGCGAAGTAACTGCTGCTGAACAGGTTATGCATAAAGCTGAAAAACCTTTTGTGGCCATTATTGGTGGTGCCAAGGTTTCTGATAAAATCCTGATTATTGAAAATTTACTGGAAAGGGCTACCGATATTATTATTGGTGGTGGAATGGCGTACACCTTCTTTAAAGCGCAGGGTGGCCATATTGGTAAATCCCTTTGTGAAGAAGACCGCCTGGATACTGCAAAAGAATTATTGGTGAAAGCTGCAGCAAAAGGGGTGTGCATTCATTTACCGAGTGACAGCATCATTGCAGATAATTTTGCTGCAGATGCAAATACCTCCTCCGCTCCTTCCAACAGTATTCCTGATGGCTGGATGGGACTGGATATTGGAGAAAATGCTGCTGAACAATTTGCCAATGTAATTAAAAAGTCCAAAACTATTTTATGGAATGGCCCAATGGGTGTATTTGAAATGGCTAAATTTCAACACGGTACAAAAGCTGTGGCTGTGGCTATTGCAGCAGCTACCCAAAATGGTGCTTTTAGTCTGGTAGGTGGTGGTGACAGTGTTGCCGCTGTTAATCAGTTTGGTTTTGCTGATAAAGTTAGTTATGTATCTACCGGTGGCGGTGCCATGCTGGAATATTTTGAAGGAAAAGTATTACCGGGCATTGCTGCAGTTAAAGGATAAATTTTATAGTTTTAGTTGTTACGGCCATGTGAAAGCATGGCCGTTTTTATTGAAAATAATCGCTAACTTTTCCATCCATAAGTATCAATATGAAAAAAATCAGTTTTCCTTTCTGTATTAGCCTTTTAATATACACTTATAGTTCAATCTGTGTTTTTTCTCAAAAAAAAGAGCCGGTTCAACTGATTGATCATCCTGCTGCTAAATATGTGGAAGTAAAAGTTGCGAATACGATGTTTACCTCCTTTTTATACCAGGATACCCTCTATAAACCCGTCTTATTTCCGGTATATGCACCAGGTGGGGAGATCATAACAAGAGGATATCCCTTATTACCCAGGAATGGTGAGCCAACCGATCATCCGCATCATCAGGGTATCTGGTTTAATTATGAAAATGTAAACGGACTGGATTTCTGGAATAATTCTTTTGCTATTCCGCCAGATAAAAAAGCAAATTACGGGGCCATTAAAAATGTACAGCTCCTTTCCCTTACCAGCGGAAAAAATGCAGTACTGCATTATTCGGCAGATTGGGTAAACAGTAAGGGCCATATTTTGTTGAAAGAAGATACCCGGTTGATGTTTACCGCTTATAACAATATGAATATTATTGACAGGATTACTACCCTTACAGCCATAGAACCGGTTAGTTTTAAAGATGCAAAAGACGGCCTGCTGGGTATTAGAGTAGCTAAGGAATTGCAAATACCCACTATTGAAACCCGGCAATTTAAAGATGATAAAGGCATTATAACGGTGGTAAAAGCATTGAAAGACAGTACTATTAATGGTAATTATATAACCAGTGAGGGTAAGGAAGGCGATAGTGCCTGGGCAACCAGGGGTACATGGTGTTTGTTATATGGGAAAAAAGGAGCGGGCATTATCAGCATTGCAGTAATCGACCATCCGGCCAATCCTGGTTACCCTACTTACTGGCATGCCCGGGGATATGGATTATTTGCTGCCAATCCACTCGGCCAGCAGATTTTCAGCAATGGGAAAGAACAATTGAATTATCAGCTGAAAACGGGAGCATCGGCTGTTTTTAAATACCGGATCGTTATTGCCAATGGAAATAAAAGGTTGGACAATAAGCAACTGGATAAGCTTGCTACCGATTTTTCAACAAAATAGCGCGGGCAATATGCCAAACAAGCAGGTATTTCATACCTGCTAATAACCATTCCTGTAAAAGAACTGTCAGCCACTTATTAATTTAACCTTTAAGCAGTTAAAACATTCTTGTTTATAGCTTACCGTTATTCTTCTGTAATAACCCCTTATCCCTGAATTTGTATGTTTAATTGAAACAATTCCTGAATTGTTTATTTTCTGCAACAGGGTGTATTTATTTTCTTTCTGACATTCCGTCAATTATTCAGCATTAGGTATTTGCTTTGCAGTATATTTAACTCAATAAATTTAAAAAAATGAATACAAAAAACATCACACTTATTGTAATTGGTGTTCTTATATTGATCCTGGGCTTTTCAGGATGTAATGGTTATAATGGATTGGTAAGACAGGATGAAAATGTTGCCAATGCATGGAATAAAGTGCAGAGTGATTATCAGCGCCGGGCAGACCTGATCCCTAATCTGGTAAATACCGTTAAAGGAGAAGCTAATTTTGAACAGACAACTTTACAAAATGTAATTGCTGCCAGGGCCAGTGCCACTCAAATGAAAGTGGATGCAAAAGACCTGACTCCTGAAAAATTACAGCAGTTCCAGGCTACTCAGGGACAGTTATCACAGTCATTAGGCCGCTTACTGGTGGTATCTGAAAACTACCCCAGCCTTCGTGCCAATGATGCTTTCAGAGGGTTACAGGCTCAACTGGAAGGAACTGAAAACAGGATTAAAGTTTCAAGAAATGACTTTAATGATGCGGTTCAAACCTATAATGTGCAGGTACGTTCTTTTCCGATGAATATTTTCTCAGGCATGTTCGGGTTTAAAGCCAAACAAGGATTTCAGGCAGAAGCAGGCAGTGAAAAAGCCCCTGAAGTGAAATTCTAATTTTTAAAAAATAACCATGTTCCACCTATTCAGCAAAAAAGCAGTTGATTTCTTTTCTGCTTCAGATAAGGAAAAAATTGTTGCAGCTGTTAAAGCTGCAGAGCTTTCCACCAGCGGGGAGATCAGGGTTTATATAGAAAGTAAATGCAGTTTCCTGAATGCACTGGACAGGGCCAAAGAAATCTTTTTTCAAATTAATATGCAACATACCGAACAGCGTAACGCTGTTCTGGTATATGTTGCCATAAAAGACAGGCAACTGGCCTTATATGGCGATGAGGGTATTCACCAAAAAGTAGGGGATACTTTCTGGAATGCTGCTGTAAAAGATATGCTGGCTCACTTTAACCGGCAGGATTATGCAGAAGGAATTGCCACCATTGTTATGTCTATCGGTGATGCTTTGAAAACGCATTTTCCTTATGATGCCCAAACGGATATCAATGAATTACCCGATGATATTGTTTTTGGAAAATAAAAAAACTGAATGAAAAAAGTTATTTCCATCTTCCTTTTATTCCTGTCTGTCCAGCTATTTGCACAGAAAGTGATACCCAGGCCTGCGGTGCAGACTTTAGTGGTGGATAATGCCAATGTGCTGAATGACTATGACCGGGAACAACTGGAAAGAAAACTGGTGGCATTGGACGACAGTACTTCTAACCAGATAGCCATTATTACCGTAAAATCTTTAAATGACCAGCCTATTGAAGAAGTAGCCACTGCTACTTTCAGGGATTGGGGTATCGGGAATAAGAAAACCAATAATGGTGTATTAATCCTGGTAGCTGTTCAGGACAAACAAATCAGGATTGAGGTAGGATACGGACTGGAAGGTGCTATACCGGATATTACTGCCAATGATATTATTGAACATGATATTAAACCTGCATTCCGGCAGGGTAATTATTATGGCGGCTTAAATCAGGCTGCAGATGATTTGTCCAAAGCAGCAGCTGGAGAATATAAAGTACGCCGTGAGCGTGCCCAACCTCAGGGTAAAGGATCAGGGCTTGTATTTCTGATTATCCTGGCTATCGTAATTTTCATATTGTCCCGAAGAGGCGGTGGCGGTGGTGGAGGATTTATCGGGCCATTTTTACTGGGAACCATGTTAGGTGGCGGAGGCCGCGGATTTGGAGGCGGTGGTGGTGATTTTGGTGGTGGTGGAGGCTTTGGTGGTTTTGGTGGTGGCAGCAGCGGCGGCGGCGGTGCCAGCGGCAGCTGGTAAGCATTTTAATTAGTAATTCCCTTTAATACAATAAAAAAATCAGATGAAAAAAATAATCATCACATCGGTAATTGCCCTTATTGCTTTTCAAGTAAATGCGCAGACTATTTCAGTAGCAACAGGTAAAAAGATTCAGGCTGTTGTAAATGAGAAAAAAAATACTACAGTTTCCCAAATGGGACAGGAAATGGAAATTCCTTCTGTTTCTGATACTTATTTTGACTTTGTGGTAAAAGCAGTGGATGGTAAAAAAGTAACATTAACTGCCACTATTAAAAGAATAAAAGTTTCAGTTACAGTTATGGGGAATGAACAGAAAATAGATTCTGATGATTCTACCTCAAAATCAAACCCGCAGGTAGCAGAAGCATTGAAAGATGTAAATAAACCTGCTGATTTAGTAGTGGAAGCTGGAAAATCGGCTACTTCCACAGATTTAAATGGAGCAGTTAGTACAGAAGATATTACTTGTGTATTGTTTTTCCCTTTTAAATCCGGAGCCAAAGAAGGAGACAGTTTCTCTGATTCCACAACAAAAGCTGATGGTTCAAAACTGGTAAATGTGTATACTATTACCAAATCTACCAAAGATGAAATTACGGTTACACAAACCAATAATTCAAAACTTACGGGTACCAAACAGCAAATGGGTATGGAAATCCAGGTAAATATGCTTACATCTTATACTGCAATCAGAGTGTATGATGCAGCAACCGGTTTGCTTAAATCAGAAACAAAAACCAGCACGGCGTCCGGTACCAATGAAGTACAGGGGATGTCTATTCCTGTTACCATGAAGGGTACTTCCACAACCAGTATTCTGTAAAAAATATGCAGGCATAAAAAAACCATCCTACATGGATGGTTTTTTTATGCCTGAAAGTAAGTTATTGTTTAGCAGGTATTTTAGATTTGATATAATCTGCCTGTTCTGTTAAGCCTGCGGTAGTTTTCTTTCCTGCCAGATTCTGTAACAGGAAATTATTAATAAA
>Ga0208872_1000738_pt1 | contig 22286 bp, 18 predicted proteins | sample CryBogCBH12Aug08_FD_185508 | JGI IMG/M metagenome (GOLD analysis project Ga0208872, IMG submission 185508) | Freshwater microbial communities from Crystal Bog, Wisconsin, USA - CBH12Aug08 (SPAdes) | ecosystem: Environmental > Aquatic > Freshwater > Lake | place: Crystal Bog, Wisconsin, USA...
AGGGGGGAGAGATCGCCGAAATGGGTTCAATTCCCCACCTCACTCGGGACAATGTCCCTCGGCGGATCCGAGCCGTGATGCGTCAACTGTGACCTTTCAGGATCGGAGCGCGAACTACACGTGACTCCGGAATGAATATCGAACTGTACGAGACTTTGTTTTTTCAGTATAGGACCGGAATTTTCCCATTTCGATGATCTACAGCACGTGGGTATATAGAAAAGCCCCGGAATTCCTTCTCCACCGCCCCATGGCCACCGTCCACCAGCCGTCACCACCGTTCGCTTCCGAGAGTATTTAGGTGCGGGCCCCTAGCATCTCCTCATGCACGAGGCACCCTCCACTCACCGTCACGCACCCGACGGCCTCATTCTCGCGATCGCGTGTTTGGCCCAATTCATGGTCGTTCTGGACGTCTCGATCGTCAACGTCGCCTTGCCCAGCATTCAGCACGACCTCCACTTCACCGACGCCGGTGTTCAGTGGGTCGTCAACGCTTACGTGCTGACATTCGCTGGATTCCTCTTGCTCGGAGGCCGCGCCGCGGACCTTTTCGGTCGACGATTGGTCTATCTCTGTGGTCTGGCGATCTTTACCGTCGCGTCGATCGGCGCGGGCTTTGCGGCGACGAGCGGCCAGATGATTGCGGTACGAGCTCTACAGGGAATTGGTGGGGCGATCTTGTCGCCCGCCACCCTCACGATCATCGTGACAACTTTTCGGGGCGAGAAACTCCCGCGGGCCATCGGGGCGTGGAGTGCCGTCGCGGGTGCTGGTGGTGCCGTGGGAGTGCTGCTCGGTGGGATTCTCGTCGGCGAACTGAACTGGCGTTGGATCTTCTTCATCAATGTTCCGATCGGCATCGCCGCGAGCATCATCGCTCTCCTCTACCTCCGCGAGATGCGCAACCAGGACGCTCTCGTGAAGCTCGACATCATGGGCTCGCTCCTCGTGACCGGCTCGCTCAGCGCCATCGTCTACGGCGTCGTCCACGCGAGTTCCGCCGGATGGACGTCCACCACGTCGACGTCGTGTTTCTTCGCCGGCGCTATCGGTGTCGTCGTCTTCATCTTTTGGGAGCTGCGCGTGGCCAGCCACCCATTGCTGCCGTTTCGCATTTTCCGTAGCCGCTCACTGAGGGGAGCCGACCTGGTAATGCTCCTGATCGGAGGGGCTTTCTTCTCCATGTGGTTCTTCTTGAGTTTCTACCTGCAAAACGTTCTCCACATGAGCGCGCTTCGCGCAGGTTTCGCGTTCGCGCCGATGTCGGTCGCGATCATTGCGGGTGCGCAGGTGAGTTCTCGCTTGACGTCTCGTGCGGGAGTGCGGCCACTTCTCTTCGTGGGCACCCTGACGGCGGCCTTGGGTTTTGCCTGGCTGTCGACGATCCAAGCGACGTCGTCCTACTGGACGGTAGTGCTGCCCGCGGCCGTCGTCGCGTCCTTCGCCATGGGCATCTTGTTCACGCCACTCGCGACCGCGGCCACGAGCGACGTCGATCGTGCGGACGCGGGACTGGCGTCAGGGATCTTGAACACGGCACGACAAATTGGCGGTTCGCTCGGTCTCGCGGCGCTGGCGACGGCGGCGACGTCGCGCTCCAACACGTTCGCCAATCCCTATTCGCCCGTCGCTCTCACTTCGGGTTACCGCCTCGCATTTCTCATCTCGTCGGGCATCCTGCTCGTCGCGTTCGCGCTGAGCTTTCTCTTACCCGCGAGCACCGGACGGCACCGCGCCGAGAACGTGGTCGTCGACACTCACTGACGTTGCCGCGAGTGAGGTGAGATCACTCGTGCTCGAGTCCGATCTTCGGCAGGAGTTTGTCGAGGCTCTTCGGGAACCACCAATTCGCCTTCCCGAAGAGGAACATCACGGCGGGGACAATCGCCATGCGAATAATCACCGCGTCCACCAAGACACCGCCGGCGAGTCCCAGTCCGAACTCCTTAATGATGCGTTCGCCACCCAGAATGAATGACGCGAACACCACGATCATGATGGCGGCGGCTGCCGTGATCGTCTTGCCCGTTCTGGCGAGTCCTAGACGAACCGCGGTGCGGTTGTCGCCCGACTTTTGCCACTCTTCGTGCATGCGCGTTACCAAGAACACTTGGTAGTCCATCGAAAGACCGAAAAGAATCGCGAACATCATCACCGGCAAGAAAGCCTCGATAGGTCCTGGTCGGTTCACGCCAAAGAGATCGCCGAGCCAGCCCCATTGGAAGACGGCCGTGAGCACACCAAAGGCCGCACCGATGGACAACAAGTTCATCACGGCGGACAGGATGGGAACAACAACACTGCGGAACACCACCGCGAGAAGAAGGAACGAGAGTAGGACCACGAGGCCAATGAAGAGTGGCAGCTTCGTGGAGAGGACGTGGGCGAAGTCGACGAAGACGGCGGTAATGCCACCGACGTAGACCACCAGGGTCGAGTTCTTGGTGATCGGCGGGATCACGTCGTGTCGCAGCGTTGAAATCAGCGTCGTGGTCGCGGCGTCCTGCGGAGCGGACGTGGGTACGACGACGGCAACTTCGAGTTCATTGAACGACGCGGGTAGACACGAGGCCGTCATACATCCGGCGACGGGAGTCTTCGGATACCACGCGACACCTTGAACACCGGGGGTGGTCTTCGCTGCCTGATACACCTCGACGAAGGTCATGAATTCGGCCGGTGTGTGGACCTCTGATACGAGCTGCAGCGGTCCGTTATACCCCGGACCGAAACCCTTTGCGATCAGGTCATACGCAGTTCGCGTGGTCGTGCCGAGGGGGTCATTGCCCTGGTCCGACGATCCCAGACGCATGGAAAAAAACGGCACCGCAATGAGGACGATCAAGATCGTCGCGACGATCGCCGGGAGAGCAGGACGACGATCAATGAAGTTCGCCCAGTTCGTCCAGAAGCCCTTGGCGGCGCTGGCCGGTCGCGGACCGTTGGCGGCGAGGCTCTTGCGTTGCTTGCCCGAGAGGATGCGCGGTCCTACGAATCCGAGAATCGCGGGGAGCAAGGTCAACGCGGCGATCATCGTAAAGGCCACGCCAATCGACGCGGCGACCGCCAAGCCGTAGAGAAAGCTCACACCCAAAGCGAACATCCCGAGCAGGGCGATACACACAATGATGCCGGCGAAGAGCACGGCACGTCCCGAGGTGTTCACCGCCTGCACGATCGACTCTTCGACGCTCAAGCCTTCGAGGAGGCCCTGCCGATGTCGGGTCACAATAAAGAGGGCGTAGTCCACGCCCACGCCGAGACCAATCAAGATCACGAGTTCCGGCGCGAACATCGGCATCGCCATCACGTGCGTCAACATGCCAATGATCGCGGTTGCGGTGCCGAGGGCGATGAGCGCACTGGCCAGTGGCATCAGCGCCGCAAAGATGGAACCGAAGACCAACAGCAGGACCACGAGTGCCGCCAGGGCCCCGATGCCGGTTCCACCAATCGTGACCTTGTTGGCCGCCTCGGCCACCTGACCCGCGACGGCTACCTCGAGACCGGCCGCGCCGTTGAATTTCGTCGCGGTCGCGACGAACGTCTTTGCTTCTTCGGTCGTGATCTTCGGCGCGATCACGTCAAAGGTCACGTTGGCGTACGCAATCGTCTTGTCCGAGCTGACGTAGAACACTCCCTGCGGAGACAGTGGCGAGACAATCTTGGACACGTGCGGCAATTTGGCAACGTCGGCGAGGGTGGTGTTGATAGCCGCGATCACGGCGGGGGACATCACCGTCTTTCCCGCGGGCGCCGCGAAGACGATCTGGTCCGTGTCACCGCCCTGAGTGGGCTCGTGGAGCTTGATCAACTCCAGCGCTTTGGTGGACTCGGTGCCCGGCAAGCTGAAGTTATTGGAGTAGTTCGTTCCCACGGCTCGACCAATGGCGAAGGTCAACACAAAGGCAACGATCCACACCACCAGCACGATGCGGCGGTAGCGAACACAGAAGGTGGCGAGAGCGCGCACACGTACTCCTTGACTGAGCCGAACAATCCGGCGGGGGGACCACACCATCGTAGAGGCGGACGAGGAATCTAGATTCAGACCCGTGGGCGCACAACTTCGTTATTTTCAATTCAATTCCGAGAACGTCACGGAACAATCTCAGTTCCTGGCCTCGCTCTTCGGATGGGACATCACGGTGGTCGAACACGAGCGCCACGCCTTCTTTGACCACCACGGACCGGCGGACGCCGTGCAGGGCGACATTGAGATCGCCAACGGCGACGTCTCGACGGGACTCATTGTGTACTGGGAGGTCAGCGACCTGGAGTCCCACTGTGCACGAGCAATCGAACTCGGTGGGCGCGTTCGTGTCGCGCCCACCGAGTTACCGAACAACTATGGATCCGTTGCCTTGATCGTCGACCTCGACGGCAACACGCTCGGCCTCTACAGCCCACCGACCGCCTAAAGGACGCGACGGCGACGCAGCAGGGCGATTGCACCACTGAGCAGAACCGCGACTCCCCCGACCATCAGGGCGCCGAGGGCCCACGGTGTAGCGGCAACTGGCGTGCTCACGTGCCCGAGGGCCACCGTGTGTTGTTCCACGTTGCGAGGTGTGGCGACCTTGTTGAAGCGAACGGGTATCACGGTCGAGCCACTCGAACCGTTCGCCGCCGTCGCGACGGCCGTCGGCGCGACGGCACCGGCGAGGTCGTATTCAATGACGTGCATCGGGTAATAGGTCACGGTCAGCCCAGTGATCTCCGTCGAGCCGTCGGCGTGAGCGCTCAGATCACACGTCGCCGTGTCTCCCGCCACACCATCGGAGTCAACGGTGCACACGTCGCCTTGATCAGTCGTGACCTCGTACCAGCCACTGCTGCTGGCATTAGTCACCTCGGGCCACGAGATCGTCCATCCCCCGTCGCCGTTGGAAATCGGTGTGACCGAAACCGTGCCCGGGTCCACGACGGTGCCGGTGCCTAGTACCACCGGAATCGGATCCACCGGGATGTGAGCGATCGTGCCGCCCGAAATGTCAATACTTCCGGTGGGTGTCGTGAAATCACCGATGGGCGTATGCGCCACGATCGAGATTTCGTATCCCGTTCCGTCCGCCACGGCGGGCACGCTGTCACTGGTCGCGCCCGCACCCAGGCTGTCGTCGGCGATCTGCGTTCCGTTGCCGTCCGTCACAATCACGTCATATCCAGTGACGTCGCTCGCGTTCGACGACCACGTCACCGTGATCACGCCGTTCGTGGCGTCGAGTGACACGAGGGTCGGTGCGGCGTCATTGGAGTACGCACCACCGGCGAGATCGAAGGCGCCGGACGGGTCCGACGAAAGGTCGCCGCCGGGCGTGGTGGCGGTGACGACGGCGTAGTAGCCCGTCCCGTCGGGGACATTGGCGAACGTGTCCGTCGTCGCCGACGCTGACAAGGTGTCCTCCTGAACGACGTTGCCGTTCTGGTCGTAGAGGGTGACGTCCAGCGACGAGGCGTCGGCCGCGTCATTCGTCCACGTCACAGTGACGTTGCCCGCGGTAGCGCCCACGGATTGAATCGACGGCGCGTTGTCGAGGACGTAGGTACCACCCGTCACATCGAATGGTGCCGTCGAATCGGAGCTCAGATCACCCGACGGTGTATTAGCCAACACGCTGATGGTGTAACCGCCGCCGTCGGCCACGTTGTTCAAGGTGTCGGTCGTCGCGGTTGACGCCAGGTTGTCGTCGACGACCACGTTGCCCGACTGATCGTAGAGAATCACGTCGAGAGACGTGGCGTCGGGCGCGTTATCCGTCCACGTCACCGTGAGGTCACCGGAGGAACCGGAGACGGCGGTAATCGATGGCGCCGAGGAGGCAATGACGTCGGCACCCGCGGCCAACGGAGTGGCGAGAGCCACGGTGCCCATAAGAACGGTGCCCACGGCCGCGCGACGAAGCACGCGGGTGGTGAGTGAGGGAGTTTGAGTTCGCTTCATGCTCTCTACTTGTCGTCAGCGCCGAATCTCTTACCGTGAAATCCGACTTTTTTGTCATTCGCCCCACGAGAGGGACGTGAGATGAGGAATTGGCTGTCACATTTTCCCCAAAAGTCAGGGAGCGACTAGGTTTAACGCTGCCGTGGATACTGCCGCCCCCTCAAAAACGATCCTCCAGGTCGAGAACGTATCAGTGCGCTTCGGCGGACTGGCTGCTCTCACCGACGTCACCTTTGACGTCAAGCACGGGGAAATTGTCGGTCTGATTGGACCTAACGGCGCCGGAAAGACCACGGCGTTCAACGTCGCCTGTGGATTCGTTCGTCCCACGACGGGGGCCGTGCACTTTCCCCACGCGAAGCGCACCAATTTGAAGCCGCACCAGTTGGCCCGTTCCGGCGTCGCGCGCACGCTGCAGGGAGTCGGGCTTTTCGAACATTGCACGGTTCTCGAAAACGTAATGGCGGGCGCCCAGAGTCGTCGTGGCGACGGTGTCGTCACCGGACTTCTGGGACTGCCCGGTGGTCGCCGGCACAACCAGGAACTTCGCGAAGAGGCCATGACCACTCTGGAACGCCTCGGGATCGCCAATTTCGCCGGCGCCTTTCCGTCAGCCATTCCCTACGGAATCGCCAAGAAGGTCTCCGTCGCTCGCGCGCTGATGATCCAGCCCCAGCTCTTGATGTTGGACGAACCCGCGTCGGGACTCGACGAAGTCGAACTCGAAGAGTTCGCGGCCTTGATCACCGGGCTCCGGTCCTCCATGGGTGTTCTGCTCGTCGAACACAACATGGAATTCGTCATGCCGTTAGTCGACCGCCTCGTCGTGCTGAATTTCGGCAACGTCATCGCCACCGGCACCCCCGAGGAAGTCCGGACCAATAACGACGTCATTGAGGCGTACTTGGGGGTTGACCATGATTAAGGTCGCCAACCTCAACGTGAGTTACGGTGCGGTCAAAGCCCTTCGTGACGTGAGCTTCGAGGCGCCGTCGGGCGCGATTACCGCCGTTTTGGGGGCCAACGGAGCCGGCAAAACCACCTTGTTGCGCACCATTAGTGCCTTGGTCGAGCCCCAGTCGGGACAGATCTTGCTCGACGAAAAGAATCTTGTCGGCATGCGACCCGAGGAAATTGCGCGTTTGGGAGTGGCTCACGTTCCCGAGGGCCGAGGCGTCATTGGCGAATTCACAGTGGACGAGAATTTGCGATTGGGCGCCATTGCTCACAAGGTGAATTTGGCCGAGGGTATTGCCGAGCAATTCGAACTCTTCCCCATCCTCAAGGAGCGCCGCAAGCAATACGCCGCGACCCTCTCGGGTGGTGAACGTCAAATGCTGGCCGTGGCTCGTGCGATGATCGCTCAGCCGACGGTGCTACTGCTGGACGAACCGTCGTTGGGCTTGGCGCCGAAGGTGACCTTCGACATCATGACGACCATCCGTCAACTCTGCGAGTCCCGCAAGTTGACCGTTCTCCTCGTGGAGCAGAACGCTAAGTCGGCCCTGCGCATTGCGGATTTCGCCACCGTGCTTCACGTCGGCTCGGCCATCGCCTCGCGGCCCGCCGCCGAGGTCGCGGCCGACGATAGTTTGCGGGAGTACTACTTAGGAATGCCTTCCTCATGAACGGATTTCTCACTAATCGCATCTTGAGCGACGTGCTTTACGGCATCACCAACGGCGTCACGATTGGGCTCGTCGCCCTGTGCCTCGTTCTGATTTGGCGTTCCACTCATATTTTGAATTTTGCTCAGGGCCCGATGGCGATGTTCGTGACCTACATCGGGCTCACCCAGATGGATCACGGTGTGGGCTTTTGGCCAGCCGCGTTGATCTGCATGGTGGTCGGTTTCTTGTTCTCCGGCCTCACCGAGCGCCTCATCGTCCGACCTCTCTACAACAAGGCGGAGATCAATCCGATTGTGGTCATGGTCGGCTTCTTCACCGTGCTCGAAGCGGTCGCGACGGCGATCTGGACGAATATCCCTCGCTATCCCGTCGCTCCGTTCTCGTCGATCAACTTTCAAGCGGGCGGCAACCCGACCGCTCTGAGTCCGCTCGCGGTGTTCCAAATTGTTCTCGCCGTGGGTGCCATGGCGCTCGTCACCGTGCTGTTCAACTACACCAAGCTCGGATTGCAGTTGCGGGCCAGCGCGCTCGCGCCCGAAGTCGCGAAGCTGTTGGGGGTGCGGGTCAACCGCCTTCTGACCCTCGGTTGGAGCATCGCCGGCGTCGTCGGCGCAGTCGCCGCCGTCGTGGTCGCGATTAACCCGTCGGGCATGTCGCCGTCCATGATGGACGGCATCTTCATTCTCGGCTTTGTCGCCGCAGCGATTGGCGGCCTGGAAAGTCCGCTCGGCGCACTGGTCGCGGGAGTGAGCATGGGGATTCTCATGCAATTCATTAACGACTACTGGAACTCGAACTACGCCGACCTCGTCGCCGTGCTCATCTTGATCGTCGTGCTCATGGTCCGCCCCCAGGGACTCTTCACCAAGAACACCGCGAGGCGCGTCTGATGTTGCGACACACCACGACCCTGCAGCGGATTCTGCTGAGTGTGCTCGGTGGCGCTATCGCCATCGGCATTACGTTCTTCCTCTCGGGGTCGAACAACCAACTGCTCGCCCTCGCGACGGCCTACGCGATCACCATCTTGGGACTCTCCTTCTTGACGGGCTGGAGCGGCCAAATCTCCTTGGGCCACTCGGGTTTCATGGCTATCGGTGGCTACGTGACGGCCCTGTGGCTCCAGCACTTCTCTTCAACACCGATGGTGCTCACGTTGATTCTCGCCACCGCCGCCGCGGCGCTGGGTGGCGTCATCATGGGACTACCCGCCACCAAATTGCGGGGGCCCTATCTCGCCGGTATGACGCTGGCCTTCGCGGTGGCACTACCGCAGCTGCCAGAGAGTCTCGGACCGTGGGCGGGTGGGTCCCAGGGAATCCCCCTCCAAACACCGACGGCGCCTCACTGGTTCGCAAACTTGGTTGGTGGCGGCCCCCTGGCCATCATCGGCACCAATTACCAATACGACGCGATCCTCGGCATCTTGATTTGCACGGTGGCGTTCTTCATCGTGTCCAACCTGTTCGCGAGCAAGACGGGTCGAGCCATGAGGCTCGTACGCGATAACGACGTGGCCGCAGAACTGGTGGGACTCAACCTGCCCCGGACGCGAACCTTGGCCTTCGCCATTTCGGCGGGTCTTTCGGGACTCGGCGGTGCGGTGTTCGCCTATATGAACGGCACCGTCAGCCCCGCGAGTTTTCCCTACGTTCTGTCGATCTCCCTCGTCACGTACATGGTTCTTGGAGGAATGGGCACCCTGCAGGGCGCCGTGTACGGCGGTCTTCTCGCCGTGTACGCCACGCAGATTACGAACTGGGTCTCCAACACTGTGGGAATTGACCCGAATTCCAACTTCGGCCTCAACTTCCAGAACATCCTGTTCGGCGGTCTCTTGATTGTGACAATGATCACTGCACCCCGAGGTTTGGCGGGGTTGATTCACTTGCTCAAGGGCCTCGTCCAAAAGCAGACCAGCAAGCAGCGCCAGTAATTAGTCGCCCCGGCTCGACGGGCGAAATAGCCGTTGCAAAAGTTCCGGGCTGATAGGCACACGCCCTGCTTCAGTGACTACTCTTTTGAGTCTGGGGGGGATTCCTCAGTTACGAAAGGGATGGACTTATGAATCGCAAATTCCGTCGTCTGGGCGTTGCCCTAACGTCGGTGTCCGTTTTGTCACTCGGATTGGCGACTGCTGGATTGGGCTCGCTGCCCGCCGGTGCATCGACTGACCCGGGTGTGAACACGGGTACTAAGACGATCACGATTGGTGCCACTGTTCCGCTGAGCGGACTGGCGGCACTCGGTTTCGCCGATGTGTCGAAGTCGGCGATTTCGGTCTTCAACTACGTGAATGCCCACGGTGGCGTCAACGGTTGGAAGGTCAACTTCATCGTGAAGAACGACTGCTACAACTTGGGCATCTGTGGTGCCGGTAACGACACCACGTCGCAGACCGCGAACCTCTTGAACACCTCGGGCGGACTTTTCGCCACGGTCGGTTCCTTGGGCACCGCGACGCAGGTGAGCGTGGAGAACACGCTGAAGAACGCCGGCGTGCCGCAGCTGTTCGTGAACTCGGGTTCGCACTACTGGAACAACCCCACGAGCTACCCGGGCCTCTACGGTTTCCAGACGAACTACCTCGCTGAAGGCAAGATGTTCGCGACCTACATCAAGGCGACCGCTGCGCTGAAGAGCCAGAAGGTCGGCTACCTCGGTCAGAACGATGACTTCGGTCAGGACGGACTGCAGGGCTTGAAGAACGGTGGCGTGACGCCGACCGACGCAGAGACCTACAACGCGACCGACGTCGTCTTCAACCAGGGCACCTTCAAGACCACGCTCGCGAAGTTCCAGAGCGCTGGTATCAAGGTCGTTGTGTTGGACACGGTCCCGCAGGGCACCACGCTGGCGCTGACCGCGGCGAAGCAGCTCGGTTACAAGCCGACCTTCTTCATCTCGGGCGTTGGCTCGGACCCGCAGACGGTGAACAACGCGAACGAGAGCGGCGCGTACTCGATGACGTTCCTTCCCGCGACCAAGTTGACCACCAACGCGTGGAACGCGTGGACGAGCAAGGTTCTGACCGCTGAGAATGGTTCAACCATGAACGGCGTGAGCGCGGAAGCCTTCTCGAAGGCCAAGTACCTGAACGGCAACCAGCAGTACGGTGTCGCGTGGTCGGTGGCTTTCCTTGAGGCCCTGTACAAGGTGACCTCGAACAACGGAACGCCGACTCGCAGTGGCATCGAAGGCGCTTTGACGTCGACGAGCTTCGCGACCCCGGCCGTTGTGCCGCTCGCGTACTCGAGCACGAACCACCAGGGTTTGACCGGTGGTTACCTGGTCAAGGTGACCTCAGGTAAGGGTGCTGCGAACCAGTTCACCACTGCCGTGAACACGACGGTCTACCACGTGGACCCGAACACGCAGGCGCTGACCACGACGAAGGTGAGCTACACCTCACCGGCGGCCTGGCTGCACTAGTAGTTCTCAAAATGCCCCCCGCCGGGAAACCGGCGGGGGGCATTTTGTTTGTTGCGTCGTGACTAGATCGACGGCACATTCGGTACGGTTCGTTAGCCGTCAATAAAGAAGCTGGTCGAGGGTTGACGTCGGGCGTTCCGTGGGACGAAACCCCGACTGACAATCAACGACAATGACCTGGGCGCGAATACTGACGTAGTGAAACCGGCGTCGTGTTAACTGGGGACACCTGTTCGACGGGATCAGTCGGTCACGAACCCCACGCGGCGACCCACGTCACCGAAAGCCTGCCGCTTGTGCACCTTGATCACGCGGCGATCCTTATCGGCAATCGCCGTGGCGCGAGCAATCGCCGTCGGCAGCACCTCAGCTTCGGGCACGATCACGTCGACAATTCCCGCGGAGAGAGCAGCCTCGGCGTCGAAGCGACGAGCCGTCAACATCGCCTCTCGGGCCGCCGCGGCCGGAAGGCGACCGAGTACCAGCGCCGCCATTTCCTCGGTGAGCGGCAGACCTAACTCCGCTTCGTTCAAACACCAAAATCCACGGTCCGAGCGCATCACACGCAGGTCCGTCGTGCACGACAACATCGCTCCGCCGGCGAACGCGTGGCCGTTGATCGCCGCGACGGTGTAGGCCGGAAAGAGCAGGATGCGACCGAACAGGCGATGGAGAGCCGAGGTGGTGTCGTTCATCTCGTCGGGACGCTGCGCGAAGCGGTCCAGGTCGAGTCCGTTGGAGAAGAACTTGCCCGTGCCGGTCCAGACCACGGCTAACGGACCTTCGATCGTGTCGAGTTCGTCGAAGATCTCATTGAGTCGGGCCAATGAATCGAGATTGATCCGGTTGTCGCCGTCGTTCCAGGTAATGAGGGCGACGGGACCGTGTTGTTCGAGCGAGATTTCCATTCGTCGAGCCTATTGCGCGACTCGATGGTGGAGATTCAACTAGCGAGCCATGGGCATCACGCCCGACGGACGATTGGCCAAGCTCACGTAGCTGGGGTCAACGGCCATCTGCGTGTAGGTCCCACCATTGTCCGCCGTGAAGACGTACTCCGGCAGCAGCGCGTCGGTGCCATCGCTCAAGGTGTACTCCCCATATTGGAGGGTCGCACTGAGCAGAGTGACGACCGGCGTGTCAACCGTGACCGGCGTAGGGTCACTCGTTGGCACCGTCGTCTCCGTGGTCGCGGGGGGTCCACCGGCCACCGAACTCGGAACCGTCGTACTTACGGGGTCCGTCGAACTGCCGACGGACGTGACGGGAGTCGTCCCGTTCGTCACACCCGGCGTCGGGCCGCTGACCGGCGTGACGACCGTGACCGGCGTCGTCACCGGCACGCCACCACCGGAAAAGTTGCCGAAGGTCGCAATCAGTTCCTGGGCCGCAGTGACCTCCGAAACCACCGGGTACAACCCCTTGTCGCTCAACGTGGCCACGAGGCCATTCGCGGAGGCGAGGTTTCCGTGTTCGTCGTAGGTGAATGAGAAGGAATTACCGGTGTCCACGCCGTTGAGGAGCCACGGCAGATTCACCGTCGTCCACCACGTCGTCGCCGTCGTCGATCCATACGGCGAGACCTGATCGGTCGAGAACTGAGGGTCGCCGAAGGATCCGGGAACCCCGAGCACGCTCAGGAGATCTTGCGCTCGCGAGAGCGCATCGTCGTTCGACAGCGGCGAGCCATTTCCGCTGGTTCCGTCGGTCACGGGAGTCGCGAGGGTCGCAGGAGGAGAACTCACCACGCCGCCGCCCGCGGCGGACTGGGTGTAGGACCACGTCAGGATCGATCCGTCGCTCCAGAAGTCGATGTAACCCGATTCGGCCGAACCCACGGTCCACGACGTGTTCGTCGCGGGTGTCGTCGAAGGTGCACCAACGACGCCCAGGGCCTTCGCCACCGTGTCGGACGCCGCGGCGAGATCAGACGGCTCCACAAAAACGTACGCGTGAGCGGACGTGGTTCCCGTGGTCAAGTCGGGACCCGCAACCAAGCGGAGGTTGGCGAGCATCATGTCCGGTCGACCAACGTATTGAGAACTACGAGGAATGGACGTTATCGACGTCTTCGCGGCGGCACCGAGAGCCAGTGCGGGTGCCATCGAACCCGCCGAGGACAACACGGCAATACCACCGGACGTCACCAAGACGGCCGCCGCGGCGGCAGAGGCCATCTTCATGCGGAATCCCTGCGCGAAGGACGCCTTCGTCACCCGTGGGACGGCCGAAACGCGTTGGAGCATGGCGGCCAGATCGGCGTGTTCGTAGGACGCGCCCGCGAACGGGTCCGCGCCCCGCAACTGGGACTCCCACAGTTCATTCTGTTCACTCACGACATCACCCATTTCCCCATGTACGAGGTTCCTGTGCGACCAGCGTCAGAAATTTCACTCATTTTCGGCTTTCGTGAAGTTTTCTTTGAAACGGCTCTGAGCTCGCGACAATCGCACCGCGGCCGCGTTGGTCGTCACCGACAGAACGGTGGCCAGTTGGCTCGCGTCGAGACCATCCCAAAAGTGCAGGAGCAGAATTTCCCGGTCCGATTCGCTCATGGCGACCAGAGCCTCACGTATCGACGTGTCCGCGACGACGTAGTCCTCGGCGGACGCGTCAGCCTCGACCGGCGACAGGGTCGCGACGAACGCCGACCGACGATTCTGGGATCGACGGGCATTATTGAGGACGTTGCGGGCCACCCCAATCATCCAGGGCAATTCGGCGTCCGCCGGCACGGCGTCGATGCGACGCCAGCAGACCACGAGTACTTCTTCGACGAGATCGTCGAGATCAGCGGGGCTGAGCGGGTAGAGGCGGCGACGCAGGTAGTTCGCCACTGCCGCACTGTGCTCGCGGGCGAGCTGTTCCAAACGCTGTTCCCGGGAGGCCGCCATCGCTAGTCCTTGTCCGGTAAGAGTCGAAAATTACGTTCCCTGTGAGAAAACAAGAGGAAATTCCCCTCGCGGAGCGACCCGGAGAGCACGCCCCTTCTCATAGAGAACACCCTAGATCGGCCGAGCTCGGCAACGAGACGGAGGGTAAGTTAGGCACCGTGAGCGACAACAACACCCTCCCCGACCCCGACGTTTCTGAGGATCACCCGATTTCGGAGCACTGGGTGTGGATCGGACCGCACCGTCCGCCCTGCCCACGGGCCCTGTTCGACCAGATGACCAGGGATTGGGGGGAAGAGCCGCTCGAGACGACGGTGCACCCCGCCGCGGAGTTTTGTGCCGATCGACGTCGACGTCTCGGAGAACAGTTCCCGACGACGACCCTCGTCATTCCGACCGGAAATCCGAAAGTTCGCGCCAACGACACCCACTACCGGTTCCGCCCGGGCACCGATTTTTACTACCTGACCTCGTGCTTCGAGTCCGACGCGGTCCTCGTTATCCAGCCGAGCTCATCGGGACCACGTTCGACCTTGTACGTGGCGGAGCGTCGGGACCACCGAACCCACGAATTCTTTACTGACGCCAACTACGGCGAACTCTGGGTGGGCAAGCGGCGCGGTGTCGCCGAAGCGGCGGTCTTCTACGGAGTGGAGACCGCGCCCATGGACCAACTCGCCAAGGATCTCAGTTCCGTCACCGGGCCGGTGGCCACCTTGCGCGGATTCGACGCCGGCGTCGACGCGATGGTGGCCGCGGGTGAGAACGACCACGCCATTAGCGAGTTTCTCTCGGAAATGCGTCTCGTCAAGGACGACTTCGAAGTAGCGCAGCTGCAACTCGCCATTGATTACACGGTCAAAGCATTCGAGGATGTCGTGCGGGCGCTCCCGGCGGCTGAGGGACGCGGCGAGCGAGTGATCGAAGGTGTCTTCAACTTGCGCGCCCGCGTGGAGGGCAACGATGTGGGTTACGACACCATCGCCGCCAGTGGTTCCCACGCCACGATTTTGCACTGGACCAAGAATGACGGGATCGTGCGATCCGGCGAATTGCTACTGCTCGACGCCGGCGTCGAATGTCACAACCTCTACACCGCCGACGTCACGCGCACTATGCCGATCAACGGAAAGTTTTCGCCCGCCCAACGACGCATCTACGAGCTCGTGCTCGCGGCACAGGAAGCGGGCATTGCCGCGGTCAAGCCCGGAGCATCCTTCATGGCGCCCAACGACGCCGCGATGGCGGTCTTGGCCAAAGGGCTGCACGACCTCGGCATCTTGACGGCCGACCCCGCCGAGGCTTTGCGCCGTGATCGACAACTCCACCGCCGCTACACACTCCACGGCGTCAGCCACATGCTGGGCATTGACGTGCACGACTGTTCGAACTCTCGTAACGAGGTGTACTTGGGCGAACTGCAGGTGGGCTACGTCCTCACGGTGGAGCCCGGCTTATATTTCCAAGCCAATGACCTCACGGTGCCGGAAGAATACCGAGGCATTGGGGTGCGTATTGAAGACGACGTCGTGGTCACGCCCACCGGAGCTCGCGTGATGTCCTCAGGGCTTCCACGATCAGTCGATGACGTGGAGCGCTGGATGGCGGAGATGTGGGCCACGGGAACCACGGATCTTCGACTCTCGTAACGTCAGACACCGTCGCGGCGACTAGAACGTAGGGGACCCTCAAGGAGTTTCCTGTGCCGACCCCCTATAACGCCACTACCCAAGACGCTCTGTTGGGACGTTCAACGCCCAATCCGGTCTACCGTCGCATCGCGGCCGTCGTCCTATTGCTGCTGATGGCCGTCGTGGTCTTTTTCGCCACCGGTCTTCGCACCGTCGGCGGACTCACGAATAACGTCACCATCTCCAACATTGTGATTTCGGCCTCCATTGAAGACCCGACAGCTACGGCGCTCGCGAACGCAATGTTGTCCGACATCCGCGGCCACATCCCCCCGCACGAGTACGCCGCCTTCGATGCTCAGCACGACCTCTTCGTGACGACGATCCTCGCAACCGCGAAGGATCCCGCCACGCAAGCCATCATCCGCGGCGACGTGCGCGAGGCGTTCATTCTTTTGGACACCGGAAAGAACGGCACGGTTGACTTCACGCCACTCCTGCGTCAATTCACGAGTGCCCTGCACCAGGCCGACGCCGCGTTCCCGAATAATCCCGATCTCATTGCGCCGAAAGCCGTGCTCACCTTGAAGCCCAACGGCACCTCGTACCCGATCGGAAGCTCTCTCTTGACGACGGGGTGGATCCTGACCGTCCTCAGTGTCCTCGGGGCATTCTTGACCGCGCGTTTTCTCGTCCGTAATCCCAAGCGGCAATTGTGGGCCTTCGGTTTGGCCGTCGGCGCCCCGGGCCTCTTCGCCGTCGGCGTCTCCTACAACCTGACCCACGCGTCCTTCTCCCTGTCGAAAATCAAGGAAGACCTCGCGCGCACGACGCTCACCAACCTGATCCACTCGGTGGCGAACGCCTACGAGACCTCCGGCTTGGTCCTCATCGCCATCGCGGTGCTCGGAGTGGGCCTGTGGTGGGGCATTCGACTGCTGCGCCAACGCACCACGCCCCCGACACCCACCTTGTAGGGGTGGGCGCCGGGGGCGCGACGCAGTCGTTACTTCAAAATACGTAGTGGCAAATTGCGTGGTCCACGCACCTGGCCCTGTGACCAGGTGACCGCAGACTCGTCCGCCAACTCGAAGTTCGGGAACTGCAGGAGAAACTCCTCCAGCGCAACTTGCATCTCGAGTCGAGCCAGGTTCGATCCCGCGCAACGGTGAATTCCCAGTCCGAAGGCGAGGTGCCGGTTGACCTCTCGGTCAATGATGAACTTGTCGGCGTCCTTGAAGGCCTTCGGGTCGCGGTTCGCGGCCGGGAAGCCCAACAGAATCCAGTCGTCCTTCTTCATCGGGCAACCGTGGAAGTCAAAGTCCTCCTTGACCAAACGAGCCATGGACACCGGCGCGTAGAAGCGCAGGAATTCCTCGATGGCCGTCGGGATCAATTCCGGCTCGTCGACGAGTCGCTGACGGTCCTCGGGGTGCGTCGCCAGGTGGTACAGGGATGCACCAATGGCCGACCACGTGGTGTCAATGCCCGCGATGAGAACCAGCACCACCGTGCCGAAGATGTGTTCGGGGGCCAACTTCTGGCCTCCGACTTCGACGCTGAGCAGGTAGGAAATGAGGTCATCGCCCGGGTTGGCCATGCGGTCTTCGACGACGCGAGTGATGTACTCCTCGAGCGGGGTGAACATCTCAATGCGCTTGTCCGGGTCGGGCTCGTCGACACCCTCAAGAGCGACGTGAATGAAGTGGCGGAACAGGTCCTCATCTTCGTTCGGCAGACCCAACAGGAGTTCGACGACATTGGCCGGGATGTACTGGGCGTAGTCCGACGAACCATTGACGATGTCGTTGTCCTTGACCTTCTCCACGAGACTCTTGCAGAGCTCGCGCACGCGCGGTTCCAACGCCGCGACCGGGCGAGGCGCCAGGGCCGGGAGAATGATGCGGCGGGCGATCTGGTGGAACGGCGGGTCCGAGGAGATCGGCGGGACGACACCAATCGGCGCCGGCGGGGCGTCGTCGCCCGGGCGGCCGTTTCCAATCACCACGGTGCGGCTGGTGTAGTGGTCGGTGTCATTCGCAATCTCAGAGACGAGTTCGTGGGTCACCGGGAACCATCCACCGCCGTAGCGGTCGGTGTGCGCCACCGGGCAGGTCTCACGCAGCTCGTCCCAGATGGGGTACGGATTCTTCACCCACGTGGGGTCGGTGTGGTCCCAGTCGGTCGCGAAGTCCTCGACGGGCGGCTTAGTAATTTCAGTCGTCATTTCCTACTCCTCGATCAATACTGCGTGTTCTGGGCAATTGGCTTGTGCGAGTCGGGCAAGTTCTTCGTCGCCGGCGGCTACGTTGCCGTCGCCAACAGCGAAACCGTTCCCCAATTCATCTGAATCGAATAATCCAGGCGCGAGCGAAAAACAACGCCCGTGCCCCTGACAGCGATCCGGATCAATGGATACCTTCACGACCCCTCCTTCGTGGTTACTTGGTGAGACAATAACAGGCCATCTGTCTCACGGGGAGAAATTTTTCGAAGCCCCACATAAGAATTGTCGGAGCGCCTCGAAATGCGTAATTATGCTCTGATCAGGAACGACGGCTCGGGGACCTACTCGGCTTCGATCTCTTCGCGCGAGATGCCCAAGAAATACAAGACCGCGTCGAGATACGGAACGCTCAGTGCGGCGTCGGCGTGTTCGCGCACCACGGGCTTGGCGTTAAAGGCGATGCCGAGTCCGGCGATGGACAACATATCGATGTCATTAGCCCCGTCACCGACGGCCACCGTCTGCTGCAAGGGCACCCCAATTTCGTCCGCGAAGCGCACGAGGGCACGCGCCTTGCCCGCACGGTCAACGACCGCGCTCGCGAGATGTCCCGTCAATTGTCCGTCGACGATCTCCAGGTGATTGGCTTCCAAGAGATCGACGCCGAGATCGGCGAGGAGCGGGGCCAAGACTTCGGTGAACCCACCGCTCACTACGGCCGGTACGTAGCCGAGACGCTGCAGCGTCCGCAAGAGCGTGCGCGCGCCCGGCGTCAGTCGCAGCTGCGCTCGCACGTCGTCCAACACGCTGGTCGGTAGGCCCCGTAGAAGAGCGACGCGCTGGCGAAGGCCTTCGGCGAAATCGATCTCCCCCGCCATGGCGGCCGCCGTAATGGCGGCGACCTCGTCGGCGTGACCGCTGCGCTCCGCTAAGAGGTCGATCACTTCATCTTGCAAGAGAGTGGAATCGGCGTCCATCACCACCAGGTGCTTGCTGCGACGATGAAGGCCGGCGCGCTGCACCGCGATGTCGACGTGCGCCTCACCGGCCGCTTGCGTCAGCGCCTCTCGCAGGACGCCGTGATTGGGGCCTCGCACCACCAACTCGTAGCAATCAACGGGGTAGCTCGCCAAATGGACGATGCGCTCACACGTCGCGTTGGATGCCGCAATCGCTTCAAACAAGATGCGCAGCGCGGAACTCGTGATGGAGGGAGCGAGAAAGGTGACCAGCAGTCGTTTCCCATTGACGTAGTCGCCGGGCTCGACGGCGGCCACCGTGACATCGATACCGTCGCCGACGGCCCCCGTTCGCACCGCGCGCTCACGAAGTCCCTCCGCCGTTTCGCTGGCGTCGACCGTCACCTCGACGCACAACACGAGGTATCCCCGGATAGTGATCTGCGCGACGTCGTTGATTTCACAAGAACCACTCGGTAATTGCTGGATGGCTTCGAAGAGCTTGGCCCCCACGCCTTGGCGGTCAGGACCGCTTGCGGTCACAAGAAACGTGGTGGTGGTCACGACATCAGCGTAATTCGGAGCGCGACTCAATCGAAGTGGTCACTCGCTCGCAGTCTCGCGACCTCCGCCACGTGCTCATCGGTGCGGGCGTCGAAGCGCCACGTGGCGCGAAGACCCGCTGGCAGGACGGCGCACCCCGCGGCACACACCGCGCCACCTACGACGAGCGACGTGCGGACCGTCGTGACTGCGGCGAGTGCACCGGCACGCACTTGTCCGGTCGTCGGTCCAACCGAATAACTCAATAACTCGATGCCCGCCATTCGGCCTCGAACCTCCGGCGGGATGGATTCGTTCCACATCGTGTTGCGGAAGATGCCGCTCACGGCGTCGGCTCCTCCGGCCACCGCGAGGAAGATCCACGCCACAACGAGGATGTGACTACAGCCGAAGCCGACGATGCCGAGCCCCCAAACAATGGCGGCAAAGAACACCGCACGCCCGTAATGCGCCACGCGCCTCGTCCATTTTTCGGTCAGAGCCACCATCAGTGCTCCCGCCGGCAGCGCGCAGTACAGCGCGCCCAGCGCGTAGGAGACGTGATACTGCTCGGCCACGAAGGGAAGTAATGACACGGGAAAGGCAAAGATCATCGCGACGAGATCAATGACGTAGGTGCCGAGAACGTCTCGACGTGACAGCGCATACCGACCGCCCGCGAACAAGGAGTCCCAGGCGACGCCACCCTCAGCACCCGACGGAGGTGCCGACGGCAGCGCCATCAGGAGTGGAACCGTGACGACCACGCACGTGGCGGCGAGGGCGTAGACGACCCACGGTCCGAACAACACCGCCCCGACGCCTCCGAGGACGGGACCAAGGAGCGCGGCACCGGTACTTTGCACCATCTCGAGCGTCGCCGCTTGCCGTTGTTGTGCGTGAGGGACACTGTGCTGAAACATTGCCGTGTAACTCGGCCGCTGAGCGCCACTGGCGGCGGCGAGCGCTCCGGCCAACGCGTACAGCACAACTAACTGGGGGTGCCTCAAGGAGGCGTTCCAAGCCAGGAGGCCCGTAAAGAGCGCGATCAGTGCTTCTGTTACGACGAGAACGCGACGCCGGTCCCAGTGGTCGGCAATCACACCTCCGTAGAGCCCGAAGACGACAATGGGAACGAGTTCGACGGCACCGAGAGCACCCACCGCCATCGGTGAATGCGTCAACGTCGCCAATTGGTACATCAGTGCGACGTACGCCGCCTGTGCGGCGAGAGCGCTCACCGTGCTGAAGGCGAAGAGGCGGCGAAACGCTCGCGACGAGCGCAGTGGCGCCAAGATGGTTGTCATGGACGTCAGTGGTTGGGCGCGCCGGACACCCAACCATGCTCGCGGTCGTAGTGACGCAAGATTTTGGCTGGTACGCCACCTAAGACAACGTGGTCCGGGAACGTTCCTCGGACGACAGCGCCCGCGGCCACCACGGTGTTTCGACCCAACTGCGTGCCCGGGAGAATGACGACGTTCGCCCCGAGCCAGCTACCAGATCCAATCGACACCGCGGCCTCATTCGGTTGCTGCCAACCAACGGCACTGTCGGGGTCCTCGTATCCATGGTTCTGATCAGTGATGTACACGTACGGACCCGTTTGGATTTCGTCACCGAGGACAATGGACCAATGCCCAATGATGTGCGAGCCGCGCCCGATGATGCACTTGCGCCCAATCGTGACGGTCGGACTCGCCAGCATGGGTTGACCCGGACCGATTCCCGCGGTCAGGCAGACATTCGGGCCTATCAAGGTCTCGTCACCAATAGAGAGATATTTCTCGTTGTAGACGACCCCTTGGGGCGCCATCAATGCGGCGCCCCGCCCGAAGTAGCCAAATGAGTGTGCGTAGTCGTCATCGGGGCCCACAATTGCTACCTCGTTGAGGTATCGACGAAGCCGACGGACTTGCGCTCCCAGAGCGCGTCGGAATCGAAGTCGGGCGGTCATCGGCGCCACGCTATCGGCCCTCAGGTCCTCCGGGGAAAACTGACGTATCGTGCCACGGCGTCTTCATTCAATTTTTGACGACGCCGTGGCAATACCTCTTAGTCCAGAGTGATGGGCGAGTCGACGTCAATCTCGGCCGCTGCTTCGGCCGGTTTGTTCGATTCAGCGATGTGGTCGCGAACACGCTGGTCGATTTCGGCCATCAGCTGAGGGTTCTCACGCAGAAAGTTCTTCACGTTCTCTCGACCTTGACCAAGCTGTTCACCTTCATAGGTGAACCACGCGCCGGCCTTCTTGACGAAGCCGAATTCCACCGAAACGTCGAGGATGGAACCTTCGCGGCTAATACCTTGGCCGTACATGATGTCGAACTCCGCCTGCTTAAAGGGAGAAGCGACCTTGTTCTTAACGACCTTCACGCGCGTTCGGTTACCAACAACCTCGGTGCCGTCCTTGATGGACTCAATGCGTCGAATATCCAATCGCACCGAGGAATAGAACTTCAACGCGCGACCACCGGGGGTCACTTCAGGCGAGCCGTACATCACACCAATCTTCTCGCGCAGCTGGTTGATAAACAGCGCGATTGTGTCGGACTTGTTGAGGTTCGCGGTGACCTTGCGAAGGGCCTGACTCATGAGACGTGCCTGAAGGCCGACGTGTGAGTCACCCATCTCGCCTTCAATTTCCGCTCTCGGCGTCAGGGCCGCGACGGAGTCGATCACAATGACGTCCAGCGCACCGGAGCGGATCAACATGTCAACGATTTCCAATGCCTGCTCACCCGTGTCCGGCTGGCTGATAAGGAGGTCGTCGACGTTCACGCCAATGGCGCGGGCGTAGACGGGGTCCATGGCGTGTTCCGCGTCAATGTACGCACACACTCCGCCGTTCCGCTGTGCTTCGGCCACGACGTGCATAGCCAACGTCGACTTACCCGATGACTCCGGACCGTAGAGCTCCACAATGCGTCCACGCGGGAGACCGCCGATGCCGAGGGCGAGGTCGAGGGAGAGCGCACCCGTCGAGATCGACTCCAGGTTCATGTGGAGGTTTTCACCCATC
>Ga0208872_1000739_pt1 | contig 22247 bp, 6 predicted proteins | sample CryBogCBH12Aug08_FD_185508 | JGI IMG/M metagenome (GOLD analysis project Ga0208872, IMG submission 185508) | Freshwater microbial communities from Crystal Bog, Wisconsin, USA - CBH12Aug08 (SPAdes) | ecosystem: Environmental > Aquatic > Freshwater > Lake | place: Crystal Bog, Wisconsin, USA...
TACGCTTCCAGTCTCCAGCTTCAGTCTGACCAATGTTCAAAGCGTCACGGTCGCCGTGAAATTTATCTCGGGAGCATCATCATCCGGCGAAAACCTCCACATCAAACTACTCGACGCCTATAACACTACCATAGACCAGGGGCCGTCAACCGCAATGGCAACGATCCCGAGCACGGGTTTTACGAATTACACCATTGCTATTACAAACATCACGGCCAACCCGGTTGCTAGGATTCAGTTTGCCTATGATTCCTCCTATTCTGGAACGACCGTTTGTGCCTTTGATAACATTTCGCTGGTGATGAGCAATACGGCACCGATCGTGCAAACGAGCGCGACCGCCAGTGCCATCACCTATGGCCAGACCCTGGCGAGTTCGACTCTGACGGGAGGCGCGCTCACGAATACGGCGTCCTGGCAGGCGGTGGGGCTAGCCGGCACTTACTTTGTAACGCCTACCCTGGCGCCCAAGGCGGGGACGACGAACGTGCAGGCGTATTACGTGCCGGTGGATTCGGTGGATTACACCAATGCGACCAACACGGTGACGGTGACAGTGAACACGAATACACCGGGGCTGTCATTGCAGGCGAGCGCGATTTCCTACGGCCAGACGCTGGCGAGTTCGAGCTTGAGCGGCAGCGTGGCGACAAACGCGTTCAACAGTTCAACGGTGGCGGGAACCTTTGCCTTCACCACGCCTTCCCTCGTGCCCAGCAGCTTGGGAACGACCAATGTGAGTGTGACGTTCACGCCGACGGACACCACCAACTACTACAGCGTCACCTCCACTGTGGCGTTGACGGTGAATGGCGGGGTGATCCCGACCCTCACGATGCTGCCGACGCCTTGCGCCATTAGTTATGGTCAGACGCTGGCGAACTCGGCATTGACCGGAGGATCCGCCACGAACGCGTCAAGTGGCGTGGTGGTGGGTGGCACTTTTGCGTTCACGACGCCTACGATTGCACCGAATGCGGGATCAACAAATGTGAGTGTGACGTTTACGCCAACCAATCTTGCCTATGTCAGCGTCACCACCAACGTGACCGTGTCGGTGAGCAAGACGACGCCGGTGCTGACCGCGCCCACGGCAGGCACGGTGGCCTTGGGTTGGCCCTTGTCGAGCACCACTTTGAGCGGCGGTGCGGCGACCAACTCGTTCAAAAACGCCTCGGTGAACGGCAGCTTCGCCTTCACCACACCGTCCATCAAGCCGGGACTGGGGGCAACGAACGTGAGCGTGACCTTCACGCCGACGGACACGGCCAATTACAACAATGCTACCACGACTGTGACGGTGAATGTCACCCATGGGTTGCTGTCCTTTTTTGGCACCTCCGTGATGAAAGGTTATTCCAGCAGCGGTTCTCAAGTTTCGCCCAATGTCCTGATCAATGGTTCCTTTTCGAACTCATATCCCGCCCTGCTGACGATCGACCTTTTGGCCAAAGGCTATTCCGTTACCAACAATTCTCTCGGCGGAGACAATACTCCCAACGGCATCATCCGTTTTGGTGCGGAGGTTGTGCCGGTGAAACCGAATTATGTCTTCCTAGGCTACTCGCTGGGGAATGACAACCTGGCTGCCTCGAGCAATCCCGCCGGGACGGTTTCCACTTACTCGGCCAACCTCACGAATATGATCACCCAATGCCGCAGCAACGGGTATTATCCGGTCACCATTCTGTGCTATTCCCGGAACGTGATCGAGGCAGCGAACCGGTTCTCTTATTTCGAGGCGATGAACCTTACCGTCAACAGTTGGAATCTGCCGAGCGTCAACATAGACGGCGCCATGAACGACGGCAATGGCGGTTTGATCAGCGGTATTGACTCCGGTGATGGCGTGCATCCCAATGACTATGGCCACCGGGAAGTTTACTACACCATTCCGCCAACCTTGTTCGACGCCATCGGCTTGGGCATAACCAACAGCCCCTATCTCTCGTCAGTGACGAATTTCGCCCGGCTTACCCAAAACGGCAGTGTGACCGCCCCCATCACTTTCACGCCAACGAATACCATTCATTCGTTCACGATGTCCTTCCGCGTGCGCTCCACCAACAACGGCACCATCGCGGCGATTCACACCGGCAGCAGCTACGCCACGCTCCAGATCACGAACGGACAGTTCGTCTATGTCTCTCCCAGCGGAAGCTCGATCATCGCGAGTTCCATCAATGCGACCAACGGCGACTGGCACGACATTGCCCTTGCTTCGCGTTACACCTTAACGAACACCTGGCTGTTCGTGGATGGCGCCCAAGTCGGCGGCAGCCTGACTGAACAATATGCGCCGGACCAGTTCATTCTCGGCGGCCCGGGTGCGTCCGGTGCCCCGGCAACTCCGGCCACGGTGGACTTCCAAGATTGGTGCGTCTATCGCTCCGCGTGGAACTCGCTTGAGGCACAAGCGCAAGCGCAGGGCGGCCTCCAACAGGCCAGCATGGAAATCGGCGCGATGTTGGATGACGCCTCGTTCACTTCCAACAGTCCCGCCAGCAACCGCGCGCAAAGTCTCTCCGTAGCGTTGGTGAGCACGCCCAATCTCGCCGCGATGCAAAGCGTGACTCCGCCAAGTAACTTATCCGCCCAGTCCCTTTCGGGAACAGCGGTGCAATTGACTTGGACGCGCAATAGCACGACCGAAAGCGGTTTTGTAATCGAGCAGCGAGTCACCGGCTCCACGGTGTGGAGTTATGTAGCGACGGTTCCGACCGGCACGACTTCTTACACCAACAGCGGCCTGACTTTGGGCGTTTCTTACGACTATCGCGTCGCGGCGCAGGAAGGCGGTTTGACGGGGAACTACTCGAACACTGCCACAGTGACTGCGGGCATTGGTGTCCACCAGACCATCCTGGTTGATTTCGGTCCCAACGACGGCAGCAACGGGGTGGTCACCGTTAGTCCGGATTATCTTGGCCAATATTGGAATAATCTCGCTGGCGTGAGCGGGAGCGGCAATTCGCTTGGCCTCGCCAACCTGATCACCACCGCCAACGGCGCCACGACCATTGGACTGACCAGCGGCAGCAGTGGCTGGTCGTGCAATGGCATCCTGAACGGCGGCTTGCTCGCGCCAATTTACTCTCTGCTGGGGAACTTTGCCGTGGCCACCGCCACGGAGGACTATTTCTTCACGGGAGCTTCGGCATCGCTGACAATCACCAATTTGGATGCCACGCAGAATTATCGTCTGCGCCTTTTCGGCACGCGCGACACCGCCACCACGCGCGTGACTCGCTACATCGTCACCGGCGGCAACGGCTCATTTACCAACGACCTGACCACCTCCGGCACAGGCATCGGCAGCGGCGGCGTCAATTACAACAACAACACCATCGCCAGCATCAGCGGAGTGGTTCCCAATGGCGGCAAACAGATTCAGGTGACAGTGGCCACCAACAGCGTCAGCAATTACGCCTACCTCGGCATCATGGAAATCTCGGCCAACCATTCGCCAGTGGCACAGTCTTTCTCCTTGACCACTGGCGTGGGGCAGAACTTGTCTGTTGACATGATCGATGGGACCAATGCGCCAACCGATGCAGATGGTGATGGAACGACCGTCACCGCCGTGAGCGGAATGCTGTCCGGCAGCGGCATTGCGGCTACGAACGGCGGAACCGGCTTCACTTACACCGCTTCCACGGCTGGCACAAACACATTCAGCTACACCGTCACCGACACCTTTGGCGGCTTCGGAACCAACCTCGTCACGGTGGTGGTGACCAACACCGGCAAGGCGACGCCGACCGCGACGCTGGCCGTCAATAACTCGCCGGTGACTTACAACGGGTTGGCGCAGGCAGCGGTGGTGGTGATTGATTCGAGTTCGGTGCCGGGCACGGTGAACAATGTGAGGTATAACGGTTCGGCGACGGTGCCGACGGCGGCGGGCACTTATACGGTAACGGCGGACTTTGTGCCGGATGACAGCACAAATTACAACAATCTGGCGGCGGTGTCGGCGGGCAGCCTTGTGGTCAACCAGGCCAACGCAACCATCACGGTGACGCCTTACAGTGTAGCATATGACGGCAATCCGCACACGGCGAGCGTGACGACGATCTCGGGTGTGAATGGTGAGACTGGAGCGACGGTGGGCACGGTGGACGTGAGTGGAACGACGCACACGGCGCCGGGCACTTACAACGGAGATGCGTGGACTTTTACGAGTGCAAACTATACCAACACCAACGGCGCGGTGAACGATGCGATTGGCAAGGCGACCCCGGTGTTGAACTTGGTCAATTCGAGCATAATTCAAAACTTCGAGGGATACGCGGACAGCGCTGCCCTGAATGCGGTGATTACACAATCAACAGTCAATGCAAGCGTAACGCTGGGCGCAACCAGTGGGGTGAACGGCAGCAAGGCGATGATCTTGCAGGGGACCAATGTGGTCAGTCCGTTTTACACTTCGATTAAGCTCCCGGTCTCCAGCTTCAGCCTGACCAATGTTCAAAGCGTCACGGTAGCCGTGAAATCAATCTCGGGAACAGCCGAAAACCTCATAATCACGCTTCTCGACGCCTCCAATGTTCCGATTGACCAAGGGCCGGCAATCTCCACGGGAACAATCCCGAGCACGGGTTTCACGAATTACACCATTCCTATTACAAACTCGAGCAGTCGGGTTGCTGGTATTCTGTTTTCCTATTCGATTCTCTCTTATTCCGGAACCACCACCGTGGCTTTTGACAACATCTCGGTTGGAGTGCCGGGATCGACGAGCACGGTGACATACAACGGGACGGCACAGGCGGCGATGGTCAACAGCTCGGTGGGCGGGACCGTGAGCAACGTGCAGTATAACGGCTCAGCGACTGTGCCGACGGTCGCAGGCACTTACAGCATTACGGCTGACTTTGAGCCGAATGACACTGCGAATTACAGCAACCTAGCGGGAGCATCGGCGGGCACGTTTGTGATCAACAAGGCGAGTGCGTCGTTTACGGTGACGCCCTACGGTGTGACGTATGACGGCAACCCGCACACGGCGAGCGTGTCCACTATCACGGGTGTGAACGGTGAGACTGGAGGGACGGTGGGCACGGTGGACGTGAGTGGAACGACGCACATGGGTGCGGGGACTTACAATGGCGATGTGTGGACTTTCACGAGTGCCAACTATACCAACACGAGTGGCACGGTGAACGATGCCATTGGCAAGGCGACCCCGGTGTTGACTCTGGCAAATTCGACCATAATTCAAGATTTCGAGGGCTTTGCAAGCAGTAGTGCCCTGAATGCAGTGATCATTTCTCCTGTTAATGCAGCCGTAACGCTGGGCGCAACCAGTGGGGTGAACGGTAGCAAGGCGTTGATTTTTCAAGGGACAAATGCACTCAGTCCGTGGTATAGTGTGATTCACCTCCCGGTTTCCAGCTTTAGCGTGACCAATGGCCAGAGTGTCACGGTGGCTGTAAAGTATATTTCAGGGTCATCCGAAAACCTCCTAATCCAACTACTCGACAGCTACTACAATGTCGTCGATCAGGGGCCAACAATCTCAACGCACTCAATCTCGAACGCGAGTTTTATGCTCTACACCATTCCCATAACAAACTCGAGCGTCGCGATTGCTAATATTCGGTTTGCCTATCAGGCTGTCGATTACGGAACCACCACCGTGGCGTTTGACAACATCTCGGTTGTAACGCCGGTGACATACAACGGGACGGCACAGGCGGCGATGGTCAACAGCTCGGTGGGCGGGACCGTGAGCAACGTGCAGTATAACGGCTCAGCGACTGTGCCGACGGCTGTGGGAAGCTACAGCATCACGGCGGACTTTGCGCCGAGTGACAGCACGAATTACAACAGCCTGACGGGAGCCTTGGTGGGCAATTTCACAATCAACCAGGCAACAGCCTTGGTGATGGCGAATCCGCAGACGAAGAACTATGGCGATGCGAACCCGGCCTTGACGGCAACGGTCGTGGGCGCGGTAAATGGTGATATTTTGAACTACACCTTGGCGACGGACGCGACGCAATTCTCAAGCGTGGGCGTGTCAAACATCACCGTGACCTTGGGCGGCAACCCCAACTACAGCGTGAGCGTCACGAATAGCACACTGACAATCAGTGCGAAAGCGGCGTCGGTGACGGCAAACAATGCCGGCAAGAATTATGGCCAGACGTTGACGTTTATGGGAACGGAGTTCACGAGCAGTGGCTTTATCGGCAGTGATACCGTTACCAGCGTGATTCTAACCAGCAGCGGGCAGACCAATACGGCGAGCGTTGGAACATATCCGATAGTTGCCAGTGCAGCTACCGGCACCGGACTGGGCAACTACACCATCAGTTATACCAATGGAACCCTGACGGTAAATGCGGCGACGCCGGTCATGGTCAACTCCCCGATGCGATTGCCGGATGGAAACTTTCAATTGACGTTCACGGGTGGCGACCCTGGCGTCATCTATGTGGTTCAAGTCACCGCGGATTTAAGCAACCCGGTGTGGAGCAGCCTGATCACCAATACCGCCACGGTGAGCGGCATCCCAAGCTTCATCGACTTGAGTGCCACCAATAACCCAGTTCGTTTTTATCGCACGGTCATACCGTGAAGTTGTAGGAGACCTTCCAAAAATACAGACTTTGAAAACCATGAAACTCAATTCATCCGATAAATCAACACGCATTTGTTTGACCCGATGGTTCACAATTCGGCGGGCACTCGCGGTCATTTGTCTGTTGGCAGGCATCCACATCCAAGGCCAGACCATTATTCAGAGCTTTGAAGGGTTTTCGGACAGCACCGCTCTGGATGCGGTGATTTTCAACTCGACGGCTAATACGACCGTCACGCTGGGTGCAACCGACGGGGTGAATGGCAGCAAGGCGCTGATATTCCAGGGGAACAATGGGGTCAGTCCGTATTACAGCCAGTTCACACTCCCGGTCTCCAGCTTTAGTCTGGCGGGCGTTCAAAGCGTTACCGTAGCCATGAAGTTTATCTCCGGTTCTGGTGAAAATCTCAAAATCGAACTGCTCGACGCCAGTGGCATTTCCATAGTCCAAGGTCCACAAATCTTAACGACAACAATCTCAAACACGAGTTTCGCGAGCTATACCATCGGGGTTACAAACCTGAGCAGCACAGTGGCCAGCATCCGGTTTAACTATGATGCCGTTAGTTACGGAGCTGCCATCGTGTCATTGGACAACATCTCGGTTACCATGTTGGCAGCAAGCACGATTCAAGACTTTGAAGCGTTTGCGGACAGCACCGCTCTGAATGCGGTGATTTTCAACTCGACGGCTAATACGACCGTCACGCTGGGTGCAACCGATGGGGTGAATGGCAGCAAGGCGCTGATATTCCAGGGGAACAATGGGGTCAGTCCGTATTACAGCCAGTTCACGCTCCCGGTCTCCAGCTTTAGTCTGGCGGGGGTTCAAAGCGTTACCGTAGCCATGAAGTTTATCTCCGGTTCTGGTGAAAATCTCAAAATCGAACTGCTCGACGCAAATGGCTATACAGTCGTAGCCCAAGGTCCACAAGTAGTGACAACCACGATTTTGAACACGGGTTTTGTGACTTACACCATTGGGGTCACAAACCTAAGCAGCACGGTTGCCAGCATCCGGTTTGACTATGATGCAAGTGGTTACGGAACGACCACTGTGGCGTTCGATAATATTACTGCTCTGTCTGACCCGATTACTCCCCCAACGATGTTTATTGATAACCACCCAATAAAGGGCCTTAATCTATTTGCCACCGGGACAAATCAATATGCCCGCTATAACATTCAGACGGTAAATACCAACGGATATTCTTGGATTGGGGCGGCAGGGCCGGTGACTTACTCGATGACAATCACCAATTATCCGAGCACAAATTATCCATATTTCCAATCCCAAATCTTTTTGGTGGCAAACCCGATTGGCAATCCGACGGCACCAGACTATTCCGAAGCCAATGTGATTTTTTTGCAGATACGCAACCAAACCAATGGAACTTGCGTTGGTGCGTTTCAATATAAAACCAATCAGCCGAACGACAACAGCATGTTTAACGGTAGCGGCAATCTAGGATCGGTCACCTCTGCCAGGTCGGCGGGCACATGGAGCCTGACATTTACCCACAATACAAATGTCACCGTTACGGCAGCCGATGGAGCCACGGCCGATTTTATTTTACCTCCCGGTGTGGCATCATTGTTCGCCGACCCCGGTTTAGCCGTCTATTTTGGGGCCATGCCAAACACGACTGATAATATTGGCCAGGACTGCGTTCTAAGCCATGCTGGAATTACCGGATCCGCCAGTGGACTGGACGATGGTTTTACGGGAGCTGCATTGGATGTTTCGAAGTGGGTGGTTTCCGGAAGCAACCCAGAAGGAGTTGTGCAGGTTCCACCCCAAGCCTTGTATTGGGTTGGTTGGAACCTGCCGGATACCGGTCTGGGGCTTCAGTCGAACACCAATCTATCAAATGCCAGCGGATGGACGACGTTTGCCGCCAACCCAATTGCGTTTGCTTCAAAGAAGCAGGTTTTAGTCACGACGACCAACCTCCCAGGCAATGTTGCCGGTTTCTGGCGATTGAAAAAATAGGCCAATACATTTGTGATGTCTGGGCGGCATGGGAGTTTGACTTCCATGCCGCTGGCGCAAGAATGGTTTGTATTTGCATTGGTTTTAACCGCTCGCGACAGCAAAAAACTTTTGAACGGATGATTTGATTGTGCGCCAGAGCAGTTCAGGTATAAAACCATTAGCGAATAAACATGCGCATAAAACAACTGATCACGCTGCTGGTCTTGGCTGTAGCCACCTTTGGTTATGGCCAGATTGCCGTGCCATTCGACCAGAAAGAGTTGTCCTACATGGGCAGGGTGGAAATGGTGGAACACCAATATGCCAAAATATTTTGGCCGGGCACTTCTGTCACCCTCCGTTTCAAAGGCACCGAGGTGAAAGCCACCTTCAAAAACGGCGAAGAAGCCGCTTATTTCTACGCCATCGTGGACGGCGACGACCAGAACCCCGTCAAAATAAAGCCCGACACGAAAAAAGCGACTCTTACGTTGGCCACCGGTCTGAAAAACGCCGACCATACGGTGACACTATTCAAGCTCTCCAATAATACTTCTTACACAAAGTTCTACGGTTTCGAGTTGGCAAAGGGATCAAAGCTGTTGGCGGCGCGGCCGCTTCCGAAAAGGAAAATTGAGTTTTATGGCGACTCCATCACCGCCGGCCACGGTGTTGACGTGTTGCCGGGCAATCCAGACTCTGGCAGTCCCGAGTATTTCAATAACTATTGGACCTATGCGGCCCGCACCGCCCGATATTTCGATGCGCAATATTCGTGCATTGCCAGAAGTGGCATCGGCATCATGGTGAGCTGGTTTCCTCTCATCATGCCTGAGATGTATGACCGGACAGACCCGGAAGACCCGAACAGCAAGTGGGATTTTTCAAAATACACACCGGATGTGGTGGTGATCAACCTGCTGCAAAACGATTCGTGGCTGGTCAACATGCCTGAACACCCTCAATTTAAAGCCCGTTTTGGCGGCGTCCCACCCGATGAATCGACCATCATTCAATCGTTCCAAAACTTTGTAAAAAATATTCGCGGAAAATATCCCAAGGCTTCGATTATTTGCGTTTTAGGCAGTATGGATGCCACCAAGGCGGGTTCGAAATGGCCCAGGTATGTGGAACAAGCGGTGAAGGGATTGAACGATTCGAAAATCTTCACCAAATTTTTCTGTTATAAAGATACCCCAGGGCATCCCAATGCTTCCGAACAAAAGCTCATGTCGGAAGAGTTGATCGATTTTATCAAAAAAAATATCAAATGGTAAAAACCACGGTAAAAAATATTTATCCGGGTTGTTGTCAACGTTTTTGGGTGGTGTTAGTCGTTCTATGCCTTGGGTTGATTGATGAAACCAAAGCCGCCATCCAAATCAATCAGTTGAACTCGGCCCAGCTGTGGCAGAAGGTAGAGTTTAAGATTACCGGCATTCCGACGGGCTTTAACCCCTTTGATCAGGCCAGTATCCGGGTGGATGCCAACTTGTCCCTGCCAACCAATGGCAACATGACAGTCCCGGCATTTTGGTATCGGGCGTATACCCGGTCATCCAATTCGGTTTCGGGGTATGAGGTGGATACCGCCAGCGGTTCTTCCCAATGGCGAGTGCGATTCACCCCGCCGGTGGCGGGCGCATATGCCATGTCCATATCCGTTCTGACGAACGGCCAGTTTTACGCCACTTCGGGAGTCACCAACTTTACGGTGCCAACGACCAATCTTCCCGGTCGTTACGGTTATGCCGTGGCGGCCACTAACGGGATGTTTTTTCAAACGCAGGACGGGCGCGCGCTGCCGCTAATTGGCGAAAATGTCTGCTGGGCGGGGAATGCTGGAACTTATGATTACGACACCTGGTTTGCTTCCATGCAGAGTGCCGGGGAGAATTATGCCCGGTTGTGGATGTGCCCCTGGAATTTTGCGTTGGAACAGACCGCAGGTGCCCGGACCAATTATTCGCTCGCCCCGGCATGGCAATTGGACTATGTGCTGCAACTTGCCGAGCAAAAAGGCATTTATGTCCAGTTGTGCCTGGACTATCATGGCATGTTTGAGGTGGTTCCGGATTCCTGGGGCGGGAATAACTACTGGACGAATAATCCTTACAACAGCCTCAACGGGGGGCCGTGTGTGAATCAAAACGCATTCTTCACTAATGCCGTTGCCAAGACCCTGTATCAGAACCGGCTCCGCTATTTAATCGCCCGCTATGGTTACAGCCAGAATCTGTTAGGCTGGGAATTCTTCAACGAAATTGACCACGAATTTACCTATCTCGACACGAACGCCGTCAACACGTGGCACAGTCTCATGGGCGGATGGCTGCATACCAATGATCCTTACGGACATCTGGTCACCACCAGCGTCGCCGACGCCACCGCCGATCCGGAGTTATTTGGTGTTTCACAACTCGATTTTCTTTCCTGGCATTACTATTTCAACGGTTCGTCTAATCCGGCCGGGGGACTGGCAGCTCAAGCAAATACTTACCGAAAAGCCTACGGCAAACCGGTGATGATTGGGGAATACGGAACCGACTGGAATGGGTGGGACGTCAGCGGCGATCCCTACTTGCGTGGATTCCGTCAGGGCATTTGGGGTGCTGCTCTGGGCGGGTCGGTAGGCACCGCCATGTCGTGGTGGTGGCAAACTATCGCCACATCAAACGCCTATCCGGTCTATGCCTGCGTTTCAAATATCCTCGGCGGCACCGATTGGGGGCAAGGTGGCTGGACCCCCATTGGGTTCAACACGGCTGGAACGATGCCGGCTTTGGTCGGCGATTTGTTGCCGGGCGGTGCGCCCTTCAGCGTGCAATTGCCGCTGAATTCCGCCTGGGGCGGCAATGTTCTTGGAAAACTCGCCGTGGCCAATCCGCAGGCGAATACTTATTCAGCCGCGGCGCTGGACAGTTATGTTCAAGGCTCCTACCAGACAAGTTTGAAGAGACCATTTCAATTGAGCGCTTGGTTCACCAACAGTGCCAGTTTGGTCATGCACTTGAACTCGGTGTCGGTGGGAGCCATTCTGCGCGTGCGCATAGACGGCTCGACGGTGTTGAGCACTAATATTCCCAATCGGGATGGACTCGCGGTGGTTAACGGGGAATATAATACAAACATCATGGTCAGCATCCCCAGCGGCAAGCACCTCATTGAGATAACCAATGCGGGGACAGACTGGGTGTATCTCGATTGGGTGCAGTTAAACCAGGTTCTCCCGTCTGTTTACTCCAATAATTGGCAGGCGGTGCCGACCGCCATCGGCCTGCGCGGAGATTGCGAGTCCCTGTTGTATGTGGTTTCCCCTGATGCGGTATGGCCGACCGGTGCCACCAACGCGGCTCTCCCGCTTCAGCAGTGGCAGACCGTGACACTGACTAACTGGCCAACCGGTAGTTACATTGCGGCCTGGTATAGTCCCGCCAGTGGCGCATCCGTCGCCTCTAACCAAGTTGTCGCAACAAACGGCAATCTCACTCTGACCCTGCCCGATTTTACCGAAGATTTGGCCGGCAACATCTTGCCGCTGCCCACGGGCACGGTGAGCGGCGACGCTTCCATTTGCAGTGGCAGCGCGTCCGTGTCCATCGTTCAGGACTTTGAGGGTTTTGCGGACAGCAGCGCCCTGAATGCGGTGATCACCAATTCGACTGCCAATACAACCGTGACACTTGGCGCGACCAGTGGGGTGAATGGCAGCAAGGGACTGATCTTTCAGGGGGCCAACGGCACCAGTCCCTACTACAGTCGGTTTACGCTCCCTGTCACCAGCTTCAGTCTGGCCGGTGTGCAAAGTGTCGCGGTCGCCATGAAATATATTTCAGGTTCCAGCGAAAATCTCACCATCGAACTGCTAGATGCCGGTGGCGCAACCATAGTCCAAGGGCCCCAAATCTTAACGCAGACAATCTCGAACGCGAGTTATGCGACCTACACCATGGGGATCACAAATCTTAACAGCACGGTTGCTGGCATGCGATTCAGCTATGGGGGCAACGATTACGGAACCACCACCGTGGCGTTTGATGACATCTCTATTTTGATCAACCAAACGTCGGCCACGATCCAGACGACCCTAGGCGGTTCGGCTGGGTCGTGGAAGGTGACTTGGTCTGATGGAGTCACCCAAACGAATTATACCAGCCCGGCAACGCGCAGCGTCAGCCCGCCCGCGACCACGACCTATACAGCGACGATCCAAGACACAGTAACTCTAATGACAAACAACGCCTCCGGCAGCGCAACCGTGACGGTTAATGTCATTCCACCGACGCCGACGGCAGGGAACAACGGTCCGGTGTGCGCCGGGTCGGCTTTGGCACTTAACACTCCGGCAGTCCCGGGTGCGATCTATATCTGGACGGGGCCGAACAGTTTTTTATCGACCAATCAGAACCCGACGGTATCAAGCAGCGCAACCGTTAGCCTGGGGGGAATCTACTATGTGGCTGTGACCGTCAATGGCTGCATGTCAGCAGCCGGGGCAACGGCAGTAACGGTGAATCCAACAGCAATGGGTGGCGTCACCAGCCCGGCGAGCGCCCAAATTATCAGTGGCTCTGGCACAAATATCACGTTGAGCGGCCAGACCGGGGTGATCTTGAAGTGGCAATCGTCCACCAATAGCGGCACCACCTGGTCGGACTTTGCCTCCACCGCCAATCCGTTCCCGACGGGGAACCTGATGCAGACAACTGCATTTCGTGCCGTAGTTCAGAGCGGGGTCTGTTCCACCGCCACTTCGAGCGTGGCCACAGTCAATGTGGCTGCTTTGGAGGCACCGATGCTAACTGGCGTGCAGATGCCCACCGCCACAACAATCCAGCTCACCTTTAGCGGACCGGCCGGGCAGACCTACAAAGTCTGTGAAACTTCAGATTTAACGCTGCCCTTGTTAATCTGGGACGTCATGACCAATGGCACCTTCGGCATCAATCCGGAAATTTTCACGGATAATGGTGCGACCAACGCCGCCCGTTTCTACCGCATCACCTCGCCTTAAGCAAATCGAACCCTCGTTACCGCCAGTCGTAGAGTGGAAAATTCAAGGTTTCGGATGCAAGCCTAGTTGCCATCGGTTGCCAGAAATGATTTTTTAAACCCCATTCGGGCTGATTTTGGTGAATTGGAGAGAGGTGAGGCGAAAGCGCATTTATCCCTTATATATCAATTGTTTTTTTTAATTTCTGTGAAGGTTTTTTGTTTCAAAACCGCAGGTGTTATACTGTCCCAACGGGATTGAATCAATCAGCCTAGGGTTGCCGCACAGCGGCTACCCTAGGTGAACGCAAAATAAAATCCAACCCCAACGGGGTTGCATCACCACCGCGCGACTATGATTCAACCCTTTCAGGGTTGCGGTCATTTTCGATGCGCTGTCCTAGGGTAGCGCGGCTCGCGCAACCCTAGGCTGAATGCTTTTCATCCCGTTGGGATGAAGGCCAAGCGGCAATGAAAAAGACGGCCTCTGTTGCCAGAGGCCGTCGGCGTTTTTTGTTGGTAGGGCGGCGCTGCCGCGCCGCCCTAATTAATTTGGGATGACCGGCAGGTCAGCCCTACCACGACTATTTTTTCACGGCACGACTACGGTGACCGCCGTGCTGGGGGTGCTTTCGCCAGCATCTTGAGCCAGCGCGAAGAGTTGGGGTAGAGCATCGGGAATAGCATTTGAGGCCATATATGTTTAGGTAGTTAAGGTTGCGGTTTTGGAGGTTTATTTCTTCATTTTTGGTTGTTTTTGCGTTTTTCAGTCAGTTTTGGCTGAAATCTGGGGAAATTCGTATCGAATTGGAGCAGCCGCCGGCGATTCTGGAACCCAGTTTGGTCAAGACGCGGGGCAAAACGCCGGGGCGGGATAAAACGGGAGCGTCGCGGGGAACAGCAGAAAATTTTACCCAAAATTTTCATGCGGGGGACGAGCCGATTAGAATTCAGGTCGGGAAAATTGCCAAGCCAAAGTTATTCACCGGCGGGCGGGAACCGGTAGGGACGGCGCGCTGCGCCGTCCGCGTCGCCGGACGTAGCGTCAGGCGACGCCCACGGAAAACCGAGGCGCGCGGCTTACCACGTTCGTTCCGCCCTCGCTGCGCTGACGGGCGGGGAGCGTTAGCGTGTGCCGACACGCCAGTCGCAAATTGACAAAGGTCGAACGACGCGGCAGCGGGACATCGCCGCGCGATGGTTCTACCTCAATCTCGCGTGCAAAGATAGATGTGGAATTCCGTCATCGGTCGTCCGTGGTATTGGGACCAAAAATCTTCGACGAGTTCGACGCGGTTAAATTGCTGCTGCAAGATTTTTGGCGGCGGCAGCTTGGAGGTGCAGACATACAGAGCGCGGGTGCCGGACGCAACCTGATAGCCCGGCCAGAGGGTGAATTGGGTGTCGCCGTAAACTGCGGGCAGCAGATAAGGCGTGGGTTGGTCGGGCAGATAAAACGCCATCATGCTGGCTTGCGCGTAATTGTCGGCGAGCAAGAGGTTGACGTGGTTGGTTTCGCGGGCGGCTTGGACGTGGGTGGCAAAATCCTGCCAGCCGCGCGCGCGGCGCAACGGATCGGGAATGGGGCGGTGGTGCAGCGCGTCGGTGACCGGCCGCACGGCGATGAGCAGCGGATCGGTGTTGTGCATCACGACGGTCATGAGCAGCGCGACGCCGAAAGCGGCGCCGATGCCAAAGCGCCACGCGGGTTTGCGCGCGACGAGTTCGCGCCAGTAAACGACGGTAAAAATAATTCCCGTGACGAGCGCGGGCGCAGCCCAGTTCGCCTGACCGGCTTTGTTCAAACTGAAAAAGGCGAACAAGCCATAGAGCGGTAGGAATTGGCTCAACAGAAACCGCACGCGTTCGTCCGTGTGTTTTTTCCAGAGCAGACCGATCGTGGCGATGACCATGCCTAGCGCAATCAGCGGCGAGATGACGCCGAATTGGCCACCGATGAATTGCAGCAGTTCGAGCGGATGAATTTGAAAACTTTTATCCACGCCGCTGCGTGTGTGCAAAGCCATCGCGTGCACCCAGCCGGTTTGCATGTTCCACCAGATAATCGGCAGGCTGCTCAAACTGAGCGAGGCGCAGAGCACGAACATTTTTCGGCTGAAGAGCAGGGGACGATGTTCTTTGGACCACAGCAGGAAAAACGCGATGCAAATGAGCTGCACGCCGTTCGTGAATTTGGCAAGGAAACCCGCGCCAATCGCGAGGCCGAGCCAAAACCAGTCCATCAAGCTATCGCGGTGAATCGCTTTCCAGAAAATCAACGCCGCCCATGCCCAGAAGAAAACGCTCAGCGAATCAATCGTCATCAGAATTGAGCCGACGGCGACGAGTGGAATCACGGACGCGAGCAGCAATGTCCACAGCGCGACGCGGTCGCCATACAAACGGCGTGCGAGCAGGAACAGCAGCGCGCCGGTGGCGGTGCTCAACGCGACCGCGAAGAAACGAATGCCGAAGACGGTGTGGCCGAAAAGTTTTGTTCCAAGCGCAATCGTCCACGCGACTGCCGGCCCTTTGTCGCGATACGACCACGCGAGATGTTTCGACCAGAGCCAGTAATAGCCTTCGTCCGGAACCAACTCCATTTGAGTGATGAGCCAAAGCCGGTAAGCCGTGAGGGCGAACAACAGAAAAATTGCCAGCCGCACGGGACTGGTTTGGCGCAGGAAATTAAGCATGTGGCGGATTTAAATTTTAAACCGCAGATTGACCACCGCCGTCCGCGCCGCCGCCGTCGAGATCAATCAGGATTTCGCGCGGCTCGGCACCTTTGCTTTCGCCGACGATGCCGCGATTTTCTAACTCGTCCATGATGCGCGCGGCGCGACCGTAACCGAGGCGCAAGCGACGTTGCAGCAGCGAGACGCTGGCCTTCTGTTCGCTGCGGATGACTTCGATGCACTGCTGGATAATTTCTTCATCCTCATCAATGCCGCTTTCGATGTCGCTACTCGGCGACGGTTTGGAAAGCTGTTGATGGATTTCCATTTCGTAACTTGGTTTGCCCTGTTGCGCGATGAAGGCCACGATGTCTTCCAATTCCTTATCGGTGATGAGCGCACCCTGCGCGCGCTTGAGATTACCGGAACCAGGCGGGAGATAAAGCATGTCGCCCTTGCCGAGCAATTTGTCTGCGCCCATCGCGTCGAGAATCGTGCGGGAGTCCACGCGGCTCGCGACCTGGAACGCGATCCGCGCCGGAATGTTTGCTTTAATGACGCCGGTGATGACGTCCACGGAAGGCCGTTGCGTCGCGACGATACAATGAATTCCCGCTGCGCGCGCCATCTGCGTGATACGCGCGATGGCCATTTCCACATCCGCCGGCGCGACGAGCATCAAGTCCGCCAGCTCGTCAATGATGACGACGATGTAGGAAAGTTTTTCCGGAATGACAATGTCTTCTTCGCGCGGAACGACGATTTCCTCATCCACCTCGACGGCAAATCCACCCGCGCCCGCTTCGATTTTCTCCTTCTTCGCCGCGAGCGGCAGTTCGAGTTCCTGTTCCGGCAACGGTTTGTTTTTTGGCCGTTCGTTGAACGACTTCACGTTGCGAACGCCGACGCGCGCAAAAATTTTGTAACGCTTTTCCATCTCGTTCACAACCCAGCGCAACGCCAGCAGAACTTTTTTCGGATCCGTCACGACGGGGACGACGAGATGCGGCAGCGCGTTGTATTGCTGCAACTCGACGACTTTCGGGTCAATCATCACGAAGCGCAGTTGGTCGGGCGAAAAGCGGTAAAGCAGCGACGCGATGATGGAATTAATGCAGACGGATTTGCCAGAGCCGGTCGAACCGGCGATGAGCATGTGCGGCATTTCCGCGAGGTCGGCGATGATGGGATGACCGTAAACGTCCTTGCCGAGTGCGATGGGTATGCGCGCTTTGCTGTTGCGCCATTCGTCGGATTCGAACAAGTCGCGCATGATTACTTTGGTCTTGATGAGATTGGGAACTTCAATGCCGACGGAGGATTTTCCGGGCACCGGCGCGAGAATGTGGATGCGTTCCGCCTTGAGCGCGGCGGCAAGATTGTTGGATAAGCCCTGAATTTTTTCCAGCTTCACGCCCGGCGCGGGATGAAGCTCGTAGCGCGTGATCGTCGGGCCTTTCGTGATGTCGCCGAGCGAAACTTCGATGTCAAATTGCGCGAGCGTCTGCTGCATCATCCGCGCGTTGGCCATCAATTCTTCCTTCGATTCCGTTGGCTTGACTGTCAAATCGGGATGCTGGAGAAAATCAAACGATGGCAATTGATAATTGCCAATCATCGGCACGCTCGCGACGGTCATCGGCTTGGGCTTCTTCGGCACAGGTCGCGCGCGCGGCACGGCCACGGGCGCAGCCGTCGGCGCGGGCGGCGTGGAACCATCGGCAATTGTGATGACCGGTTCAATTTTCGGCTCAGCCGTTTTTTCTTCGGCCGGCGCTTCTACTTTTTCAGCAACGACCGGTTCCGGTTTGATTTCTTCAACGATTTTTTTGGCTTCCGATTTGCGACCCAAAATTTCATCTGTCGTTGCGGGTTTCACTTCACCGGCGTGAATAACCTCGCCCACTTCCAGACCATCTTCCGGTGCAATTTCCTTGGTTGTTTCCGGTAAAGTGGTTTTGCGGAAGCGCGGCCCTTTGTTTTGCGGCACGCTCAAATCGCGAATGGTGGGTTCCGGCACGGGCAAACCATCGGCACCGAGACCGCTGGGCGCGGGGCTGGCTGGAGATTTTTCAACTTCCTGCTCAAGGGCGCGCCGCTGTTTTTCCAATTCGCGCGCGCGCTTTTCAAAACCAATTTCCTCGGCGGATTTCACTTCCGTTTCCGGCGCAGATTTTTCTTTGTGCATCAGGGCGCGAATCCAATTACCGAGTTGGAAATTGGTCAGGAACAATGCTGCAATCAAACCAAGTGCGGCATAAACAATGATTGCGCCGAGCCGACCGAGCAGGACGAAGCCGTAATCGTAGCGATCCACGCGGCCATAAGAAAGGTAGCCAAGCCAGCCGCCAGCGAAAGGTGCGTAGATGCTCGTGCGCCAGTCGTTGATGATGTCAATGCGACCCGCCAGATGCAGCAGACCGGTGAGGGCAACAAACAACAGCGCCGTCCACAGCACACACCAGCGCAGGCGTTCGCGCAGGTAGCCGAGAAAGTTCATCAGATAGGCAACGCCAAACGCGGCGAAAATCCACGGCAATAAATAGGCGGCGATACCCAGCGGCACAAACGTGAACCACGCGAGATAAGCGCCGATGGTGCCAATCCAATTGTGAATTTCTTTGTTCGGCGGGACGCGGACAAACGGCAGGTCGTTGCGGTCAAAGGAGAGTTGCGCCACGAGCAACAGCAGCGCCAACGCGAGCAGCGCAATGCCGATGACATCGTTAAAACCATTTTTGGAATTGGAAGTGTCGTCCGACTTTTTCGCCATGCCGCACCATAGCAATTTTGCGCGGCGGCTGAAAGTTGAAACTGACAAGCCAGCGGGTTTTTCGTGCATCATATTTTTTGGGGCTTGGAGAAATTTCAAACTATTTTGGATAAAATCGTGATGCGAATGCGGAGCGGGATGAACTAGGTTTAAGCCGTCACCAAACCCATCCGATGCCCGCCATAGTTATCTACACCATTATGAGAACCCGTATATCCTTATTGAACCCCCGTGTCCTGAACTTGCTCGCGCTGGTAATTATATCAATGTTTGTCGCGCCGCAGGCTGCTCTGAGCCAGACGGTCGTGTTCAGCGATAACTTCGCCAGCAGCACCTTGAGCCCAACGGCGGCTAGTCCGGGCACCATTACTGCCAACCGGACAGCTTATGAAATTGCCAGCACCAAATCCTTAACGCCCGCGATTTCAGGCAACAGCCTGAGTCTGCCGCTCAGCACGTCATCAGGTTATGCTGAAGCGCAAGCCCAATTTACTACCACCTCGCCAATCACGCTCAATACGGCGGGCGCATACATCGAGCTTTACTATACATTTACTGATTCGCCCACCATGTTTAGTGGAAATGCCGGCGCTCAGGAACAATTAATCATTGGGCTCTATAACTCGGGAGGCAGCGGGCCAACCAATGGAACACTTCTGAATAACGGTTTGACGACAGCTGTCACCGCAGTTAATGGCGGCACGAAAAACTGGCTGGGTTATTCAGGAACCTTTTCTTATAACACTAATAATTCTTCAACAAACGTCTATGCCAGCACCATTAATACCCGCGTGGCTCAGACTGGTGCAGATAATCGAAATCAAGGGTTGGGGAATTCTGCCGGATATGCGCTACCTACTGCTGGTGCCCAAATTGTGTCGTATGCCGGGGTGAGCAACGCGCCGGTTCTTACCATTGGAAATTACTATACAGTGGCGCTGAAAATTACTTATGTAAATTCAACGACTCTGGCCATTACCAACACTCTTTTCAACGGTGCTGGAATCGGCGGTTCGGTTGTGAATGTTGGCGGATTTAGTGCAAATTATGGCGGAACAGCTACCGGCGCAAATGTGATTGCTACCACCTTTGATAGCTTTGTCGTCGGTTTTCGTCCAACTTCGAGTCCGACAACGGCGGAGACGCTTCAAATCACCAATATCACGGTTCTAGATTTCATTCCCACCGCCCCAGCCATTACGAGCTTGACGAACCAAACCGTCATCCAAGGCAGTAACACTACTTTGGTTCCAGTTATCAGTGGCGTGCCGACGCCGACGTATTTTCAGTGGGCAACCAATGGCGTGAACATTCCCGGCGCGAACAGCTCCACTCTGGCGTTGAACAATGTTCAGTATTCGCAAAACGGCTATGTCTATTCGTTGATCACCAGTAATTCCGTGGGCTACGTTTCCAACGCGATGACGCTGACGGTCATCGTTACGCCGAGCATCATCGGCTTGAACAATCAGACCGCCAGCCCGGGCGACAATGTTACCATCAGTCCGACCAGCGTGACGGGTGTGCCGACGCCGACGTATCAATGGCAGACCAATGGCGTTAATCTGGTGGATGGCGTGGACGCGAACGGATCGACGATTTCCGGCAGCACCAGCAGTTCATTGTCCATCGCCAACGCGCAAGTTGCCGACAGCGGGACGTATTTTCTCATCGCGAGCAACAGCGCGGGCAAGGTGACCAACAGCATGGTGCTGGCAGTTTCAGCTAGCCCCGTTGCGCCTGCTATCACCGGCCCAGCCAATATCACCGTCATCCAGGGCAACAACGGAACGTTCAGCGCCTCGGTTTCGGGTTCACCCGTGCCCGCGTTACAATGGCTGGATCAAACGGGAGCGCCGATTGGCGGTGCGACCAGTTCTTCGCTGACGTTGAATAATGTCCAGTATTCACAGAATGGATATGTTTATTCCATCGTGGCAAGCAACGTCGTCGGCAGCGTCACGAACAGCGCGACGTTGACGGTCATTGTGCCGCCGTCCATCACGACGCAGCCGACCAATCTGGTGGTGACCAATACGCAAGCGGCTTCGTTCACCGTTGCCGCCACCGGTGTGCCGGCGCCGACGTATCAATGGAATAAAAACGGCACGCCCATTTCGAGTGTGGCCAACAACTCGGCCACGAACGCGACCTTTACGATTGCCAGCGCGGGGTTGACTGACGCCGCCACTTACTCCGTGACCGTTGTCAATTCAGCGGGCACAAGCAACAGCGTGAGCGTGACGCTTACGGTAAATTCGGCGGTGGGTGTTACGACGTTGTCGCCCGTCAATGGCGCGACGGGAATTTGCTACGACACGCCGCTGACAATTACTTTTAACGCGGCACTGAACCTCGGTTCGAACGCCAACACCATCAAGATATACAACGTCAATAATTCTGTGACGCCGGTGGATAGCATCACTGTCACCAATGGTGTGCAGGCGCGCACTTTCCCCGGTGACGCCCAGGCGTTCGCCTACCAGACCATTCAAATTACCGGCAACACGGCAAAAATTTATCCGCACTTCGGCGTGATGTCATCGAACGCGACCTACTATGTGACGATTGACAACGGCGCGTTTACCGATGCGGCGGGCGCGAATTTCGCTGGCATCACCGCGACGAACGTCTGGAAATTTTCGACCAAAGTGGGTGGCCCGGTGGACACAAATAATCCCGTGGTCAACGCCAACGGCAGCGCCGACTTCGTCACCGTGCAGGGCGCAATCAACTCGCTCACCAGCACCAACGCCACGCCCCGCGTAGTCAGCATTCGCAACGGTCTCTACAATGAAATTGTAGATATCTCCGGAAAACACTACATCACGCTTCGCGGCCAGAGCCGCACGGGCGCAATCATTTCCTTCCCGAACAATATTAATTACCAGACTCCGGTCAACAATGGCACCACGCACGCGCGCATGAATTTCAAGGTGAACGCGAATGACATTGCGTTCGACACTTTGACCATCTCTAACAGCACACCGCAAGGCGGAGGACAAGCCGAGGCGCTAATGATTGAGAGCAGCGCCAAGCGCTGCATCGTTTATAATTCAGAAATTGATAGTCGTCAGGACACCATTCTGGCGAACGTCAATTCCTCGCAGGGCTATTTTGCCGGGTTCTAAATAATGCCGAGTTCAACGGGGTGATTCCTTCAAAGCCGAAGGAATCACCCCTTTTTAATCTCTGCGACTCGGCATTATCAGAGGCTTTGCAGAAAGGCCATGAGCTGGT
>Ga0208872_1000740_pt1 | contig 22237 bp, 18 predicted proteins | sample CryBogCBH12Aug08_FD_185508 | JGI IMG/M metagenome (GOLD analysis project Ga0208872, IMG submission 185508) | Freshwater microbial communities from Crystal Bog, Wisconsin, USA - CBH12Aug08 (SPAdes) | ecosystem: Environmental > Aquatic > Freshwater > Lake | place: Crystal Bog, Wisconsin, USA...
GACCTGGGTATGACTAACTCCGTTAAATGACGGAGTTGATCAGAACCAGGTCATAACCAGCCAATAGGCTGGTGATATTTAGGTAGGTATCTGTTACCTGTTTGAATGGTATGAAAAAGGGTTTGGAGTTAGCTGTTTGGGTATTACAAATTCATTCTGTATCAAAAGCGGACTGGTCCTGTATCATTTGCGAACAGGTTAATATAATTGTTTATATCTACTGCATTGTTAGTCTCTTTATTAGATTTCGGCATAGGGTTAGTGTAGTAAATTCAATTATAGCTGATCTATTTAGAACCTTAACCATAAACCGGAATGCTATGCTTAAAAACTATTTTAAAATTGCCTGGAGAAATTTGCTGAAGAACAAAACTGCTTCTTTTATCAATATCAGTGGACTAGCAGTTGGGATATCTGTAGCCATGCTCATTGGCTTATGGATTTGGGATGAAATGTCTTTCAATAAATGTTTTAAAAATTATGATCGCATTGCTCAGGTACTGACAAACGCGAATTATAATGGCGGCATTAATACTGATTTTAATACTGCCCCTCCATATGGGGATGAATTGCGGAATGCGTATGGCAGTAATTTCAAACAGGTACTGATGGCATCCCGGCCCTCCTCCATGGTATTATCATCTGGTGAGAAAAATTTAATTAAAACAGGATATTACTTTGAGCCGGGAATTACAGATATGCTGAGCCTGAAACTGCTTAAAGGTTCTCACAATGGTTTAAAAGACCCCTCCTCCATTCTGTTATCAGCTACTCTTGCAAAAGCTTTTTTTGGGGAAACAGACCCGATTGGCAAAACCATGAAAATTGACAACAAAGCAAATGTGGTGGTGACTGGTGTGTATGAGGATATTCCTTATAACACTGATTTTGCCGATATGGAATGTATTGCACCCTGGCAATTATATGTAATGAATAGCCCCTGGCTAAAAAAGGATAATTGGGAACAGGATGGTTTTCAAACTTATGTACAAATAGCTGATCATGCCAGCATGGAAAAGGTATCGCACGATATCCGGAACCTGAAACTACGCAATATTGATAAAGAAAAGGCAAAGGCAAATCCCCAGGTATTTTTACTGCCAATGAACAAATTTCATTTGTATTCGGATTATGAAAACGGGGTGGCTGTTGGCAGAAATGCACAGTTTGTTTGGATGTATGGCATTATCGGGGTATTTGTTTTATTAATTGCCTGTATCAATTTCATGAATCTGGCCACAGCACGTTCTGAAAAAAGAGCAAAGGAAGTGGGCATTCGTAAAACAATCGGTTCCCTGCGCAGTCAATTGATCAAACAATTTATGACTGAATCTTTTGTAGTAGTGTTTTTAGCTTTCCTGCTGTCATTAGTTATTATTCAATATATGTTGCCGCTGTTTAATGAAGTGGCGGATAAAAAAATGGAATTCCCCTGGAATAATATTTTCTTCTGGCTGATTGGATTGGGATTTACCCTGATTACTGGTTTTATTGCTGGTAGCTACCCTGCCTTTTATTTATCCTCCTTCAAACCCATTAAAGTATTGAAGGGTACTTTTAAAGCAGGAAGGCTGGCATCAGTTACCCGCAGAGCCCTGGTGGTTTTGCAATTCACTGTTTCCATCGTTTTGATTATAGGCGTTCTGATTGTATACAGGCAAATTCAATTAGGCAAAACACGTTCTGCAGGCTACCAGCGTGAGGGACTCATAACCATAACTACCCCAACGGATGAAATCCATTCCCATATTGATGCAATGCGTTATGATCTTAAAAAGTCCGGGGCTGCAATAGAAATTGCAGAAACGCATAACCTTGTAACCTCGCTTGGATTTGCAGGCAATGGTTTTCAATGGAATAACAGGCCAATTGATGAAAATTTCTGGATTGGAAAAGCATTTATCAATCCGGAATATGGGAAAACAATTGGCTGGCAGATAATCCAGGGGAGGGATATTTCAAGATCTTTTGCAACAGACAGTACAGCCGTGATTGTAAACGAATCGATGGTTAAATATATGGGTATCAAAAACCCGGTGGGTATGGTGATTAAAGAAACAATTTTTGGAAAAACTACAGCTTATACAGTGGTGGGGGTTGTAAAAGATATGCTGATGCAATCGCCTTACCGGCCGGTTAAAGAGACCATTTATATTCCGGACTACGAAAAAACATATTACGTTAGTATACGGCTTAATCCTGCTATGAATGTAAATACTGCTATCGGAAACATTGAAGCTGTGTTTAAAAAATATGCACCCAACAGCCCTTTTGAATACAATTTTGTGGACAGTGATTATGAAAAAAAGTTTGGGGATGAAGAACGTGTGCGTAAACTGGCCAGTGTATTTGCGGGACTAGCCATTTTTATCAGTTGCCTGGGTTTATTTGGTATGGCTTCCTTTATTGCAGAACAACGTACCAAGGAAATTGGGGTTAGAAAAGTTTTAGGGGCAACCGTAATGAATCTTTGGGGCTTACTTTCAAAAGAGTTTATAATACTGGTGACTATTTCTTTTTTGATTGCTACACCGATAGCTTATTATTTTTTGCATGGCTGGCTGAATAATTATGAATACAGAACGGAATTGTCCTGGTGGATTTTTGCACTGGCTGGTGCAGGGGCATTCATCATTACAATTGCTACTGTAAGTTTTCAGGCCATTAAAGCAGCCATCGCAAATCCGGTTAAATGCTTAAGAACTGAATAGCTTTACACCCAATCAAAATGTACAATAAAAAAGCCATGTTGCGGATTGCACATGGCTTTTTTATTATTAATGAAACAGGTTTATTGTGAAAGCTTGGCCTGCCAGTCCAGCATACCACCCACTAAATTGCTTACATTGGTAAAACCAGCTTGTTCCAGTATCATACAAGCCTGTCCACTGCGGTTACCACTGCGGCAATACACAATCACTTCCTTGTCTTTCCAGTCTTCAATATCATCTACCTGTAAGGTTTGAACCTGTCCCAATGGTAATAAGGTACCGCCAATATTAAAATCTGCATGTTCATGGGGTTCCCGTACATCCAGTAACAAAAGTTTTTCCCCTGCGTCTATCCTGGCTTTAACAGCTTCTACAGTTATTGTTTTCATATGTTTATTGATTATTTAAGTTGTTATTGGAGGTATCTCTAACCGGTGCCGTATTGCCCAGATACACGTCAATGGTTTGTCCTGCTTTCATTTTATTAATGATGCGCTGGCCCGGAGCAGGTTCACTGAAAAGATAGGGCTCCTGGCGAATGATATAGGCTGTATTGGTATCCCGGATACTTTCTGTTTGTGTAATGGCACCAATGCTCAGGTTTACAAGTGATAACTGTTCTCTGGCCTGTGGCAGTGTTAAGCCTATTAAATCGGGAACAGCAATCTCACCACCGCCTTCACCGGTACCTAATACTAAACTGATAAAACTTCCCAATGGTAATTTTGTACCCGCTTTAATTTCCTGCCCTTTATACAATTGTTCTAATACGGCATTACGGGCGATATCAGGCCGGTAAGTGGTATCCCCCAATTTTAAACCCAGGGATAGCAGGTACATACTGGCACTGCGGATAGAAAAGCCTACCAGATTGGGCATATCCACCATGGGTGCTACTGCCCGGTTGATGGACAGATAAATGGTTCTTCCCTCTTTTACCATGGCATCCACATCGGGCGACTGGCGCACTACACTTAAGGGCCCTACAGAATTATCATACACTGAATCAGTTACTTCCACATTCAGCCCTTTGGATATTAGTGTAAGCTTGGCTGCATCAATATTCTGCCCCAGTACCGAAGGTACTTTTTCATATTTCCCATGCCCGGTAATCCAGTCGAGCAGACTAAAAAACAGTAATACCAGCAGTATCAGCAATAGAAAGCCTGCCAATATATTAACCCAAATGGATTTAGACGTAATAAACTTAAACAATTTCTGCCTTTTTTAGGGTTACAAGTTAACGGATTCAGTGTAAATATCAGTATTGAAATGCCTCTTCAATTATATCGGAATAAAAATCTTTTATATTACGCCCCAATGCTTTTACCTGCTGGGGTATCACACTGGCATCTGTCTGCCCGGGTATGGTATTTACCTCCAGCATATAGGGTGTCTTATTTGCTTCATTGTAAATAAAATCAATTCTTACCACACCCCGGCAGTTTAATATCTCATAGACCTTACTGGCAGCTGCTTCCAGTTGGTGCCTAACAGCATCCGTAATAGTTGCGGGTGTAATTTCCTCACTCTTACCCAGGTATTTGGCTTCATAATCAAAAAACGCATTATGGGTAATAATTTCAGTGATAGGAAGTACCTGGATCTGTCCGCGGGATTTAAACACTCCAATGGTAAATTCCCTGCCACTGATAAATTCTTCCACCAATACCTGATCGTCTTCCTTAAATGCTTTTTCCAGTGCAGGCTGTAATTCATCTGCTTTATCTACCTTACTCATCCCGATACTGCTGCCCCCATTATTGGGTTTTACAAATACCGGTAACTGAAGCTGGGCTAAAATAGTGGTGGGTGCCAGCGGACTGTGTTTAAACAAATGCAGGCTTTTGGCAACGGCTATACCACCAAATGCTGCTACTGCAACCGTATATCTTTTATTGAAAGTAATGGCCGATGTAGCGGCATCACAACTGGTATAGGGTATCTTCAGCATGTCAAAATAACCCTGCAGTTTTCCATCTTCACCTGGGGTTCCATGCATAATTATCAATGCTGCATCAAAATGAATAATGCTGCCATTTTCTGTGATGGAAAAATCTTCCTTATTAACAGTGGTTTTTATACCACTTGTATTGGTATAAAACCAGCCGGAGGGTTGAATGTCGATAGTGTATACTTCATACTTATCCCGGTCAATACTATTGGCTACATTAACGGCGCTTTTATAACTTACTTCCGCTTCTCCGCTGTATCCGCCGGTAACCAATGCAATTTTCTTCATCATTCAAATTTTTTAAGAGGCCAAATATAAAAAAGGATTATGGAATAATCTGTTAAGCTGTAATCATATCAGGCTGGAATATAAAAAAAGGTGAAGAAACTGTCCAGCTTCTTCACCTCACTTTTACGGGAAATATCACCCGTTTTTACTCGAAGTTGCTGGGATAAGCAGCAACATTTATTTCGTATTAAAGTTAAAAAAGAATTTCAGATGTACAAGCTTTTTTTCAAAAAAAAGTTACGCACACCTGCCTTATACTTAACTATGTAAAGCTTCTTTCTTAGCTATTAATGCTTCCACTGTTTCTACAAATGCTTCATCAGGTACACAGCAGTCTACAGGGCATACAGATGCACACTGTGGTTCTTCATGAAAACCCTGACATTCGGTACATTTGTTGGGTACGATGTAATAGGTATCAACAGATAATGGTTCCTGGCGCGCATCCACATCTACAGATGACCCGTCCATCAAAGTAAAAGATCCTTTTACAGTAGTTCCATCAGAAACTGCCCATTCCACGCCACCTTCATAAATTGCGTTATTGGGACATTCAGGTTCGCATGCACCACAATTGATACATTCTTCTGTAATCTTAATTGCCATAATCTTAATTTTGATTTTTTAAAATAGTTAGTTGATTCAATCACAAATTTATAGGCAATTTCAATACATAAAATATGACTTTATCCCAAAGAATTGAATTATTGGTTAAGTTGGGCAGATATTTTGACGAAAATAACCCTGAATGGCAGGCTATCAAAGAACGCGCATCCCGTGAAAACCCCTGGTTTGTGCCTGAATTTATTGAACTGGCCGTTAAGAACATACGTACCGCATTCCTGGAGGAAGAAAAGCTTATAAACTGGGCCCATCACTATGGACTTCAGGAACATACAGATGCGAATAAATTGGTGGGACTGGTGATGGCAGGGAATATTCCGCTGGTGGGTTTTCATGATTTTTTGTGTGTCTTTATCTCCGGGCATTCCCAATTAATTAAAGCTTCCACTAAAGATGAAATACTAATTAAACATATTGTTACTAAACTTTCTGAATGGAACCCGGAAATCACTTCCCTCATTTCTTTTTCTGTTTTACTGAAGAACTGTGATGCCTATATTGCCACCGGCAGTAATAACAGCAGCAGGTACTTCGACTACTATTTTGGCAATTATCCGCATATTATCCGACGCAACCGGACTTCCATTGCCATTCTGGATGGAAATGAAACTGCTGCCGAGCTGGACTTGCTGGCTGATGATTTACAGCTGTATTTTGGACTGGGTTGCCGGAATGTGACCAAACTCTATGTTCCGGAACAATATGATTTTATCCCTTTACTGGCGGCACTGAAGAAATACAATTACTACCTGGACTTTCATAAGTACAACCATAACTTTGATTACCAGCTGGCCATGCTGATCATGAACGGCCAGTATTATATGAACAGCGGGGCTGTGATCCTTACCGAAAAACCTGCTCTTTTTTCACCGGTAAGTCAGGTGCATTTTGAATATTATACAGACAAAAATGAAATTTTGACGGGATTGCAACAAAATCCTGACATTCAGTGTATAGTAGCCAAAGAATGCATAGCATTTGGTGCTGCACAGTCGCCTGGACTATTTGATTATGCAGACGGTGTAGACACCCTGCAGTTTTTAACCGGTAACTGGCAAAAATAAAATACCCGGTAATGCGTCAGTCAAATGCCGTATATTAGGGTAAACAGATAAAGAAATGTTAAGCAAAACCTTTATCTACGACGAATCTCGTAAAAGATTCGTTAAATGTGAAAAAAGGTGAACTGACTTTTGTTCAGGTTTGTTTCTTTGCAATACGAAAGGCATAATTTTTGAAATAAAACAATAAAAAATTAAACGATGAGACTGAAAGACATATTTGCAATTGTTGCTGTCAGCGCTGTTACCTCCGTAGGCAGCGTATGGGGATACGGCAAATGGATGGATTCTAAAAATGCAGGCATGCAGGAAGCTGGTAAACTGCCCGTTAACTATACCGGATTTTTTAATAAAAAGACGGCAGGTGATGTGGTGGATTTTACGTATCCGGCAACAGCAGCCACTCCGGCTGTGGTGCATATTAAAACAAAGACCAAGGCCAAGCAGGTGAGCAATAATTTACCAAAAAGAAGTAACCCTTTCGGTGACTTGTTCGGTGATGATTTCTTTGGAGATATGTTTGGGGGACCGAGGGTGATTCCGGAACAACGTGCCAGTGGCAGTGGGGTCATCATCAGCGAAGACGGTTATATCGTTACCAATAATCATGTGGTGGAAAATGCAGATGAAATTATGATTACACTGCCCAATAAAAAAACTTATAAAGCAACTGTAGTGGGTACAGACCCAAGCAGTGACCTGGCAGTTGTTAAAATTGAAGCAAGGGGACTGCCTTACCTGGTATATGGTAACAGTGATGAAATGAAACTGGGACAATGGGTACTGGCCATTGGTTACCCGCTTAACCTGGATGTAACGGTTACTGCTGGTATTATCAGTGCCAAATCCAGAAATATCGGTATCAACGACCGTAACGGTGAAGTGAAAAATGCAGTGGAATCTTTTATACAGACTGATGCGGCTGTTAACCCGGGCAATAGTGGTGGGGCATTGATTAATACTACCGGCGAACTGATTGGTATTAATTCTGCCATTGCTTCCCCAACTGGCTCTTATGCCGGATATTCTTATGCTATCCCGGTGAATATTGTTAAGAAAGTGGTGAATGATATTATTAAATACGGTACGGTTCAGCGCGCCTATATCGGTATCCAGTATGTTCCTGATAATGTATCCGAAGAACAGAAGAAAGCACAGGGTATTAAAGAGGGTGATGGGGTATATGTAATGGATGTTCCTGAAGGTGGTGCTGCAAAAGCTGCCGGTATTAAAAAAGGAGATTTTATTACTAAAGTAAATGGTACTAAAGTTAGCTCCGGACCAGAAATGGTAGAACAGGTGGCCCGTTTTAAACCAGGTGATAAAATTACCCTAACCTATACCAGGGATGGCAATGAAAATACAGTACCACTGGTTCTGAAAAATAAAGCCAATAATACCTCAGTGGTTAAAAATATTTCTGCACTGGAAAAACTGGGTGCAACTTTTGAACCAGTAGATAAAAAGATTGCAGCAGCCAATGAAATAGGTGGCGGAGTAGTTGTAAAAAAGATTGTGGAAGGCGGTCCGATTCATAAATCTAAAATACAGGATGGGTTTGTAATTACCGCAGTGAATGGTAATGAAGTTAAAACTGTAGAGGATTTGAAAGAAGCCCTGAAAGGTATTAGTGGCACAGCTTATTTTGATGGTATTTATCCTGGTTATACAGAATCTTACCGGTATCCGGTAAGGCTGGATGCAGGTGAATAAATAAAAGCAAGTTTTGTTTATATAAAAGGCTGCTCCATTCAATTGGGCAGCCTTTTTACTATAAGATAATTATCACTTTACCTCAATTTTTATTTGCTCAAAAGCAATGCCTTTTCAGGGTATCTGTTTACTGTTATTTGCGGTACACAAAATAATCACCTGCCATTAATTCAAAATCTACTGAGCCGGTTAATGTATGTGGTATACCGGAAAAAATATTGGTAAAACTACCTTTCAGCCATTCGTGTTGAAAAGTCAGTTTAATCTTTTCTTCTCCGGATATATTTAAAACCACGAGCACCACAGTATCCCCTTTACGGCGTATAAAACTGATAACCTTATCACTGCCTGCAGGCAGAATAAAGGTTTCCCCTTCCGTAATAGCGGGTGACTGCCGAAGGTTTGATAGTGTTTGATAGAATTCCTGTAACTGAACGGGAACTGTCCATTCAATCTCATCCTTATCAAAAAATTTCAATCGTTTATAATTGGGCAATTCCTGTCCGCTGTATATTAATGGAATACCAGTCCAGGTTTGCGTAAATACAGCCAATGCTTTTGCAGCAGCTCCGTATTTTTCATATTCTGTGCCATTCCAGCTGTTCTCATCATGGTTGGCCGTGAAAAATAATTTATAACTGTCCTTGGGGTATTGCGAATACTTATGCAACACCTCATACAAATCATGTATTCCGGCACTGCCTTTCATGATCTTTTCCGTTACATGCATCCATTCCCAGGCATAAGTAATATCAAATACATTGTGATAATTAACATCCTCACATTCAGCCAGCCAGAATAATTGCCTGATGGTTTCGCAGGCAGCACGTGCTTCTTCCCAGAAATCCAATGGAACCAAATGGGCCATATCACATCGGAAACCATCTATCTGATACTCCCTTACCCAGAATTGCATGGCAGCAATCATCGCCTGACGCATTTCAGGTACTTCATAATTGAGATCAATTACATCTTCCCATCCATTTTCCTCTGTAAAGTTTCCTGCAGCATCTTTCCTATACCAGTCGGGATGTTCCAAAGCCCAGTGATGCCCCCATCCGGTATGGTTAGCCACCCAGTCGATAATAATCTTCATATCCAACTGATGAACAGTTTCCACCAGGTTCTTAAAATCATCAAACCCACCATATTCAGGATTAATCTCCGTATAACTGCTGCAGGCATAATAACTGCCCAGGCTGCCTTGCTGCACTTGTTTGCTGATGGGGGTAATGGGCATTAGCCAGATTACCTGCACACCCATCTCTTTTAAACGGGGTATATGTTGCTGAAAAGCGCGGAATGTTCCTTCCGGGGTATATTGCCGTAAATTAACTTCATATATGTTGGAAGATTTCAGCCAGCTTACTGATTTGAAATGATTACTCATAATGGTTGGATTATTTACAAAGAAATAGTTTTAATTTGAACTGAATATGAAAGATACATTAGAAAGGCGAATTAGTTTGGTGCAGGGCACTGCCATTAATATGACAGATATGGTGGGTATTGGCCCATTTGTAGTGTTGAGTATTGTAGCTCAGATCATGAACGGGCCTTCTTTTTTATACGCCTGGATTGCAGGGGCTTTTCTATCTTTTACAGATGCCATGGTATGGTCTCAGTTGGGTGCTACCTTTCCGCTGGCAGGTGGGTCTTATAATTTTCTGAAAGAGGGCTTTGGAAAAAAATGGGGAAAACTGATGAGCTTTTTATTTGTCTGGCAGACCATGATACAAGCTCCCCTGGTCATTGCTTCTGCTGCTATTGGATTTTCCCAGTATGCGGCATACCTCTTTCCTTTAACAGAATGGCAATCAAAAACCATCAGTGGATCAGTGGTGATACTTATCGTGCTATTATTATACCGGAATATAGAAACCATTGGTAAAATTTCTGTATTACTGTGGATGGGGGTACTGGTAACCATGTTCTGGATTATTGGCGGGGGATTGTTTCATGGTAATTTTATGGCTCCGATACTGCATATAAACGACGGACTGCTTTGTAACCAGGCTTTTGCGGCAGCCATCGGGTTTGCCAGTGTTAAAACGGTATACAGTTACCTGGGGTATTATAATGTGTGCCACCTGGGCGGAGAGATCATTAACCCGTCTAAAAATATACCCAGGAGTATGTTTATTTCCATTGCTGGTATTGCGGTTTTGTATTTAATGATGAATATCAGTGTGGCCAGTGTATTGCCTCTGCAGCAAATACAAAACAGCAAATTTGTGGTGAGTGAATTTATTCAAAGCATTGCAGGGAATACGGCGGCAAGAATTGCAACCGGACTGATTTTATGGGTGGCATTCGCTTCTGTGTTTTCTGCTACTTTAGGTTATAGCCGTATACCCTATGCTGCTGCAAAAGACGGAGCTTTCTTCCACATCTTTGCAAGGTTGCATCCTACCAAACATTTTCCGCATATCTCTTTACTGGTATTAGGGTCTGTAGCTTTTGTTTTCAGCCTTTTATTCAAATTAAAAGATGTAATTGATGCCATCCTTGCCATGCGGATATTAATTCAGTTTATCGGTCAGGCAGTGGGCTTAATGATTCTTACCAAAAGAAAGGGCAGGGATTTCTTTAACTGGAAAATGCCGCTCTATCCTTTACCGGCTTTACTGGCCATCAGCATCTGGTGCTTTATATTCTTTTCTACCGGCAGTAAAATGATGCTGGGAGGGTTATTTGTTACTTTTCTGGGGCTGATCGCTTTCTGGATTAAAGAAAAAAACATGTCCCGTAAATAAAAGGAAGCTGTTTTATTGGGTTATTGAAGCAGGTTTTTTATCTAAAAAACTGAAGAGCAGGCTGAACAATAACACTGCCAAAGCCCCAATTACATTCAGCCATAAAAAGCCCATACCAATGATATTGTATTTATCCAGGATGAATACAGCAATCACGATCATTTCTCCCAATATAGCCGCATAGAAAACCGCATTACTTCCTATTTTCTTTAAGTAAAAAGCTACCAGGAAAATACCCAGTATTACACCGTAAAACAAAGACCCCATAATATTCACCACTTCAATCAGGCTGCCCATACCGGTAGCAAATTCAGCCACAATAATGGAAAAAATACCCCAGCCCAATGTAAAATATTTGGAAAGATGGTATTTCCGGCTCTCTTCCTCATCGGATATTAATGGATGCAGGTGGTGCTTTTTAAACCGGAGGTGAAAGTCAATTACCGAACAGCTGGCCAGTGAATTTAAAGCCGCAGCAATAGAACCCCAGGCTGCCAGAAAGATAATGGCAATAAGTAAGCCTATTAGTCCTTTGGGCAGGTAATCCACCACAAAACGAAGGAAAATATAATTGGTATCATTATCGTCCCCCTTTACGGCATCAGAACTGATGAGCGATTTATAAGATTTCCGGAGACGATCACTTACTGTATTCAGTTGCCGGATTTGTTGTCTGGCCCCTGCTTCATCCTTTTTCCAGTTCAGGATAATATCCTGCTTCTGCTTATTTAAATATTTAAACTGGTTTTCCAGTATAGCTGCTTCTTCTTTCCTGGAACTATGTTTTAACTGCTCCTGTTGTACAGCATTAAAGAATATGGGCTGCTCTTTAAACTGGTAAAAAGTAAACAGCATGGCCCCTATCAGTAAAATCATAAACTGCATGGGCACTTTAACCAGTCCGTTGAGTAATAATCCAGTCTTACTGGCTTTGTTATCTTTTGCCGTTAAATACCTGCCCACCTGCGACTGGTCTGTTCCAAAATAACTAAGGGCAAGAAAGAGCCCGCCAATGGTACCACTGATAATATTATAACGGTCTTTCCAATCAAACCCCTTAGCTGAAAACCCGGTGGTAATCACATTCATTTTGCCACCTGCGCCACTGATTTTCAGGGCATCTGTAAAACCTAATCCCTGGGGTAATAAATGAACTACCCAATAGCCAGCAATAGCCATTCCGGCGAAAATGATAATAAACTGCAATTGCTGGGTATAGGCAACAGCCCTGGCTCCACCACTAACGGTATAGATGATTAATAAACCACCCATGACGATATTGGTCCAGAATATATCCCAGCCCAGTAAAGACGATAAAATGATGGAAGGGGCATAGATGCTTACGCCGGTAGATAAGCCTCTTGACAATAAAAACAGAGAGGAGGTAAAGGTCCTGGTTTTGAGGTCAAACCGTTGTTCCAGAAACTCATACGCTGTAAATATCTTAAGCTTATTGTATAATGGAACGAAAGTGATACAGAGGATAACCATGGCAATGGGTAATCCAAAATAGTATTGTACAAACCGCATTCCATCTGTAAAAGCCTGACCCGGTGCTGATAAAAAAGTAATGGCACTGGCCTGTGTACCCATAATACTCAATAAAATCAGGTACCAGGGCATATCCCGGTTACTCAGAAAATACCCTTCCAGGTTTTTGCTCGTCCTGCTTTTATATAGCCCGTATAGAATAATACAAAGCAAGGTACCCACCAGTACTATCCAGTCTAATCCGCTCATGAGAAGTATTTAGTAACCCAGGTAAAGAATAAAATTAAAATTGCTAATACTGCTAAAACCAGCACATACCAGGTTGTCCAGGACTTTAAAAAATATACTTTGTTTTTAGAGCTCATGTTTCAGTCTTTGGTATAATGTTGTCAGTCCCTTAATCTTTATCTTCCCCATTACTGCTTAATAAACCACCGGCCAAAAGGCCAATACCCAGCCCCACCACTAATCCTATCTCCACATTTTTAAAAAAATAACCCAGGGTAATGCCGATAATCAAAATGGTACCAATACCAATTCCTTTTCTTTTCTGCATTGTATCAATTCTTAGGTAATGCAATTAAATTAGCCATGATTTTATACGCACCCGGAATACCTGCAGGTAACTGGCGGAATAATACCAGGCTCAGGTAAACAAAATTACCTTTTCCGTATTTAGCGGTTATTAAACTGCCATTACTTTCTTTTTCATTGGTATCATGCATACTGATGAGTGCTTCATAGTGTGCATCTGTTTTTTCTGCCTGGTAGGTGCTTCTTTCCTGTACCCAATCATTAAAATCAGCCGCAGTAATTTTATTGGGATAATTAAATGCCGGGTGTGCAGGCAGTAAAAAGTTTACGGCTGCATCTTCTTCTGTAATCCTGGAACCTGAATTGATCAGGAAAGGATATGGACCAACTTTTACATTTTTTAATCCTACCTGGTTACTTTTAAAATACTGTACTATTAAATTCCCCCCATTCTGCACATAATGGTTCAGGACATCATTTTTATTGGTCAGCCATTCATACATATTATATGCCCGTATCCCTACAATTACCGCATCAAACTGTTTCAGGTTTTCTTCGGTAATATCCTGTTCAGTCAAAAACTTCAGGTCGTACCCCATTTGTTCCAAAGCTTCCGGAACCTTATCCCCGGCGCCTATAATATAGCCCACTTTATTGCCCACCACTTTTATTTCCTCATCAATCATGCGGATATTGTCTTTATAGACATAATGTATATCGGGAATATGGTCGTATTTGATGGCACGCAGGTAATGCGTATATGATTTCTTCTGACCAGCTATATCCAGGATTACCAAGGGCGACAAATCTTTCTGAACAGCACTTCTTTTAATGGCAGTTAAAGGAATTTCCAGGTGATAGGTATGGCCTGTTTCAAAATCCATGACCGTATCTTTCCGGAAGACAGTAACGGTATCTGCTTTTAAATAGATACTGGCTGGGATAGATTTACCTTCAAAATTGGATTTATAATTCAGCTGAATACTTTTAGGGGCAGTCTTTTTGCCTGTAGCTTTTACATAGGTTAAAATATTATCAGGGTTTAGGGAAACAATCAAGGGATTGATCACCACTAATGGCTGGTATAATTCTCCTTTTACAGGATCTGTGTACTTATATTCCACCGGTTTCTTTACCACAAAGGAAATAGAATCCACACTAAAGGTAAAACTGGCCATATAAGCAGGATCACTCTGTGCTTTTCCTATTTCTGTCTGGCCTGAGATATTAAAATTGCCTTTATCCATCGGTTTTTCCAGCCAGTAAGGCTGGCTCACATGGAATTCAGGGGGCACCTGAAATGTTTTGGTAATACTGTTATTCTGATTCTGTAATAAAGGCCAATGCACTTCATTCAGGTAAGTATTGTTTACAAAACCATTCAGTCCGATATTTTCCAGTGTAACAGGGGAAGCGTTTCTTTTATTGGCAAAAAAACTCACATTCACCGTTCCGCCTTTTACAGCATATTCATTATCGGTTGTAGCTTCAAAAAAGATACCGCTGCATTCCAGTATCAGTTGCTGGATCTCTTTCAGTTTTAAGATTTTCCACTGATCAGAATAACCAGTGCGCTGGATCTGCTTGTATAATTGGACCAGTCCGTGTACTGATTTTTCAGGGTGACTGAAATCAAATTCCTGTATCAGCTGAGCAATCAATGCCTGCATGTTTTTACAACCCTCCACCCGGTTCCAGCTTAGGTCAACGCCTTCCATCATATCTGTTTTGGCAGAATCTCCACCTGTTGTGGTAAAATATTCTATACTCTCTCCTTTACGCCTTGGCCTGCCTTCACCCTGGCTTTTATGCATACTCCTGGCTTCCCCTCCTATCTCTCCATAACTGGCTCCCAATAAAGGATTAAATACACCTGCATCTAGTTTTACCTGGCTTTCACTCGTAGTATTATTACCGAAAAAAATGGAAGTGTTCCATAATATACGTTTGGCTTTCCAGGGTTCCACCCCATATTGAAACTGTTCCCTGAATTGGGTACTATCAGCTGCAGCCAAAAATGCTTCATTAGCCAGGATGGAAGAAGCTGCATGATGGCCATGTCCTGCCCTTACATCTCCGGGAAAGCGGGTAATGATAATATCAGGTTGGTACTTACGGATCACCCAAACGATATCACTTAGTATTTTTTTCCGGTCCCAGATTTTTAATGCTTCTGCAGCATTCTTACTGAAGCCAAATTCATAGGCAGAGGAGAAATATTGCTCTGCTCCGTCTATTCGTCTGGCAGCCAGTAATTCCTGGGTACGGATTAAACCAAGTTCTATACCCTGTTCACTGCCAATTAAATTTTGTCCCCCATCTCCCCTGGTTAAACTCAGGTAGGCAGTACGGTATAATTTATCTTTGGCCAGGTAAGGCAATAATCCGTTATTCTCATCATCCGGATGTGCGGCAATGTATAATACACTGCCCAGCACATTCAGTTTCTTTAATTGCAGGTATATATCAGCACTGCTGAAGGGCCTGGGTTCCTGGGCATTTGCCCACACACCTAACAACAGGCCTGTAAGCAGGATAAAACTTTTTCGCATGTACACTTGACATTTAATTATTGACCATCCAGAAAAACAGCATTACAGAATAATAGCTTGCCATTTTCCCAGAACATTCTGAATACAGGGTTATCTGCAAAAAATATCAGGGAACCTCTTCCCACACCTTCCACACCTACCAGTGTGCCGTCTTTCAGTTTATTCTTCACTTTATAGCCACTGAAACCTGCAACATAATTATCTTTTTTCACAACACCTACATTCCATCCGTCTTTTAAGAATTCATAAATACCGGCATCCTGCTTCAGGGAAAAATAAAGAGGGCCATATCCAAATGCCAGCGGATGGGTGGTATCCAGTTCTACTTTATAAATAGCACCGGGAATGGAACTGGTCAGGTCTTCTTTCTCTTTGTCGGCATACTTTTTCAGGGCATCATATTCATCTTTATTCTTGTCGTCTGCCTTTTCTTCTTTCGCTTTAATACCCCATTCATTTTTAGCCAATACAGATACGGCATTCTGAATCGCAATTAACTTTCCACCCCCTTTTACAAAATCCTTCAGTTTATCATTCACAGACTTATCGAAAGACCTGTAAGCGCCATCCGGCATAATAATCACATCATACTCGTTCAGCTTCACCCTATTCAGGTCGGTGGATTGTATCAGGGTTACCGGATAATCCAATACCTGGTCAAATAAATTCCAGATCTCTCCGGCATCTGTAGATGCCACTTCAGATCCTGTTAAAAGCGCTACTGCCGGTGCTTTGATAAAATGAACATCCGGACTACCAAAATCAGATCCTTTATCTACAAATCCACTGCTTACCGCATCTGCAGATAAGTTGAATTTTGCTACACCTTCTTTTACCAATCCGTTAAAATCAATATAGGCATTACTGGTTTTGATAACAATCAGGGTTCCGCGTTCATACGTTTTATTATTATAGGTAAACGGCTTGGATGCCATACGCACTTTTACTTTGTTCTTTAACAGGTAAGCCAGCAACTCTGCACTGTTCAGTGAATTATAAGGAATCAGGTACCCATATGCGGTTGCAGGCAGGTTATTGGTATGGGATGGGATACTGAATGCATTTAATTCTTTTTTCTCTTTCAGTGCAATGCCTTCCACTCCATATACATAAGGGATACTCCAGGCAGTGATATCATAAGTGGCACTGTCGTTCAGTTTGCTCCTGGGTTCAAATAATACTCTTACCAATGCACTTCTGGACTGGTATGCCGATACTGCCAGTGAATATTCATTTAATGCGAGTTCTTCCTCTTTACCTGTAAAATACCTGAACCCTTTTAATTTACCGGATATGCTGCCATATTCAATACCATTTTTATCCAGTAAAGCTTTGATGGCCAGTATTTTATTGGGTTCTGTGGAAGTTACTACATAAGTTTTATAATCATTAGACTTTGCATTCCTGCTGTCTTCAAAAAACTTCTGGAATTCAGTTACCAACTTACCGGCATTCTGAGATGCCATTTCAATGGTAGAAATTCCTGTGGTATAATGATGCAGTGCCCTGTCAGTTAAAGTTAAGGTATCCCCGTCCCTGTTCCGTACACCTAATCCGGCTCCGATACCACCCTGTTCAAAAGTCATACCGATAGCTCCGTTATAAATGGGATAAGTATCCCCGTAAGAGGGATAAAACAAATCAAATCTTTCTTTGGTAAAAAACAACCATCCTTTTTCATCAAAGTATTTGGCATTGTTTTTACCTATAATGGCCTGAAAGTCTTTTTGCCATTGGGTAATTACTTCATGGTAGGGTTCTGATGCCGGTGCAAAATAATAAGGCTGATTATACCCCTGTTCATGATAATCCACATGAATCTGGGGCATCCACTGGTTATATTTTTTCAAACGTTGCTGTGTTTCAATCTGTGTTTGCCAGGCCCAATCCCTGTTCAGGTCAAAATTATAATGGTTAGACCTGCCCTGTGGCCAGGGTTCACTATGTTCCCTTGACTGTGGATCCGGGTTATAATTTTTACCGGTATTCCCATTAAACCAGTTAACATAACGGTCTCTGCCATCCGGATTAATACAGGGATCCATGATAATGACTGTATTTTTCAACCATTCTTTGGTCTGTGTATTGGATGGATCTACCAGCGCATATAAAGTAAGCATAGCCGCTTCACTGGACGCTGGCTCATTACCATGTACATTATAGCTTAACCATACAATGGCAGGTGCATTGGCAGCAGTACCTGCTTTATCTTTCTGGATACCAGCCAGTCTGAGGTTATTTACACGGATTTCTTCTAATCTTTTCAGCGTTTCAGGTAAAGCAATATAGGCCAGCATCAGTTCCCTGCCTTCATTGGTTTCCCCGTATTTTTCAACCTTTACCATTTCTGGTCTGGCCGCAGCAACAGATTTAAAGTATTCCACTATTTTATGGTGGCGGGTAAACCTGGCCCCTACTTTATATCCCAGGAACTGTTCCGGGCTCTGCAGGCTTTGTGCCATGGATACCGTAAGACTGAATAACAAACTGGTCATTAACAAAAAAGACTTCATATTATCGGTTGTTGATGTTATAAAAATAAAAATACCGATAAAAATATACCGGTATTAAAAATTTATTTAAACGTAGTGGATTCTGATCAAAAAAAAATTAAGTTGATTTAATTATTTACATAAAGGCACTTTGGTCATTTGGAGGTAATGATTTTGTAACTGGTGGATATAATGTACATCCGGGTGATGCCTCCTGTCTTCCCGGTACCACATTTCAATATTGGTAAAATCACTTTCAGCAGGTATTACTAAACGGAAAGCATCTTTCGAATATTTGATCTCGCCGGTATGCTCATTTTCCTGCTTATGGAAATTCAGGCTCAGCAGTTGTTCATCATTTAAAGGAAGTGGATACACATCTTCTACTTCGTACCAGAAGTCCTGTACTTCAGTAGTAACACATATCTGTTTCTCATCACCGTTTAAACCGGTAACTTCTCCTTCCCATGTTTTGCCGTTATAATCAACCTGCACCAGGTCTCCTATTTTTACTTCATTAAATTTGATCATTGGTCAATCGTTTTAGAACATTAATTTAATGAATTTTACTAAGATTTCCAAGCGATGGGGCAGATATTCATAAATATGGCTGTAAGCCCCAATTATCAGGATGTTTTCTTATAATTAAATACAGCCCAACCGTTTAAAACCACCGCAAAACCCAGTATGATGAAAATATGGTTACGAATATCACTGATTCCGCTTCCCTTCAGTATTACCATTCTAACCACTTCTATAAAATAGGAAACCGGATTTAACCATACAATTTTCTGTACCCAGGTTGGCATACTTTCTATCGGGGTAAACAATCCACCCAGCAATATAAAAATCATCATCAGAAAGAAGGAAATAAGCATGGCCTGTTGCTGGGTATCTGCAAATGTGGAAATCAATAAACCCAGGCCTAATACAGACAGCAGGTATATAGCTGCAAAAAAATAAATAGTGAAAATATTACCCACGGGATGTATCTGGTACACAAAACGCATGATCAGTAACCCAACCGTCATTACCACTAAACCCAATACCCAGAAAGGTATTAATTTACCCAGTATAAAATGGTGTTTTCTGATGGGTGTTACATTGATCTGTTCAATGGTTCCTATCTCTTTTTCTTTCACAATATTCAATGCCGTTAAAAAAGCCCCTACCATGGTTAATAGTGTAGCCAGTACCGCAGGTACCATAAACACTTTATAATTTAAAAAGGGATTAAACCAGTTGGAATAAGTGGTACTGATCACAGTCTGTGACGGTATGGGGGGAAATTGTACCAGCCGTACTCTGATTTCATTATTGAAATCCTGGATAATATTCTGAATATACGCACCACCCAGATTTGCCTTCATACCATTCACCGCATTGATAGAAAGAAATAATTTACTCGCATCGTCTTTTACCACATCCCTTTCAAAATGAACCGGTATTTCCATTACAATATCCGCTTTATCCGATTCAATTTCTTTAAAGGCTTCCTTGTAATCAGCACTGTAATGAATCAGCTTAAAATATCCGGAAGAAGTTATCTTTTGAACCAGTTGCTGAGAATAGACAGAATGATCATGGTCTGCCACTGCCAGGTTAATATTCTTTACTTCAAAATCTGCTGCCATGGGAATGATAATCAATTGCATAGTAGGCAGCATAAAAATGATGCGCAAAATAGCAGGGTCCCTGAATATTTGCCTGAACTCTTTTTGCAGTAAAAAAAATAAAGTGCGCATAAGGTGCTATAATTGATTATTTGAAGCTTAGGTTAATCCTATGCTAATCTGGTTTTGAAATTCTTGATACTTAAAGCGAATAACAGGATCGTCATCCCTATTAAAATCAAAGTCTGTTTCCACACGTAACTGAAGCCCAACCCTTTGATCATAATTGTTTTTACAATAAAATAATACCATTTAGAGGGCACCACATTGGATAATACCTGTAAGGGCACCGGCATATTTTCCACCGGAAACATATATCCGCTGAATACAACCGTAGGCAGGAACATCCCCATTAAAGATACCAGCATGGCTACCTGCTGTGAATCCGTAACAGAAGAAATGAGTAAACCCAGTGCCAGGGAAGTAATGGTAAACAATAAACTTTCACCAATCAGCAAAGAAAGGTTACCACTGATGGGCACATCCAGTACAAACACACTTAACAATAAAATGGTCATTACGTTTACCATGGACAAAAGCATATAGGGCACTGCTTTGGCCACCACCACACCAAAGGGCTTTAATGGAGAAACCAGTATCACTTCCATAGTTCCCATTTCCTTTTCTTTTACAATGGCGATGGAGGTCATCATAGCGCAGGTAAGCATCAGTATCAGCGCCATTACACCGGGTACAAAACTATAGGCCCCTTTTAATTCAGGATTATACATCATCCTGATTTCAGATTCAATCCGGTAGGGTAGTTTTTGCTGCTGGTTAATGGACATCTGGTAATCTAAAATCACTGCATTGGCATAAGTAGCCAGGGTGGTAGCTACATTGGGATCTGAACCGTCACAGATCAATTGTATTTTTGGACTGTTTATATGTTGCAGGTCATTGCCAAACTGTTGGGGAATAACTACTACCATTTTAATCTTTCCCTTTTTAAATGCAGGGTCAATTTCATTATAAGCATTTAAACGCTGATCATAGTCGAAATACTTACTGGCGCTTATTTTTTGTATCAGCTGTTGAGAGGCATACTCTTTGGATAAGTCTAGAATAGCAATCTTTGAATTCTTTACTTCATTGGTTAATGCAAATCCAAAAATAATAATCTGCGTAATGGGTATACCCAGCAAAATAAAAAGTGTTCTTTTATCCCGCCAGATATGAAAAAACTCTTTTTTCACAAAGGCATAAAACTGTTTTATTCCACCGCCTTTAGCAGTGGATTTGCCCCTACCTGAGTCTTTATCTATATGCTTATTTTTCATGTTGTTCTTTATAATTGCAGCCAACAAATTTATTCGCCCCGCACTGCTTTTCTGGCCAGGTGCAGGAATACATCATCCATGGAAGCGCAATCCATTTTTTCCTTTAATTGTTTAGGCGTATCCAGGGCTTCAATCCTGCCATCCACCATAATGCTAACCCGGTTACAATATTCTGCTTCATCCATATAATGAGTGGTTACAAAAATGGTAATCCCCTGTTCAGAAGCATCATAAATCAGTTCCCAGAATTCTCTTCGGGTTACCGGGTCAACTCCCCCGGTAGGTTCATCTAAAAAAACAATGGCAGGTTCATGAACTATGGCCACTGAAAATGCCAGTTTCTGTTTCCAGCCCAGGGGCAATGATTTTACCAGGGTATCCTGCTGACTGGTGAGGTGTAAATGTTCGGCCAGGTATTGGGTTTTATCTGCAATCTGTTTATTACTTAACCCATAAATACCGCCATAAAACCGGATATTTTCCCTTACCGTTAAATCTTCATATAAAGAAAATTTCTGGCTCATGTACCCGATACTTTTCTTGATCTTTTCCGTTTCATGGTAAACATCATAACCTGCAACCTTAGCTTTTCCGGAACTGGGGATGGATAATCCGCATAACATTCTCATTGCCGTTGTTTTACCTGCGCCATTTGCGCCCAGAAAACCAAATATTTCACCCTTACTTACTTCAAAGGATATATGGTCTACGGCAATAAAATCCCCGAACTTTTTGGTTAGTTTTTCAGCAGTAATCACTTTTCCTGAATTAATGATTCCGGTTTTATTGCCTGCTCCACTATGGATCTTTTCGTTTTCCATGCCTGTTAATTATTGGGGTCCTGCATTAATGCCATGAAACAATCTTCAATATTGGCTTCAATTTGTTTTACTTCTATGGCTGAAAACTGGTGAGCGCTGATATAACTCACTATTTGCTGCCCATCCTGCATCTCTGCTTTCATCACCACATGGTAGTATTCACCAAAAGAAAAACAACTCTTTACTGCCTCCCATTTTTTAAGGATTTTAAGTAAGGCAAACATATTATCTGCCTTCACCGCCCAAAGTTTATTACCAAAATTTTTACTGATAGCTGATGGAGTATC
>Ga0208872_1000741_pt1 | contig 22236 bp, 12 predicted proteins | sample CryBogCBH12Aug08_FD_185508 | JGI IMG/M metagenome (GOLD analysis project Ga0208872, IMG submission 185508) | Freshwater microbial communities from Crystal Bog, Wisconsin, USA - CBH12Aug08 (SPAdes) | ecosystem: Environmental > Aquatic > Freshwater > Lake | place: Crystal Bog, Wisconsin, USA...
CATCGAGCAGCTCGTGGACTTTTGTGAACCCGTTGCCGCCGCCGCGCCGGGCCTGCCGTTTTATTATTACCACATGCCGGCGATGACCGGTGTGAACCTGCCGATGATTGATTTTTTGCGCCAAGGCGCGAAGCGCATTCCCAATTTGGCCGGCATCAAGTTCACCGACGAAAATTTGATGAGCTACACGCAATGCCTGAATTTCGGGGACGGGCGTTTCAACCTGCTGTTCGGTCGCGATGAAATTCTCCTCGCGGCGCTGGCACTCGGCGCGACGGGCGCGGTGGGCAGCACTTACAATTACATGGCGCCGATTTATCATCAGGTCATGGCAGCATTTGCCGCAGGTGATATGGCCGAAGCCCGCCGTTGGCAGATGCTCTCGATTCAAATCATCGCGGTCATGGCGCGGCACGGCGGATTGCCCGCGGGCAAGGCGATGATGAGTTTGCATGGCTTGGATTGCGGGCCGGTGCGTCCGCCGCTGAAAAATCTTTCGCCGGAGGAACTGAGGGTTTTCCGCAGCGATCTGGAACAAGTTGGGTTTCCCAACCAGATTCCATCGTTGCCGGCCAGCGGCAAAGCCCGCAAACTCGATGCGGCCAGGAAAAGAAAATGAATTATGCCGCAAAAACAATCGCGATTACTTTGGCCATGAGTGCATCTCTCATCTGGGCGGAAGGCCGGTTTCAACTTTCACAACTGCCGGCGCTTCCCGATCACGAAGGTTTTGCCGGCATGTTCGCGGGAGTCTCGGACGGATGCCTTATCGTCGCGGGCGGCGCGAATTTTCCCGACAAGAAACCGTGGGAACACGGAAAAAAAGTCTGGTATGACACGGTATTTGCGTTGGACAAGCCCGATGGCGTCTGGCACATCGTCGGCAAACTGCCGCGCCCGCTGGGTTACGGCGTATCGGTCACCACCAGCAACGGTGTCGTATGCATCGGTGGCAGCGATGCGGAAAAACATCATAACGAAGTGTTCCGGCTGATGCTGAAAGGCGGAGAAATTCATTCGGTAAATCTTCCGAGCCTGCCGATTCCTTTGGCCAATGGCGCAGGCGCTTTGCTGGAGGACACGATTTATGTTTTCGGCGGCTCGGATGAACCGGGGGACAAATCCGCGCTCAACCGGCTGTTCGCTTTGGATTTGAAATCAGCTGCTCCACAGTGGAAGGAACTCGAACCGTGTCCCGGCAAGGGACGCATCCTACCCGTGGCAGCGGCTTTGGACGGCGCATTTTACATCGCTGGCGGCGCGGCCTTGGAACAGACCAATGGCAAAATCGCCCGTGTCTATCTTCGCGATGCGGAATGTTACCGCCCCGGCTCAGGCTGGCAGCGCGTGGCCGATCTGCCCAAGCCGGTGGTCGCCGCGCCGACGCCCGCGCCGACGGCCGATTCAAAATTTTTCATCCTCGGCGGCGACGACGGTTCGCTCGTCGGCTTTCAGCCGCTGGAAAAACACCCGGGATTTTCCAAATCAATTTTGACCTACGACGCGCGCAGCAATGTTTGGAGCATGGCCGAGGGTTTGCCCGTTTCGCGCGCGGTTTTGCCGACGACCTTTTGGCAGGGACGCTGGGTGTTGCCAAACGGCGAAGCCCGCCCCGGCGTCCGCTCGCCGGAAGTCTGGTCGTTCACGCCCGCCCCGTGATTTCTTAACCATTGGCTAAAAAAACGGATGTGAAAATCACCCAACAACCCTCGATGCGCTTGCAAAAAAAAGCGTTCGAAAAAATTAATCAAAGAGCCAGCCCCTGACCAAAACTTCAACTCAAATGAGAAAACCCGGCTTAAACATGTCACTCTCCCGGCTGCGCCCTGTTCGGTGGTTCAGCCTGGCCGTGGCTGTTATTGCCGCTCATATGCACGCCGCCGCGACCGACTCGCCCCGCGAGCACCTTTCGCTCGATGCGAACTGGAAATTTCATCTCGGCGATGATCTGGGCATCGGGTTTGGACGAACGCAATCGGGCGTTGGCTCACCCGAGGCCACCCGACTGGAGTTTAATGACCTGGCATGGCGCACGATTAATCTGCCTCACGATTGGGCGAATGAATTGCCGTATGATAAAACCGCCAATTTCAGCGGCGGATACATCCCTATCGGAACCTCGTTTCCAAAAAATAGCATTGGCTGGTATCGGCGCACCCTGACCTTGCCCGCGACCGATGCCGGAAAGCGCTTCCGGTTGCAATTTGACGGCGCGATGCACGACGCCACCGTCTGGTTCAACGGCTGGGTGGTGAAGCGTCATGAAGGCGGTTACGAGCAGTTCAGCGAAGACATCACCGACCTTGTGAACCTGGACGGTCCAAACATCATCACCGTGCGGGTGGACGCAACTTATGGAGAGGGCTGGTGGTATGAAGGAGCTGGACTCTATCGTCACGTCTGGCTGGATAAAACCGCCCCGGTGGCCATCGCCCCCGATGGCATTTTTGTCTATAGCAAATTTAAGGACAATAAGCCCGCCGACCAGGTGGAGGTGGTCAGCGAAACCACTGTGTTAAATAGCCTGCCCACCGCACAAAAAGCCACCGTGCGGCTTGAAATCATCAACCCGGACGGAGGGACGGTCGCAAAAACAGAACAAGCCGTTGCGCTCCTCGGCAGTGATCGCAGCGAGGTCAAAGCATCGCTGGTTTTTATGAAACCGGATCTCTGGTCGCCCGAATCGCCGAAACTTTATCACCTCATCACGACGGTGGAAGCGAACGGCAAAGTGGTGAGTCGCCTGAAGACCGAGTTTGGCATCCGCACTCTGGCTTTTGATAAAGACCAAGGGTTCCTGCTCAATGGCCAGCGTTATGAAATCCAGGGCACCTGCAATCACGAGGTTCACGCCGGGGTCGGCGCTGCGATACCGGACGCGCTGCAGTATTTCCGGGTGGCGAGATTGAAGGAATGCGGCGCCAATGCTTACCGCACCGCGCATAATCCGCCCGCCCCGGAGCTGCTCGAGGCCTGCGATCGTCTGGGCATGATTGTCATGGATGAGTGCCGCCTGTTGGGCAGCGACGAGGGTAACCTCCATAAGTGGGAAAGCTTGATCCGCCGCGACCGGAATCACCCCAGCGTGGTGATCTGGAATACTTGCAATGAAGAACCGCTCAAGGCGCAGGCCGCCGCCGGGCGAGTCGCGCTCAGCATGCAGACGCTGGCCAAAAAGCTGGATCCGACCCGGCCGGTCACTGCGGCTGCCAATATAGGCAATGTCTATTCCGGACTGATGAGCACACTCGAAGTGCGCGGCTGGAACTATAACGAAGGGGCTGCGGTTGCATATCATGCCGCACATCCCGAGCAGCCCAATGTCGGCACCGAAACGGCCTCTTACCTCTCCACCCGCGGTGTGTATGAACATGATAAAGACAAGGGCTATGTCTCCTCGTATGGTCCTTTTGGTTACGGTTTGGATCAGATCAACAAGACCTGGTGGAGTCAGGTCGCCAATCTCCCGTGGTTTGCAGGCAGCTTTGTCTGGTGTGGCTTTGACTACCGCGGAGAACCGCACCCCTATAGGTGGCCTAACATTAGTTCGGCCTTTGGCATTCTCGATACCTGCGGCTTCCCCAAGGATGAATTTTACTATTATAAGGCGTGGTGGACAAAAGCCCCCGTGTTGCATTTGCTGCCGCACTGGAACTGGGCCGGCAAGGAAGGGCAGGAGCTTCTGGTCCAGGCCCTGAGCAACTGCGAGCAGGTGGAGCTATTTCTCAATGGCCAGTCGCTCGGTAAACAGAAGATGGAGCCCAACGGCCGCCTCTCGTGGAAGGTCAAGTATGCTCCCGGCACTTTGAGCGCCAAAGGTTACATCGGCGACAAGCTGGTGGCGGAAACCAAAGTGGAAACGACAGGCCTGGCCAGCGCGGTGCAATTGACTACTGATCGGGCCCGCATCGCCGCCGATGGCGCGGACCTCAGCATCATCACGGTTGCAGTGATCGACGATCAGCGGCGGGTCGTGCCGGTGGCGGAAAATAAGATCACCTTCACCCTAAGCGGTACCGGGAAAATCATCGGGGTTGGCAACGGGGATCCGAGTAGTCATGAGCCTGACACCTATATTTCAACGCCGACGATGAAATCTGCGGCGAGCGCGGGTTGGCGCTGGAAGCTCGCCCCGGGACTGGCAAAAGCCGCTGCGGCCCCCGAATATGCCAGTGACTTTGATGATTCCAATTGGGCGACGATCCGCGCCGATACGAACGCCCCGGCATTCAAAAAGAGTGACACAATTATCATGCGCACTCACATCAACCTCACGAAAGCCGATCTGGCGTCTGATGTGGTTCAGGTGAGCTTTGGGGGCATTCCGGTAAAAGCTGAGGATGCAGCTGGGGAAATCCCTGATACCGGCTGGCTATTTGTTAACCAGCAGTGCGTGGGCGAAACCACCAGTAAGCTCACGGACTCCTTTGATTGCAAATCCCAGCTGCATGTGGGCAACAATGTGATCGTCTGGGCGTTCAATAATCTACGCCAAGAAAGACGCTTCAGCGCGGATAATAAGGGAATGAATCCCAAGGTCAGCGTGATGTTGGTAAACAACCCGGTGGCACCGGTGTGGTCGCGCAGTGTATTCAACGGCTTGGCTCAGATTATCGTGCAATCCACCGGTGAGGTGGGCGAAATCAAGCTGACTGCCAGCGCCGAGGGACTGCAACCGGCGACGACCCTTATCAGGACCCAGAAGTAAATCCGTATTGTGAAACCACATAACCTTTTATTTATGACGAAAAAAATGATCAGACTCAATCTGGCTGCGGTAACGCTGGTCGCCGTTTCATTGTGGCCCGCCTGCGCCGTCAACAGCACGCTGACACCGGAATCAACGCCGCAACCGCTGTTCGTGAGCGAACAGGGCGGCTATCATACCTACCGCATTCCGGCGCTGACGGTCACGACGAACGGCACGGTGTTGGCCTTCGCCGAGGGACGAAAGAAATCCGCCGGCGACGCGGGTAAAATTGACCTCTTCGTCCGCCGCTCCACCGATAACGGCGCGACTTGGAGCGCACCGCAAATCGTCTGGGCCGACGGCGACAACACCTGCGGTAATCCCGCGCCGGTGGTGGATCGCGACACCGGCACGCTATGGCTGCTGATGACTTGGAATCGCGGCGACGATCACGAGAAGGAAATCAACGCCGGCCAGAGCAAGGACACCCGCCGCGTGTTCGTGACCAGTTCCACCGACGACGGCGCGAGTTGGGCCAAGCCGCGCGAAATCACGAGCGATGTGAAGCTTACGAACTGGACATGGTATGCCACCGGCCCGGGCAGCGGCATTCAGATTCAAAACGGCCCGCACGCAGGCCGGTTCGTTGTCGCCTGCGATCACATTGAGGCCGAAACCAAAAATGGATTTTCGCATATCATCTATTCCGACGATCACGGGCAGACTTGGAAGTTGGGCGGCTCAACGCCGAAACCCGGCGTCAACGAGTGCGAGGTGGTGGAACTCAAAGGCGGGAAACTCATGCTCAATATGCGCAGCCACGACAAGACAAAGAAAGTCCGGCAAGTGGCGGTCAGCAATGACGGCGGGCTGACTTGGAGCGACCAACATTCCGACTTCACGCTCGTCGAGCCGATTTGTCAGGGCGCAATCCATCGCTATCGCTGGGCGGACGGCGGCAAGCCCGGCGTGATTCTTTTCAGCAATCCCGCCAGTAAAAAGAAGCGCGCGAACCTGACCGTGCGCGCGAGTTTTGACGACGGCCAAACCTGGGCCGCGTCGCGCGTGCTGCACGCCGGTCCGAGCGCGTATTCGGATCTTGCGGTGCTGGCGAACAGGCAGATTGCCTGCTTGTTTGAGGCGGGAACAACCAATGCGAATGAAGGAATTATTTTCAGCCGCTTCGGGTTGGATTCATTGCAGTCACAGAAGTAGCCAAAACGCAAACACACATTGAATAACTTTTCCAAAATCACTACACGAGCCTGGCTGGTCGTCGCGCTACTCTGGCCCGTGGCGTGCCTGAATTATCTGGACCGGCTGATGATTACGACGATGCGCGACTCCATCAAGGCGGAGATCACGATGACCGACGCGCAATTTGGTTTGCTCACCTCCGCTTTTCTCTGGGTGTATGCGTTCATGAGTCCCGCGGCCGGTTATCTGGCCGACCGTTTCAGCCGCCGAAAGCTCATCATCGGAAGTTTGTTTGTCTGGTCGGCGCTGACCTTGGCGGCGGCTCATGCGCATAGCTTCCACCAACTGCTGCTGGCGCTCGCGCTCATGGGCGTGAGCGAGGCTTGTTACATTCCGGCGGCGCTGGCGCTCATCGCGGATTATCATCGCGGCCCGACGCGTTCGCTGGCCACGGGCTTGCACATGAGCGGAATTTACACGGGCGCGGCGCTGGGCGGGTTGGGCGGGGTGCTGGCGGAACATTTCCGGTGGCAGAGCGCATTCATCATCTTCGGCCTGTTCGGCGTGGGTTATAGCATCCTGCTCATTTTGTCCTTGAAGGAAAAAGCTTCGGATGACCAACCCGAAACGGCCAGCCCAGCGCCGGAAAACAAGGTCAACCTCTCGGCCGCATTTGGCTACCTCTTAGGGCAAGGGTCATTCTGGGCTTTGCTCGCTTACTTCGGATTGTTGTCCGTCGCCAACTGGGCAATCTATGGCTGGCTGCCGACCTACATGAAGCAGCAATTTCATCTCGGTCAGGGCGCGGCGGGAATGTCCGCCACGGCTTACATCCAGATTGCGTCGTTTGCCGGCGTGCTGATTGGCGGCGTTTGGGCGGACCGCTGGTGTCGGCAAAATCTGCGCGGCCGGGTTTTTGTGGTCCTCATCGGTTTCTGCCTGGCCGGCCCGGCGCTTTACCTAGCGTCTTCGACCCCCGTGCTCGTGCTTGCGATTGTCGGGCTGCTGGGGTTCGGCCTCGCGCGCGGCTTTGCCGACGCGAACAACATGCCGATTCTCTGCCAGATCACCCCCGCACGCTATCGCGCGACCGGCTACGGCATTTTGAACTTTACCGGCTGCGTCCTTGGCGGTCTGATGACCTATCTGGCTGGTGTGCTCACTGACGCGCACATCGGCCTCGAAAAAGTCTTTCAATTCTGCGCCGGCGGCGTAGTCGTGGCCGGTCTGTTGCTGTTGTTCATCAAACCTAGAAAAGATTTTGATAATGCCTGATGCCGTTTATCACCCGCTCCACAAACAAAATGAAGCGCTCAATCACACTCACCACGCTCCTGTTGCTGTCGTCACTCGCCGCGTTACACGCCGCCGAGGTGAACTCATCCACCCCTGCATCGCAGTCAGAAATTAGCCTTCAAGAACAAATCCGCCCTGTGCCGCGCTTTCAATCCGGCGACCGCTGGTGCGTGCTCGGCGACAGCATTACCCACGCAGGATTTTATCACCGCTACATCGAGCTGTTTTACCTGACGCGGTTTCCATCATTGCAACTCGATGTGATCAACTGCGGTATTGCCGGCGACACTGCCGCTGGCGCGGAGAAACGGCTTGCGTGGGATTGCCTCAACGCCAAACCCACCGTGGTCACCGTGATGCTCGGCATGAATGATGTGAAACGGGATCTTTACGCACCCACAGCAACCGGAGCGGACATTGAGCAGCAGCGCGCCAGCGCCGCCACGATATACGACAAGACCATGCGCCGGCTTGTAAAAACGCTGCGGGATGCAGGAGCGAAAGTGGTGTTCGTGTTGCCGTCGCCCTACGACGACACCGGTGACTTGCCCACCCCCAATCTCCTCGGCTGTAACGCGGCGCTGACAGGATTAGGCAAACGGGTGCAGGCCATCGCCCAGGAGTTTCAGCTTCCCATCGTGGATTTTAACAGTCCGCTCGTTTCCATTAACGCGGAGAAACAGAAACTCGACCCGCATTTCACCATCATCGGACCGGATCGGGTCCACCCCAAAGAACCGGGCCACTTGATCATGGCGGCGCAATTTCTCAAGGCCCAGCAACTCACCAGCGTCGTCTCGCGCATCGCCATCGACGCGGCAGCGAGGCGTTCGGGTGGGTTGGAAAATTGTGTGATCAGCAACCTGACCTTCCAACCCGAAGGCGTTTCCTTCACCTGTAGCGAGCGCTCCCTGCCATTTCCGGTGACGCCTGAGGCTAAACCCGCGTTGGAGTTGATTCCGTTTGTTCAAGACTTCGACCAGGAAACGCTCTGCGTGACGGGTTTGCCGGCAGGCGATTATCAATTGAAAATTGATGACCAAACCGTGCGCACCTTCACCTCGGCGGAACTTGCCGCCGGTGTGAACCTCGCGCTGCAAACCAACACGCCCCAGTATCAACAATCGCTCGCGGTGCAGGCGGCATTGAGTAAGAAGTGGGCCGCCGTGGACAAGATCCGCACGCTTGCCTATGTCGAGTTCAGCGCGTGGCCGGACGCACCCCGCCCGGTTGATGTTGCGCTGTTGCAACCCAAGCTGGAAGCCCAACTGGCTGCCGTGCGTGGAAAAAGCTACGAGCCATACATCCGAAATAAACAAAAAGCCTACTTCGAGTTGAAACCGCATGAAGCCGACTTCCCAGCGGAGGCGGAAGCCGCAGTCAACGCTGCACGCCAGGTGGCAGTCACCAAGCCGCATCAATTCACGCTGAATCGCGTGGCTCCCGCGGCCGCTTTAGAATCAACAACTCAAGAGTAAATCATTCCAGAAGACCCGAACACACCTTCGCATTTCACCATGAAAACCATTAATCACATCCCCGCTTCTCTCATTGCCGCCCTGTTGCTGTCGCCGGTGGCGATACTCAACGCCGCCGAAATTTATGTGGCGACCAACGGTGGCGACCAAGCCGCTGGCACGCTCGCCGCGCCGTTGCAAACGATTCAGGCGGCTTTTGATAAAGCCAGCGCGGGCGACACGATTCTTCTGCGCGAGGGAACTTACCGCGAAGCCGTCGCATTAAAAAACAAGTCCGGCAAGGACGGCGCGCCCATCACGCTGAAGGCTTACCCGGGCGAGAAGCCGGTTCTTTCCGGCTTGGATGTGCTCAATCTGGAATGGAAGGCCACGCCGCAAACGGGCGTCTTTGTCGCTGCGTTCGACGCGCCGGCCATCGCCCAATTGTTTTTCAACGGCAAACCGATGCTGGAGGCGCGCTGGCCCAATTGTCCAGTGGACACGAACGGCGATTGGAACTTCTTCTCGCCGGATGCCTGGGCCATCGTGGACAAGACCGGTTGCTCGTATGGCACGATCGCCGATTCGCGCCTCGCGGCCACCGGCTGGAATGTCACCGGCGCGCAGACTGTGTTGAATGTGGATCACCAATATTGCTGTTGGACCCGGAAAGTGCAAAACCACTCAGTGGGATCCAAAACCTTTAATTACGACAAAGACCTTGGACCGAGCGTGGGAAAAAACGATGAGGGCGGCAGCAACCCGCCGTTTAACGATGACCGCTATTACCTTTTCGGAATGCGGCAGTTTTTGGATGCTCCGGGCGAGTGGTTCCACGATGTGGCAGCCAATCAACTTTATTTTTATGCGCCCGACGGCAAGAGTCCTGCCACTGGCAATCTTGAAATCAAAACACGCGACTGGGGGTTCACGGCAGATCAGAATTGCAACTACCTGACAATCGATAGCATCGAGTTTTTTGGAACCGCTTTCAAATTTGGAAAGTATAACAAGAAGTGTTCATTCCTTGTGTTCCGCAATAATCGTGTGCTGCACAGTTCATGGACCGAATATTTGAAGCTGCCGAAGGGTCAGGCGGGTCACGAGGCGGCGGACGTTATCTATCCGACCATTGAAGCGGATCACGCGCAGGTCTTGAACAACACATTCGCTTATGGGGCGCTGAGCGCTCTTTATATCAACGGCTTTGACAACCTGATCGAGAATAATGTCTTTCATGATTTTTGCTATAACTCGTCTTTGGACTATGCTCCCCTCCAGGTCAGTAAACCATGGCCTGACAAGATCCGGATCGCAGGACGCGCCACTGTCCGTCATAATACTTTCTATCGCAGCGGCGGGATTCAGGTTCACGTGGCGCAGGCGGGCAATGATTTCTATCTTAATGATCTCCATGATTCCTTCCTCGCCTGTTATGGCGGCAATAAGGATACCTCCGCGCTCTACATCTATAATGTCTTTTGCAAAGGCACCCGCCTTCATCATAATTGGGTGCATCGAGGTTATTCCGGCACACCGCCGCTGCCATGGGGCGGGGGCGAGGGTATTCGCGGCGATGACAAGACCTGCGGTCTGACCGTTGACCATAATGTGACATGGGATCTGGGCGCTTGCGGAATTGAGATTAAGAATGTGGACAACCCGAAACCGAAAGATGCGAACCGATGCGTCAACAACACTGTCTTCAATCACAGCGCCTACAACCCGGTCAAAAGCGCAATCCTGATGCCGTCTGTCAAAAACAACTGGAACATCCACAGCACGGTCGCCAACAATCTGGCCGATTCGATTTATGGCTGGTGGTTCGGTCCACCAGTCGGCCCGATGGCGCGCTTCAGCAATAACGACACCAATTTTGTTGCGGCCAGAGATTTGGTGAGTCCGGCGTGGTTCGATTTCCGTCCCGCGTCCGGCGCGACCGCCATCATCGGTCGCGGCGTCGCGATTGAAGGTCTCACAGGGAAAACGCCCGACATCGGCGCTTACGACCGCGGTGATTCCGTCTATTGGATTCCCGGCCAGAGACTGGAAAAGGCGAGCTGCCCGATTGTGCCTGACATGGCGAAAAATGTGCCGGTTGATCGGGATGTCCTCATGTGGAAACTCGCCTACCGCGCGGTGGCCCACACAGTTTATTTTTCCACTTCCAAAGACGAGGTGCAGAATGCTGCGAAGCAAGCCCTGCAAAAAACTTTTCGTGGCGAAGAAAATGTTTTCCCGTTGCCAAAACTTGCCGGCGGACAAACCTATTTCTGGCGGGTAGACGCAACACTGCCAGATCAGTCTGTGGTCAAGGGCGACCTTTGGACTTTCTCCACTAAATAAAAAGCGAGCCGAAGAAAACTATTCCGTCACGGCTATTTCAGATTCGTAAAAGATTCGCTCCAGTCCGCGCCGGGTTTCCAGTTTTCTCCACTCGATTCATACGCGCCCAAGTCGGGAGCGCTTCCTTTGAATCCGTCGGTGTAACTGGGCAACACCACACCGGTGTCAATCAGCGGCGAGCCGTCCGCCGGGCGAAAGTCAAAATGTTTGGGATCTTTTAACAAGGCTCGCGCGTCTTGATTCCGAAAATTGTGGTGAACATAGGCGCTGTCCGGCCGTTGCGCATTCGGCGAATGGTTTGAAGTAATGTTGCGGCTGGCATTGTTCGCGATCTCGGTCCACTGGTTTTGCATCAGCAATTGCGGCCAGCGCACCGCCCAAATCTTCACCGGTTCTGAATTGGTTTCGATCAGGATGTCCATCTGCGGCTTGGCCGCCGTGCCGATGCCGAAGACGGTGTTGTTGTAACAGAGGTTGTCCTCGCCTTTCATGGTGATGCCGATTTCGCCGCAATCCCAGACGACGTTGTGATGAAAAATATTGTGACGCGACTGGTCGTCGGCGCGGATGCCGATGCCGCCGTCGCCCCAATGACCGGAGTAACCTTCCGTCACGCAGCCATGCACCCAGTTGTAGCTCACGACGCTGTCGCGTGAAAACGGCCAGCAACCGTAGATGAGCGAAACATCCTTGCACGCCTTGCCGCCGTCATAAACATGGTTGTATTCCACGCGACTGCCCGCCGCCTGGTAAACCAATAACGCGCTGCCGCCGTTGTAGAGCGTGTTGTGGCTCGCGATATTGCCATAAGAAGTCACATCGGAATTGGCGATCGTGCGTTCGGTCGGTGGATATTGGATCGTGTCGAACCAGTTGACGCCGAGATGCGGACTGGCGGAAAGCTGCAACGCCGGATAGATGAGCGTGCCAGACCAGTTCACATCATGGATAATGCAATTGTCCACCAGATTGGAATTGCCCATGACCATCAGACCGAGATTGTTGGCGTTGGCCAGCGAACAATGGCGCACCGCGTTGTTATCACCGGTGATTTTGGTGATGACGGATTCATGTCGGTCATGGTCGTATTCCGTGATGGTCCGCGAATAGGTCGGATACAGCAGTTCGCAATTCTCAACCATGCAATGATTGCAATCGTCCAACCGGAAGGTGGTCGCAAAAAAGTTGATGCCTTTGATTTCAAGATAATTCTGGTTCGTGGCGTAGATGGCATAATCGCGCACCTTGTAGTGAACATCCAAGGTCGAGGGATCAACGCCGCCGGGAGCGAAAAAATACAGTATGCCGTTGGTCTGGTCTTGAAACCATTCCGTCTCCACATCCAGTGCCTCCAGCTTGCCGTAGAGATAGAAACTATTATTGGCCCATTTTTCATCCAGCAGCTTCTGGTTCTTGCAGACTTTCGGATCGAGATAACACAACCCCACCAAGTCGGCGTCGTATTCCAGCGTGTCTGAACCGACCTGATGCCGGACAATTGGGCGATTCCAAGTCCACCACTGGTGCGCAACATTCAGGCAGGCCATCGCGCCCGTCCAGTCAATGCCGCTTTCGGCAATCTCCTTGCTAACCACGTGGCCGTGGCCGCTGCCCTTGTCGGTCTTTGCCCAGCAATCGCGATTAAAAACCTGATCGGAACGCATATTGGGCCAGCGCGCCTCCACCATCATTTTGTTGCCGACAAAAAGCTGCTGAATACCCTTTGGTTCTTTAATTTTATAGATGTTGCCCTTGTATTTTTCCCACTTGCCGGCCACGGTTTCGGTGCCGTCAAATATGACCTTCGCGCCTGGAGTTGCCTGAATCCGAAGCGGCTGCACTGGGGTGCCGGACTTTGAAATCTCCACCGACTCACGATAGGTTCCCGTCTGAATCAGGCAGACATCGCCGGCTTGCATCCGGTTCACCGCCGCCTGAATGGTGCGCAGCGGCTTCTGCTTGCTTCCTATGTTGGCATCGTTGCCGTCGTGGGCGACATACAACTCCGCTGCGGGCGTGGCGACGACCGACAGCGACAAAACCAGCCATGAACTGAATCGGCAAAGAATGTTTTTCATGTTGTTTAATTTTTCCATATTTTCTGTTGCTCGTTACTTGCTTGTCAAACGGGTAAAAGATTCTTGCCAAGCGGCACCCGGCACCCAGCGTTCACCTTTGGATTCATAAGCTCCGAGATCGGGGGCCTTGCCCTTGAATCCATCGGTGTATCCCGGTATGGCAATCCCCGCATTGATGAGCGCCGACCCCGGTTTGGGGCGGAAATCAAAATGGTCGGGATCCATCAACAGTGAGGTTGGGTCAGTCCCGCGCAAGTTGTGATGAATCCGTTCTGAATCCTTCAGCGCATCAGTCACTTTGTGTCCCATGTTAATGTTTCGGCCGATGTTGTTCACCACTTCCGAATGTTGGTTTTGCTTCGCTACAAGCTCGAATTGATGCGGATACCATGGTTGCTTCTTTTCCTCATTCAAAGGGAAAATAAAATCGATCCACGGAGTCACGGTGGTGCCGATTCCAAACACCGTATTGTTATAGACGAGGTGGCCATCTCCTTTCAGGGTGATTCCAATTTCACCGCAATTCCACACCACGTTGTGATGAACAGTGTTGCTGCGTGAATAGTCATCAGCACGAATGCCAATTCCACCATGACCGCCGCGACCATAGAAGTCATCGGTCACGCAACCATGAACCCAGTTGTAGCGGACGACGCTGTCACGGCTTATCGGAGAAGCCGCGTAGATCAACGACACATCCTTGCACGCCAGACCGCCGTCATAAACATGGTTATATTCCACCACACTGTCCGGTGCCGGATAGAGCAAAAGGGCGTTGCCGCCGTTATACAGCGTGTTATGACTGGCGACGTTGCCATGGGCTGCCACCTCAGAATTCTCATTGGTTCTCCCGTTGGCTGAATGTGGCTTTACGCCAAGTTTCAAAGCCGGATATTCCAGCGTTCCCATCCAGTTCACGTCATGGATGATACAATTTTCGACTCGGTTCTGACTCCCCATGACTTCTAGGCCGGCATTATTGGCATAAGCCAACGAGCAATGGCGGACGACATTGCGATCGCCGGTGATTTTGGTTAGAACCGATTCCTTTTTCTTCGTGTCGTATTCGGTGATCGTGCGCGTATAGGTCGGATACAACAGCTCGCAGTTTTCGATTAGGCAATCATCACACTCGTCTAGCCGGAAGCTACAGGCAAAAAAATTGATTCCCTTGATTTCGAGATGATGTTGTCCTTTGGCCTTCAGGGCATAATCGCGAGCCTTGAACCGGACATCGAGAGTTGATGGATCTACTCCGCCCGGTGCATAGAAATAGAGCAGGCCGGTTTTGGAATCATGGAACCACTCCGTCTCGACATCCAGCAACTCCAGTTTTCCATAAAGATAAAAATAATCATCTTCCCACGTCTTGGTCACCCACGCCGGTATTTTCTTGTAAAGTGCCGGATCACAGAAAGCCAAACCTTTGAGATCAGCCGGGTATTCCAGCGTATTTGTCCTCGCCTGATGCTGGGTAATCGGGCGACTCCAAGTCCACCACTGATGTGCCACATTTAAACAGGCCATTGCGCCCGTGAAATCAATTCCCGTCTTGGCAATTTCCTCGCACACAATTTTTCCGTGCATGCTTCCCTTGTCCACCTGCGCCCATCGGCAGCGATCGAAGCGCTGGCCAAAGGTCATGTTCGGCCAGCGCGCCTCGACCATCATTTCCCGACCCGCGAAAAGCTGCTCGATTTTTCCCGCAGCAACCGGAGTCTTGTAGATTTTCCCCTGATAAACTGTCCATGCCTTGGGCGCGGCTTCTGTCCCATCCAAGACCACCGACTCGCCCGGATACGCTTGCAAGCACACGGGCTTGTCCGCTTCACCGGAGGTTTTGAAAACCGCCGCCTCGCGATAGGTGCCGCTACGCAGGATGCAAACATCGCCCGCATGGAGTCGGTCGAACGCGGCTTGAATCGTTTGTAGCGGTTGCTCTTTTGTGCCGGGGTTGGTGTCATTGCCGTCTGTCGCCACATAAAGTTCAGCAGCGTGAATCCCAATCATTGGGGTAAGCAAAGAAACAGTAATAAGGGTGAGGATTTGCTTCATTGTTTATGATGATGAAAAGGTCGCGTGTTTAGGCTAAAAACACCGCATGTGTATTTTAATTATGATGCAATGACATGCCGCAAATGTCTCTTCATTAAACGAGGTTAAGCTTAACAACCAGCTTAGTTTAGTCATCGAAACTCTTTTGCAAAAGAGTTTTGTCCATTTTTGCTGCTAAGTGTTGGGCTGGAAGAGCAGCTAAACCAATCTGCTTAACTAAATAAGACGCCTCGTGTATTTTGCCCCGAGCGCGCCAACTTGTGTTATGTTGGAATAATTAATAATCTTAGCAGCACCTCATTGAATGATAGCGTTATTATGAACTTCCTTTGGACAATATCATTGAGACTAATTCGGGACAGGGTTGTAAGCTTGAGTGGTGGGATTAGTATAGGCACTGGAGCGCGCTGCTTTTATTCGCCGATGCGTCGTAGCTCAAGGCTAACGCAGTATGAAAATCAATAGACGAACATTGACTTTTTTGTTTTGGAACGGACTTGTGCTGGGCGTGGTTGGGCTGCGTATGGCTGGTGCCAGCCCTGTTACCTTGCTCGCCGTCGAAGCGAGCGCTACCAATGCGCCGACGCATCCGCTCGCGGCGGCTGTGGATGGCGTTCTGTCGCCCGACAATGGATGGAGTGTCGCTGCCGGCACCCAATTTCAGGAGCAATACGCCGTTTTCGCTCCTACCAAGCCGATTACTGCAACATTTTGTCAGTTTCAGTTCTCTTTTCTCTCGCTGGTAGCCAACGCGCATTTCAGCGATTTTGAAGTGGACGTAACCAGCGATGAGCATCCGGTCATCAAAGGGCGTTGGGTGCCGCTCATTCCTGAATCTGGAATGGCCAACTGTCCCGACAGCCTCAAAGTATATGGTCCAACAATCCATATAGACACGCGCTGCGCGGTGACTGCGGTGTCGGTGCGCGCCCGCATGCCTTTTTCAGGCATCACCGGCATTCGCCTGCGGCTCTTCACCATATTGCGTGAATCCGGTCATCGTGCCTCGGTTGGCTGCGCGGCTGACGGTTCGTTTATTCTCACAGAATTCCATGTGGAGGCCGATCCGAACCGGACGAGTAATATTGCACTGGGATGTCAGGCCTATTGCTCGTGCTGGGTGCAGGTTCATTTGCCATTGAGCAATCTTACCGATGGTTTCTTAAGCACCTACTCGCAACCCGATCCGGCCATGACCGATTCAAATACCTTTTTCGAACTGGATTTGGGACGGATAGTAAATCTGGATCACATCGTTATCCACGGACGCGAGGATGGGACGAAGGCTGACTGCTTGAGCACTTATCGTGTCGAACTACTGACAGAGTCTGGCGGGTTTGCCGGCCGGAAGCCATGGCAGGCGGTTGTTCATGGTGATGGCGGGCGACTGCCAGCGGGCGATGCGGATATTATCCGTGCCCAATCAGGTAAGGGTGAATTTGTTGGCCGACGCATCCGAATATACAATCAATCTGGATATTCTAACCAGCCGCAGATTTCCGAGATCGAGGTTTACCCTGCACTTCAATTGTGCTGCAAGAACTGGTTTGCGGATGGCCGCTCCCTGAATGAGGCAATAGAAATGCTGGTGCCTGCGAACACTCATAAATTGACCTTTGCTGTTTCCTGCACCAATTATGTTTTCCCTTTCAATACGCTCACTTATCGCTGGCGTTTCGCCGGGCAGGACAACCCATGGCACGAAATCGGTTCCGACGGGCATGTCACGCTCACTCCGGTGCCGCCACCGGGCCGGTTTAACTTAGAATTACAAGCCTGCCACTCCGATGGCGAATGGGATGCGGGCGTCCAGTTTGTCCCCTTCACCATCGCGACTCCGTGGTGGCAAAACAGACGGTCGCAGGCGATGGTTGTCGGTGCGGTCACGCTGCTGACGGCAGCAGGATGGTGGTGGATATACGCCGTGCGCATACGGCGACAACTGGCCTTGACCCATGGCAAGCTTGAAATCCACCGTGAACGTCTGCGCATCGCCCGCGACATGCACGACGAAATGGGTGCCCAGCTTACCCACATCGCATTGCTAGCCGACCGCACTTATCGCGAAAAAAGTGCTCCCACCGAGGCTCGGGATGAACAGTTGCAAGGGCTCGCCAAAAGTGCGCGTGCCGCCGTGGCAGCGTTGGACGGCATTGTTTGGGCGGTTAATCCAAAACACGACACGACAGGTGCACTCGCGGATTACCTGTGCGAATATGCTGGAAATTATCTCAAGCCGGCGGGAGTTGAATGCCGCTTTGATTACCAAATCACCAACCCCGATCACTCGCTCCTGCTCGCCGCTCGCCATGAATTATTGATGGCGGTGAAGGAAGCGTTGCAAAATGTCGTTAAACATGCCCACGCTACGACGGTCAACCTTGCCTGCCATGATGTCGGCGGACGATTGGAAATCTTGGTCGAGGATGATGGCTGCGGTTTTTCGCCAACCGCGCAGCGATTGGGTCGGAATGGATTGAAGAATATGAAGCTCCGGCTTAGTGAAATAGGGGGGGAGTTTTCCATAAATCCCGGCGAGCAAGGGCGCGGGACGCGCATTCGCTTCTCTTTGGAATTAAAACAAAATCCCGACCTCGTCAAAAAATGAAATCCGATTCAAAAACCGTTGAGATCAAGGTTGGTCTAGTTGAGGATAATCAACTCCTGGCGGAGGAAATGGAGAAATGGATTAACGATACCAAAGGGCTGGCTTGCGTGTCAGTTTATCCCACCGCCGAAGCCGCCTTGCGCCAGTTGCCTCAATCTCCGCCCCATGTGCTGCTAGTGGACTTGCGCCTGCCCGGAATGAGTGGCGTCGAGTTGATCCGCCAACTGAAGCAAGTTTGTCCCGAAGTTCAATGTCTGGTGCTCACCATGTATTCTGAAAATGACCTAATTTTTGATGCGCTCAAGGCGGGGGCGTGCGGTTATCTGCTCAAACGGGTCAATCCCTCGGAAATTGCCGATGCCATCCGGCAGGTTCATGCTGGTGGATCAGTCATGACGCCGCGCATTGCCCGGAAAGTTTTGGAGATGTTTTCCCCGCCCCCGCCTTCGGCTCCGCTTGATGCAGGGGACAACTTGTTAAATGAGCGTGAAAAAAATGTTTTGCAAGGCATGGCCCAAGGTCAGTCACGCAAAATGATTGTGGATCGATTGAAAATAAATACCCACACCTTGGATTATGTCATCCGTTGCATCTATCGAAAGCTCCACGTCAACAGTGCCGCTGCCGCCGTATCCATTGCCATACAGGATGGCATTCTGCCGGGTAAGCATTGATAACGACGCCGAGTCGAAATTATCCCCCAATCACACTTCCTGATTCAAGGCGCAATAAAAATACATACCCGGGAGTATGTATTTTAAGCAAATTGGCAGTCGCCGGCATCAAGCTCCGTAATTTTTAGCTGACAAACCAGGCGTTTATGTATCCGTAATGCCAGAGTTGGATGCTCGTTTGCGATATCTACAAACTCCTGTAAACCTTTGCACTTACGACATCTCGTATATTGATGGTTTTTAAAATAACACTAGCATAATTACTGGTTTGCAAATCAGACGGTGAAAAGATCGTCAAATCATCCACGCTTTACTTGTGTTTACATAATTTAATTCACAATCAAAGTGATATGAAAAAATATATTGCCTTGTTCCGGACAGGGCCGACACAATGTCGGTTGCATGTCTCCCGTCAATTCCGCGCCTTCACTTTAATTGAGCTTTTGGTTGTCATTGCCATCATCGCCATTCTGGCGGCGATGTTGTTACCGGCGCTGGCTTCGGCCAAGAAAAAGGCGCAGGCGATAGCCTGCGTGAGCAACCAGAAGCAAATCGGCGTGGCTTTTCAGTTGGTAATTGATGACGGCCCGCCCATTTTAGGCTCCGGCTGGTTTCCCTATTCCGAAGGGAGTGATAGCGGAACTTATTTTTTATGGTTCACGCTTATGGGGGACAAAATGGGTTTGAAAGCCACAACGCCACCATCAGCGAGTAATTTGATTGATTTCTATACCAACAATGCCGCCGGCCCGCTTGTCTGCCCTGGGGTTCCGCCGCAACAGCGTGGCACGGGCAAGGGAACCAATTCCTACGGGTATTACGATTTGGTATTGGGGGATAAGCCTTACCCCCCTCCTCAGGTTGGTGCCACAAAAAAACAATCCGCCATCGTCCAACCTTCGGCAGCTTTGGTTCTGTGTGATTCGGCGGGGAAGGGATCGTGGAATTTTGTTTTGTGGCCAGCTAGCTCACAACCACCAGGAACCCTGCACAATGGCAGCGCCAATGTGCTGCATGCGGATTGGCATGTGGATCGTCCCAAATACAACACCTTGACCAACACGGCTGCCCAAGATAGTCCAGTTTATAGTGGAAATTATTAACGCCGACTTATTTTTTAAGTTCCAGCAGGCACAAATATCATTTTCGTAACCCCACTCAAATCACGTCTCCTTAATTTATTATGAAAACTAAAATCAACTCTCCATCCTTGCTCGCGTTTCTTTTATTGAGCAGTTTCCACGCTTTCTGCGCGGAGCCCAGCAACGGCCTCGCGCCGGAAGTGCCGGGGCTGAATCTCAAGGATCATCTTTATCAACTCGAGGCGAAGTTGCCCGACTTGGAGCAGCCTTACATCACCGTTGCTCCGCAGGATAAACACGACGGCCTTACCATCGGCAAACTGGGCGTGGATGGCGGCAATCGCGCGTTGATTGAAAAATACGCCGCCGACCTCGCCGTGCCCGCGAAAGACGATCAGGCGGGCAATGTGGACAGCCTGCTCATCAGTTATCGCGGCAAATTGATTTTCGAATCTTATTATCGCCGTGGGCGCGGAAATTTTCCGCATTACCAGATGTCCATTACCAAGTCCTACACCGCGCTGGCGATTGGCCGGGCGATTCAGTTGGGCTTGCTAAAAATGGAAGACCTTGACAAACCCGCAATCGGTTTTTTGAAAAATCTGGACACGACGAAACTCGTCGCCGGCGCGGACACCATCTCGCTCGCGCAGGCCATGCAAATGAATTCGGGCATCCGGCTCCCGGAAGCGAAGGCGAAGGAACTCATGAAGAATCCCGCACAGCTCAAAGGCCTGGCCGAAATTCAGGCGTATCTGCAATTTAGCGCGCCGATTCCGCCGATGCCGCGCCAGTTCAAATACCAGGAGCCGGACACCGCCATCGTGATGCAGGTGCTGAACGCCGTCGCGCCGGACGGTGCGGAAAAATTTCTCAAGACCGAACTGCTCGGTCATCTGGGCATCACACAGTATCAATGGGAACCGGCTCTCAGCGGCCTGCCGAAATCCGCCGCCGGCAGCGCCATTCTTTCGCGCGACATGGTGAAGTTCGGCCAACTCATTCTGAATAAAGGCAAATGGCAGGGACAACAACTCATTCCCGAAGCTTACATCAAACGCGCGACCAGTCCGAATGTCCTCGCCTATGGCACTGCACATTACGGATTTTTCTGGTGGGTAGAAGATTTCACGATTGATGGCAAAACCTATCACGCCGTCGAAGGTCGCGGCGCCGGTGGTCAATTCATTTTCATGTTCCCCGAACTTGATCTCGTCACGGTCGTCACTTCGCACGACAAGGGCATGGGCGACATGCTCAAAACTTTGCCGCCGCGAATCATTCCGGCGTTCACTGCAAAATAAGCAATTAGATCAGCAATCATCATGTTCTTGAACATGCATATTTTTGTCTGGGCCTTCGCGCTCTTTCTGGCCAACGAGGTGGTGGCCAATTTCTTTGCGCTGTTGAATCGCCGGAGTTGGGTGCGCGGCTGGGCGGTGCATGGCTGGCTGGCCCTGCCGGCGCTGGCGGTCGTGATGGCTCCGGCGGTGGCGGACTTCGGTTCCGGCGCGCTGGTCGCCGCGCAGTCGGCGCTGATTCGTTCTGCGGTTGCCGTTCTCTGCACGATGGTTTCGCAGGCGGCGTTGTGGGCCGAGGTATTTATGTTGACCGGGTTGGTGCTGGACGGGATGCAAGGCGGCATGCCGGATCGCAACATGGTGCTCGGTAACAGCAAGAGCGGCATGCTGAAGGGCGCGGTTTACAGCGGCATTTTGATGGGATTGCTGCAACTGACGCACCTTTTGGTTTCGCTGCCGGCGGTGAACGAGTCGTATCAGCGTTTGCCCTTCCTCGTGCTGGCACTGGTCGGCGGCCTTTCCTTTCCGATGGTCAAAACCGTCATCGAGTCTTTCGATGGCAGCCAGAGTTTTTATCAACGCGCCTTGAGCGCTTACCGGAATCCGACGCTTTACATCCGTGGTCTAGTCGTGGGCTTGGTGGTCGCCATAGCGTTGAATCTGCAGTTGCCCACGCGGGACACCGGCTTCCGGCTGGAATTCGGCGCGGTGGCGGGATTGCTCGCCTATGCCGGAGTGAGTCTGGCGCGCGATTTGTTTTTGGGAATGCACGGTCGTGGCGGCGTCAAATCCGCCCGTCTCTATCTGGTGGATGCGTGCATGGGCGTATTCATCGGCGCCGCTTTGGCGTTCTATTTCGATGTGAACCAGATTCCGATCGTGCTCACGAAATTCAATCTCTACACGAGTTTCGGCATGAATCCGAACGACCTCGTGAACGCCTGCAACAGCGTGCGCACGACGCGGCCGGATGAATTTCGTTTGCTGCTGAACAACTGGGGTTACATCCAGCTCGGGGCCGTGAGCGGCGGCACCAAAATGCTGTTCAACGAAGCGCTCATCGGCGTGTCCGTGTGGGGCATCGCCGCGTGGCTCTTTGCAATCAACCGCGCCTTCATGGAGGCCGGCTTCAACCGCAGTTGGAAGCCGGTGAAACGCCTCTCGTCCAAGGAAGGCGGCGCGGATCTGGTCGCGGGAACGATTCGCGTGATGCGGTGGGGACTGTGGATGTCGCCGGTGATTTTCAGTTTCCTGCGGCCCATGGGCACGCCGACTTGGTATAATCAGGACGGGGCCATCCGCACGCTCTTCGCCACCGCGAACAGCCTTTGCCTGAGCCATGACGCGTTCAACACCTGGAGCCTCGGCGTCTTCACCTGGATTCTGGTTTACGGTGGATTCCGCATTCTCATTTTTATTGACCACATGGGGCTGCGCGTCGCCACGCTGGTG
>Ga0208872_1000748_pt1 | contig 22044 bp, 23 predicted proteins | sample CryBogCBH12Aug08_FD_185508 | JGI IMG/M metagenome (GOLD analysis project Ga0208872, IMG submission 185508) | Freshwater microbial communities from Crystal Bog, Wisconsin, USA - CBH12Aug08 (SPAdes) | ecosystem: Environmental > Aquatic > Freshwater > Lake | place: Crystal Bog, Wisconsin, USA...
TGACGAGTGCTTTGACGGCCTCGGGCGTTAATGCCACTCGAGTCTCGCCCGCCCGGGATTCGCGGAACAGAGCAATTCGCATTACCTAGTTCTACCAGCCCCACAAACCCCCCTGAGACATTCGCCGTGGCGTTGTCTCATTGATGCGCGGTCGCACGCATGAACGTGATCAACACGTCCGACGCAACCTGCGGTGACTCGAGTGGCAGCCAGTGCCCGAACCCTTCAAGTCGTTCGAAATGAAACCCCGCGGTGCAGTACTCGCGAGAATTCGCCATCTGACGTTCGCTGAGCGCGAAGTCACCCGTGGACCAGACGCCGAGCGTAGGGACGGCAATGGGCGGCAACACCGGAGGATCCGCAACGAATGCTTCGGGTGGAATATTCGCGCGGTACCAGAGCAAGTGAGTTCGCATTTGGCCGTCTCGCTCGAGCTCGGCGATCACGTCCTCCACCCGAGGATGCCCGAGCCAGGTGCGCATGGCTTCATAATCATGTCGACGCAGGAATGCCTCACCGAGACCTTCGTGCGCAAATAGCAAGGTGTACCAGCTCTTGATCTGCTGCTCCAGCCCCGCCGACCGAAACGATGTGGGGTGACCCACCGAGAACGCCGCGAGGCGTGACACGCGCTCGGGGGCGTACGCGGCGGTGACCCACGCCACGTTGGCACCCCAGTCGTGACCCACGAGGACGACGGGACCTTCGCCCAGTTCGTCAATGATGGCCGTCACGTCGGCGACCAGTTCGAACATCTTGTACGCGGTTACGTCCTCGGGCTTGGACGACTGTCCACACCCACGCAGGTCGGGGACCAGACATCGATACCCGGCGTCAACTAGGAACGGCACGACTTCACTCCAGACGTCACCCGTGTCGGGCCAGCCGTGCAACAAGAGCACTGATTCACCCTCACCGTACGATCGCACGCGCAGCCGCACGTCTCCTCGTTGCACTACACGCTCGTCCATCGCCCGAACGTAGCGCGTTCGCGACATCACTCTGCTAAACCGAGCGCGTGGACACCGCGCGAATACTCGTTCCTTCGGCCATTGGACCGTGGGTCGTCGAGGGCGACGCCGACGGCATCACCGAAGTCCATATGCCGAACGATCGCGTACGCCCGACGGCGTCTGTCGCCCCACGAGCTCTCACCGAAGCGGCGACGCAGCTCTCTGAGTACTTCGCAAAAGAGCGAACGACGTTTTCGGTGGACTTGCACCTGCGCGGAACGCCTTTTCAACACGACGTGTGGCTCGCCCTGGCCGCGATTCCCTACGGCGAAGTGCGGTCGTACGCCGACATTGCCATTTCGATCGGACGACCGCACGCGTACCGGGCTGTGGGCAATGCCAATGGTCGTAATCCGTGGCCCATTTTCGTTCCGTGCCATCGCGTCATCGCCGTGAACGGTCTCGGTGGTTACGGCGGCGGTCTCGACGTGAAGATGTTCTTGCTCCGCCTCGAAGACGCCGACACCCGCGGTGTCGATCTCGCTGAACCCTTAGGACACGTCCACTAGCGACAACGCACGACGGGCGGCGCGACGACCACTCACGAGGGCACCCTGGATCGACGGCGTTTCCGTCCAGTCGCCCGCGACGAGGACACCATCCACAGAAAGGTCACGTCGCAGCGAGAGGGGTGCACGAAGGTGAGGCAGTGCGTGCGGAATCTCGTTCCTCGCCACGAGTTGTACGTCCGAGGTCGTAAGACCGTAGAGACGCGCCACGTCCTCGACCACTCGATGTTCGTCGTCAACGCGACGTGCACCGTTGTAGCTCGCGGCAATCAGTGACGAACCGGGTGGCGCGTACGTGGGCGAGGCCGCCGACATGTCCACAATGTTCGTCGTTCGACGTCCGTCCAGATCGAGACGCAGGATCGGAGTTCCGTGGAGCGACGGCGTCGCAAACCACGACGTCGTCACCCCGTTCTCCTCGGGCACCGATATCTCTGGGATCAAGCCCCGAGCTGCCGCCGCCTCCGTGGCCACAATGACCACTTTGGCGCTGAATGATGCATCGTCACTCCGCACGGAATGTGCACTGACCGATCGCACCCGCGTGGATAGATGGATGTCCACGTTGGTGAGTGATGAGGCCATCAATTGAGGCAGGGCACGTACACCCTGAGCGGGCACGCCCAGTGTTCCTCGAACGAAACTTCGCAACGCTAACGACGTGAAGCGCCACGACGTCGCGAGGTCATCACGTAGAAGAACACCCGACAAGAACGGCCGCCACAATTCCTCGATCACCCTCGAGGAAAACCCGAGTTCCCGCAGGGCGTCGATGGTCGACACGTCCGGCGCCGCTTCGAGACGTGCGACGCCGCGCCGCGACACCCGGGTGATCAGACGACCCGCTCGAAGAAGATCCCGGGCGTTACCGGGAAATGTGCGAAGCGTTGTCGCGATGCTTCGCGGATCTTGCCTCGGGTCACGAATGACGTGGTCCACTCCGTGGTGACGGAGGATTACTCCGCGCTCGAAGGGCGCCAACGACAATGTCGCGAGATCAACGGCGGCGCGAAGTTCGGGGTAGGCCGTGTTGATGATTTGAAAGCCGCGGTCGACGACAAAACCGTCGACGACGTCAGTAGCGACACGGCCCCCCACCTCTGGTGCCGCGTCGAATAGACCCACGTGAAGTCCTGGTCGCTGCAGGACTTGCGCAGCACGCAGACCCGCCAGTCCGGCGCCCACGATGATCACGTCAAAGGAATTCACACCGTTACTCACGGTCGGATAAGGGAACACCGACGGGATCCACGCTCGGAACTTCGAGGCGCCACAAACTGGGCGCCGTCGCACCGAATGCGGCGGCGTACCACGATCGATGCGCTCGGCGAATGACGACCCACGCCGTGCGGTAGAGGACGAGTGCCGCCGGCAGTTCGACGATGAACGCCTCGAGAACCGATTGACGAAAGTCACCGCTGCGTGCCGTGGTGACGTCAAACCACGCGTCGATGAGAAACATCGTGGCCGTGGCGACCGCGATGAACGCGAAGACCATCCGACGTTTCCACGCCGCCCAGATCAGAGTGAACAGGGCGAGCACCTGCACTGCGTCCAACCCCACCCACGCCAAACGCCAATGTTCAGCCACGTAGGTTCTCGGCAGTTTCCACTCAAGAAAAATGGTCCACGCGGACAGCGCCGTCGTCGAGATGACCAACGTCGAAAGGAATAGCGGACGTCCGTGTCGAACGAGTTGTGGTGGAACAGAGTCGTGACCCCGCACGCCTACGCGGCACCACCAGCGGCCTGCGCGGCGGCCATGGCATTCACGCCCGCTTCAAAGGCACTCAGCTGTTCGGCGCTGAGCACTTCGAGGTACACGGCCATTTGCGTCGTGGTCATGGTCTCGGCACGCTGCATGGCCTCGGTGAGCTCCTCACTCGGAGTTGGTGCGTCATCCTCGGAGTAACCGTGCAACTTAAAGATGGTGGCGTTCGTGGCGTAGCACGCGTGCGCCGCTGCGATCTCGACGGCCTTCACCGAATCAATGTGCACGCCGCCGCGCAACTCGCGTAGGAGGATGGTGGCGAGGTAGGCGGCGCGCACCGGCGACGCGGGAACCTCCGCCGCGCGGTAGCCATCAAACAGCGCGTAGCGACCGCCGGGCACGGCGTCGATCACGGCGCGAGCGGCGTCAGCGTACGCACGCAGCGTGGCGTCGTCGATACTGGCGAAGGTCCGCTCGGCGTACTGATAAGCCGCTTCGAGGTGAGCGGGGACGACGACCTCGATATCGCCCTTCTCCCGTGAACGGGTCCACAACATGTCAATGGCGTTGTCGTGGAAGAAATAGAAAGCCTCGGTCACGGTGTTCGCGTCGACATCGCCCAGCACGCCCGCGCGTCCGAGACCGTAGAACTCAAAAACGTTCAGTCCCATCCCCGCCGCGAGCTCCGCGGTGTTCGAATCGAAGTAATAGGACATGCCGAGGGTCTGGATCGGACCAGCGACGTTGGTTTCGACGAGATAAGTAGTCACCAGCGCAGAATAGAGCCTGTCCGACAATTGACGCGCCACTGTCAGTAACGTTGGTCTGCGCTCGCGCGATCTATGGAAACTTTCGCACTCACCCCCTGGCGTCAGGCCGTTGATGTCGCGTCGCGGTCCATTGCGAAGGAAATGACCCGCCGGGGCCAGATGGTCGCTCGCACCGTGACGAGACGCCACGAAGAACCTGACGTCGAGATTGGTTGGCGTGTTGTCAACTTGGATCTTCATGGTCGTGTCTTTCGCTACCGCGTGACGGACAACGACGACGCCCATGGTCCGAGCGGTCCCGGCACCCCTCCAATTTGGGCCATCAACATCCACGGCTACTTTGCCGGGGGCTCCATGTACGCACGCGAATCTCTTCGTTTGGCGCAGCGTCTCGGTTGGCGCGTGGTCAATCCCTCTCTGCCCGGATTCGGTGGCTCGGCCCCCTTGGATTGGGGTGCCGTCTCCATCAACGCCCTCAGCGACCACATCGACATCGTGCGTCAAGAGTTGGGCATTGAGAAGTTCGTGTTGCTCGGACATTCGATGGGTGGAGCGGTCGCCATTGACTACGCCTCACGTCACGTGCGTGACGTGTTGGGCGTGATCTATCGCGATGGCGTCGCCACCCCCGAGTGGCAAGAACGACACGGCCTACCCGCGCGATTGGTCGGGACGGTCCTCCCGGATGTCGCGCCCATGGTTGACCTCGCATCCGCCATCGCGCTCGACACGCCCGACCTCATGATCGGACACATGTTCACGACCATTCGTGCGCTCATTCCCGATCTGTCGAGCAATTTCAAGACGGTCGCTCATTCCGCCCCCGTGGCGACCATGCTGATGCATCTCGATCTCACCGACAGCGTGCGCCACGTCGCTCAAGCCGAGGTGCCGATCTACGCCGCGTGGGGTTGTTTCGACCGCGTGGTCACGTCGTCGGCCGCCGCCGCCTTCGGGCGGGCGGCGAACACCACTGTGCAGTGGGTGCCCGGCGGACATTCGTGGATGTTGGCCCGACCGAGTGGGATGTCAGATCTCCTGACCCACGTGCCTTCAGGAATGGCCTACAACGATGTGCTCAACGAACGCTGGCGCACCGAGCAACATCCGCCACTGCGACGAGTGGTCTAGCGCTACTGCAGATACAAGTCGCCGTTAGGGCCTTCGACAATCTTGAGAACGGTCAGACCTGTCGGAGCGGGACCTTGGAGCACTTGGCCGGTTGCCGGATCATATTGAGAACCGTGGCAGGGGCAAATGATGCGATCCTGTCCGGGGTAGTAGGCCACCTGGCAGCCCGCGTGCGTGCAGGTGGCGTCGTAGCCGACGTACGTACCCTTTTTTGTGCAGATCACCAGACCGGGATCTCCGTTGCTCGGAATGGTGAAGGTGGCGGACGAGTTGACGGCGATGGCCGACGCTGGTCCCAAATTCACTCCGCTCGCCCCCGGCAGTGTGGTCCCTCCGGGTGTGGTGGTGGTCGATCCCACCGTCAGCTGCGTGCCACCGGCGCTCGCGTTGTTCTTGGCAATTTGACCTTCGCCGATCGCCGCGCCGGCGAGCAGGACTGAGGTCCCCGCAGCAATACCGGCCGAAGTCGCCGTCAGCATTGCGGTGCGTCGATCAACGCGCGTCCCCGTGTCGTCGCTTATCGACGGCTCGTCTTCGAGGAAGGGGCAGCCGTGCGGCAGACACTTCGCGTCCTTGCGAGCCGAGCAGGCACCCTTCTTGAAGGATCCGCAGACGGCCTGCACTTGACCAAAAGTCACGGCAACGACCGACGGATCGGCCACATTCTCCTCACGCGCGGCGCGGCGCTTGATGTAGCCATCGAGCGACAAACGCGGTGACGGACCCGCGACGATCATCGGCATCCACGCAAAGAAGAAGACAATGTCCGCACCCGTGAAGTACGGCGTGGAGTGAAACGAGACCGTGAGAAAGAGCATGAAGCTCAACGCCGCTCCGCCGAGTGCGGCGAAGCGCGTGAGCAAGCCAGTCAGCGTTCCGAGTCCAATGGCAATCTCGCCGACCGCGATGATGACGCCGAGCGCCACGGACGCGCCCGACAGGTGCGCGAGAAACGAGCCCACTGGGCTTACCCGCACGGAAGCGGCAAATTGCGCCTGCATCGATGACGGGTATTTCGCGTCAAAAAAATGTGGATTCGAGAACTTCTGCAATCCGGCGTAGAGAAAAGTCACGCCAAGGAAGAGACGCAGCGGGACGAGCGACCACTCACTCAAGTGCGTCGCGCGGGGTGGCGGGCTGACGAGATCAACGAAGGGGGTGTTGAAAGTTTTCGGCTTAGACATGGTGAAGTCCTTTCGTCCCCACTCTAGGTAGTGACACCACCACGTACTGGTAGCGACAACAATGGAAAGATGCAAACCGCGGCGATTCTTACCTGGGTCTTAAACGAAATCCAAAAGCTCAGTCCGACGTTCGTTTACGTCGTTATCTTCGCCCTGGTCTTTGGCGAGGCGGCGATCTTCTTAGGCTTCGTTCTCCCGGGTGAGACCGCGGTCCTGGTCGGCGGCGCCGTCGCCAGCCGCGGACACGTCAACATATTCGTGCTGTGCGGCATCGTGGTCGTCGCGGCGATCATTGGGGACTCCGTTGGTTACTTCGTGGGAGAACGGTTCGGACATCGGATACTCGAATTCCCGCTCATCCGCCATCGCCGCGTCGCGCTCGAACGAGCGCTCGAAAACCTTCAAAATCAAGGACCGCGCTACGTCTTTATCGGTCGCTTCACCGCCTTCCTTCGTGCCGTGATGCCTGGACTAGCCGGCATGAGCAAGATGCACTACCGACGCTTTTTGGTGGCCAACGCCGCGGGAGGGTTGGTCTGGGGCATTGGCTTCACGCTGCTCGGCTACCTCGCTGGCAGCGCGCTGGCGAAGGTCGAGCACTACGCGTCGGTGGGTGGACTGGTCCTGCTGGCCCTGGTCGTGACGTTCTTCGTGTGGCGACACTTTCGCAGTAAGAAGAAAGAGCAAGCTGAAGAAGCAGCGTGGCTGGCTGAACACCCCGACTTTGATGCGGGCGATCCGAACGTGTCCTAGGCGAGAGCCTCACGCACGTCGTCACCCAGTGCCACGTGCCAACGATCCTCACGCCACGCCACCATGCCGGCGGCTGATGCGGTCGGACCACTGCCTCGCACGAGCGATCGCAAATGGATGTGATCGACGCCTCGAACGGACGCCAACGTCGTTGCGAGGGCGCTCGCCGGTCCCGTCACCGGTAGTTCGCGAATTCGTCGTCGGGCCAATGGACCGAGAACGTCATCGTCGCCACAGCGACGAACGAGGCGCTCCAATTGATCACGCGCGGCCGCGCCGTCCGCAGCCGCGCGGCGGCGCCACGGCGGCCGCGAACCGTCGTTGAAACCGCCGCGAACAAGTTCCTCGGCGTGCGCGAAGGGCACCACATTGTCAACGAGGTCCTCGAGGCGCTCGCGCACTCGCCGAGCGTGGGTCGTCAGTCGATCGAAGGTCCAGGGCAACAGCCACGCTTCGGGGCCGAGCCACGACGGCCACGCGGAATCCACCAACACGACCGAGCAGAACAGCCCGAGCGACCGCGCGTGACGTAGCGCCTCGGCGTACGTCTCGTACGCCGCCTCATCTACCTGATCCACCCGTGGTTCCAGGCGCGCCCATTCCACACTCAGGGCGATGCCGTCCAGGCCAATCTCGGGGACGAGGGAAATGACCTGGCCCAACTGCGTGAAGAGGTTCTCCTCGCTTTTCGGGCCTTCGAGGTGGCCGAGTTGAATAGCCGCCGCGTAACACGTGGACGGTGAGTCTCCGCGATCAAACCCACCTTCAACCGCGTAGCCGTCGATCGTTGCGAGACGAAGAGGACGCTCAGACACCCTCACAGTGTCGCACGCGTGATCACGGTGGCGACTTCCACTAAGTTTTCGCCGAGCGCTTGACGTGAGCGCACGAGGAGATGCCATGGCTGACGAACTCATCATTGAACGACGCGGACACGTTGAATTGTTGACGATCAATCGTCCCGACGCGCGCAACGCGATGAACCGCGCTGCGGCGCTCGCGTTGAGCGACGCGCTCGACAACGCCGAGACCGACGACGACGTGTGGGTCGTCGTCCTGACCGGCGCCGGCGACAAGGCGTTCTCGGCGGGAATGGACCTCAAGGCGTTCGCGACCGGTGAATTCCCCATTACCGAAAAGGGCTTCGGCGGACTGACCCAACGTGACTTCCCGAAGCCTCTCATCGCCGCCGTGAACGGATCGGCCCTGGCGGGTGGGTTTGAGTTGATGCTCGCCTGCGACATGGTGGTGGCCGCTGACCACGCCAAATTTGGCATTCCCGAGGCCGCTCGCGGACTCGTCGCTGGTGCGGGCGGACTTATTCGTCTGCCCAAGCGCGTGCCCCTGGCCCTCGCCTACGAATTGGCTCTCACGGCCGAACCCATTACCGCGCAACGAGCGTACGAACTCGGACTGGTGAACGAAGTGGTCGCGGGTCCCGACGTCCTCACCGCCGCGCTGGCTCTGGCGGAACGAATTGCGAAGAATGCTCCACTGGCCGTGCGGACCTCGAAGTCGATCATGAAGCAAGCGGCGGAACTGCCTGAAGTCGAGTCGTGGCCGATCAATAACGAAGCCTTCGGCATGATTGGCCGCTCGGCCGACGCCATGGAAGGTGCCATTGCGTTCGCCGAGAAGCGTCAGCCGAATTGGCAGGGCAAGTAGTGCTCGCCACCGCACATCTGGCGCCGGGTCTCGACATACTGCGCGTCTCCCTACACGTCTTGGCCGCCGCGGTGTGGATTGGCGGTCAGATTGTCGTGGCCGGATTGCTGCCCACCGTTCGTGGCTTCGGCGACGATGCTCCCAAGAAGATCGCTCGAGCCTTCGCACGTTTGAGCTGGCCCGCGTTCGTGGTCTTGATCATCACGGGTATTTGGAACGTCGCCGCTCTAAAGAATGGGGACGGCAGCCAGTCGTGGTCCGCCGTTATGGGCATCAAGTACGTGATGGTCATCTTGGCCGGTGGCCTTGTCTACGTGCACACCGCGGCGACGAGTCCGAAGTTGAAGGGCGCGTCGGCGGGAATTGCCCTGCTCGCGTCAGTGGCGGCCATGGTGTTGGGCGTGGCCCTCGCCGGCTGAGCCACCACGGAGCGCCGTCGCGCACTACTGTTCCCATCAAGTACTTCCCGAATTAAGGAGTCAACATGTCGATCGCTGAAATTTTCGGTCCTGACCTTCTCATCGTTGTCATCGTCATCGCCGTGGTGATCTTCGGTGGTGCCGCCATCCCGAAGTTGGCCCGCAATCTCGGATCCGCCAAGACGGAATTCGAAAAGGGCCTGAAGACGGGCAAGACCGAAGCAGAAGCCAAGGCTGCCGACGACGTCAAGCCCGACACCACCGCGTAATTAGCACCCGCAACGTCGGGTTCGGTCCCGCGACCCAGCACGGCACGTATAGGCCACAGAGGCCACGGTCTGCGAACATCAGCGGCGCTGACGAGTCATTTCCTCGCGTGACGTCTCCGCGTCAAAGGCGCCCTCTCGCCCCCGGGTGGTGGAACAATCCGACCTAGAGAGGTCGATGTAATCCTTTCGGCGGATTCTTCGTGGCGTCGATCCGGTTCCATCTCGGACACTCGGCTCGCCCTTTTCCTACGTCACTAGGAGAAACCCCAAGTGCCATCGGCATTGTTCGACCAGTGGTTCGAAAAAAATGACTAAGGTTTCGTCCGTGGATTCGACACCCCAACCCCCCAAGGGTGCGAAGAACCGCGTGCGCCTTTCTCGGCGCGTTCGTGGCTTCCTCGCACTCCCCGTGGCCGCCCTTATTTTGTCTGGATGTACCGTGCCCTCTTTTGGCGCGTACGAGTCCAATACGGAAACGGGACGGTCGACGTATCACCTCTGGCAAGGCTTCTCCATTGCCGCAGCCATCATTGGTGGCTTAACGCTGCTGCTGATCCTGTGGGCCGTGATTCGCTACCGCCGCAAGAGCGTGGACGCCATTCCGAAGCAGACGCAATACCACCTGCCGCTCGAGTGGTTCTACACGATTGTGCCGATTCTGATCGTCTTCGGTCTCTTCGCCGCCACCGTCGTGGTGGAAAACAAGGTGACCGCCGAGCCAAAGCCGGCGGTCACGGTTGACGTCCAGGCCGTGCAGTGGGGCTGGAGCTTCTCCTACCCCGGCACCAATGCCTTGATCACGGGACAAACGACACAGGCGCCGATGTTCGAGATTCCCGCGGGGGAGAACGTCCACTTCGTCCTCAACTCCACGGACGTTGTGCACGGCTTCTACTTGCGCGACTTCAACTTCTCGCGACTCGCTATTCCGGGAATCGCCAACCAGTGGACCTTTAACGCCATCAACACCGGTGAATTCTTTGGACAGTGCACCGAATTGTGCGGCCTGTACCACTCGATCATGTACTTCCGCGTGAAAGTCGTGACGCCGTCTGAATTCAAGGCTTGGGTCGCGAAGTTCAACACACCCGAAGGTGCCCGCGCCGCGGAAGCCGCCGCCCTGGCGTCTAAGCAGCAGTTGAGTTCCATCATCCCGACCCGCCCGACGACCAACCACGGAGTCAACTAATGACTGACGTTCTCGAACACGCCGCCGCTGAAGGCCACAGCCACGACGAGCACGGCCACGACGAGCACCACGGCCCCAGCGGCCTGCTGAAGTGGCTCACCACGACCGACCACAAGGTCATCGGTATGTCGTACACGATCACCTCGGTGATCATGCTGGTCGTCGGCGGCGCCTTTGCGGAATTGATCCGCATTCAGTTGATGTCGCCGAATGGCACCTTGGTGAATTACGCCCAGTACAACGAACTGTTCACCATGCACGGTTCCGTCATGATCTACCTGTTCGCTGGTCCGTTCGCGTTCGGTGCTCTGGCGAACTTCGTGGTGCCGATTCAGATCGGTGCTCCGGACATGGCGTTTCCGCGTCTCAACGCGTTGTCCTACTGGCTGTACCTCTCGGGATCCATCACGATGCTCCTCGGCTTCTTTACCGCCGGTGGCGCTGCGAACTTCGGCTGGGTGGGATACGCCCCGCTGTCGAACGCCGCCAACTCTCCTGGAGCGGGTGCGGACTTGTGGATTGGCGCTTTGTTGTTGACCGGTTTCTCCGCCATTTTCACGGGCGTCAACCTGGTAGCCACCATCTTCTACTTGCGTGCGCCGGGAATGACCCTTTTCCGTATGCCGATCTTCACGTGGAACTTGCTCGTGACCGGCATCCTGATTCTGTTGGCCTTCCCCGTCTTGACGGCGGGACTCATCATGCTGTTCGCCGACCGCCACTTCGGTACGCATATCTACGAGGTCGCCGGAGGTGGTGTGCCGGTCCTGTGGCAGAACATCTTCTGGTTCTGGGGACACCCTGAGGTGTACATCCTCGCCTTGCCTTTCTTTGGTATGACGACCGAGATCATCTCCGTGTTCTCAAAGAAGCCGGTCTTCGGTTACAAGGGCATGGTGTTCGCCACCCTCACCATCGCGGCGTTGAGCCTCGGTGTGTGGGCGCACCACTTGTTCACCACCGGCACCGTCCTGTTGCCGTTCTTCTCCATCATGAGTTTGCTCATCGCGGTGCCGACCGGAATCAAGATGTTCAACTGGATTGGAACAATGTGGCAAGGAGAAATATGGTTCTCCACGGCCATGTTGATGGCTCTCGGCTTCGTTATCACCTTCCTCATTGGTGGTCTGACCGGCATCTACCTCGCGAGCCCGCCGTTGGACTTCTTCGCCCACGACACCTACTTCGTGGTCGCGCACTTCCACTCCGTGGTGATGGCGTTGGTCTTCGCCGGACTCGGTGGTCTGTATTACTGGGGTCCCAAGATGACGGGTTACCTGCTCGACGAGCGCATTGGTAAATCGCAGTTCTGGTTGACTTTCATTGGCGCGCAGCTGTTGACCTTCCCGATGTACATCCTGGGACTGAAGGGCATGCCCCGACGCATGGCCAACTACCCCCACGATCCCCAGTGGAAGTTCATGAACGACCTCAGTTCCGTCGGGGCATTCCTCATCGGTATCGGAACGCTGCTGTTCGTGGTCAACATCGTGTACTCGTGGAAGCGGTACCCGGCCGGTGACAACCCGTGGGACGCGGGCACCCTGGAGTGGTTCACGTCGTCGCCGCCGCCGCACCACAACTTCTACCGTTTGCCCCAGATTCGTTCAGAGCGTCCGACGTGGGACTACAACCACCCGGACAAGAAGGCGTTGGCCCACGGTCACGCCGCATCGGAAGGAAATCACTGATGAAGTTGGAAGCACGCATCCTGCTCCTGCTCGGACTCTTCTTCGGCGTGATGGTCGCCGTCTACTGGCCGTGGAGCCACGAGACCGGCGGCAGCATCATGATCTTCGCCGGCATGCTCTTGGGTTTCCTGCCCGGTGGCTATTACTGGTGGTGGAGTCGCCGCATGGCCCCGCGCCCCGAAGACCGTGACGACGGATCCTTGGAAGAAGGCGCCGGTGTGATTGGCTCCTTCCCCGGATCGTCCATCTTTCCGTTCACCTTGGGTATGGGAGCGTTCTGCTGCGTCCTCGCGATGGTCTTTGGAATCTGGATGCTGATTCCCGGCGTCGGACTTATCTTCTGGGCCCTGACGGGTGCCACCGCCGAAAGTCGACGCAGCGGCGAGCACTAACCGTACGCTGGTTCGAACCGAACCTTTACTTGACCGCCGTCATTGTGACGGCGGTCAAGTCGTCTCCGAGGACAATCTCACCCGTGAAAGCTGAGGCCAGAGATCGCCATTCGTCGTAGGAGCCTGGGGCGGGTGACGGAACGTAGTGCGTGAGAACCAAGGTGCGCACACCCGCTCGCTGAGCGGTCTCTGCGGCCTGAGCGACCGTGGAGTGGTAGTCGAGGATGTCTTGAAAGCGCGGTACAGGAACGAGCCGCACGAGGTCATCGCGCACGACCGTCTGCACGTAGGCGTCAGCGCCGTCGACTAATTCATCGAGAGACGCGCACGGGACGCCGTCACCGGCCACGACGACACTAACGCCGCCGTCGGTGATCCGGTAGCCGACCGTCGGTTCCACCGGACGGTGGTCGGTACCACCCACGAGAACCTGCGCGGTTCCCACCGAGAAGGTGTCACCAGACTGCACTTCGACGACCCGCACGACGGGTCGTTCGTTCAGGTCCTCGTGATGGCCCATGCGGTATCCGTAGTCCTCGCGCAACATGGCGTGGATTCCGTCAACGACGGCAGCGGTTCCGACTGGTCCGTAGATCAATAACTCACGTGACGTCGGCGACATGACCCAGAACGTCGTGATCACGTCGTTCAGTGCATTGATGTGATCACTGTGGAGATGGGTGAGCAGGATGCCGTCCAGCATGATCGGCACCACGCCAGCCGCGGCCAAACGCATGATCACTCCGCGACCGGCGTCGACGAGGAGTCGCGTCGTTTCGCTCGCCACCAGGGTGGCCGGTCCCGCGCGCAGCGGGTCAGGCAGTGGGGATCCGGTACCGAGAAGAGTGATCGTGACGTCGTCGCCCATCAGAAGACGAGCGAATAGGTGTTCTCAAACTCATCCTGGAGGACCGTGGCGTAGCGACCCGTCGTGTCGATCTTGAGCTCCTCGTCAAGCGTTCGCTGGCGAAAGGTCCAACCGTCGGGTAGCGACAGGCGCTCGCCGAGTGAGGGCAGCGTATCGATGCTCATCGTCGGGTCTACACCCGTGCAATACGCCTGAAGGACGTAGACCTTGCCGTCGGCACTTACCAACTCAAAGACCTCACTACCGGCGTCAAAGAACCAAATTGAACCACGGTTGATCGTTCGTTCGGTGTAGGTCATCCGGTCGAGGGGACCGTCAACGATGATGGTCGCCACCTTGGTCATTTGAATGCCGCCAAAGGTGGCGAACGTGCGCTCCACGTTGTCGACCTTGCCGATGCCGTCCATCATCCAGTAGCGGGGACCGTTCAGTATGGCGAAGGCACCGCCGTGCTCTCGAGCGATCTCTTCCGCGTTCAACGAGTCCCACAATTCCTGCGGACAGTCATTCAGCATGTAGGAGTTGTACACCTCGATGGTGACGTCCTCGCCCTCGAACTTCACGAGGAGCACTTCGCCGTAACGGCCCAATCGCGTTCCATTCACGAGACGAGGTTCACTGGTGGTTGACATGACTCCCCCTTTTGGCCGCGTGAACAATTGGCACGCCTACTGCCAGTTTCTAGCACATCACCTTCGCCCGGCTCTCGGATCCACCGATCGGTGGAGGAAAGTTGAACCGAAAGCCCGAAGCGACGAGACATGGTTGGGCCTGATACTGGACTCATGAGCACAACCACCGCCATTGAGGTCGAAGGTCTGACACGTTCCTACGGAACGATGCGGGCCGTTGACGACGTGTCCTTCACCGTGGCTCCCGGCGAATGTTTCGCCATCCTGGGGCCGAATGGTGCGGGCAAAACCACCACTGTTGAGATCCTCGAGGGTTTTCGCCATCGCGACGCGGGCCGCGTACGCGTCCTCGGCGTTGATCCCGCGGAGCGTTCAGCGGCCTGGCTAGCGCGCATCGGCATCGTTCTCCAACAGGCGACGGACGCCGCGGAACTGACCGTCACCGAGACGCTGAAGTATTTCTCGTACTCCTACCCACGCCCGTGGAAGGTGGAAGATCTCATCGAGGCGGTCGGGCTCACCGAGAAGGCGTCCACCCGGACGCGCCACCTCTCCGGTGGCCAGCGCCGTCGCCTCGACGTGGCTCTCGGCATCATCGGTCATCCGGACATCCTGTTTCTCGACGAACCGACGACCGGCTTTGACCCCGAAGCTCGCCGTCAGTTCTGGACGTTGATTGAGTCCCTGAAGGAGGCGGGCACCACCATCGTGCTGACGACGCATTATCTCGACGAGGCTGAACACCTCGCCGATCGCGTCGCGGTCATCCAGCACGGACGCGTGAGTGCCATGGGTCCCGTCGCCACGCTCGGCGGACGCGACCGCGCGGCCGCCCGCGTGCAGTGGCGCGATCACACGGGTGAACTCCGCGAGGTCGTGAGCACGACTCCCACCGAAGTACTCCGGGATCTCCTGAGCGAATACCCGCACGGCGAAGTTCCGTCGTTATCGATTTCTCCCCCTTCTCTCGAAGAGATTTACCTACGAATGATTAGCGAGGCCACCCCGTCATGACCACCACTCTTGCTGCTGCCACCTCCGCACCCACGGCGCCGTGGACGCGACTCGCTCGCGCCCGCTTCGCCATGGAGGTGCGTCAACTGTTTCGCGACCGACAACAAGTCACCTTCACGTTCGCCTTTCCCATGCTGATGATGATCATCTTCGGATCCGTCTTCAGTGGCAACGTCGCCGCGGGCGTGTCGTTTCGCCAATACTTTCTGGCGGGCATGATCGCCTCGGGTGTCGTCTACTCCGCCTTTCAGAATCTCGCCATCGTGGTGCCCCTCGAACGCGACGACGGCACCCTCAAACGGTTACGCGGCACTCCCACGCCTCGGTCGGTGTACTTCGCGGGCAAGTTGGGTGTGGTGGTCGTGGTCTACGTGGCGCAAGTCACCCTCCTACTCCTCCTCGCCCACGTCATGTTCCACGTCCCGATCCCGACCGCACCCGCTCGATGGGTGACTTTCGCCTGGGTGTCGGTGCTCGGACTCAGTTCGTGCACACTGCTCGGACTCGCGTTCTCCACGCTCCCCCGCAGTGCGAAGTCAGCTCCGGCCGTGGTGACACCGATTGTCTTGATTCTGCAGTTCACGTCCGGCGTGTATTTCAACTTCAGCACGCTGCCGACGTGGATGCAGAAATTCGCGTCGATCTTCCCTCTCAAGTGGCTCACGCAAGGCATGCGATCAGTCTTTCTTCCGCCCCGTATGGCCCTGCACGAACCGAGTGGATCCTGGCAACACCCCGCCACGGCCATCGTGTTGCTGATCTGGACCGTGATCGGAGCCGTGTGGGCGATACGCTCCTTTCGTTGGCAACGCCGAGGTGAGGACTAACGCACGGTGACTGCAGCACCATCTCCGAGCATGTTGGGGCCCGACTTCCTGCGCCGCACCGAAGTCGGCTGGCACGCCTTCTTCGTGGGGATCATGGTGCTCACGGCGTTCTTACTCGTCGCGGACCATCACGCGGCGTGGGTGAGTGTTCTGGTCGTGTGGTCGCTGGCCTACGTGCTTCTCGCTCGTACCCGTATCTTTGCGGCCGAGCCCGGCCCCCGAGCGTGGGTCTACTTGATGATCGCCTACACGTGTTTCGTGATCGTCGTCTCGGTGGATCGTTACGCGGAAATCGGTCTGTTCATTCTCTACCCCCACACCTTCGCCTTCATCCGCCGACAAAAGACCGCGGCCTGGGTCGCCGTGGGATTCACCGCCGCGTACACCCTGGCCCTGTGCGTGCAGGACGGATTCGGACGGACCTCACTCATCCGCAACGGACTCAACGGAGCGGTTTCCGTCGGTTTCGCACTGATCTTGGGCATCTTCATCAGTGGCGTGGTGACACAGAACCTTCGCCATCGACAATTGCTGGAAGAACTCATCAACGCCCGCGAACGACTCGACCTGGCCGAACGAGAGGCCGGAGCATTGGCCGAGCGCGAGCGATTCGCTCGCGAAATTCACGACACCCTGGCCCAGGGATTCCTCAGCGCGATCACGCTGACCCAGGCCGCCGCCGCCGACCGGTTGGCGGGTGATCTCGAGAGTCTCGACCGACATCTCCAGCGCATCGAGCAAACGGCGCGGGACAATCTCCGCGAAGCCCGCGCACTCGTCGCGGGGGCCACACCGGTCGCCCTCGAGAATGATTCCCTCCGTGAGGCGCTTGAACGGTGCGTGCACCGATTCACCGAGGAGACGGGCATCGACGTGGATCTCGCCGCCAATGATCCCGGCGCCCGCAGCACGCGCGAGGACGTAGTCATCTTGCGCGCCGCTCAGGAAGCATTGGCCAATGTCCGTCGTCACGCGGGTGCGCACCACGTCCTCGTGCGACTGGAGGACAATGACGGCGTGCGGCTCGAGGTCACCGACGACGGCGTGGGATTCGACGGAGCGCACACGTCATGGGGATTTGGCCTCAGCGGCATGCGCGCACGCGTCCACGAAGCGGGAGGTGCCCTTTCGGTCGTCTCCTCACCGGGGCTCGGCACCAGTGTGGTCGTGAGGATTCCGTGATTCGCGTCTTACTCGCCGACGATCATCCCGTCGTTCGCTCGGGACTCATCGGCATGATTGCTCACGAAGCCGACATCGAAGTCGTGGGTGAGGTCGGCGATGGTGCCGCCGCCGTTGCCTTCGTCGAGCAGCAACGGCCGGACGTCGTGCTCATGGATCTCCGCATGCCGGAACTCGACGGCGTGGGTGCCACGGCCGCGATCACTCGGGCGTTCCCTGACGTTCGTGTTCTGATTCTCACGACCTACGACACCGACGGCGACATCGTGCGCGCCGTCGAAGCCGGCGCCGCGGGGTACCTCCTCAAAGACGCTCCGCGCGCCGAACTCCTGACGGCCATCCGATCCGCTGCCCGCGGTGACACGGTGCTCGCCCCGCCGCTCGCCGCTCGCCTGATGCGCAGCGTGCGTGACGCGGATAGTGCGCTCACCGTACGTGAGCGAGATGTCCTTCGGGCGGTGGCTCGAGGGAGCACCAATGCTGACGTGGGCCGGGAACTCTTCATATCGGAGGCCACCGTCAAGACCCACCTCTTACACATCTTCGACAAGTTGGGCGTGAGCGACCGCACGGCCGCGGTGACGGCCGCGGTGCGTCGAGGAGATATTGAGCTGCCCAACGAACGCTAGGAACTCAGTCGAGCGATCCCACGTGCTCTTCGACCAGTGCGAGAAGGTCACCGGACGCGACAAACTGGTCAACCAAGGCCAGATCGGGGGCTAGGAAGCGGTCTGGGCCGGGTCCGAGGCCCTCGTGGGCCAAGACCGCCACCAGGGCGGCGGCGGCCGGAGACGGGTCCAGAGGACTGCACAACTCCAAGGCGCGGGTGGCGGCGAGAAGCTCAATAGCGAGCACCCGTCGGAATCCCACGAGAGCGCGCCGTAGCTTTCGTGCGGCGTGCCACCCCATCGAGACGTGATCTTCCTGCATGGCCGACGAGGGAATGGAATCCACGGACGCGGGTGCCGCGAGGCGCTTAAGTTCGCTCACGATCCCCGCTTGGGTGTACTGCGCAATCATGAGACCGGAGTCCACCCCCGGCGACTGCGCCAAGAAGGCCGGCAGACCGAAATTGCGCGTCGTGTCCAAAAGACGGTCCGTGCGACGTTCGGCCATCGACGCGACGTCGGCGACCACGATGGCGAGAAAGTCGAGCACGTAGGCCACGGGGGCTCCGTGAAAGTTGCCGTTGGATTCCAGTCGGCCGTCGGGCAGGACAGAAGGATTGTCGATGGCGCTGGACAATTCCACGTTGGCGACGCCATAGGCGTACGCGAAGGTGTCGCGAGCGGCTCCGTGGACCTGAGGAACGCACCGCAGGGAGTATGCGTCCTGTACCTGGGTGTCATCATCGAGATGCGATGTCACGAGCGGTGAGTCCGCCATCAACCGTCGGAGATTGGACGCACTGTCACGCTGACCGTCATGAGGACGGAGGGCCTGCAGATCGTCGGCGAAGACGCGGTCGGTTCCCCGTAGGGCTTGAATGGACAGCGACGCCGTCACGTCGGCAATCCGGAGCAAATTGGCTCCATCCGCCAACGCCAAGGTCAACATCCCGAGCATTCCGTCCGTACCGTTGATGAGAGCTAATCCCTCCTTCTCGGCGAGGACCACGGGAGAGAGTCCGGCGGTGGCGAGAGCGTCCGCGGCGGGCACTCGCACACCGTTTTCGTCAAACACGTCGCCCTCGCCCATCAGCGCGAGAGCCACGTGCGCCAAAGGAGCCAAGTCCCCCGAGCACCCCAGGGAACCGAATTCGTGAACCACGGGCGTCAACCGCGCGTTCAGGAGATCCGCGTAGGCCTGGGCGGTCTCGGGACGCACCCCTGTGACTCCCGAACACAAGGTCGTCAGTCGGCTGAACATCATGGCGCGCACGACTTCGATCTCCACGGGGTCGCCCATCCCGGCCGCGTGCGAGCGTATGAGGGACACCTGGAGATCTCGACGTTGTTCGGGGGAGATAAAGGTCGTCGCCAGCGCCCCGAAGCCCGTGGACACGCCGTACACGGGCTCACCGGAGGTCACCATGCCTTCGATGGCCCGTCGCCGCTCGCTGAGGTCCACTTTCACCGCGGGGTCGATCACGACGTCCACTCCGTGGCGAGCCACCGCAACGAGTTCGTCCAGACTCGCATTCTTCTTGCCGATCACGACACTCATCGCGAAGTCCTCCTGACGCGCTGGGTCATTCACCGAACGGCGCCGGTGCCGTTCGGTGGACGCTTCTGTCCCCAGCGCCCGCTCCATGCTAGGCAAGCCCCGAGCGCACCTCGAATAGCACAACGCCCCCGTATCGACCCAGTGAGTCGATACGGGGGCGTTGTTGAGATTTATCGCTCGACGGTTCGCACGCCTGAAGTTGTTGCTTCTACGACTTCGTCCGAGGTCACGTAATTCGGGACCGGAACGGCTTCGAGTTCGACGTGCTGATCGTTGACGTTCTTTGGCGCCGCCACCGCGACGTATTCACCGGTCGCGGTGCGAGTGACGATGTTCGGCGTCTTGCGCTGGCTTGCGCCGTCAACACCCTGCAATTCCTTGCAGATGTAGTACGTCACGATGTATCCCACGAACGGCGAGATGATCACGAGCACACGCATGATGATGAGCACTTCATTGAGCGAGATGTGCATGAAGTTGGCAATCACGTCGGTCGAACTGGCGATGAAGAGCATGAACAACATCGACAAGATGCCCGCTCCCGCCGCTGTGCGCTTGGGGCGATCACGCGGGAAATCGAGAAGGTTGTGCAGTTCGTTGTCCTTCGTGTACTTCCGCTCCAGCGTCGGCCACAGGTAGCCCAACGTGAAGACAATGCCCGGGAACACCACCGCCGGAATCGTGACTTCCAAGGGGATCGTGTAGCCGAAACTATGGAACGACCACGCCGGGAAGATACGCAAGGCGCCGTCCAGAAATCCCATGTACCAGTCCGGCTGCACGGCGTAGGAGATCTTCTCCGGATCGTACGGACCGAACTGCCAGATCGGGTTGATCTGCGCAAAGGCTCCGAGGAGAGCGGTCACGCCGCCGACCAGTAGGAGGAAGCCGGTGGTCTTCGCCATGAAGATCGGGAACATTGGCGAACCGACCACGTTCTTCTCGGTGCGACCTTCGCCCTTGAACTGGGTGTGCTTCTGGCGTACCAACAAACCGAGGTGTCCGCCCACGAGTCCGAGAATCACCAACGGGATGATCAGGACGTGGAGGATATAGAACCTCGAAATGATGACGGTGCCGGGGAAGTTGCCACCGAAGAGCCAGAAAGCGACGTGCGTGCCGACCACGGGGATCGACAAGATGATCGAGTAGGCAATTCGGATACCGGTACCGGAGACCAGGTCGTCCGGCAGCGAGTACCCGAGGAAGCCGTTCACGATGGCCAGCGTCAGCAGCGTCAGACCGATGGACCAGTTCAACTCACGGGGCTTGCGGAAAGCACCGGTGAAGAAGACACGGCACATGTGCACCACGATGGAACCTACGAAAATGTCGCACGCCCAGTGGTGCATCTGGCGCATCAACAATCCCCCGCGCACCGCGAACGTCAAGTTGATCGAGGACGCGTACGCCTCGGTCACGTGCAAGCCGCGCAGCGGTAGGTAGGAACCCTTGTAGAGCACGACGGCCTGACTGGGTACGTAGTACAGCGTGAGGAAAATACCAGTCAGCATCAAGATGACAAAGGAGTACAGGGCGATCTCACCGAGCATGAAGGACCAGTGGTCCGGGAAGATCTTGTCCATGAAGGTTTTGCCGCCCTTGGCGACACCCAGGCGATCGTCCATCTCGTTGAGAACGTGACCGACTTTGCCGTAGCGGCCCAGCTGCGCTTTCTTCTCGCGCTTGGTGTTAATGGCGACGTCGCTCATTACTTACGCTCCCAGTATCCAGGTCCCACGGGCTGATTGAATCCGTCTCGAGCGAGGAGGTAACCATTCGCGTCGAGCTTCAGCGGCAACTGGGGCAACGGGCGCGGGGCCGGTCCAAAGTTCGGAATCGCGCCGTTGCGGACGTCGAACATGGACTGGTGGCACGGACACACCAGCATTTGCAACTTCTTCTCGTACAAGCCCACGGGGCAACCGAGGTGCGTGCACAACTTGGAGTAGGCGACGTATCCACTAGGACCCCAGTTCTCGCGACCCTTCTGGGTCGTAAAGTCCGAGTCCGAAATACGGATCAGCACGACCTGATCCTGATTCTGTGCCTGCGGGTCGTCGTTCTTGCCTTGGGGGAAGACAGTGAGGATCGAGCCAATCGCCAGGTCGTCGACGTGGTAGCGACGACCGGTGATGTCCACGAGGTAGTCGCCGGCCTTCCAGTCGGTCTTGTCCAGAGTGTCCTTCGGGCGCGGGCCCAAGCTGCCGAGCAGCGGGAAGAGGGCGGCGATGCTGAAGGCACCCAGTCCCGCGCCGAGCAGTCCACCGAGAACCGGACGACGCTTGACGACGCCACCACCGCGCTCGACGATCGTGGCCGCAAAGGCCTCGCGCTCCTCGTCGGAACTGGCGAAATCATGACGCTCTTCGACGAAAGGGCCCTTCGGCATGAGGTACTTGCCCCACGCCACGAGTCCGACACCCAAGAGGAACAGCGCGCCACCCATGGTTGCGCCCAGAGTCCAGGCTTTCGCGTTCACCCAGTAGCAGTACCCAAAGGCAACAATCAGCAAGAACGCGACGACGAAGAGCAGGGCGATGCGTCGCTCCATGCCGTCGGGGTTATTTGCTGCAGGTTGCATGTGCGGATCATTTTCGTGGGCCGTCGAAAAGACGACCGGTGTGCGGTGCTCGTGTTCGCTCACTGGCGCTCTCCT
>Ga0208872_1000750_pt1 | contig 22033 bp, 24 predicted proteins | sample CryBogCBH12Aug08_FD_185508 | JGI IMG/M metagenome (GOLD analysis project Ga0208872, IMG submission 185508) | Freshwater microbial communities from Crystal Bog, Wisconsin, USA - CBH12Aug08 (SPAdes) | ecosystem: Environmental > Aquatic > Freshwater > Lake | place: Crystal Bog, Wisconsin, USA...
GCGTCGCGAATCGGACGTGGTGCGGAGTTGTTTGCGGGAGGTACCTCTGCCAAGCTCATGGGCCAATCTTGGCGCCCACCACTGACAATCCCAAGGATCGCTTCACTGCGCTGTGTGTGGCTCTGTGCACTAAGGGCAGATAGCGGTGGAAAAGGTGTGGGTAAGTTGGGGATATCTGTGGGTAAGTTGGGTAATTGAGGCTGATCTGAGCGCTAGCCCCTGTGGGTAAAGATTTCTCTAGCCCTCTCACTTAATGAGATTTAAGGGCTATAAGGATTCTTGATCCGATTGAGATTGGCCCGAGCGCGGCTCAAATACTCGCCGCTCTGCAATTGACCCCAGACCATTTTGGTTTGTTGTGGCCTGGATTCGTGAGATGTTGTTGGTAAAACTGCCATCACCATAAGAGTTATTAGAAGGAGTATCAGGAAGAGCGTGATCCTGACTCTCTTGCATCTCTCTCTTTAATATCATCTCTTCCCGCTCTGTAAGAGGTTGGCTCTTTGTAACTTTCTTTCTAAACGAAAAGACCCGCTTCAATGAGAAGCGGGTCTTTTCGTTACGAGCCATTTTTTAAGCAGCGACAACGTTCAGCGTGACGTTGGCTGTAACTGCGCTATGAAGGCTGACCTTGATTGCGTGGCTACCGAGCTTCTTAATGTGACCTACAGGCTTGATGCGGTGACGGTCGATATCGATACCTGTGGTGCTCTTAATTGCAACGACGATGTCCTTATCTGTAACAGATCCGAACATTGAACCAGTTGCGCCAACCTTGACCTTGACGACGATCTCGCTCTTTTCAAGTGTCGCCTTGATCTCAGCAGCGTGGTCGCGATCGCGGATCTCGCGAGCTGTACGTGCGCGCTTGATGCCATCGATCTGCTTCTCGCCACCCTGGCTCCACGCGATTGCGCGGCCATTTGGTAGGAGGAAGTTACGTGCGTAACCATCTTTAACGGTAACTACATCACCAGCGTGACCTAGACCTGTGACTTCTTGAGTAAGGATGAGTTTCATTGTTATCTACCGATCCTTATCGTGCTGTCGAGGTGTAAGGCAAGAGAGCCATTTCGCGGCTGTTCTTGACTGCGGCTGCAATTGCGCGTTGGTGCTCGGTGCAGGCACCGGTCACGCGACGAGCGCGGATCTTGCCGCGATCTGAGATGTACTTACGAAGTGTGGCGATGTCCTTGTAGTCGATGTAGCTGACCTTTTCACGGCAGAAAGAACATGGCTTCTTCTTAAACTTCTTGAGCGCTGCAGCAGAAAGTTTTGGTGCAACCTTCTTTGGCTTTAGCGTCTTATTACTTCTTGCTCCCACTGTGGTGCTCCTTATTTGGATGCCTCGTGATGACACGAGAATGGTTGGTTAAATGGATAAATAAATTATTAGAACGGAGGTTGATCATCTGCAGCTGTCGTTGCCCAGCCGCCACCAACTGGTGAAGCTGACCAAGGATCGTCTGTTGATGAACTTTCAGGAGCGGTAGAGAATCCACCGGCACCCTTACCTGACGTCTTAGTGACCTTTGCGGTTGCGTTACGAAGTGATGGACCTACTTCATCAACTTCAACCTCAAAGACGGTGCGCTTTTCGCCTTCTTTAGTTTCGTAAGAGCGCTGCTTGAGACGACCAGAGACAATGACGCGCATTCCGCGAGTCAATGATTCTGCAACGTTCTCGGCAGCTTGACGCCAGATCTGGCATTGAAGGAAGAGGCTGTCGCCATCTTTCCACTCGTTTGTTGCCTTATCTAAATAACGGGGTGTTGATGCAACGGTGAACTTTGCAACTGCAGCACCTGACGGTGTGAAGCGAAGTTCTGGATCGTTGACCAGATTTCCGATCATTGTGATATTTGTATCTCCAGCAGCCATCTTTCTCTCTTATCTCTACTTATCGGGCTTATTCGGGGCGGACGACTTTGGTACGAAGCACTGCTTCGTTCAAATTGAGTTGGCGATCAAGTTCTTTAATCGCTTCTGGACCACAGTGCAGATCTGCAACAGCGTAGATGCCTTCTGACTTCTTATTGATTTCGAAAGTCATACGACGACGGCCCCAGATATCGAGCTTGTCGACGGTGCCACCACTGTCTTTGATGATCTTGAGGTATGTCTCAAGACTCGGTGCGACTGTGCGTTCTTCTAATTCAGGATCGAGAATGACCATGATTTCATAATGACGCATGCGTTAACCCAACCTCCTCTGGACTAAAGCGGCCGCAGGATTTCTGCGGCAGGAGGGTTACTGCTCCCCAAACTACAGATCTGACGGGTGCCAGGCCTTGTAAGGGGAAGGCTAAGCGTAGCCGCCGGTCTGGGAGATGAGAAATTCGAGGTTCTGGGGATGGGCCGAGCGTGTGGATACGCGTGCCGCGAAGAAGATCGTCGCCCCAATCCGGATCAGGGTCGCCGCCGCGTAGGCCTTCGCTGGGAGGCCAAAGTGGCTCCCTGAATAAGAGGCCAGGTACTCCCAAATAGCGAGGTGGTAGATCAGCTCCGCCCCCTGCCAGATCCAGAAGGCTGGTCGATCTTTTTTATCGCGCATCGCCAAGATCGCCAGCGGGGTTAACCAGAGAACATATTGTGGCGAGTAGACCTTGCTCGAGATCGTAAAGATGGCAACGACGATAAATGATGTTGATGCCAATGTTGGCAATTGCCCAAGTCCAAAGAAGTAAACGGCATAGGCAGCGATACCGATTAAGAATAGAAGAATCGAAAGTGTGTTGAGGTTGCTCGTCGATATCCCAAAGAGATTGAGGGCATACCAGAGCGAACCGAAATCAACACCGCGTTCGCCATTCATCTTGAAGAAGCGCCACCAGCCAGTCTGGTTAAAGATAATGAATGGGGCATTGATGAGTAACCAGGTTCCAGCAGTCACGATCACATATCGAATTGCATCTTTCAATTGCCCGCGGCGATAAAAGATGAGTGCGATTGGTGCGAGGAGAACAATCGGGAAGAACTTTGTTGCGATCGAGAGTCCTAACGCCAGAGCGCTGTAATCATAAAGTCGTCGATCAAAGTAATAGATCGCAAGCACCGCAGATGCGACCGCCCAGAGATCCCAATTGATATAGAGCGAACCAATCACAGCAGGGGCGACAGGCAGTAAATACCAGAGCTCGGGTTTCATCTTTGCAACTAATAAAACTGTTCCTATAAATAAGAGTGCAATGAGTCCAACGTTGATCAAGAAGTAGATCTTGTCACTATGGGTTGGTAGCGCACTCGCCCACATCACTAAACCAGTGATCGGTGGGTATTCCACCGAGTTCGATGCACTTGAATAAGGCCAGACGTGATTGATGAGATCACGTGCCCCAAATAGCGCGGGTAGATCTGAGTAGCACGCATGCGTGTAGACATCTGGAGTAGCAAAGTTGGTATTGAGGCAATGATCGAATTTCACAAAAGAGAAGAGCGCGCTGAGAAAGGCAAGAAGGATGATCGACTTCGTTGCGTACTTCATCGCCCCAAAAGCCCTGTTAATTACTTCTTTTTAGCTTTGGTCTTAGGTGAAGGAGTTGGCTTGAAGGCCTTCGCCACAGGTGTTGGCTTCTCGGCAAGTCCTGGATCAAGCGTTGGTACTGCTTGCGTCATATCAACCGGTTCATTTCCTCCGATATTTGCGGGGGCAGGGAAATCAACAATCGGTTGCTTCGCGAGTGTCGTCTTCATGAAGAGGTTCCAAATACTTGCTGGGTACGAACCACCTGTCACTGAGTTTAGACCGCCAATACCGTTAAGCGACTGGGTGGCATCGTCACGGAACATGGCAACGGTTGCCTCCATCTGAGGTGTGTAGCCATTGAACCAAGCTGATGCGTTATCAGAAGTTGTTCCAGTCTTTCCGGCAGATGGTCGGCCGAAACTAGCGAGTGCACCAGCTGCTGTTCCGAATTTTGTTACTCCCTGAAGTGCTGCAGTTGTATCGGCCATAACATCAGCAGCAAAGACTTGATTTGCTTGGATGCGTGATTCGTAGAGGACGCCTTGGTTTGCTCCCAAAACTTCTTTCACGATAAATGGCTTGGCATAGACACCTTGTGCTGCAAAGGTGGCGTAAGCGGCGGCAACATCAATCACGTGCGGGCTAGCGACACCCAAAGTAACAGAAGGGGTTGCGATCATATTTACTGAATCTGGAATTCCTGCGCGACGAGCGACATCGATCACCTTATCGGGACCGACCTTGATACCGAGTGGAACGTAAACAGTATTAACGGAATGCGCTGTTGCATCAGCGAGTGTCACCTTAGGGAATTGCTCATCACCGTAGTTAAAGACCGAGTAATTCTTCTGAGCACCGGCATCGTAGAAGACCGCAGGTGAGCTGCCATTCCACACTGATTGAAGTGAGATACCTTGTTCAAGGGCTGCTACAAGAGCGAAAGGTTTGAATGATGATCCGGCTTGCGCAGTTGCTTGGGTCGCATTGTTGAGCTGTTGCTTGAGGTAATCCTGACCGCCATAAAGTGCTGTTATTTCGCCGGTTCCGGGGCGTAGCGCAATCAGCGCGATTCGCAGGTTCTCTGGTGCATTTGCTGGAGTCTTCTTAGCGACGGCATCGACAGCTGCTTGTTGCGCGACCTTATCAATCGTCGTCTTTACGACGAGTCCACCAACCTGGATCTGTTGATCGGTAAATCCAAGATTGAGAAGTTCATGTTGAACCCAAGAAACCACATAACCTTTAGGTCCACCCAATGCGCCACCGAGTGTCCGGGGTTCAATAAATGGGAACTTCTGCTTTGCCGCTTGTGTCTTGGTGATCCATTTAGCCTTCGCCATCTCGTTGATGACATAAGAGAAACGGTTCTTCAATCGACGAAGGCCATTTTTGGTCTGAGGATCGTAATAGCCAGGGGAGTTTAAGATCGCGGCGATCACTGCATCTTGAGCGATACTCAATTGATCAACGTTACGGTTGAAATAGACCTGGGCCGCAGTTGAGACACCATATGAGCCGCGACCAAAATAAATCGTGTTGAGATAATTTTCAAAGATCTGATCTTTAGATTGCTGGCTCTCTAATTTTGTAGCAATCACAATCTCTTTGATCTTGCGAGTAACTGTTCGGCTCTGAGTCAGAAAAGCGGTCTTTGCATATTGCTGTGTAATGGTTGATCCACCTTGCAATGTGCCACCAGTGAGATTGTGATAGACGGCGCGCAAAATTCCAGTTGGACTAAAAGCAGATTCAGAGTAGAAATTCTTATCTTCGGCAGCGAGCACTGCATGACGAAGGTTGATAGGAATATTTGCTAATTTAATAATCGTGCGGTTCTCAGAGCCAATTCGGCCAAGTTCGCTGCCATCGGCATATTGAATAATTGTTGATTGGCTATTCACAAAGGCATTTGGATCTGGAATCTTCACAGTGAAATAGGCGAAGCCAAAGAGAAGTGCGCCTGCCACAAAGCCGCCACCGATACTAAAGATCGCGCCGCGGATCAGCCAGGTCTTCCAATTGAGCATAAGTGGAAGGTTACTCCCTCAATCAACTGGTTTTACGGGGTGGTTTACGCGTCTGACCATCGCCTAATTTGAAGGAGTAGATGAGGTGATGCCAATCGCAACCACGACAGACCTCCACCACATAGACACGGAACTCGCCATATTCACTCTGCATCTCATTGAGCTCACCTATCGACTTAATGCGACCTGAGTACTGTCCGAGTTGATCGCCAAATGCATAATGCAAGACGACCATCTCTTTTTTACGACAGACGGGGCAGGGACGCTCAACCGCTTCACCATGATGTTTTGCGGCAAGTCGGAGATACGGATCAGCGTCGCAGATATCTACCTTTGCCTGCGCACCCTTGAAATAGGAGACTAACGTGGCGCGACGTTTCAATGAATAATCGATTGAATCGCGCCGAGACCACATATGTAAAAGAATAATAGGTATTGAGTAACTACGCTTTACCTCGTGCAACAAAATACCCACTACTGGCCCTTCCATAAAGGGAGCCGCCTTCCGGTATTGCTGCAGATTCGCTGGCTTGGACAATTTACTGATGGGCTCTTCCAATCTGCCCTCGCCTCGTTCGTACTCTTCTCGCCTGAGCGCCAACCAAATGCCGTTGCCGCAGCAGTTGCCTTTGCCGTTGTTTTACTCCCGTATTCACTTGTTGGGCCATATGCGGGAATCTTCTTAGATCGCTTCTCTCGCCAGAAGATTGTTCAGATCGCAAATATTGTTCGTGGTGTTGATCTTCTTGTTATTGCTCTTGCAGTCAAGGGTGGATTAACTGGAGTTCCACTCACACTCTTAGTTCTCGCTGCATTTGGAATCAATCGATTAATTCTCGCTGGACTTTCTGCCGGTCTGCCTCTCATTGTGAAGAAGACAGAACTCATTGCTGCGAATGCTCTCGCAGTCACTGGTGGAACTATCGGCGTGGTTATTGGCGGCGGTGTCGGAATCGGTTTGAAGAAGATCCTTGATCACACTCTTAAGAGTGATTTCAGTGATGCACTTGTTATAACCCTTGCCGCAAGCTTCTACTTAATCTCTGCAGTGCTCTCACAACGGTTAAAACACAATGAAATTGGGCCTCACGAGCATGAAACATCTGCCGCAAACCGTGGGTGGCGCGAGATGCAAGAAGGCTTCATGAAACTTAAGGAACATGGGGATTCACTCCGTGGAATCCTGGCAACAAGTGTTCAGCGTGGTGGATTAACAGCGCTCACTTTGATGGGGCTTCTACTTGAGCGAAATACGTATCACCCTTCTAATAATCCAGATGCTGGTCTCTCCGGTTTCGCCTTTGCACTTGGCATCGCAGGTGTAGGTATCGGACTTGGTTCACTCATTACCCCGGTATTTGTTGATCGCGTAGGACGTCATAAGTGGATTCGAATCATGATGGTTGGTTCAATTCCCTTTCTTGCGATATTCATCGTCTCGCAAAAACAATGGTCACTTATTCTCGCTGCCTTCTTTGTTGGCCTCTGCGGCCAGGCGGTGAAGGTAACGAATGATGCGTTAGTTCAATCGAAGATCGAAGATGAATATCGTGGACGCGTCTTCGCTTTTTATGACGTTTCAGTGAATGGTGCAATCGTCGGTGGTGCGCTCATTGCTGCACTGATACTGCCAACCTCAGGTAAGTCGATTCTCTTGCCATCATTGATATGTCTTGCATATGCGCTCACCAGCGGATACTTATTGAGGTCCGTTCGCTTTCCACCACGCAAGTAACTCTTCCTTCGCAACTTCTTCACCCAATGGTCCGCGATCTAGGCGGAGTTCAAGCAGATGCGCATATGCCTTACCAACAAGTGGTGAAGGCTTAATTCCTAAGATCTCAATAATCTGATTGCCATCAAGGTCAGGTCGGATAGCGTTGAGCTCTTCCTCTTCTTGTAGCGCAGCAATCCGCTCCTCTAATGAGTCATAGGTCGCAGCTAAGGTTGCAGCCTTCTTTGCATTACGTGTTGTGCAATCAGCGCGAGTCAAAATATGAAGATGGGTGAGGAGATCACCAGCATCGCGAACGTAGCGGCGGACAGCGGAATCCGTCCATTCGCCACTGCCATATCCATGGAATCGCAAGTGAAGGAATACCAAGGTATTCACGCTCTCGATCGTCTCGTTATCAAAGCGGAGCGCCTTCAATCTCGCCTTTGCCATTCGCGCACCAACAACTTCGTGGTGGTGGAAGGAGACACCGCCACCAGGAATTAATTCACGAGTCTTCGGCTTACCAATATCGTGAAGAAGCGCGGCTAATCGAATAGCAAGATTTGCTCCACCAAGTCGATCTTCTAACGCGATAGCTTGCTCCAAGACAGTCAAGGTGTGTTCGTAAACATCCTTGTGATGGTGATGCTCATCAATCTCTAATTTGAGCATAGGAAGTTCTGGTAGAACAATTGAAGCAATTCCAGTTTCTACAAGCAGTAGGAGTCCTAGTCGTGGGCGATCTGACATAAGTATCTTGGTAAATTCATCGCGCACTCGCTCAGCCGAGATGATGGAGATTCGATCAGCCATCTCCTTCATAGCAGCAACGACTTCATCATCAACTGTGAAATCAAGTTGGCTCATAAAACGTGCAGCGCGCATCATTCGCAATGGATCATCACTAAACGAATCAGTTGCCTTTCCTGGAGTTCGCAATACTCGCTTTGCTAAATCTGAGACGCCATCAAAGGGATCGATAAATTCAGGAGTTGGTGTTGTGAGTTCGAGTGCCATTGAGTTAACGGTGAAATCACGGCGGCCGAGATCACCAATTATTGAATCACCAAAATCAACATCGGGTTTGCGCGATGATGGATCGTAAACATCACTTCGGTACGTCGTTACTTCGACAGTGATCTCGCCCTTCTTACCTGCGATCGTTCCAAAAGCGGCGCCGGTATCCCAGATTGCATCGGCCCATTTTTTGAGAATTGCTTTTGTCACATCAGGACGAGCGCTGGTTGTGAAATCGAGATCGTTTCCAAGCCGACCAAGAATGGCATCACGCACCGGGCCACCGACAAGTGCCAGGGTATGACCAGCTTCCTTGAAAGCAGTCGCCAGAGAATCTGTAATAGGAGCTTGCTTGGCAAGTGTCGAGATCGCCAAAGAGACCGCTAACTCCCGCGGCCCTCCTTCGACTCCCTGACTCTGGCTCATAAGGGTTAAGGCTAGATGATCTTCAAAGGAGTACCCTGCTCGCATGACCACAGCACATGGTGCGGGTGGCGAAGTGAAGCGCAAGAGAAGGCGTCGCAGACGTCCTCAGAGCGCAAACCCCGCTACAAACCCATCACAGAATTCTTCTACTGCTTCTTCTGCAACTCCTGGCGCTCCCTCAACACCGCGCCCTGCAAAAAAGAAGCAATCATCTCGACCATCCTCAAAGCCTTATGCAAAGCGCGTCGACGAAGTCTCCGCTGGCGGGCTCGTCATTGATGAATCAGGTACAAAGGGACTTCTTATTGGTCGCCGCGATCTTAAAGATCCAACAAAGGAACGTCTCTTATGGTCGCTACCTAAGGGCCATATTGAAGAAGGTGAAACTCCTGAGATGGCTGCAATTCGTGAAGTTGCAGAAGAGACAGGTATTACCTCTGAGATTGCTCGCGCACTTGGTGTTATTGATTTTTGGTTTATGGCTGGCGGTAAGCGGATCCATAAAACCGTTCACCACTATCTCTTTAAAGAGGTGGGTGGTGTTCTTGCACCTCAGCTCGAAGAGGTTGATGAGGTCGGTTGGTTCCCACTTGAAGAGATCGTTTCGATGCTCGCCTATCCCGATGAGAAGAAGTTAATTGCAAAATCTGGCGAGCTTGCCATATGAAGCACATGACTCGAGTTGTTATCACTCTCATCGCACCACTAGTTATTCTGTCAACGCTCACATTACCAGCTCGTGCTGCTGGCCCATCAATGCTATTTATTACCGCTCCATCCCATCGAGAACTCAATGGCACATTTCTTGATGACAAATTAGCAACTGATCTTTCACCAGTTGGATCAATAGGAAGCCTTCTCTACATAAAAAATAGCGTTGGGGTCCAGTGGAGCGTAGATCCAGCGCTTGTTGAAGAAGTTGTTGATATGTCTGATGGTTACAAACTTGCCGATGGGACAACTGGTGCAGGTCAGGATTTTGCCAAGAACTTTTTAGCTCGGCTTAAGACCCTTGCAACTATTGGTCGCGTCGATGCGATGGTCTACGGAAACCCATCTGAATACTGGGTTCGCAGGCTCACGCCACATGAGCGAAATTACATCTTCGCCGCCTCACAAAATCGCTTAACCTCCCTTTTGGGTTTACCTGTCGGTGCGCCAACTTCCTATCTCAACGTTAAATATTTCCCACTCTCACGACAGAGCGTTCTTGATATTCGTGATGATTACAACATTATTCAAAGTAGCGCTATCTACATGGCGCCAGCAGATTTGGATAATTTCCGGCTCTCACTCACACGTCTCTTTAACCCACAGATGAGCTCGACGACTCGTTCCACTTTAATTGGTGACCTTAATGGCGCTTCACTTATTCTCAGCAAAAATATTCGGTTAGCACCAGGACGATTCACAATCACCTCATCGTCACAAAAACTTCCGATTACGGTTATTAATGATTTTCCTGGCACTGCGAAGATAAACCTCATTATTAATTCACTCAATGAGAAGGTTCTTGTTGATGATATTCAAGACATCACTGTTCCTGGAAAATCTAAGGTGCAGGTCTTAGTACCAGTAAAAGTTCTTACATCTGGTGCAAGTGCACTCTCTATTGAAGTTCATAATTCTCGCGGCGACCAACTCGGTGATCCGCAGGTCTACATACTTTCATTGGCAGTGATCAGTCCAATCGCAACCTGGATCACGACAGGCGCGGCAATCATCTTGTTCCTTGCTGCACTTCTGCAATCCTTACGCCGAATTCGTAGAAGGCGGTCAGAGTGAGTGCACCTAAGCAGAACCATCATGATGTAGCGCTGATGCGTTCATCGACGGTGATGGCGATCGGCACAATCTTCTCGCGCATCACTGGTCTCGTTCGTGGCCTACTTACGGTCGCCCTCCTAGGTACTGCGCTCTTAGGCGATACCTTCAATGTCGCAAATACGATGCCCAATATTCTTTATAACCTCATTATTGGTGGCGCTCTCACCGCGGTCTTTGTCCCGCAATTAGTAAGGGCTATCCGTGAGCCAGATGGTGGCTCCGCCTTTATTTCACGCTTAGTTACGGCGACCGTCGTGGTCTTAGGCCTACTTACTACGGTGGCTGTCGTTGCTGCGCCGCTTTTGGTTCGACTCTTCGCTACAAGTTATGTCGGTCGCCCAGAGTTCCATCTCACTGTCTTGATTATGCGCTGGTGCCTGCCACAGATCTTCTTTATGGGTCTCTTTGCGCTCTTAGGTCAGATTGCAAATGCCAAGGAGAAGTTTGGTCCCATGATGTGGGCGCCAATTCTCAATAACATTGTTGGAATCGCCGGCATTGGATACTTTCTCCATCAACGCCCGCATTGGTCTGTTACATCAATTACAACTACTGAGGCGACCTGGATTGGAATTATCACAACGCTCGGTTATGTCGTTCAAGCAGCTGTTCTAATCCCGGTTATCGCCAAAACACATATCAAGATATCTCCTCGGTTTGATTGGCGCGATCCCGAGATCAATAAGTCGATGCGACTTGCAACGTGGACTTTAATATTTGCCGCGATTAGCCAGATCAGTTATTTGGTAACAGTTAATCTCTCAACACATGCCGCGGTGCGTGCACTTAAAGAGGGAATTACAACAGGTGTTGGTTATACGCCATATAGCAATGCAACTTTTATTATGATGTTGCCGCACTCCATTGTGACAATATCTATTGTGACTGCGCTCTTGCCACAACTCTCACGATTTGCTCATGAGAAGAAGATCTCTGATATTCACGATTCGCTTGTAAAGACCATTCGTTTAGTAGGCATCATTACTGTTCCCGCAGCAATTGGTCTCTTGCTCTTTGGTCCCCTCATCACCCAGACGCTCTTCTTTGGAATCTCAAAGGCTGATGGTCAATACCTTGGCAATGTGCTCGCCGGATTCTCACTTGGGCTTCTTCCATTAAGCATTAATCTCATTGCACTTCGCGGTCTCAACGCCTTTGAAAACGTGAAGTTACAAGTTCTCTCTAATTTCATTATGAATATTGCGGCTAGCGCGCTTGCAGTTGTTGCCTCACTCACCCTGCCAGCTCAATGGGTAACTGTTGGATTAGCTGCCGCGCTATCAATGTCGTATTACATCGGGGCGTACAGCACTATCCGCCTGCTCCATCGTTATGAGATCAAGATTCACACCGGTGAGATCGTTGGGCTCTACGCTCGCCTTGCCGGTATTTATCTCTGTGTTGCAATACCTTTGCGCCTTCTCTCCAGCCATATCCCGGGCGGGAATACCCTTCGCCTTCTTGTTGTTCTGACGATCAGTGGCCTGGGTTATTTTGGAGTGGCAAAACTTTTCAAAATTTCAGAGGTGGGAAGCACCTTCCGAGTCCTACTCGGGCGGAATATTTAAAGGAGATAGGCTGGCAGTATGTGCGACGTTCGAAATCTTGTCATTGTTGGATCTGGCCCAGCTGGATATACCGCTGCAATCTATGCGGCGCGTGCTGAACTCAAGCCCTTGATCTACGAGGGTTCAGTAACCGCTGGTGGCGCCTTGATGAACACGACCGAGGTTGAGAACTTCCCAGGATTTACCGATGGTGTGATGGGTCCAGATTTAATGGACAGCATGCGCAAGCAAGCGAAGCGTTTTGGTGCAGAGCTCATCACCGATGACATTGTTGAGATGGATCTCGCTGGTGATATTAAGACTTTGAAGGATGGTTCTGGAAATACCATCAAAGCGAAGGCTGTCGTCCTTGCCATGGGTTCTGCATACAAAGAGATCGGTCTTGAAAATGAGAAGCGCCTCTCTGGCCGTGGCGTCTCATGGTGTGCAACGTGTGATGGTTTCTTCTTCCGCGATCAAGAGATCGCTGTTGTTGGCGGCGGAGACTCTGCCATGGAAGAAGCGAACTTCCTCACAAAGTTTGCATCAAAGGTTGTCTTGATTCACCGTCGCGATTCACTTCGCGCATCGAAGATTATGGCTGAACGCGCACAGAACAATCCAAAGATCGAGTTCCTCTGGAATACCGAAGTGACAGATGTTCTTGGTGAGCAAAAGGTGAGCGGTCTCAAACTCCGCAATACTGTTGATGGTTCTGAATCTGAGCGAGATTTCACTGGACTCTTTGTAGCGATCGGCCATGACCCACGTTCAGAGCTCGTTAAAGGTAAGGTCGATCTCGACGCGGAAGGCTATGTAAAGGTAGAAGGACGCTCGACTCGCACCAATGTGAGCGGTGTCTTCGCCTGTGGCGATCTCGTCGATCACACCTATCGCCAAGCGATTACCGCTGCCGGCTCGGGATGCCAAGCGGCGCTCGATGCTGAGCGCTTCCTATCGCACTAGTTTTAGCTATACCTAATAAGATCACTCCACCACTAAACGAAGAGAAGAGCTACACATGGCAACTACACCTGTAACAACTGCAACATTTGAGGCTGAAGTTCTCAAGAGCACAACACCAGTACTCGTTGATTTCTGGGCAGAGTGGTGCGGACCATGCCGCGCTGTCGGTCCAATCCTTGAAGAGATCTCAAATGAATATGGCTCAAAGATCAAGATTGTAAAGCTCAATACCGATGAAGAAGCTGCCATCGCAATGAAGTACGGCATCGTCTCAATCCCAACGATGAATGTCTTCGTTAATGGCGAAGTTGTGAAGAGTATTGTCGGTGCAAAGCCAAAGCCAGCACTTCTCAAAGATCTCGAATCTTTCATCGCTTAATTCACTCCAGATAACTTCTTTTTATGAGCAGCGTCTCCCTTCACCTCGGTGATTCAGGGGACGCTGTCTCGCTTTTAAGCAACACCCTTACCCGGTTGGGGTTGTTGCAATCCCCAAAATCAATCTTCGATGAAGAAGTTCAATCCGCTGTAAAGGCGTTTCAACAAAATCGCGGACTTACTGTTACTGGTGTTGTTGATGAGCAGACCTCACTCACTCTTGAAGAGGCACGTTGGAAGTTAGGAGATCGCACACTCTCACTCACACTTCCCAAGATGATGCGCGGAGATGATGTTGCGCAATTGCAATCACGTTTAAGTGAACTGGGTTTTAATTGTGGTCGCGTTGATGGCATCTTTGGTTCACTCACCGAGAAGGCTGTTCAAGATTTTCAAAAATCAGCTGGGATTAAAGTAGATGGTCGTTGTGGTGCATCGACTGTTATGTCGATGATGCGCCTGATGAAAGTTGTCTCTGGTGGTGCACCTGCACAGTTGCGTGAACAAGTTGCACGTGAAGGTCGCGGTCCAGCACTTGCTGGCAAAGTGATCGTTCTTGATCCAGGTTCACACTGTGCAGACCCAGCAATTACCTTTGATGTTGCTCAGCGCCTCGAAGGTCGCCTGATCGCATTGGGAGTTACTGTCTTTCTCACTCGTAGTGCAGCGACTAATCCATCTGATCAAGAGCGAATCGATCGTGCAAACAACTCTGGCGCTGATCTTGTGATCTCATTCAATATTGATTCATATAAAAATGAGAGCGCTCACGGTGTCGCTACCTATTACTACGGTGCTGATGCACATGGCGTTCACTCTGTAGTGGGCGAGCGATTTGCGACCTTAGTTCAACGTGAAATCACCGCACGTACCGATCTCTTAAATTGCCGAACCCATGCCAAGACCTGGGATCTCTTGCGGCGCACCAAAGCCCCAACTGTCCGTATCGACCTGGGATATGCGACCAACCCGGGGGATCTCAAGCGGTTAGGTGACCCAGATTTCCGGGAGACGGTCGTGGAATCACTCATGATTGCGATCCAACGCCTCTATCTATCGGCTGAAGATGATGCCAAGACTGGCACCTTGAAAATAAGTGATCTCCGGCGGGCGGGCATCAGGAAGTAAGATTCTCGGATGAGCCAAGAGATTACGCGAGTCCATACCGGACAGACTGAGAACTTAGAGCTCCGCTTTGCTGAGCGGGCCTCATTGCTACGTCCATCTGAAATTCGCGCACTCTTCGCCGTTGCCTCACGTCCAGAGATCGTCTCACTTGCAGGCGGTATGCCTAATCTCTCTGCGCTTCCGATGGAGATGTTCTCCGATGTCATTTCTAAGTTGGTTCGTGAAAATGGTCAAGAAGCGCTCCAATATGGCAGCGGTCAAGGTCATCCAAAACTTCGCGAACAGATCTGCGACATTATGGCGCTCGAAGGAATTCACGCTCATCCTGATGATGTCATTGTGACAACTGGCTCACAGCAAGCGCTAGATCTTATTTCTCGTATCTTTATCGATCCCCATGATGTCGTGCTTGTTGAGGCACCTTCTTATGTCGGCGCTCTCGGAACATTCCAACAATATGAGGCAGATGTAGTCCATGTTGAGATGGATAACGATGGCTTGATTCCGGTTCGCCTACGCGAAGCGATCGCTGCCACAAAGGCGCTCGGTAAGAATATTAAGTTCTTGTATTTGATTCCTAACTACCAGAATCCTGGTGGAGTCACACTTCCATCAGAACGTCGCACTGAGATTCTCGATATCTGCCGCGAAGAGAAGATCTTCGTCGTTGAAGATAATCCTTATGGCCTTCTTGGATTCGATGGTCCATCACCAGATGCGATGCGCGCTGAAGATTCTGAGAATGTTATTTATCTTGGATCATTCTCAAAGACGATCGCTCCTGGATTCCGTGTTGGTTGGGCACTTGTCCCTCAAGCTCTTAAAGAGAAGCTTGTTATCGCTGCTGAGTCATCGATCCTCTGTCCATCAAACTTTGCGCAACTTGCGATCAGTGGTTATCTCGCCGATCAACCATGGCGCGAACAGATCGCTGAGTTCTGTAAGTTATATAAAGTTCGTCGCGATGCGATGCTGGAAAGCCTTGAGAAGTATTTCCCTGAAGGCGTTACCTGGACCCACCCTGAAGGTGGCTTCTACTTCTGGGTGACTCTTCCTGAAGGAATCGATACCAAGGCGCTCATGCCAAAGGCGATCGCAGCCAAGGTGGCCTTTGTTCCTGGAACAGCTTTCTATGCCGATGGTTTTGGTTCACGCTCTATGCGTCTCTCATATTGCTATCCAACTCCGGAACGTATCCGTGATGGTGTGAAGGCGCTCGGCGCACTCGTTACCGCAGAGGTTAATGCTTTAGGGAAGAAGAAGCCGCTTAAATAATTGCCTTTGTGATTCGCTGTAGATCTTCAAGATCTGCGAATTCAATCGTGATCTTGCCATTCTCTTTACCGAGTTCAACACTCACTCGAGTATCGAGCGCTCCTTCGAGTTGATCGCTGACCTCTTTCAAAATCGGTGATGGGGTTTTGGTTGGTGAAACCTTCTTTACCTTCTCACTCTTTGAACCGAGCGCCACAAGCTCTTCTACTGCGCGAACGCTTAAACCTTCAGCGACAATTTTATTGGCGAGTTTTTCAATCTCACTCTCATCAGTAAGAGCAAGGAGTGCGCGAGCATGACCGGCAGTTAATACACCGGCGGCGATACGACGTTGTACTGATGCTGGAAGATTAAGTAGTCGCAAAGTGTTTGTTACTGCAGAACGCGATTTACCAACTTTTGTTGCAAGTTCATCGTGGGTATAACCAAAATCATTGAGTAGGTTTTGATAAGCAGCACCTTCTTCAAGTGCATTGAGTTGTGAACGTTGAATATTTTCAACAAGTGCTTCACGGAGTAATTCATTATCTGCTGTCTCACGAATAATCACAGGAATAGTTTTTAATCCTGCGAGCTTTGATGCACGCAATCGGCGTTCACCCATAATTAATTCATAACGCCCATTACCAAGTGATCGAACTACTGGGGGTTGCATCACTCCAACTTCTTTAATCGATGCAGCTAATTCATTTAACGCATCTTCATCAAAGACAGTGCGTGGTTGTTTTGGATTTGGTGTGATTGCATTGATATCAACCTCTGCGCGATCTGCAACAACAACGCCAGAGTTATTTTCAATCTGTGGAAGCGGTGTTGATGGAATCAATGAATCTAAACCGCGCCCCAAGCCACCTTTACGAGTACTCATGCAGTGATCGCTCCTGTTTCATTACTTCCATGTGGTGTACTTCCGCGCAGTGCAATTTCACGAGCAACTTGCATATAGGCAACCGCTCCCGGTGATGATGCGTCATAGGTCATCACTGTCTGTCTAAAGGATGGCGCTTCACTAATACGCACCGCCCGTGGGATAGGGATATCAATAAGTTCGCGAGGGAAGTGTGCACGAACATCATTGGCGACATCATTTGCCAATCGAGTTCGCGAATCGAACATAGTGAGCAAGATTGTTGAGATATGGACCGATGGATTGAGTGCGCGTTGAATCTTTCCAAGGGTCGAGACTAAGAGTGAGATACCTTCGAGTGAGTAGTACTCGCATTGGATGGGTACTAAGACCTCTTCTGCAGCGGTAAGTGCATTTACTGTCAGTAGGCCAAGGCTTGGCGGACAGTCGATGATGATGTAATCGAGGCGATCACCACGAACTTCGCGCTCTTTGAGGTAATCCCCCAGGGCCAATTTAAGGATCGATTCACGGGCGACCATATTGACCATCGAGATCTCAGCTCCAGCTAACTCTTGGTTAGCAGGTGCGCACTCAAGTGATGGGAATCCGGCGACTTTGTGAACAATAGAGGCGAGTGGCGCCTCCTCCACAAATACTTCATACATACCTTCGCCATCGCGATCGACGCCGAGTGCGGTACAGGCATTTCCTTGTGGGTCGAGATCGATAACAAGGACCTTTAAACCCCCCATTGCCAGGGCTGCAGCGATATTGACGGCGGAGGTGGTCTTCCCTACCCCGCCCTTTTGGTTGGCGACGGTGAAGATCCGGGTTTTAATCGGTGAGGGCATCGGCTCTTTAAGGCGGCGGACACCAATAACGGGTTTGGTGGTTTCACGTGAAACATCTTCGCCTGCCGTGCTCATGGGGAGAGTCTAGACAGTTTTTCGGACCTCGATAATGCGGGCGGTCTCGAGTGTAGGCAGATTGAGAGTGTGGAGAGTTGTCGTTGTATTGGCCTTTGGTGTGGTCTCCTCGATCTCAGCCTGAGCCGACTCCCCTTTAACCGCAAGGAGGGCCCCTTTTGATGCGATCAACTGCCAGACCATCGGGAGAAGAACTGGGAGAGGCTTAACTGCCCGGGCGGTGACTACCGCAAAGGCGCTCTTCACTGATTCAGCCTTACCGCGGATTACTGTGACAGGGATATCGAGTTCTTTGATGACCTCATTGAGGAAATCGACCCTCCGTTGAAGGGGTTCGATCAGGGTAACTCGGAGATCTGGTCGGGCCAAAGCGATCACAAGGCCCGGTAGGCCAGCGCCTGAGCCGATATCAGCAACGGTGACCCCCTTTGGGATCAGGGTTGAGACTGGAATGCAGTTAGCGATATGGCGCTCCCAGATTCGATCTGCCTCACGAGGGCCAATTAGACCGCGCTCAATCCCCCATGTTGCTAGGAGTTCGGCATAGCGCTCTGTCTGGGCCCCCCGCTCTGAGAAGTACTCAGAGAGGAGTGTTTCACGTGAAACAGTCACAATATGGCTGAGGTGAGCTTATTCAGGGAGAACGACGACGCAGCGGTGTGGCTCTTCGCCCTCAGATTCACTGGTAAGGCCGATCTCTTGGATCGTGTCATGGATGACCTTGCGCTCAAAGGCATTCATTGGCTTGAGTTTGATCGCGGTTCCAGTTGACTTCACTTCATCAGCGGTCTCGTGGGCGAGCTTGGCAAGCTCCTCTTTCTTATCAGAGCGGAAGTTATCGATATCGAGCATCAAGCGGGAGCGATCTCCAAGGCTTGTCTGGACTGCTAGGCGGGTGAGCTCTTGGAGGGCATCGAGGACCTCACCATTGCTACCTACGAGGTGGCCAAGCTTGCCGCCGGCGATTGCTAGCGCTGCACGCCCATTCTCAACATCGATATCGATATCGCCATCAAGATCGGTGATATCTAGTAGCGCCTCGAGATAGTCGGCTGCTACATCGCCCTCTTCTTCGAGGCGCTCGACCTGGCTCTTCTTTGGGGTGGATTCCTCTTTTAGATCAACTTCGCTCATATTTGCCTCTCTTAAGCGGTCTCTCCGCTTGAAAACTATGTAGTGGGGGTATTTTTACCTTTTTATACCGTTTTGGGGTGTTTTAGACTACTTTTTCGGCTTCCGCTTCTTTGGTTGCTTCCGTTGTGGAGATGTTGGCTCTTTAGGAGCCTCCAAGGTTGTGCCGGTCGCTGTACTGGTTGCCTGGCTCTCAGGGGTTGGAAGACCCTTCTTCGCCCGCTTCTCCATGAGTTCGATATAGGCGGGTGAGCCTGGAGTTGGGTTTCGCTTAATCACGTAATACTGCTGACCGAATGTCCAGAGATTTGTTGTTCCCCAATAAATTAAAACACCAACTGGGAAGTTCACACCTGATACCGCGAAGATAACAGGGAAGACATACAACATGATCTTCTGTTGCTGCGCCATCATGTCATTGCTGCCTTCATTCTTTGGCATGCCCTTCACCATCAACTGACGTTGAGTAGTAAATGTTGTAGCTGACATAAAGACAATCAATGCAACTGTGACAAGTTTAGTTGAAGAGACATGTGTATTTAAGAAAGTATCAGAGAGGCTCGCACCAAAGAACTTTGCCTTTTGTGCAGATAGGAAAGCTGCGGTTCCAAGTCCGTTACTCGCTTTGAAGACACCGTGTGGGTGGTTATGTGCAATTCCATTTAACACTGTGAAGAGTGAGAAGAAGATTGGTGCCTGCGCAAGGATTGGGAAACATGATGAGAGTGGATTTGTCTTGTGCTCTTTATAGAGCTTCATCATCTCTTCTGATTGCTTCTGGCGATCATCCTTATAACGCTTCTGAATCTCTTTCATCTTTGGTTGAAGAGCTGTGAGCGCGCGTTGAGATTTGATCTGCTTAACAAAGAGTGGGATCAAAATAATACGGATTAAAATTACGAGACCGATGATTGCAAGCGACCACTTCAATGACTCATGCGCATTCTTACCAACGATATAACCAAGAAGATTATGAAGCGTGACAATAACCCAAGAAACAGCGAAATATATAGGGTTGAGGATCGTTGACATTAAGCACTCGCCTTCACTGGTGTGATTGTTGAATGGGTTTTCACTGCATAATCCACGCCGCCATGTGAGAGTGGGTTACAACGCACTAACCGCCATGCGGTCATGGCGATTCCACGAAGTGATCCATATTCACGGATCGCATCGATTGAATATTGTGAACATGTTGGGTAGTACTTACAACGGGGCGCAAAGAACGGGGAGATGAATTTCTGGTAACCACGGATTGCAAAGATGAAGATGTACTTCATTGAGCTACTCCTGTTCCAGAGATTCTCTGTGCGATCTTTGTGATCCCGAGTTGAAGTTCGTTGATGTAGTCGCCACCATCTTTGATTACTCGGATCACAACCTGTGAGTGTGGTGGGATTACTAATAAATGCTCGCGAGCTGCATGTCGAAGTTGGCGGGCGATTCGGTGACGGGTTACTGATCCCCCAACAGCCTTCGAGACAATGAGACCAATTTGTGGTTCTGGTTGAAAACTCTGATCGTTCTTGAGATAGACAACAAGTGAAGCTGTCGTTGCACGGTGGCCAGTTTTGGTGACGCGTGCAAAATCTTTACTCGAGCGAAGTCGGTTCAGTGCTGGGAGCACGAGATATCGCAGTGCTTATCTAGTGAGCGTTATGCAGAGATACGTGTGCGGCCCTTGGCACGACGTGATGAGAGAACTGCGCGTCCACCACGGGTTGCCATGCGAGCGCGGAAGCCATGCTTCTTGGCGCGCTTGCGGTTATTTGGTTGGAAGGTGCGCTTTGTCATGATGAACTCCAGTTTCTCCGGTCGAGCGTGCTCTGGACCGGGCCACAGCGGGTAGAGGAGCAGGGTACAGAAGGCTGTTGATAAGGGTCAAACGAGGGTCTCCAGATAGAAAGATTTTGTGGATAACTACTTGCTTTTTCGGAGCCAACCCCATACTTTCGCCCTCTATCCACAGGGTGGGGCTCTCAGGTGAGTCTCAACCTTGGGTTTAGACCACAGGCTGTGGATATCTTTGGGGAAAACTCTAAAGCCCAGCCAGGCCCCACCGGGTTTCTGTGGCTCTACCAGAAAGTCCTTGTTGGACCAGATTGAGGAACGAGATGTCTGTAGTGGATGCCGCCTTACCAGGCGCCGAGACCAGTACTACCCCTGATATCAGCGCGGTATGGCGCGAGGTCATCGATGAGTTGAGTGCAACCGCTCCTTCAAACCGTGGCTTTTTAAATACAACACAAGCACTTGGATTGCTACAACGTGAAAATGGCGCATCGTTCTTGTTGGAAGCTCCTAATACTTTTACAAAAGATTTTCTTGAACTAAAAATTAAATCTTCACTCAATGAAATTCTCTCGCAGAAATTTAATCAGACCATCACTATCGCTGTTCAAGTCAATGAAGCTCTTGAAGTTGAGAGTGTTGAAGAAGTTGAGGCTGATACAACTACCCCAAATCTTGAGACCCATCGCCAAGGAACTGGTCGCGGCGCTGATTCAAAGCGTCCGCAAGAGCCATCACAACTTAACCCTCGATACATCTTTGAAACTTTTGTTATCGGTGCATCGAATCGCTTTGCACATGCCGCTGCTGTAGCAGTTGCAGAGGCGCCAGCAAAGGCTTACAACCCGCTCTTTATTTATGGTGAGTCTGGCCTTGGAAAAACCCACTTATTACACGCTATTGGCGCATATGCGAAAGAGTTATATGGCTCAGTGCGTGTTCGATATGTTTCATCTGAAGAGTTCACTAATGATTTTATTAACTCGATCCGTGATGACAAGGCGGCGGTTTTTAAACAGCGTTATCGCGATCTCGATATTCTCCTTGTTGACGATATTCAATTCTTAGAGAACAAAGAAGCAACTCAAGAAGAGTTCTTCCATACCTTCAACACTCTCTATAACGCGAACAAGCAGATCGTTATCTCGAGCGACCGTCCGCCAAAGCAATTAACAACTTTGGAAGATCGCCTTCGCTCTCGTTTTGAATGGGGTTTGATTACTGATATCCAACCACCAGAGCTTGAGACTCGTATTGCCATTCTTCGTAAGAAGGCTGCGCAAGATAAGTTGAATGCTCCTGATGAAGTTCTTGAATACATCGCTTCAAAGATCTCATCTAATATCCGTGAACTTGAAGGTGCGCTGATTCGTGTTACCGCTTTTGCATCACTCAATCGCCAACCAGTTGATTTGGGATTGGCCGAGATCGTTCTTAAAGATTTGATTCCTGATCAGGCCGGCCCAGAGATCACCGCTGGAACGATCATGGCTCAGACCGCGACCTACTTCAGCCTCTCGATTGATGATCTCTGTGGAAGCAACCGGAGCCGGGTTTTGGT
>Ga0208872_1000752_pt1 | contig 22018 bp, 33 predicted proteins | sample CryBogCBH12Aug08_FD_185508 | JGI IMG/M metagenome (GOLD analysis project Ga0208872, IMG submission 185508) | Freshwater microbial communities from Crystal Bog, Wisconsin, USA - CBH12Aug08 (SPAdes) | ecosystem: Environmental > Aquatic > Freshwater > Lake | place: Crystal Bog, Wisconsin, USA...
GTTTCAATATTTTAACTCTCCAATGGGAAATTGTGGGTTATAATTGTCCTGATGGGTTAAAGAAAAAATGTCTTGAAAAAGATGTGTTTAAAAAACAATTCAGTCGTTGGATGCCATTACCGGAGCCACCGAAATGACTGATCTGAACCGTTTGGCTGATTTAATTTTGCCCGGCATTAGAAACGCACAACTTAAACTTGAAGAAGTGTCTAACTACTTGGGTGTAATGCCCTACAGTCTGCGTCATTATGATGGATGGCAACCGATAGAAACAGCGCCAAAAATTGATGAAAAAAGAATACTGGTTGTTTGGTTGGGTCATGTCCAAATCGCCAGTTGGAACGATGAAGTCAGTAAGTGGCAAGAGGATTGTTATGGCGACTTTACTGTTCACGATGACGAAGTAACCCATTGGATGCCATTACCTGAGGGGCCAAAATGATCCACTTTCTTGGCGGTATGCAGTCTGTCACAACGATTTATTTGGTGTGGTCACGTTACAAGACCGCCAGTATGCCTGATTGGGAATGGGTTAATGATTTGCCTGATGGCGTATCACAAGTGGCGCATTGGGTTATTAAAAGGATACCAAAATGAGACAGTGGATAGTCCGCCATGAGCGGGACGGCGACAACATTTGTGCGCTGTGGGAGAGCGACAACGGCGACAGGTGGTATGTGCAGGTTGTTATTAACGGGGAGGTGCAGTGGTGATCCATTATCATGGAGCCGACATCAATCCTATTCCAGCGTTGTATGAAATGGCAGGGCGACATTTTTGTGTGTCATTTTTATACCCTTCTCATGTAGCAAGGGTGCATTCTATTGGACAAAGCGTAATGTTGGACAATGGCGCGTTTACAGCATGGCGAAAGGGAACAAAAATAGATTGGAATAAATATTACGTTTGGGCTGACAAGTGGTTAGACTGTCCTACAACATGGGCAGTTATACCAGATGTTGTTGAAGGCGGGGCAAATGAGCAAGATGAATTGATAAAACAATGGCCTCATAGTCACAAAGGCGCACCAGTTTGGCATATGCATGAACCCATTGATAGATTGGTTAAGTTAACTGAATATTGGCCTAAAGTATGCGTTGGCTCATCAGCCGAATATAGCACCGTTCTCTCTGATTCTTGGTGTCATCGTATGGATGTGGCGTGGAATGCTATTTCACAAAAACATAAAAGATTGCCGTGGGTTCATATGTTGCGGGGAATGGCTTGTTCTGGCAAGCGTTGGCCTTTTGCAAGTGTTGATAGCACCGATATTGCACGGAACCATCACCTTCCCCATAAAAATCCAAAGGGTATGGCAGATAAATGGGACGGGCAACAATGCCCTTTTAATTGGACAATTCAACCTGAACAAATGGAGTTAATAGCATGAAATGGATTTTATTGGCGGCATATGCTGCGTGTGTGCCGCTTGCCAATTGGATGATTGGTAATGTTGGCGAATGTATTCCAAATGGCCCTTGTCTATTATCAATGGGGTTTGGTTTATCGGCTCCGTCAGGCGTTCTTGTTATTGGAGCGGTTTTAATGTTGCGTGATGCAATTCAAATGATTGCTGGATGGCGTTGGGGGCTAATTGCAATTGGTGTTGGTGCAGTTGTTTCATATTTGCTTGCTTCTCCATTTATTGTCTTGGCAAGCGTAACATCATTTTTTTTGTCGGAACTGGCAGACTTTGCCGTTTATACGCCATTGGCGCAGAAACGACTTACTATTGCATTGTTGGCATCTGGGGCAGTTGGAGCCGTAATTGACAGCGCAGCATTCCTTTTGATTGCTTTTGGTTCAATGGATTTTATTGGCGGTCAAATATTGGGTAAATTATATGCAGTTGTATTTGCTTCAATTGTTATACCTTTTATCCGTGCCGCACTGAAGGAGGGTGAGTAATGAAAAATTGGATAAAGTTTAAAGATCAAAAACCCCCTCAAAATGAACCTTTTTGGTTTTTAACAATAAAACCACTGTTCCGTATAGTAGGAATTAAAGAAGAGCATATCCAAATTGAATCTTGGGAAGAATTAAAAAATTCCAATAAAAATGAGATAAAAAATTACACTGTTGCTTATGTTGATGTTGATCCAAATAAAGACGTTGAAATTCAAATGAGAGAAATCATGGGCGTACGTCGCTGGCGTCCTGCACTGAAGGAGGGTGAGTGATGGATATTGTTAAAAAATTGCGGGAACGATCACAGAGATGGTCATCCGCTGGTTGGGGAAACAGTGATGTTTTTGATGCAGCTGCTGATGAGATTGAGCGGTTGCGGGAAGCATTGAAGGGTTTATTACAATGCCCCGCTATTGCAGACGGCAATCATAATGAACCTGCGTGGTACGATCCAGAAACTGCTATGGCAGAGAAAAAAGCCCGTGCCGCACTGAAGGGAGATGAGTGATGGCAGATAAGCACCTTGTCGCCTGTGTTGCCCTTGTTTGCGCGGCTGTTACCGCAATGCGCGGGGCAGATGGATGGGGATGGTTCATTTTCATTGCGTGTATATGCATTTAAAATTGTAGGAGGGTGAGTGATGGATAAAGAAACAGAAACCACTATCAATAGATTAGTGGCGGATAAAAAAATGGCAGTAGATTTGGCTGATTATTTGATAAACGAAAATGTCAAATTGCGGAAGGCATTGCGGATGTGGGTTAAATTTTGGGAAGCTGACAACAGTATTGACGTTGGCGGTGATGCTTTGCTTGCAGAAGAGGCAATGGAATTTACCCGTGAATTATTAGGGGATAAAAATGTGTAACAGGATGGGCGAAAACATGACGGGATACCAAAGCAAGAAGATGTCGGCTGAAATTAGATGGTTGGGGCCGTATGCCCCTAATACCCGCCATGCTGATCCGGAAACACTGGATCACATCATTGACCTACGCAAAAAACTGGCGGAGGCGGAGCGGCAAAGGGATAATGCATTGGATAAGGTTATGTCCATGCAGAAGAAGATAACCGAAATGAAGGAGGCGTTAGGTCTAAAATGACCAGTCTGACTATTTTGACTTCGGTGTTCTTCGGAGCGCATACGTTCTGTTGTTTTGTATTATTGTGCGTTCTAATGTGGAGGAATGGATAATGGCATTCAATAAAAGAAAATTGGGAAGGGGTAGCAATGAGCATTCGTCTGTGGAATATGCGCCTAAAGTCGTATTGGTCACTCCGAAGCAATATAAACGGATAGAAAATATAAGGGCCGCATTTCAACCGGATAAGAAACCAAAAGTAACATTACCTAAGTTTTCGTGGGATAAGACAGATGACAAATAATGAATTGGAAGTAGCATTACAGGAAGCAATGGCGGTTGTAGCGATTGCTATTAATATCATTAACGATGCTGAAGATAGACTTGGCGTCCGTCAAATGTGGTCAGATAAAGCAAACGAACTATTACGGGAGTACTTCAATCATGTTAGATTTAACGATGCTGCTGAAGAAACACGGCATCAAGATTGGATCGGCGACTAAGGGCGCACAGAAAACAACGTGTCCAAAGTGTAGTAGTAAACGGGTGCATTCATCAGACCTCTGCCTATCGGTCAGAATTGACCAAACGGGGATAGGGTGGCGGTGTTTCCACTGTGGTTGGACGGGAGGGGAGATGACGGATGCTTTCAGAGTTACATCAAAAATGGTTGGAAAAGCGGGGGATCAACGTAAACATAGCGATCCATATGGGGACTTACTCCGGAAAGCGCGGTCAGGATGGGCAGGTAGTTAGTCATCCTGAGGGGGAAATTTTGTGTTTTCCGTTTATAAAAGATGGTGAAATCGTGGGCCACAAATATCGGGGGCCGCACAAAACATTTTGGCAGGAAGCAAATGGTAGAAAACAGTTCTATAATATCGACGTACTCCAAGATCCTCAACTCCACGACGGAAGCGTGGCCCTTGTTATTACTGAGGGAGAACTTGACGCATTGGCGGTGGCAACTGCCGGATACCCATATGTTGTCTCCGTCCCAGACGGCGCGCCACCCCCACGCGATCATGCCGGACGACTTATTACAGTTCCACAAACGACTTGGGATATCACGCCGGACAACGATACAAAATACACTTATATCACAACCGATTGGGACAGCCTTGCGAAGATCAGAAGGATCATCATAGCAACCGATAGCGATGAGGCGGGTAAGAGATTAGCTGACGAACTGGTTCGCCGTCTGGATCGGGTTCGCTGTTCGTTTGTTAATTTTACCGATGGGTGCAAAGACTTCAATGAAGTGTTGGTGAACCACGGGAAAGATACTGTTCGGGAAATTATAAAGGCGGCTAAACCGTATCCGGTTGACGGGGTTTACAAGCTATCTGATTTCCCACCGGAGGAACCTATCCAAACCTATACGACCGGATGGGGTTCCTTGGATCAGTATATCCGCCCCTATCTGGGTGCTTTTATGGTTGTGGGTGGATTTCCTGGGCATGGCAAGTCAACGTGGACGCTTCAGTTTGCCGCCAACATGGCACGGTTGCACGGTTGGGGGGTTGCGGTTGCATCCTTTGAAATGAAGGTTGTACCGTATGTCACTGACACATTGATGTCCACGTTCTTGCAGGGGCCAATTAAGTTTGCGGCTTCGGTTAACCGTAAACGGGCGGTTGATTTTGTGGAAAGTAAGTTTACGTTCGTTGCACCGGAAAAGGGAGATAGTGAAACCGACCACGATATAGATTGGTTGATCGACCGGATGCAGGTTGCGGTTATCCGTAATGGTTGCAAGATGATCCTGATTGACCCGTTTAATGAGATTGAGCAGAACAAGAAGCGGGATGAAACCACAACGGAATATATTGGGCGGGCGATTCGGAAGCTGAAGGGGTTCGCTATGCAATATAATGTTCTGGTATGTGTGGTTGTCCATCCTACCAAGGGTTCAAACGGGTTGGATAGTTCGGAATTGAGCCTGTATAGCCTTGCGGATAGTTCCCACTGGGCTAATAAGGCGGATATCGGGGCTATTGTAGGGCGGGTTGGTGATCCGAAGGTTGATGTTATGACGGGTATTTACATTAAGAAGATACGTTACCAACCGGATGCGGGGACAATAGGGGAGGCTTTTTTAACCTTCGACAAAAGTACGCGGTTGTTTTCCTGAACCGTTTCTTGTATGGTTAATGGAAGGCTCCCGTTTCTCTCCAGACGGTTGTAGCTTGGGGCGGTTGGCTTTCATCCCCGTTGTGCCGACCGCCCTTTTTCATTTAACCCATTGCAAAATAAGAAAAAACCGGATAAATTAATATCCGGTTCTTTGTCATTGTGAAGTATGTCTGGGTGAGCGGTTATAGGTTGCCACTCCGTGGCTTAAACCTGAAATTTAAATAGTTTTGCATATCATCCCAAATCTTTTCGTTATAGATGTCCGCAATATGATCAGCCAAATCTAACGCTTTAACGATAGTTGACGGGTCTTTTTCATCCAATAGTTGGATTAATTCTTTAACCCAAGGCGGGTGTTCATCTTTTGGTATTTCCAAGGTTTTCATAAGTTGCCGCTCCGGTTCATAGGGTTGTAACCCGTTGGGTTAGGTTCAAGGTTCGGTTTAGGTTCAAGTTTAATTATTATTTCGGTTACGCGATCAATGATCGGGTTGTCGTAAGTGTCAAAGGTTGACAGGCGGTCAAATAACGCATGAACCGCCGTTTCATCTGGCGCGTCAATTTCGTAGGTTTTAGTGCCTGAAAATTGAACAGTTACGGTAAATTGTGGCATGGTTTCCCCCTTATCCCTCTAAAACACGGCCATGAGGCGGCGCTTTATGCAAAAAGCAACGAACAATCCGAAGGTGGCCCCCATCCAACCCGTGGCGCCGCTCATAATGGTGGCGGCATATGATTTCGGCGTTTTCGGCATTATCGGCTTCAATAAACATAACCTTTGGCGTCTTAGGGCCGAACCCATAAGGCCCATCAAAGTATTCTATTCTGTATTCCTGCATGGTTTCCCCCTTATGGTTTAAGATAATCAAGTAACCGTAACGGTTCTTCGTTTTCGGTTATTTCCTCAATATAAGACCGCAATGCTTTGAAAGCATCCATTTGGATTTGAACCGCAAACGAACGATACATCCGGTCTAAAACCTCATTGGCGGCGGTTACATCCGCCATATCCCGTTCGTTTTGTTCCTTACGAACGGAATTAGACACATCGTAATCCTGAACAAAATATTCCGCCAACTGAATAGCCGCGCTAATTTTTTGACAATCTTCTTTTGTAATTTTCATAATTTACCCCCTATGCGTTGTGAGTTGCATAATTGCGAAGTACGAAACCGGACGTGTCCTTTTTCGCTTTGTTACCCTTTGGGGATAACCCGACGATAACCCCTTTCGGATCAAGGAACCGCAGATCGTGAGCGTCCCCATTGATGACCGGATGACCTAAATAGGTTTCCGGTAGGCCGTTTCCAAAAACAGCCGCTACGTTAACCCCTTGCGCCAATAATTCCCGCGCTTGCGCTTCGTTTGTTTCCGACAAGCTGAAAGTTAGGTGATAATTAGGCGGTAAGGCCCGCTTAAATCGGTTTGGGTTCTTTGTATAATCCAGAAAAGGTGTTTCCGGAAACGCTTCGAAGATATTCTTAAACCGCTTCCCGTTAACCGTTACGCTAACCCCTTCGTAAGGTATATCGGACGAACCGTTAGGACGAACGGCGGGTTTTAAACCTAATTCAACCGCTTTTGAGATTAGTTTTTCGACGTGATAGGCGAATTCTTGCATATATTCGTCACGGTTTCGCATAAAATAAACCGCTTTACGTTGTCGGCTTTCCCGTACCGTTTCGCTCATGGCCGCTTGACCGCTTTCCGTCCCTAAACACACCTTGATGCAAATAGGGGATGCATGGGAACAAAGGTTACCAACCCCACCGGATTTGTGCGGGGCCATGTAGTTAATTCCGTTAAAGTAACCGTAACCGGAAGCTTTAACCGCTTTCGGGCTATCCGTTGATAGTAAGCGCCTAAACCGTATTTTCATAATTCAACCCCCGTTGATGAAACCGGAAACCGGAACAACCGGAAACCGTAATTCTCATTATTGCGAATTAGTGAAACGGTCAAGGGTAAATCGGCTATTAAATCAAAAATAATCGGGGGCCGCGTCTTATTTTTAAATAATTAATTTACAACCGATCAAGCCTCTGAAAAACCGCCTTAAAATTATTTTTAAAAAAGTAGTTGCATTAAACAAATAGTTTATTATTATTTTGAACAGGCAATGACGCCTAATTCGAAACAAGGGGATTTGTTATGGTTGAATTAACGCAAGCTAACCGCCAGTGGGCTTCCCGTTCATATGATGAACGCTATACCAATTTATTCGATATGCTATCGGATATGGATATCAAGCGGAACAATAGCCGCGAAAAGCACGTTTCAATTCGTCAAATTGAAGCGCGGCCCTCAGATGACAACCGCGGAATTGAAATACACGGGCCTAACGGCGTACCCTATGCCCCGTCTCACTGGGCTTTTGGACAGTTAGCCGCAAGGGCGGAAGCCCCCGCGGGTTATTTGAGAACGCTACCCGCCCCGATGGCGGCGGATTGCATAAACTACGGGTTAAAATTTAAGCGCAATATTGATGAAATCGCGGTTTTATTGGACAAATCGGAAGCCCCGATTATTCGGGCCGCTACGGGGCCGCGATATGGGCGGATTTGGAATTCGGATATCGTCCGGAAGTTGATCGATACCTTCGGGGATGGGGTTAACGGTCAATTCACCGTACCCGCGGAATTCGGAATTAAACAAACGGTTTCGAAAGAAAATACTACGTTATTCGCGGGGGATCGCGATATGTTTGTTTTCTTAGCGAATGAAACAAACCGAATTGAATTAAAAAACCGTAGGGACGGAAAGACGGGAACTCTTGCGCGGGGCTTTTTCGTTTGGAATTCGGAAGTAGGGGCCGCTACGTTCGGGGTTCAATCTTTTCTTTTTGATTATGTTTGTTCAAATCGTATCGTTTGGGGGGCGCAAGATGTAAAAAAGATAACCGTCCGGCACACAAGCGCGGCACCGGATCGCTTTATTGAACAAATCGCCCCCGCGCTTTTAGAATATTCTAATTCTTCGGTTTCATCTGTGACAACCGCCCTAAATAACGCACAAAATAGCCGCTTCGATAGTGACGACAAGTTGACGGAATTCTTGTCGGCCCGTTTCGGGAAGCGGGAAGGGGAAGCGATTAAGGCGGCGCATATGATCGACGAAGGGCGGCCCATTGAAACAATATGGGACGCGGTAACGGGGGCCACGGCTTATGCACGAAATATCCAATGGCAGGATGAACGGGTAGCGGTTGAGCGTGAAGCGGGTAAGATTTTAGACTTAGTGGCGGCCTAAACGGGGGCTTCAATTAAGGGGTAAAAAGGGGGGCTTTGCGGCCCCCCTTGTATTTTAGGGGAAAATCGCTATATTCAGGGGGCGGGAATGATCCCGCGCTTAAAATCAATGGGGATTGATTATGACGAAATTGAACGAAATCGCTGATTTATTGGCCGCTGAGTTAGCCGCCACGGAAGCCCTAAACGAAAAGCTTGCGGATAGGATCGCGCAACTTGAAAAGGCCGCTGAATACAAGGCGGGGTTTATTATCGCGCTTGCGGGCCGCGTCGATGAATTGGAGCGCAACGTCAAGGGGCTTCAAACTGAAGCGGAAATATCCAAGGCGGGAAACGGTTGGTTAGGGGAAGCTTTAGAGGCGCGAATTGAGAAGCTTGAAAAGGGGGCCGCGTTGGAACAAGCGGTCAAGACTGTTAAGGGCCGCGCTAAGGCGGTAAAGGATGCGATATTAGGGGCCGCAATAGCCTAAGCTGAATAGAGCCAAATAAGGGGTAAGGAAGGGGGCTTGATCGCCCCCTTTTTCATGTCAAAAAATGCCTGGCGTTTTGTCAATTCCGCGCTGGGCGGATGGGGGGAAAAGGACGGGAAACAAAGGGGAAATAGGCGCAAGAAAGCCCCTTTCTTCTCACAGGGGGCGGGGGGTACCGTGATAATACAAAAAGCAAATCAGTGAAACGCCGCCGTGATTTGCAATTCTTATATTCAGTAGCGCCTCAAGGATCATTATTGCGAATTAGTAGGGCCGCGATGACGCACGGAAGCCCCTACAGGCCGCGCCTATAGCCGTCCGGTGCAATGGTAGCGCAAGGGGGAAAGCCCCCGCCTATAGCCGTCTTAATCGTTTGATTGTTGCATGATGCAAGGGGCCGCAATGGCAAGGCCGCGCTATGCATAGCCGCGCCTATAGCAGGGGGGCCGCTACCCTACCCCCCCCCGACGCGGGACAGGGGGAGAACAGTATGGGAACAGGCATGAGAACGGAATGAGAACAGCAATCACATTTTGTTTACGTTTTGTTTCCTATTGGCGACCCCCACACCCCCCTTTTCTGCCCATCCCCCCATGAGAATAGGAACCCCCCATCCCCCTAAATTTTTCCAAATCCCCACTGATTCTCACTTCCGCAAATTACTTAACCCCCCACCCCTTTTTTGGGACCCCCCATACCCAATTGCGTATGCGGAAGTTTTATGCGGGTTTGCGTATACCAAAGTACAATCCTACTGGCGGCCATTATACCGAACCGCCCTTTTGGTATAATGATGTGCAATTGTAGTTACCTTAAAATGTTGATCACCTTGCTCACCTTGCTCACCTTGATTACCTTGAATATCTTATTGATATATATTTTTTAACATCATCAAGATGAGCAAGATGCTCAAGGTACTCAAGGTGAGCAAGGTATCCAAGATACTCAATGTTACTTTGCCCTACGGGATTATTTTTGTAGGGCAATGTTTGCGGCCCTTAAAACGGAGAAACCGCCAAGGTTTCCCCTGACGGTTTCTTGAGACCCGCCGACCGCGACGCGACCGCAGTCCATTGTTCTCCATTAGCGGCTATGCTTTACGGGTGGTAGACTTGACGCTGTTCTGCTTCGTTCTACCCAAGACGTGGAAACAGCAAAAACACGCCGCCCCGTAAACTATATACGTATATTAACGTCTGACCTTACATCCAGATACAGTACGATATTTAAGCTTGCGTACTATATATGGCGGCAATAAAAAATTGTCAACTAACCGCAAACCATGCCGCAGTAACCCAGCGTATCGCTGTATACGCTTTTGTCCGCCTTCTCATCCCACTGGTAATCCCACCGCCACGCCATGCACTTTGAACCAATGCATGCACGGCCCATCTCCAGCCCATCATAAATAAGGACGCGGTTGTTCATGCCCGCACCTACCGACATGGGGCATATTTTTTTAGCGGCTTCTACTTCCGTAATATAATGCAACGCATTAGACATTGCTTTTCCCCCAATTAGTGGTAATAAAAGTTACATAGTTTCAAGGCATTATACGTTAATCAATGGGGAAAATCAAATGCCGACACCTAAACTGTCCGTTGAAGTTTTAATTGAAACTTTAAAATTATTAGAAGCAAACAACCGCAGACCAAGCATAGCGGCTAAGGCGGGGAACATATCCCCCAATACATTCAACCACAGAATGAAGATGGCGTTTGAAAGGTTTCCTAACGGGCTGGACGATGTCAAAATAGAAAGACCAACATCCGCTTGGACCTACCCCCGGATGAAAACTATTGAAGCGCCGGGGACAAAATGGATTATAGGGTCCGATCTGCACGTGTGGGACGGGGAACCTACTTTAATTTACAAAGCGTTTGTTAAAATAGCCAAAACCCTTAAAGTTGATGGGATAATTTTAAACGGGGATATTATCGACGGGGCGCGAATCAGCCGCCACCCATCCGTCCGGGGTTCCAAAGCCCCCAAAATTGAAAAAGAAATAGACACCGCCAAGAAATGGCTCCGCCTCCTCCCCAACGCCAAATACAAATTATGGACCTTGGGCAACCACGACATTCGGATTGACAACTACATTGCCGCCAACGCCTCAGAATTGGACGGCTACATCCTATCCCTGCATGAGCATTTTACGGATTGGGATTTTTCTTTTGCGTTTGATGTCAATGGAACGGAAATCCGCCACAGGTTTAGGGGCGGCATCCATGCTGGGTGGAACAACGCCCTACATGGCGGGGTCAGTATAGTTACGGGTCATACGCACCAGCTACAGGTAACCGCTATGCGGGATCGTAATGGTTCACGGTGGGGCGTGGAGACTGGGATGATGGCGGACCCTACTGGCCCGCAGTTTCAGTATTCAGAAGGAACCCCGTCCCGGTCACAGCAAGGTTTTGCGGTTATTTCGTATGATGAAGACGGGACAATGTTTCCGCCGGAACTCTGTGAAATGATTAATGGCCGCCCCGTGTTTAGGGGCGACCACGTATTTTGACCAAGAAAAGGATTACGCTTCCTCTTCTTCATCCTCTTCGGAATCATCGCTCTCATCTGGGTATTCGTACTCAACTTCAATTTCGACCAGTTTATCTAAACCGTCCTCATCCTTTTCAATTTTAAGGACGGGAAGTTCAAATGCGGCGGCCATAAGATCAAAGTCGTCCGCAACTTCTTGAAAACTGTTGCCGTATGGGGTGCAACCCTCATCCGACCAGAACTCAATTTCACCATCGTCATCGTAAAATACTTCACGGATGGTGTACGAATCTTCACTGAAAATTTCACCTTCAGTGGCGGGTTCCATAATAACGCGGTAGTTCCAAGACATGTTATCGTTCCCTATGTTGAAAGAATCTGATGATATTGTAAAAACTGGGATTTCTCCCAAAGTCCATTCAAGTGTAACGTTAGTCGCGGTCAAACCCATGCAAACCTCCTATAAGGGGGACAACGCTACATTATATCAGATTCTCATCACTTTGATGACGAAACTTTCTTTTTGGGAGCAAATTCTTCGCATGTGTTCTTTTCAAATGTCACCGCCGCCCGTCTAATATCCCTGACAACATCCCCGGAAGATGCATTAAAATGGTCATATAGGCGGTCATTAATAGGATTCATGCAGTTAAACCCCGCATCTTGGGCATAAACCCATTTACAATTAACGCAAATCTTTTCCATTATTGTTCTTCTTTCAATTTATCGATTTTACGGAAAACATCCGCCAGATCGGGATCACCGTCTATAAATTTGGTTGTATATATTTCCCAATCATCCAACAGGCGATTGTGAGTTTTGAGCAAACGTTCATAAGCCCATTTTAGTATTTCGCTTTCCCTAACCGCAGTGTCCCGCTGATCCCGAAAAAAGGCAACTGTTTCCTCATATTTTATTGGATTATCAAGCAAATTAGTTAAATCTTCAACTTGCTTTCTAAGGGTTTCGTTTTCGGCGTATAGTTGTAACCCCAGCGCCCCCGCTTGGTCGCTTTCCCGTAACCCCGCCATGCGGACGGTTTCCATGTTTATAACTTGTTCGCGAAGCCTAATAACAGTTTTTGCAAGGTCTGCGCGGCCACTGATCCAGTTTAATAACCGCCAAAACCAATTACGTTGCGTTGAAACTTTGTTTGCTACGGACCACGGGTCATATTCCCGCACTTCACGCAATTCACGCAATCCTTTTAATTCAACAATTCTTGGATATTTTTCTTTTGGATATTGTTCACGCATGTGATCACCTTTCTATGAGAGCACCTCAAGGACTTGCATTTTAATCAACTTTTACGATATAGTAAACAGAAAGGAGTAGAAAAATGAAAGCTATACAAAACGCCAACCGTTCCGCTCCGGTCGCAAAAGACGTGGAACCAGCCCAAGAGCAAAAGAAAAAAGGCCGTAAACGCAAAGTTACGGACGACGCCATGATGCGTAAAACCATTATGGGTCTGGCTAAACGGGGCACAAAGCTGGACGATATTGCGGATATTGTTGGGGTATCCCGCGCATGGCTTACACGGGAATACGGAAACGAAATCAAAAACGGGCGGCAAATAGCTAATGCGCTGGTTGTGGAAAACCTTTACCAGCAAGCGATGAAAGATACACCTTCCTCCATTAACGCTGGCATTTACCTTACGCGGTCTCAAATGGGATGGAAAGACAAACCAGACCAAACAGACATTGCCCGCCCCCAAGTTATTTTTGACTTTGGACAGTTATCTTATGAAGAACGTGCGTACCTTATTGATAAGGTCCGTGACAAAATTGGCGGACCCCGCATCATAGAAGGCGAAGTTTTTGATGAAATCACCCCAGAGTAGCCAGCTTCTACACGCCAAAACATTAGAAGAAGCCATTGAACAATACCCGGAAGATGCTGCGCGGGAATTAGAACGCCTTAATTTTGAAGAAAAAATGGTGGACTTTGTCGCGGGTGCTTGGAAATATATTGATCCAAACCCGTATAAATACGGTTGGCATCTTGAGGCTATTGCGGAACATTTACAGGCGGTGGCGCGTGGGGAAATACGCCGTTTGGTCATTAACGTCCCGCCCCGTACATCCAAATCATCTATGGTGTCGGTCTGTTTTCCCGCTTGGGTGTGGTCGCAATCCGCAATTGGACCATTGTCTGGTCCACATGTTCAGTTTCTTTATGCGTCTTACGCTCAATCCCTTTCTATCCGCGACTCTATTAAAACCCGCCGCCTTTTAGAATCCCCGTGGTATCAGCGCCATTGGGGCAATAAATATAAGATTGTGTCGGACCAAAATACCAAAGTTCGATTTGACAATGATAAGGGCGGCTATCGTCTTGCAACATCCGTTGACGGAGCTCTGACGGGTGAAGGTGGCTCTATTATTGTGGTGGACGATCCGCATAACGCTAATGAAGTAGAATCAGACCTTGTTCGCCAAGGAACATTGGAATGGTGGGATCAATCCATGTCCACCCGTCTTAACGATCCCAAAACGGGCGCTTACGTTGTTATTATGCAGCGGTTGCACGAATCTGACCTTACGGGCCATGTTTTGTCTAAAGACACGGGAAATTGGGTTCACCTTTGCCTTCCTATGCGATTTGAATCCGAACGCAGGTGTATCACTCCGTGGTACATAGATGACCGTGAAGAAGGTGAATTGCTGGTTGGTGACCGTTTTGGTGAAGACGAAGTTTCCTCATTAGAAAGCGCCCTTGGTCCATTCGCGGCTGCTGGTCAGCTTCAACAGCGCCCAAAACCTAAAGGCGGCGGTATTATAAAGCGCGATTGGTGGGTACTATGGGACGAAACCGTTTCTAACGGGCAAGGATTGCGTAAAAACGTATTTCCTCCGTTTGAATACGTAATATCATCGTTGGATACCGCTTATACTACCAAACAAGAAAACGATTATAGCGCCATGACAACATGGGGCGTATGGACAGACCGTCAAGAAAATCAACGGATTATGTTAATTCATGCGTGGCAAGACCGCCTTGAGTTTCCGCAATTGGTGCAAAGAGTCATAAAAGAATGCAATGATTTTAAAATTGATAAACTTTTAATTGAATCTAAAGCGGCTGGTCTATCTGTTGCTCAGGAACTCCGTACCCATTTTGCGCGGGAAAGCTGGGGAATTCAACTTGTAGACCCCGGAAGAGGGGATAAAGTTGCACGTACTTACGCAATTCAACATCTTTTTGCGGAGGGTATGATTTACGCCCCCGACATGGAATGGGCGGAAAAAGTCATTGAACAAGCGGAATCATTTCCTAAAGCAAAGCACGATGATTTGGTTGATAGCATGACACAAGCACTCTCACACTTGCGTGTTATTGGTTTTGCACGTAAACCAGTAGAAATAGTAGCGGATAAGACCGAAAGTATGTTATATAAATCAAATCGCAATCATCAATTGTACCCGGTGTAACCCATGCCTTTAGCACCAATGAACATTCGCCAAGTTCCTGTCTTGGGAAATACGCCGGACGAATTTGACGCATTTGATATGGATATGACCGCTCAAGGCGATGCGGATGTTGAAGTTAATCCCAAATCTCCATACGTAAAAGTTGAATTGCCGGATGGTTCCGTTACTATTTCTTTTGGTGGACCCCAGCAAAAAGAAAATGACGGAGATGAAGATTTTCATAAAAACTTGGCGATGAATTTGGACAATAGTTCTTTGGGCCAAATTGCCAATGAACTTGTGCGTTTAATTGAACAAGATAACGAATCCCGTCAAGAATTGCTTCAGCAATACGTCATGGGTTTAGATTTATTAGGAACAAAAATAGAACAGCCACGCAGTAATGCTTCGGATGGTTCTACGGCGGTTGAGGGGCAAGCAACAGTCCGGCATCCGTTGCTTCTTGAATCAATTGTGCGGTTCCAAGCCAATGCCCGTGGTGAATTGCTCCCATCTGGCGGACCCGTAAAAATCCGCAATGATGGATTAGACAGCGCCAACATTAATGCTCAAGCAGAAGCATTGGAAAAAGATTTTAACCACTATCTTACGGTTACCGCGTCCGAATATTACCCGGACACTGAACGTATGTTCTTTGCTTTGGGCTTTGGCGGCACATCTTTTAAAAAAGTTTATTACTGCCCAATACGCCGCCGCCCAGTATCAGAATTTGTCAGTATACCTGAAATTATTGTGTCCAACGCGGAAACCAACGTAGCTTCAGCGCAGCGCATTACCCACGTCATCAAGATGTCCCCAAGCACCTTAAAACGGTTGCAATTGGTTGGGATGTATAGAAACGTACCCCTTTCTTCCGCACAACCACCAAAAAATAACGTTGTGGAAGATAAATTAGAACAAATGATGGGCGTCATTCCCCGCAGCATGTCTACCACGGACAACCAACCCCGTGAAATTTATGAGTGCTATTGCGAATTAGACCTTCCCGGTTATGAGCATGAGGACGATGAGGGGCCAACAGGCCTCCAGCTTCCTTACCGCGTTACCATTGATAAAACGTCATCTGAAATTTTAGAAATCCGCAGGTGGTGGAAAGATGGAGATGAACAGTATTTGCGTCGGCAAGTGTTTGTTGATTATATCTTCGTACCCGGCTTTGGTTTCTACGGTTTGGGCCTTTTACATCTTGTGGGTAACACGACGATGGCGCTAACCGCTGGCTGGCGGTTATGCATTGACAACGGAATGTTTGCTAACTTCCCCGGATTTTTGTACGCAAAACAGGCTGGGCGGCAAAATACCAATGAGTTTCGTGTGCCTCCCGGCGGCGGTATGCCTATTGATACTGCTGGCGGTCCTATTCAATCCGCAGTTATGCCGCTCCCATATCGCAGCGTGGACGGACAATTTCTTAACTTAATTCAATTAATTGAACAAAGCGGCCAACGCCTTGCTTCTACATCGGAAACTAACGTTGGTGAAGGCAATTCAGAGGCTCCCGTAGGAACAACGATTGCCCTTATTGAACAGGCTCAAAAGGTAATTTCCGCCGTTCACAAACGCATGCATGCGGCGCAAGCACGGGAATTTCAGCTTCTTAAAGAGTTGTTTAAAGAATGCCCTGAAGCTTTTTGGGAAAACAATAAATATCCCGCTTACCAATGGACGCCGGAAACACTAATTACGGCTTTGGACAATATTAATCTTGTCCCTGTTGCTGACCCTAATACGCCATCACATTCGGTTCGGATTCAAAAAGCTATGGCAATTAAACAATTGCAGCAAGCTAATCCCAATCTTTACGACCCGCGCAAAGTTGATGAGCGCATTCTTACAATGCTTGGTATTGAAGATGCTATGGACTTGTTTGTGCCTCCAACACCTCCCGGACCACCACCACCTGACCCAGCATTGATGTTGGCTCAAGCTAAAATGGTTGACTCGCAAGCCAAAATGGCGGAAGTTAAAGTAAAAGCTGTTGACGCACAGGCTGATGCCCAGAACCATGCGGCTGACAGAGAAAGCAAAGAGCGGATTGCCATGTTGCAACTGGCCCGTGAAATTGCAGTTCATCCGGAGAGTGCTTCTACGGCGGAACAGTTTATTAAACCGGATATCCAAAATTTAGTTAGAAATCCTAACGTTTAATGCTGGACGCAGCAGGAGTATAAAATGAGTGATCACAAGAAAGAAGCAAAAGCAGCATCCGCCGCAAAAATGCAGCGCATGGGCCTTAAATTAGACGACGGCAGCAAATCATTTACGGATGAGCGTGGCGGTTCCCCTTTTGAAGGATTGAACAGCGGTAATGCTGGCAAAATGCCTATTACGCCATCCCGGTTTAAACGTGGCGGTAAAGTAGCCCATGTTGTGGGCAAGCATGCCGCCAAAAACCTTGGCAAATCTGCCCGTAAAGGCCGGGAACATCATTCTGGTCTTGATGGGGTCAATCGCGTTGGCCGCATGATGAATACGGAAGATATTTCCGATAACATCCCGCCACAGCAAATTCCAATGCCAACGGCGCGTCCTAAAAATTTAAACCCTGTTCGGCCTCAAATTGCAACGAACGTGGGCCAATTTAACCGCAATCCAGCGGCTGGTTATCCTTTACAGCGCGGTATGCCGGGCCGTGGAGATGGTGCGTTAAATCTTCCCTATAGTGGTTCTGCTAAAAAACCAATGCCTTATATACCTCCAGAAGAAGGTGATCCGGGTTCGCCGGGATATGGCGATAAGCACGGTGGCCGTATCCATCATGCCCGTGGTGGTATTATTGGCGCTACGCCAGCAGAACGTAAAAAAGTTGTTGGCGCTTTAGCTTCCCGCAAGAAAAAAGAAGGCCTCCCTTCCGCGCCTCCTAAAGAATACGGCATTAATAAAAACGTTAAAGCTAACGTTGGCTTATTGTCGCCTATGAAAAAAGGTGGAGCCGCAAAACATACAGATGAAGCGGAAGACAAGAAGTTAATGCACAAAATTCTTAAACCTAAAGCATTCAAAGCTGAAGGTGGCCGCACCATGCATCACGCGGATTGCTCATGCAAAATGTGCAGTGGTGGCATGGCTGAACGCGCACACCGTGCAACTGGTGGACGTACAAAGGGTAAAACCAATGTCAACATCATCATTTCTCCGCAATCTGGCGGACAGGGCCAAGGCGTATTGGGCGCTGGTGTTGGAATGGGTCAGCCTCCTGTCCCACCAATGATGCCTCCTATGCCGCCACAAATGCCTCCAATGCCTCCGGGCGGCGGAATGCCTCCAGCAGGTGGCGCACCACAACTTCCTCCGCAGCTAATGGCGGCTCTTGCTGCCCGTGGCGGCGCTGGTGGTCCTCCTATGCCCCGCAAATCCGGCGGTCGCGTAGGTCAAGGAATGCCAAAATATCAAGAAAAAGATTACGGTTCCGGGTCTGGTCTTGGTCGTTTGGAAAAGAAAAAATGGCCTACAGCAAACGGAACTGAATAAGGAGTCTTATGGCTGGACTTGACTTGCTACTCTACCGAAAATTAGAGGAGCGCATTGAAGAAGAAAGGGAGAAACAATCAGAGAGCATTCTGAACGGTTTCTCTCAAAACTATGAGGACTATAAGAACCGCGTTGGATATTTAAAAGGACTATCCGACGCACTTATCTGGGCGAAAGAGACGATGGATGACATCGTCGGCATTGATAGAAAAGCGAGATAAACGATGAAGACTGCGACTATGAAGATGCTCCATGCGGCTGACCCCGCAGCGGAGTTAAAAAACGCTATAGGTGACATTTCCAAAATTAAGGTAATGCACAACAACATTCTCTGCGCTGTATATAAACGGCCAGAACGCACGGCCTCCGGCCTTTACCTCTCAGACGGTATCCGCAAAGAAGACGAATATCAGGGCAAGGTTGTTCTTGTGCTGAAAAAAGGTCCAATTGCGTTTGTGGATGACGACAAAACCGCTTTTGCTGGACAAGATGTAAATGAAGGCGATTGGATTGTTCTTCGTTCATCTGACGGTTGGAAATTGAACATTAACGGTGTTCTTTGCCACGTTATTCAAGATGTCCAGATTAAAATGGTCATCCCAGAGCCAGATATGGCGTTTTGAGGAGGTATAAATGTCAAAATTAGAAGCTGCTGAAATTACAGTTACCGCACCAAATATGCCGCAAATTGCGGATTTTGACCTTGGTAGCATTGAAAAAGAACCTGAAAAACAAGTTGAAACACCAAAAGAAGACAATGGTGTTGAACTTTTAAAACGTCAACTTAACGAAAAACAACGTGAAGCTGAAGAAATACGCCGTCAAAAAATTGAGGCGGAAAGATATGCACAACAAGCCCAGCAAGAAATTAAAACATATCAAGTTCAAGCGCAGGACAATCAATTAACAGCATTTGTTAATGCGATTGCCAGTTTTGAACGCGATGCGGAAATGTTGGAACGTGATTATGCTAATACTTTGGCGGAAGGTGATTACGCAAAAGCCGCTAAAATACAGCGTCAAATGGCTCAAACTGAGTCCAGACTGATGCAATTAGCACAAGGTAAAGAAGCGGTTGAGGAAAAATTAGCTTACGAACGCCAAATGCTTCAACAGCAACGTCAACAACCGCAACCGCGGTACGAACAACAGCCAACCGATCCAATTGAAGTACAAATTCAATCGGTAAAAAGCCCAACTTCACAAGCTTGGTTGCGTTCTCACCGCGATGTATTGTCTGATCCGGTCAAAACAAAACTTATGACCGCCGCACATTGGGAAGCGGATGCGTTAAACATTCAGTTAGATACCCCAGAGTACTTTGCACACATTGAAAGCAAGGTTTATGGTGGCGAACCTGTACAACAAACTGCACAACAACCCCGTCAACGCCAAGCTATGGCGGCTGCACCTGTTTCGCGGACCAATTCAGCGCAAACTTTCCGTTCTGGACAGCAAGTTACCATGACTTTGTCCCCTGCGGAACGCCAAGCGGCCCGTGACATTGACATGAGTGACGAAGAATACCTTGAAGCAAAGTTGTATTACCAACAAAAGAATATGTTGTGAGGTAATCCATGTCAGATTCAATTAAACGTGGCCCCGGACGGCCCCCAAGAACCCCAATTACAGAGCAAATGGAAGAAAACATGACCGAATTACGCCAAAATGATGCCCCAGAGTTGAGTGTAGCCCCAGTTACCCGTGGTTTACGTGAAGCTGCGCTTCGTGCTGAAGAGTTGCGGGCCAGAATGAACGACGATTCAATGGACCCATCAATGTATGATGAGTTTTACATTGATCCACGTAAAATTCCAGAAGGTTGGGATTACAATTGGAAACGGGAATCCATCGCGGGCATGACAGATGAACAGAATATGCTTGAAATGCGGTCTGGCGGTTGGGAACCAGTGGATACCCGCCGTCATCCGGACATGATGCCTATCGGTCACAACGGTGCAATCCGCAAAAAAGGCATGATTCTTATGGAACGTCCTAAAGAAATCACCGCAATTGCTCAGGATCGGGAACTTTCTACCGCCCGTGAATTGGTTAACCAAAAGGAAAAGGCGTTGGGCATTGCTCCAGCGGGTACTTTTGAGCGTGACCGCAAGCAAACGGGCGTCCGTAAGTCTTATGAACCAATGCAGGTTCCGCGTACTTAATAAAAAAGGGGGCTTCGGCCCCCTTTTCCCTATTGCATAGTATTTATTACAGTGTTATAGGAAAAGTTATAACTCCATTACGCGCCGTAGTGGGCTTCCCCATGTTGGATAAATTAAGACGCGCTGTCTGATTTTATCCTACTGAAAAGGAGCGACCTATGGCGAACACTTCTGCGCCCAATGGTTTCGTACTTGCAGGATTTTTGGACGGACGTACTGGTTCCCTTGGACAGTCGGCGTATCAGATTCAATCCGGCTATTCTTCAAACATCTTCTCTGGTGACCCCGTACAGATTTCTGGCGGTTATATTATCGCTGGCGCTGGCGGCACGACTGCCGTTCTTGGTGTCTTCATCGGCTGCGAATTTTACAATTCGTCCGTTAACAAAGTAACTTGGTCGCCATATTGGCCCGCCAGCACAACTGTTCCAACCGGAACGGTTATTACGGCTTACGTCATTGCAGACCCACAAGCTACGTTTAACGTTCAGTCTTCTGGTTCCGCAGCGGTTACTCAGGCTCAGGTCAACTCAAACATTGACTACGCTGGTAACTCACCTGCATCGCCAGCCGCTTATCAGCTTCTTACTGGTCAATCGACTGCATATGCTAACCAAGCCAACATCAGCACGTCTACGACGTATGCTTTCCGTATTCTTTCGCTCATCACTGCACCTCCGGGCGCAAACGGCACGGATACGACCTCCGCATACAATCGTATCATCGTTGCTTTTAACAACCAGTCCTTCCGCCTGACGGCTGGGTCGTAATAGGAGTAAGTTCAAATGGCTATTAATCTCAGTCAGATTCGTGACCTTCTCCTCCCCGGCCTCCGTGGGGTTGAAGGTAAATATTCTCAGATTCCATCCCAGTACGACAAGGTGTTCGAAATCACCAAGTCGAACATGGCTTTGGAACGCACCGCTGAAATGCGTTACCTTGGTCTTGCTCAGTTGAAGCAAGAAGGTGGTAACACTCAGTTCGATAACGCTGCTGGTGAGCGTTACGTGTACAACCAAGAGCATAACGAAATTGCACTTGGCTACGCAATCACCCGTAAGGCTATCGACGACAACCTCTACAAGGCTCAGTTCAAGCCAACTAACCTTGGCCTTACTGGATCTTTCCATCAGACCAAAGAAATTTACGCGGCTAACGTGCTTAACACGGCAACCACGTACAATGCATCCATCGGCGCTGACGGTGTGGCGCTTTGCTCCACGTCGCATCCTATCGATGGCGGTCTGACGATTGCTAATACCCCAACTGTACAGGTCGATCTGAACGAAGCAACCTTGCTTAACGCAATGGTTTCTATCCGCCAGAACTTCCGTGATATCGCTGGCATCAAGATTTTTGCCCGTGGTCGTAAGTTGATCGTTCCTCCTTCACTTGAGCCAGTTGCTATTCGTCTTACGAAGACGCAGCTTCGTCCGGGTACGGCAGATAACGACACCAACGCGATCCTCTTTACGGGTGGCGGTCTGCCAGAAGGCTACATGGTCATGGACTTCTTGACCTCCAACTATGCTTGGTTCCTCTTAACGAACATTAAGGGTCTGGTGTATATGGAGCGCATTCCATTCGAAATGGACATGCAAG